>FTHI01001104.1_pt1 | contig 50923 bp, 42 predicted proteins | sample 1640891 | NCBI WGS metagenome assembly FTHI01 (sample SAMEA3914788, study PRJEB12502) | metagenome | biome: forest; material: soil | place: Canada | collected 2011-07-03 | depth 0.1 m
CGCGACGAGGCCTTGAAGGACGTACCGATCGCCGACACCGCCTACAGCGCGGAACGCATGGACCAGACTGGCGTGCGCGACATCACCGACCTGCAGAAGACCACGCCGAACCTGACCTTGCAGGTTTCCCGCGGGACCAATTCGACGCTCACCGCCTTCATCCGCGGTTTCGGACAGCAGGACCCTCTTTGGGGGTTTGAGCCCGGCGTCGGCCTCTACGTCGATGACGTCTATATCCAGCGCCCGCAGGCAGCGGTGCTCGACATCTTCGACATCCACAGCGTCGAGATCCTCCGCGGTCCCCAGGGCACTCTCTACGGACGCAACACCATCGGCGGCGCGATCAAGTACGTCACCGCTGCGATCAGCGGCCCTCCGGAGCTGGACGTCAGGGGCCAGTTCGGGACTTACGGCGAGCACGACGAGATCGCCACCGCTAGGGGCTCACTCGGCCACGGCTTCGCCGCCAGCGTGGCTGTCGCAAAATACGACCATGACGGCTACGGCAAGAACCTCAACGACGGCGCGGCGCAGTACAACAAGGACGAACTCGCCCTACGCGCGACGCTCGAATACAGGCCGACAGACCAGCTGTTCTTCCGCCTGTCGGGAGACCGGGTCGAAGACAACTCGAACACCAACAACGGCCATCGCGAGATGGTCTATGTGGATGCGGCGCGCAGCCTGACCTGGAATGTCCTCCCCGGCGCCTACGACACCCAATCCGGCGCAGGCGACAAGAACGCCGTGATGGCTGAAGGCGTGTCCGGCCTGGCGCAGTGGGAAATCAGCAACGCGTTCACCGTGAAGTCGATTTCCGCTTACCGCGACGGGCGCACCGACACCACGATCGACTTCGACGGGACTCCGATCCAGTACCTGGACATCCCCGGCCAGTACCGAGACCACCAGTTCACCCAGGAATTCCAGTTGCTGAACTCGAACGGCCGCCTGCACGGCGTAATGGGCTTGTTCTATCTCAACGCCAACGCGGCAGGAGCCTTCGACACCGTCCTGGCCAACGTTCTGCCGGGCGGCTACACCATCCTCACCCAGGGTCATGTGTCGACCAAGAGCATCTCCGTCTACGGAGACGAGAGCCTGGACGTGACCGACAAGCTCCAGCTCGAGGCCGGCGGCCGCTGGACCCAGGACAAGAAGATCGGCCAGGTATTCCGCCAAGTCTACCTGGGCTTCCGCAGTCCGGTGTTCGGCAACAGCTCGGCCGTGGCCTTCGGGACGCCGAACACCAACTACACCAAGTCGGCCACCTTCTCGAACTTTCTGCCAAGGGCGAGCGCGACCTACAAGTTCACCCCCGAAATCACCGGTTATGTGACCTGGGGCGAAGGCTTCCAGTCCGGCGGCTTCGACATGCGCGGCGACGCCAAGGCCTATCCGGCGACGATCAACGGCTACCAGCCGGAAACGGTCTACAGCACCGAGATCGGTCTGAAGGGGTCGCTGTTCGGCCATCGCCTGAACTTTGCGACCGACATCTTTAACGAGGATCTGCACAACCAGCAGATCACCACGCAGTATCCAGCCGGGGCGACCATCGCCAGCGTCGTCGACAACGTCGGCGCCAGCCGGGTCAGGGGCTGGGAAGGCGAGGTCTCCCTTCGCGCCACCTCCGCCCTCAGCCTGAACGTCCAAGCCGGCTATATCGACGCCAAGTACGTCAAGTGGCTGGCCTATATTCCCGGAAGCGCCACCTGCCCGTCGCAGCCGGGATGCCTGGTCGACGTCGCCAGTCAACGGCGCTTTCAGAACACCCCGTCGTGGGTGGGCTCAGTGTCGGCGACCTACGCCTGGGACCTCGGCCCCCACGGTTCGGTCCGGTTGACCCCGACGGCCGCCTACCGGGGCGCTTACCAGGTGTTCGAAACGCCTATCCCGCTGCTCGACCAGAACGCCTACTGGCTCTTCGACGCCGATCTGGTCTGGACCTCGGCCTCGGCGCGCTACCAGGTCGGAGTCCATGCCAAGAACCTGTCGGATGTCCGTTACCACACGGGCGGGTACAACTTCCCCGGGGCCCTCTACGGCAATTCGGTCTCGGCGTTCTTTGGTCCGCCAAGGACTGTGCTCGTGACCCTCGCCGCCAAGTTCTACTGAGCGCCTCCCCAAGGTTCATCGACCGCGCCGGATACGGCGCGGTCGGTCCTTCTCGGATTAAGTGACCATGAGCAGCCAACCCACTGTGCTGAATTGGCTGTCCGCGGACGGCCTCAAACTGTTCGCGCGGGATTACGGCGCGGACGGCTCACCATCCGGGCCGCCGGTGATCTGCATCCACGGTCTGTCGCGCAATTCTCTGGACTTTGATGACGTCGCAAGGCGCCTCTCTGAGCGCGGCCTTCGGACAGTGGCCATCGACGTGCGCGGTCGCGGCCGGTCCGACTGGGATCCCAATCCAGGCAACTATACTCCGGCGGTCTATGCGGCTGATGTTCTTGCGTTGATGCAGGCAGCCGGCATCGCGCGAGCGTCGTTCATCGGCACCAGCATGGGTGGTCTCGTCGCCATGGTGCTGGCCGCGATGAGGCCCGAAGCCATCGCCGCCATCGTTCTGAATGATGTGGGTCCGTCATGGCGCACGGAGGGCATGGCGCAAATCGCCAGCGGGTTGCTCCAGGAGCGGCGCCCGGCGACCTGGCGGGCGGCCGCGGCCCAGGTCCGAGCCGGAAACGCCCACGTCTTTCCAGACTATGGTGAGCAGGACTGGGATCGGATGGCGCGACGGCTCTACTCTCCTGATGAACGTGGGGAGCTGGTTCGGGACGTCGACCCGGCAATCGTGGCCGGATTGGCCACGGCCGCCGACGCGCCTCAACCGGACCTGTGGCCGCTGTTCATGCAAGCCGTAACCGGCAGGCCCGTCTTGTTGGTGCGCGGCGCCCTGTCCGAACTCATCGACGAAGCCATCGCCGCGCGGATGCGCAATGCCGCGCCGCACATGGCCTACAGCCTCATTCCACGCGTCGGTCACGCGCCGATGCTTGATGAGCCTGCCGCCATCGCGTCCATTGACGCTTTCCTCGGCGCCATCGTCTGAACTGTTCAGTTGGGACTGCGTCAAGCGGCCACCGGGTCGGTGACCAACACGGAAGGCGTCGTCGGCTCCCCCCTCGCCTCTGCGATCAGCCGATCGCTGGCGCCTTCGACGGCGTCCTCGAGGCGGCGCATGAACTCGGCCCTGGGCAGGCCCGGCGCTATGGGATCCAGGAACTGGACCGTCGCTACGCCAGGGTGCTTGAGGAAGTCCTGCTGAGGGGCGAAGATGCCGAGGTTGGTGGCCACGGGAACCACCGGCAGGCCGAAGTTGGCGTACATGTGGAAGACGCCAGTCTTGTAGCGGTAGCGCTCTCCCGCCTTCGCCAAATGTCCCTCGGGGTAGATCAGGATGCGCCGGCCCGCCTGATTGGCCTTGGCGGCGCTGTCGGCCAGGGCGGCGCGGGCTTTGTGGCCGCCGCAGTTGTCGACCACGATGGCTCCGAGTTTGGCCAGGATGCCCCTGAGCAGGGGGATCTTCTCCAAGTGATCGCCCGTGACGAAGGCGACGTCGTCGAACTGGCTGTACATGCAGTAGCCGTCCAGCCAGCTGTGGTGCTTGGCGGCGATGATGCAGGCCTCGGCCGGGACCTTCTGTCGGTCCACCACCCGCAACCGGATCCCGGCGATCCAGCGCATCGCCTGGACCATCCGCCGGGTGTAGCGCTTCACCACCCAGCCGACGGCCTTGCGCCCCGGCAGGGCCAGGCAGAGCGCCGCCAGCAGCACGTAGAGGACCGAGATCACCCAATAGGCCAGGCTGAACAGGGCGGAGCGGATCATCGCTGAAGACTATGCCGATCCGGCCACGCGGGGCGATAGGCAAGACCGGTGTGGCCGTGCGATGACCGATCGTTGACTGCGGGAGGACTCATGGGCGCGGCCCCAACCGATCCGACGGCGGCGGGCGCGCGTCCCGAGGCCTTCGCCCTGACCACATCGCGCCACTTCAACGAGTGGCTGGCCCGGGTGGGCGCGAGCCTCGCCTTCACCACCTACCAGGCCGGGAAGGTGTTCTTCATCGGGTTGAAGGCCGATGGCCGCCTGGGCGTATTCGAACGCACCCTGGCGCGATGCATGGGCTTGGGTGTCTCGGCCGACGCGCGCACGCTGGTCCTGGCCACGCACTATCAGATCCACCGGTTCGATAATGTCACGCCGCCGGGCGGGTCACACGGCGAGCACGACGCGGTCTACGCGCCGCACGCCGCCTGGGTCACGGGCGATGTGGACGCGCACGACATCGCCATCGGCCTGGACGGCCGGCCGGTGTTCGCCAACACGCTGTTCTCCTGTGTCGCCACAGTCAGCGACGGTCACAGCTTCAAGCCGGTCTGGCGCCCGCCGTTCATCAGCCGTCTTGCCCCCGAGGATCGCTGCCACTTGAACGGTCTGGCGCTGCAGGATGGTCGGCCGCGTTGGGTCACGGCCGTGTCACGTTCCGACGTGGCCGACGGATGGCGTGATCGGCGCTCCGATGGCGGGATGCTGCTCGATATGGAGACGGGCGAGGCCGTGGTGACGGGCCTCTCCATGCCTCATTCCCCCCGCGTGCACGACGGGCGGCTTTGGTTGCTGAATTCCGGCCGGGGCGAACTCGGCTACGTTGACGTCGATGCCGGCATGTTCGAACCCATAGCCTTCTGCCCCGGCTATCCTCGCGGGCTTTCCTTCATCGGCCCGTACGCCGTGGTCGGGCTTTCCCTGCCGCGCGATACCCGCACCTTCCAGCGACTGCCGCTGGATGAGGAGTTGGCCAGGCGGGACGCTGAGCCGCGCTGCGGACTGCTGGTCGTCGACACCCGCACCGGCGACACCATCGAATGGCTACGCTTGGAGGGTGTGGTGCGCGAGCTCTACGACGTCGCCTTGCTGCCCGGCGTGAAGAACCCTGCCGCCATCGGCTTCATGACCGACGAGATCCAGCGCGTGATCTCGATCGACGACCCTGAGGTCTGAACTCTCTCCCGCGTGGAGGGCCCGCGTTGAGGTAACGAGGGGTTCAATTCCCGTTCGCGTCGGTCATCCGATGGGCGCGCAGGGACGCCACCAGGTCTTCGCTGGTCTGTTCGGGCATGGCCTCGAGGATGGCCTTGAAGCGGCCCTCGGCGGACTGCCGCCATTCCCCATGGGTGATGATGTAGAGCCGGTTGTTGCGGATGGCGTCCACCACCATGTCGCCGACCTGCTCGGGCTCCATCCACAGATCCGAGACCTGCCGCTGCGCCAGCCGGTCGCCCGCCGCGACGAACGCCTCGCCGGCCCCAAACCGCTCGGGACGGTTCTGGTTCAGCTGGTGGATGTTGCTCTTGATCGGCCCGGGGCAGAGCACGGAGACTCCAACGCCCTCGGGGCCCAGCTCAGTGCGGAGCGATTCCATCATTGCTATCACGGCCGCCTTGGCGGTCACGTACATGATCATGTTCGAAGGCATGGTGATCAGACCGGCCAGGGAGGCGGTGGAGACCACGTGGCCCCCCTCCCCGTGCGCCCGCATGCGCGGGACGAAGGTCTGGACGCCGTTGATCACGCCGCCGAGGTTGACCCCCATGCCGAAGTCCCAGTCGGCGTAGGTCGCCTCTTTCAGCGGCCCCTCGATGCCGACGCCGGCGTTGTTGACCACCACGTGGATGTTGCCGAACACCTTCTCGGCTTCATCGGCGGCCCGGGCCATGGCCTCGCGATCGGTGACATCCAGGCGGATGGCGTGGATTTTCCGGCCCTGCTGGCGGCTCTCGAAGTATTCCACCGCCACGTCGATATGGTCCTGGCGGAGATCGGCGATCACCACCTTCATGCCGTTCTCGACGAAACGCTTGACGATGCCCAGCCCGATGCCGCTGGCGCCGCCGGTGACGAAGGCGACCTTGCCGTCCAGATCCTGCACTGAATGCTCCTAGTCGAAAAACGCGACACACCGGATGTCGATGCTCTCGCGTGGCGGAGCATCGGGCCCCGCGCTCGGATCGTCAAACGCCGTGTGCGGCGCCCGACGGAACCGCGCCGGGTCGGAGTCGTATCCGCGGAACATGAGCAGCTGGTCCCGGTTCATCCCGGAGAAGTAGACCCAGCGGTGGTCCGGGTTGTGCTGGACCAGGTTGGTCTGCAGCCGGAACTCCTTGGCCGGGTCCTCCTGCGGCGGGCCGAGCACGATGTGCGAGATCATGAGATCTTCCGCCGCCACAGTCGTGGCGTCACAGACCGCCAGCGGCGTGTCCTGTGGCGGTTCAGAGATGGCCTTCCACAGGTTGAAGATGGCGAAGCGACCCTGCATCAGCCGCTCCGCGTCCGGATCGTCGCCCAGCATCTGGCGCGCCGTCATTGGTCCGGAGAGGTCGCTGTAGTCGATGTGGGCGTAGCGCCCGGGATAGGTGGTGCCCTCCTCTCCAAAGCGCTCGGAGCGATCGCTGTGGCGGTGCACCCACATGCGGCCCACCACCACTTTGGCGGCGCCGGTCACCGTCAGGACGACCTCTTCCAGTTCCGGGATGAAGACCTTGGCGGCGGCCTCGCGGTCGAGGAAGTCCTTCACCACTGTTGGGGCGTCCGCCAGGAAGATTCCTTCCCGATCGAGCGACATCTGCTCACGGATCGGCGTGGCGTCCTCAATCCGCATCATCTGGGGGTTCAACGGCATGTGGCTGCGCCAGGAGTCGGACGCGTACCAGATGGAGTCGGTGACGCCGGTCTCCAGGTAATTGATCTCGGCTTCGACGGACCTGAGCGCCGGCTGCCCGCCTGCACGCCCCGTCAACCCGTCCGCCACGGCGCCCTCCACATCAGGTTCCCTGTCATATCTCTATGACGACGGCGCTGTGACGGCAATCGTTGGGCGCAGGACCGGCTCGGTCATCGCCCCTTCCGCGCACGCCGCCGATCGCATAGATGTCGCGGCGAAAGACGCTCTGGGCCGGCGTCCAGAACCGAGGAGGACTTCCGTGCGCGATTATCTGAAATTCTACATTGACGGTAAGTGGGTCGAACCCTCCACGTCCAGGACGCTGGATGTGATCAATCCCGCCACAGAAGAAGTGGCCGGCCGCATCAGCCTCGGATCCCAGGCGGACGTCGACAAGGCCGTCGCCGCCGCCAAGAAGGCCTTCAAGACCTGGTCCAAGACCAGCCGCGAAGAGCGTCTGGCCGTGATCGAGCGTCTCGCCGCCGAATTCGGCAAGCGCATGGGCGACGTCGCCGACGCGATCACTGAGGAAATGGGCGCCCCTGCCTGGCTGGCCCAGAATGCACAAGGCCCCGCCGGCATCGGCCACCTGATGACAGCCGCCAACGTGCTCAAGACCTACCAGTTCGAAGAGGACCGGGGCACCTCCCGCATCGTGAAGGAGCCGATCGGCGTGGTCGGCTTCGTGACCCCCTGGAACTGGCCGATGAACCAGATCTGCGCCAAGGTCGGCCCAGCCCTGGCGGTCGGTTGCACCGTGGTGCTGAAGCCCTCCGAGATCGCCCCCTTCTCGGGCCAGATCTTCGCCGAGATCGTCGAAGCCGCCGGAGTGCCCCCGGGCGTGTTCAACATGGTCAACGGCACCGGCCCGGAAGTCGGCCACGCCCTCTCGGCGCACCCGGACGTGGACATGATCTCCATCACCGGCTCCACCCGCGCCGGCATCGACGTGGCCAAGACTGCGGCCAACACCCTCAAGCGTGTCCACCAGGAGCTCGGCGGCAAGTCGCCCAACATCGTGCTGGATGACGCCGACCTCGGACCGGCTATCGGAGGCAGCGTCGCCTCGGTGATGATGAACTCGGGCCAGTCCTGCGTGGCGCCGACCCGCATGCTCGCGCCGAGGAAGATGATGGATCAGGTCTGCGCCATCGCCAAGGAAGCGGCAGAGGGCTGGCAGCCAGGCGATCCCAAGGGCAACGCCCGCATGGGACCGGTGGTCTCCGAAGCCCAGTGGGACAAGATCCAGGGCCTGATCAAGAAGGGTCTGGAAGAAGGCGCCGAGCTGGTCACCGGCGGCCCGGGCAAGCCGGAGGGTCTGGAAAAGGGCTACTTCGTCAAGCCGACCGTGTTCCGCAACGTCACCAATGACATGACCATCGCTCGGGAAGAGATCTTCGGCCCGGTGCTGTGCATTCTCGGTTACGACACCGTGGAAGAGGCCATCGAGGTCGGCAACGACACCGAGTACGGCCTTGGCGGCTATGTCCAGAGCAAGGACATCGATCGCGCCCGCAAGGTTGGGCGCGAGATCCGCGCCGGCTATATCAACCTGAACAACGCCGCCATGGACATCACCGTGCCCTTCGGCGGCTACAAGCATTCCGGCAATGGCCGGGAGTTCGGGGACCACGCCTTCAGTGAGTTCCTCGAGCTGAAGTCCATGCTCGGCTACAACCCGGCTCCGGCCGGAACGGCGGCGGGCCACTAGGACCAGGCGACCTCGGGGCGGCCCGCTAAGGCCGCTCCGGGGCGCCGCCGTTTCCTGGGACGGCGGATTCCATTCCATTCTGAGTTTTGGGGGCGCGCACGATGGCGACGTTCTTACTGGTGCACGGCGCCTGGTCGGGCGGATGGGGCTACACCAAGACCGCCCGGCTGATGCGGGCCCAGGGCCATGAGGTCTGGGTCCCCACCCTCACGGGCCTGGGCGAACGTTCGCACCTTTCCAGTCCCGGCATCACGCTCAGCGTCCACATCCAGGACGTGGTCAATGTGTTTGAATACGAGGACCTGAAGGACGTGATCCTGGTGGGTCACTCCTATGGCGGGATGGTGATCACCGGGGTCTCGTCGCGATGCGCGGACCGGATCCGGACGCTGGTGTACCTCGACGCCTTCCTGCCCGAGAACGGCCAGGCGCTCTGGGACATCGCCGGCGATCAGGGCCGGGCCTTCTACATCGACGGCCAGAAGAATACGCCCGGCCTGGTGACGCCCATGGGCCTGGCGGCGACGCCTGACAATCCCGAGGCGGCCGAGCTTCGGCGGCGCAAGCTGGATCTGCATCCTCTGCTGACCCTCACCGAAGCGGTCAACCTCGATGGTTCGCAAGAGCGGATCAAGAACCACACCTACATCCTGGCCACCAAGCGCCCGGCCTTCCAACGGTTCTATGACCGGGTGAAGGAAGATCGGGCCTGGACCACCAAGACCATCGACACGGGCCACGTTGTCATGATGGAAGACCCCGCGGGGCTGGCTCGCCTCCTCATCGAGGAGGCCTAGGCCCGCGACCCGACGGTTCCAGAGACGCAGGCCGACCTTGACCAGTCTTCTTCCCCCGGCCGACGTGGCCGTCCATTGCGCCCAGATCGAAGCGACCCTGGGCATCGACCGCCTGCGGGCCTTGGTCGGAGGCCAGTCGGACGCCAGTCCCGACACCATCGCCGCGATCCTGGAAGAGGCCTCAAAGTTCGCCACCGCCTGGCTGGCGCCGCTGAACGCTAAGGCTGATCACCAGGGCTGCACGCTCATGGACGGGCGCGTCATTACACCGGATGGGCACAAACAGGCCTGGGACGCCTATCTCGAGGCGGGCTGGCTCGGCATCGACCAGCCGGCGGACGCTGGCGGCATGGAGCTGCCTCTGGTGGTCATGGCCGCCTGCCAGGAGCTGTTCGACCGGAGCAATGTCGCCTTCGGCATGCTCCCCACGGGCCAACGCGCGGCCGCCCGTCTGATCGCCGCCCATGCAGGCGACGCCTTGAAGGCGGAGTGGCTGCCCAGGCTGGTCTTGGGAGAGTGGACCGCCACCATCTGCATTTCCGAGCCCGACGCAGGTTCGGACGTCGGCCGTATCCGGACCATGGCGCAACCTCTGCCCGACGGCGGTTGGTCCATCACCGGCGAGAAGATCTGGATCTCATACGGCGACCACGATCTGGCCGATCGCATCGGCCACTGCCTCCTGGCCCGCACCCCGGATTCGCCTCCCGGCGCCGCGGGTCTCAGCCTGTTCCTGGTCCCAGATCGCCTCTCCGGCCCGAACGGCGAGCTCGGCCCCAACGGCGTCCTCGTGCGCCGGATCGAGGAGAAGCTTGGCCTGCATGGCTCTCCGACCTGCGCCATGGGTTTCGAAGGCGCACGGGGACATCTCATCGGATCCGTGGGACGCGGCCTCGCTCAGCTCTTCACCATGATCACCACCATGCGCCTGATGGTGGCCGTCCAGGGGCTTTCGATCGCCACAGGCTCGGCTGACGTCGCCCTCGACTATGCCGAAGAACGCCGCCAGGGCGGCCGTCCGGACGCCTCGCCGGTCCCTATCGCGGAACATGCGGACGTCCAGCGCATGCTGATGGGCATGGTCAGTCGGGTTGAGGTGCTGCGGGGCGTCGTGCTGACGGCCGCAGTCCAGGCAGACCTCGGCCGGCTCGAGACGGACAAGGAAGCGCGCGAGACGGCGCAGGCCCTCACCGGCTGGCTGCTTCCGATCGCCAAGACCTATGGCGGCGAGACCGCCTTCGAGACCTCCAGCGACGCGATCCAGGTACTGGGCGGCGCCGGTTACGTGAACGACTGGCCGGTCGAACAGTCGCTGCGGGACTCCAAGGTGTTCACGATCTTCGAGGGAACCAGCGGCATCCAGGCGCTTGACCTGCTGCACCGTCGTCTTCGCCGTGACGAAGGACGCGGGATGAAGGCGTTTGTCGCTTACGCCAGGGCGGACCTGGAGGCCAAGGGTGCGGACGCCGGCGACGATGCCGTCCGGCTCGAACGCACGCTCGACCTGCTGGAAGATGCGGCCAGGCGGCTGGAACCCAGCAACGCCCCGGGCGACGGTGTGGCCTACTGCTTCCTGCGCCTGGCGGCGATGGCCTCGACCGGCTGGATCGCTCTTCGCCTGGCCGGCCTGCCCCAGACCGACCCGGCCTCGCGTCGTTTGGCCGCCGCCGGACGTTACTGGCTTTCGGACCTGGATATGCGAGCGGCATTGGATCACGCACAGATTTGCCTCGGATCGGAACGCCTGGAACTCTTTGACGCCGTCAGACGGCGCTGAGTGCATCCGTATGCGTCACTATCTCGCAGTTGCGAGATGGGCTTGCATCCTCTGACGGGTCCGCCTGTTAACACTCATCCGCTACTGTCCAGGCCGGTTACATCAAGTCCACCGGCAGGCGCGCGACGCGGCGAGACAGGCGAACGAGACCATGGAGGGCACGCCGACGGCGCGGGCTGAACGTCCGGGCCTGTCGTTCCGGACCAAGATCACCGGCCTCTCGCTGATCGCGACGATGGGGGGGCTGGCCGTCGCATTCGCCCTGTTCGTGCTGCAGGGCTGGATGGCCGACCGCTACAGTCTCAGTCAGGCCCGGATCGGATTGGCGCGATCTGCCGCCAGCCGCTCCGCCGAAGCGCTGCGCCTGAGCAAGCCCGACCTCGCACGCGACGTGATCGAAGACCTGCAGCGGACCAAGGACGTCAGGTCAGCCACTGTCTACACCATCGAGGGTCGGCCCTTCCTGCACTGGGGCGCGCGGGAGGCGACGGCCCGGAACCTGGAATTCGTCAGCCTGTCGGGCGCCACGGCGCGATACGTCGGCGGTATCCTTGAGGTGCACGCCCCCGTTTTGGAAGGCGATCAGCATCTTGGCGAGATCGTCCTGATTTCCGATGAGAGCGAGGTGGAGCGCAACCTGGCGCGCAACAGTGTGATCGGGCTCTGCCTGTTCGGGTTGGGCGCGGCGATTTCGGGCCTGTTCGCGTTCTGGCTTTCGGGCCGGGTGCTCAAGCCGCTGAGCCGTCTCGCCTCGGGCATAGAGCAGGTGCGCAGCACCAAGGACTTCTCGATCATGGTCGAGCCGACCAGCACCGACGAGTTCGGCTGGCTGACGGAGAGGTTTAACGCCCTGCTCGCCGAGCTGCTCTCCAATGACGCGGCCTTGCACCGCGCCTTGAACGCCCTGACGGAGGCCCGTGATGCGGCCGACGCGGCGAGCATCATGAAGTCCCAGTTCCTCGCCAATATGAGCCACGAGATCCGTACGCCGTTGAACGGCGTCCTCGGCATGGCCCAGGTGATGGCGATGGACCCACTGGAGCCCGCACAACAGGAGCGGCTCGACGTGATCCGCCGCTCGGGCGAGTCCCTGCTGGCGATCCTCAACGATCTGCTCGACCTTTCGAAGATCGAGGCCGGCAAGCTGGAGTTCGACGAGGCGCCGTTCGACTTGGCCGAACTGGCCTCCGGCGCCCACGCCGCCTTTACTTCAGTCGCCGAGTCCAAGGGGCTGGGTTTCAAGCTGCAGATCGCCGATCAGGCGCGGGGGGTCTGGAACGGCGACTCGGTGCGCGTGCGCCAGGTGCTCTACAACCTGATCTCCAACGCGCTGAAGTTCACCAGCTTTGGCGAGGTCGACGTTCTGATCGACGCTCCATCATACGCGAACGCCAGGGCGCTGCGCGTGAGGGTCACTGACACGGGCATCGGCATCGCTCCGGAAAACCTGGAGACCCTGTTCGACAAGTTCGTCCAGGCCGACAGCAGCACGACCCGGCGGTTCGGTGGAACGGGGCTGGGCCTCTCCATCTGCCGGGAACTGGTCGAACTGATGGGCGGGCGGATCGGGGTGAAGAGCGCGCTCGGCGCCGGAACCTGCTTCGAAGTCGTCCTGCCCCTGACCTGGCTGTCGCCGGAGTCGCGCCTTCCTGCGGCGTCTGCGCCGGCGGCGAAGGAAGCAGACGTCCCCAATGACGGCCCTCCCCTGCGCGTCCTGGCCGCTGAGGACAACGAGACCAACCGAATGGTGCTCAAGACCATCCTACAGTCCCTCGGCGTAGAGCTCCGCATGGTGGAGAACGGCCGCGAGGCGGTGGACGCCTGGATGGGCGGCGGTTGCGACCTGATCCTGATGGATGTGCAAATGCCCGTGATGGACGGCGTCGCGGCCACCCGTCGGATCCGGTCCCTGGAAGCCGAGCGCGGCCTCGTGCACACCCCGATCGTGGCGCTTTCTGCCAATGCGATGAAGCATCAGGTGGAAGAGTACCTGGCCGCAGGCATGGACGACCATCTGGCCAAGCCGATCCAGCTGGAGAAGATCTACGCCGTCCTGAAGACCTACGCTGAAGCGGAAAGCCGCGCCGGAGACCGCGCCGCGGCCTGAAGCGGAACCCGGCCGCGAGCCAGGGTATTGTGCGTGCGGAGGAGCCGCCTTGGCCGCACGTAAACTCTCTGCCTACAAATCCAAGCGGGACTTCGGCCTGACCGCCGAACCCAGCGGCGAAGACCATGTCGCGCCGTCCGAACAGCTGCGCTTTGTCGTGCAGAAACACGCCGCCACCCGACTGCACTACGACCTGCGGCTGGAAATCGACGGCGTTTTCAAATCCTGGGCGGTCACACGCGGTCCGTCGCTCGATCCGCACGAGCGGCGCCTGGCCGTTGAGGTCGAGGATCATCCCCTGGCCTATGGCGACTTTGAAGGGACGATTCCCAAGGGCCAGTACGGCGGCGGGACGGTCATGCTGTGGGAGCGCGGCTTCTGGGCCCCCCCGGAGGGCTCGCTCAGCATCGAGAAGCAACTGAAGAAGGGGCATCTGACCGCCGTCCTGGCCGGCGAGCGGATGAAGGGCGCCTGGCATCTTGTTCGCATCGACCACGACAGGGAGCGCGCAAAGCGGACCAACTGGCTGCTCATCAAGGCGCATGACGGGTTGGAGCGTGAAGGCGACGGCGACGCCCTGCTCGGGGAATACGAAACCTCGGTTGCGTCCGGGCGGACGATGGACAAGATCGCTGAGGGCAAAGGTCCGGGGCCCAGACCGTTCATGACCGATACCAAAGCCACCCCAGACGCGGTCTGGCATTCGAGAGATAGAGGGGCTGGGCCGGCGCCGCCCAAGAGGCTGGCCGCCAAGGGGCGCAAGGCGTCAGCCATGCCGGCCTTCATCCCGCCCGAGCTCTGCCGTCTGGTGGACCGGCCGCCCGGCGGGGCCGGCTGGGTGCACGAGATCAAGTTCGACGGCTATCGCCTGCAGCTGCGCATCCAGCACAGCGAGGCCCGCTTGCGCACCCGCAAGGGCCTGGACTGGACCCACCGCTTCCCTGAGATCGCCAGGGACGCCTCTTCCCTGCCTGACGGGATCTACGACGGGGAGGCTGTCGCCCTCGACGCCCACGGCAAGCCGGACTTCGCCGGACTCCAGTCCGCCCTCTCCAGCGGCGCGACCGGCGGGCTCGTGCTCTTCTTGTTCGATGTGATGTTCGCCGGCGACGAAGACATACGAAAGCTGCCCCTCAGGGACCGCAAGGCCCGTCTGGCGGACATGCTCCCGGACGACAGTCCGCGCCTAAGGTTCGTCGACCACTTCGAGAGCGCCGGCGAAGCGGTGCTGAAGTCGGCCTGCAGCCTTGATCTGGAGGGCGTGGTGTCCAAACGGCTGGACGCACCCTACCGTTCGGGCCGGAGCGACGCCTGGACCAAGGCCAAATGCCGCGGCGGACAGGAAGTGGTGATCGGCGGCTGGACCACCACCGGCGGCGCCTTCCGTTCCCTGATCGCCGGCGTCTATCGCGACGGCCACCTGGTGCACGTCGGCCGCATCGGGACAGGCTTCGGACGCGACAAGGTCGACCGCCTGATGCCGAGCCTGATGGCCAAGGCGGCAAAGACCTCCCCCTTCGAAGGCCCTGGAGCGCCCCGCGCAGCTCCTGGCGTCCATTGGCTGAAGCCGGGCCTTGTCGCCGAGATCGACTTCGCCGGCTGGACCGGCGACGGACACCTGCGCCAGGCCAGCTTCAAGGCCCTGCGTGAGGACAAGCCATCGGCCGAGATCGTTGCCGAGGTTCCGGCCTCGGAAACCGCCGATCACAAGCCGAGACAGTCGGGCTCGATCGTCCTCGGCGTCTCGATCTCAAACCCCAGCAAGGCGCTCTGGCCGGCGCACGGCCACGACGCCGCGGTCAGCAAACTTGATCTGGCGCGCTATCTGGAGGCCGTGGCGGACTGGATGCTGCCCCACATCAAGGGCCGGCCCTGTTCGCTGATCCGCACGCCCGACGGCATCGAGGGCCAGACGTTCTTCCAGCGCCATGCCGGCGCGGGCTCCTCCTCGTTGATGACGCTGGTCGAGGTGTCTGGCGACCGGAAGCCCTATCTTCAGCTCGACACCGCCGAGGCCCTGATCGCCGCCGCCCAGAGTGGTGCGGTCGAATTCCATCCCTGGAACTGCAGGCCGGATGAGCCGGACGTCCCTGGCCGCCTGGTGTTCGATCTCGATCCGGCGCCAGACGTGGCGTTTGATGCCGTGATTGCGGCCGCACGGGACGTCAGGGACCGGCTGGAGGCGCTGGGTCTGATCAGCTTCTGCAAGACCACGGGCGGCAAGGGCCTGCACGTGGTGACCCCGCTGAAGCGCGCCAAGCTTGAATGGCCAGCCGCCAAGGGATTCGCCCGTGATCTCTGCGAACGGATGGTCGCCGACAGCCCTGACCGCTTCGTGATCAACATGTCCAAGGCCAAGCGCGGCGGGAAGATCTTCCTGGACTACCTGCGCAATGACCGTATGGCGACCGCGGTGGCGCCGCTTTCACCCCGGGCCCGCGCCGGAGCGCCGGTCTCCATGCCGCTGACCTGGAACCAGGTGAAGCCGGGGCTGGATCCGGCGGCGTTCACGCTCAGGACCGTCCCTGCCCGGCTGGCCGGGTCGGACGCCTGGTCAGGCTATGATGAAGCGGAGCGGCCGCTGGACGCGGCGATCCGGCGCCTGGCCAAGGCGAGCTGAACGCGGGCTTCAGGCGGCGTCGGCAGCCGGAGCCTCTTCGATGTCTTCCACGACCTGCAACGCCGCCAGGGCGGGCATCCGGTTCCAGGCGTCCAGGCCCGCGATCTTGTAGGCCTCGGCCAGCGTTGGGTAGTTGAAGGTGTTTTCGATGAAGTAGTCGACCGTGCCCTTCAGGTTCAGCACCGCCTGGCCGATGTGGATCAGCTCGGTCGCGCCCTCGCCCACGATGTGGACGCCCAGCAGCCGGCGCGTCTTGATCGAGAAGATCATCTTCATCATGCCGTTGCTGAGGCCCATGATGTGGCCGCGCGAGGTCTCGCGGAAACGGGCGACGCCGCATTCGTAGGGGATGTCGCGCTCGCGCACCTCCTGCTCCGACATGCCGACGGTGGACATCTCAGGCACGGCATAGACGCCGTAGGGGAAGTATTCCGGCGGGGCATGCGGCGCGACGCCGAAGGCGTGGCAGGCGGCGATGCGGCCCTGCTCCATCGAGGTGGAGGCCAGGCTCGGGAAGCCGATCACGTCGCCGCCGGCGTAGATGTTGTCCACCTTGGTCTGCAGGGTCTTGGGATCGACGGCGATGCGCCCGCGGCTATCACAGGCGACGCCGATGGACTCCAGGCCAAGCCCCTCGACCGCCCCGGACCGGCCGGCGGTATAGAGCAGCATGTCCGACCGGATGCGGCGACCGCCGACCAGGGTCACCACCGGGCTGCCGTCCTCGCAGGCGATGGTCTCCACCGCCTGGCCCATGCGGATGGTCATGCCGCGGTCGCGCAGGTCGTGGATGAATTCGTCCATCAGCTCGCGGTCGATGAAATCGAGCATGGTGGGGCGCGCCTCCACCAGGGTGACCGGCACATCCAGGGCGCTGAAGATGGTGGCGTACTCCACCCCGATGACGCCCGCGCCGACGACGGTCAGGCTGCGCGGCAGGCGCTTCAGATCCAGGATGTCGTCGCTGTCGAAGATGGTCTTGCCGTCGAACACCACGTTGTCCGGACGGTGCGGACGGGTGCCGACGCCAATGAACGCCTTGTCCGTGGTGCAGACGGTCACCTCGCCCTTGTCGGAGGTGATCTCGATGGTGTGCGCGTCCAGGAACTTGGCCGTCCCGTGGCGGATCTGCACGCCGTTGCGGGCGAACTGGTGTTCCAGCACGTCGACCTCATGGTCGAGGGTCATGCGCAGGCGCGCCATCAGGTCGTGGGCGCCGAGGTCCTTCTTCACCCGGTAGGCGCGGCCGTAGAAGCCGCGCTCGCGCCAGCCGGTGAGGTTGAGCACGGTCTCGCGAAGGGTCTTGGAGGGGATGGTGCCGGTATGGACGGAGACGCCGCCCACCCTTTGGCCCCGGTCGACCACCAGCACGGATTTGCGCAGCTTGGCCGCCTGGACGGCGGCGCGCCGGCCAGCGGGTCCGCTGCCGATGACGATCAGGTCGTAGTCGTACATGAGATGCAAAGGCTTCTGCCTTCCCCCAACCACGGCGCCGCCCCGATGACTGCTCCCGGGTGAGACGCCCGGCAAGGCCATCGAAGTCAGGAGCCCGCGGCGCGTGTTTTCGCGCCTGCCATTTGGTCAGTATTGACCGATCAGGGTTAAGGACGCGCAAACTGCACTCTGTCGGCGGACCGTGACAGAACTACGCTCGGCGCTTGGCTGACTCGCGCCGACGCGGCGGTGACTTCGCCGGGGCCTTGGCAGCCTTGCTCCGCCCGCCCTTCCGCTCCCCGAGGCTGCGCCGCAGCGCCTCCATCAGGTCGACCACGTTGGTGTCTTTGGGCTCTTCCACCGTGACCTTGCGGCCCGCCCCCTTTTCCTTGGCGCGGATCAGGGCGCGCAGGGCGTCCTCGTAACGGTCGTTGAACTGGCTGGGTTCGAACGGGCCTTCGATCTGCTCGATGATCTTCTCGGCGATCTGGACCATTGAGGCGTCGGCCTTGGCGTCGGGGATCGGGTCGAACACCTCGGCCGGATCGCGCACCTCGTCGTGCGATCTCAGGGTGTAGGCGATCATCCCATTGTCGCGCGGCTCGATGGCCATCAGTCGCTCGCGTTGGTGCAGGACCACCCGCCCGAGCGCGATGCGTTCCTGGCGCACCATGGCCTCACGGATCACGGCGAAGGCCTCGGCGGCGATCTTGCCGTCCGGGGCCAGGAAATAGGGGTCGTTCCAGTAGAGCCGGTCGATCTCGCCGGCGTCGATGAACCGCTCGATGTCGATCGTCCGGGTGGTCTCCAGGCGGACGGAGTCGATCTCGTCCTCAGTGACCACGACGTAGCGGCCCTTGTCGATCTCATAGCCCTTGACGATGTCGGCCCTGTCCACCGGACCGGTTTCCGGATCGGTGGGGATCATGCGGATGCGGTTGTGGGTGGTCTTGTGCAGCATGTTGAAGTGCACCTCGCCACCGGGCGAGGTCGCGGTATAGAGGGCGACTGGACAGGTCACCAGCGACAGGCGCAGGTGCCCCTGCCAGGTTGGACGCAGGGCCATGGCGGCGGGTCTCCAAGACAGCTTCAGCGGATCAACGCCGGCCCCCTGTGGTTCGTTCACGGCACCCGAGACATGAGCGGTCCGCAGGAGATCGTGGTGGATGCGCGCGGCCACCGTTGTCCTACGCCGACGCTCAGGCTGCAACGCGCGCTCCGGCTCGCAGAGCCCGGCCAGACGGTCCGATTGATCGCTGACGACCCGCTGGCCCGGATCGACGTGCCGCATTTCCTGGCGGCGAAGGGCTATCGGATGATCGCCAGCTCTGACGAGGCCGGCGTGCTCAGTTTCACGGCAGAGAAGCCATCCTAGCCTTGCGGTCGCGCAGCACCTGGAGCTGCGTAGGTGACCTGCGGCTCGCGAGGATCTCTATCTCCGCGGCCACCGCTCCGCCGTAGAACACCGAGTTCACATTCCAGGACAGCCAGACCAGGAACACCCCCACGCCCGTCACCGAGCCATAGGTCGCGCCGTAGTGGGCGATCTGCTGGACATAGAATGCGCCCAGCCAGGACGACACCAGGGTGATGGCCGCGGCGACCACGCCGCCGGCCACGGCCGCCCGCCAGATCACCGGCTTTGAGGCCATGGCGTAGCGGTAGGTCAGGGTGAGGCCCAGACCGAGGCCGATGCTGGCCCAAGTCCACTCGTTGTAGATCCATGACTTGGCGTTGTAGGGCGTCACCGCCATCGTCATGGAGACGACGCGGAAACCCAGGAAGGCCGCCGAGATCATGCCGATCAGGGCGAATCCGGCGAGCGAAACCGCCAGGGCCAGCACGTTGAACCCCACGAAGCCTCGGGGGCGAGGCTCGCCATGGATCAGGGACAGGCCGGCCAGCAGGGCCTTCACCCCGCGGTGCGAGGCGTAGAAGGCGATGAACGCGGCCACGGCGCTTTGGGCGCTGACCAGCCGGATCGGCGCGTGCGCCAGCCGCTTGAGCTCGGCTGCGAACAGGGATTGCGGTCCCGGCGGCATGAGGCGCGAGAAGGCCTCGGCCTGGTGCGTTGCCTGGTCGGGCGTGAACATCAGGCTGTAAACGCCGACCATGATCGCAAAGGCGGGGAACACGGCCAGAAGTGCGTAGAAACAGACCCCGCCTACGTAGAGCGCGGCGTTCCGGTTCTGCGACCGCCTCCAGGCGCGGATGGCGACGCGCAGGATCGCCGCCGCCCAATGCGTAGGATCGTAGTCGAACACAGCCAGCCGGCGCCAATCCATCGCGCCCGACATAGCCTCATCCGCACCGTTCGGGAAACGCCTCGTCAGGCGGTTTCTCGCGCCACGGCGGCGAATTCCGACGGATGCACGAACTCAGCGCGGTACCAGGGGTGGGTGCGGGGCTCGAAGATCTCCTGTAGCCACTCGATCACCAGCTTCATCCGTGCGCTGCGGGGGATGTCGCGGTGATGGCACAGCCAAAGCTGCAGGCGCGCCATGGGCGGGATGTCCAGCATCACCAGCTCGGGATCCTGCGCGAGGATCGCCGTCGGCATGGCGCCGATGCCCGCTCCTGCCCGCACGGCGTTGTGGAACGCTGGGCTGGAGTTGGTCATCAGGCCTACGTGGGCCAGGTCATGGAACGATGCCGTCTTCGCCGACCAGCCCTCGGGTTGCCGGGTCATGGCCGAATGGTGGACCAGCCGGTGCGAGGCGACTTCCTGCAAAGTCCGGGGCGTGCCGTAGAGCTCGAGGTATCGCGGCGAGGCCACCAGGGCGTAATGGAACCAGCCGAGGGGCGTCGAGACGAAGTCTGGATGGGATCCGCTGTCGGAGAACTGGACGGCGAGATCCACGTGTTCGCTTACCGGGCTGTCGGGCCAGAGGCCGCAGTCCAGGGTGATGGAGACCTTCGGATTGGCTTGAAGGAAGGCCGGCAGAGCCGGGGCGATGGCCAGGGCCCCCGCGCCGTCCGGCGCTGAAATCCGCACCGTCCCTTCCTCGCGTCGATCGCGGTCCAGGACCATCCGCTCGATGGCGTCGGCGGAGCGCTCCATCGTCAGGACGTGATCGAGCATCATCCGGCCGGCCTCGGTCAGGGTCACGCCGGTCGGGCCGCGTACCAGCAGCTGGGTTCCCAGGCGGATCTCAAGGTCGTCCAGACGCCGGGTGACGGTCGGTTGGGACAGGCCAAGGGCGCGGCTCGCGGCCCCCAGTCCGCCCGTTTCGGCGACGGCCCAGAACACCCTGAGGTCGGACCAGTCCGCTCGCTGTCGACGCACCTGCGTCATGACCCCCTCCAACGCTGCATGCCCCCCATACGCACCCTGCAGGGGCGGCGCGCAATTGCACGGTCTAACAATCCCAGGGGGTAAGCAAGTCGGAGGGCCAGGTGAGACGTTTGGTTGCACAGGACGACATCATTTCCGCCCTGGCCGACGTGAATCTGGCGTTCGCCACGCCGGCGGACATCGATGAGGGGCACGCCCTCGCCTGCAGGCTGATTGGCCCGGGCCTGGCGCACGCCGCCGCCCTGCATATGGCCCAGGCCCACACGGGCGCCTGCTGCTTCGGACATCGCGAGGGCGACGAGCTCACGGGCGTCTTCGCCTTCCTGCTGCTGAATCCGGCCGGACTGGCAAGTCTCACATCCCACCGCTTCGATCCCTGCGCGCCGGCCGCCTGGGCGCTCGCCGGACGCGCCGATCCTCCTGCGGCCTACTATGGCTGGGCTTTCGCCGGCGTCACGCCCGCGGCCCGCAAGGCCGTCGTCGCCGGGGCTGACCTCTTGCGGCGGAGCGTGCTGCAACACATCCCCTTCTTTTGCCATGCCGCCACGCCGGCCGGTCGGCGGGCCGTGACCGAAAAGCTGGGCTACCGCCCCTTCGACGGTCATGACGGCGGGCTCTATTTTTCGCCGCCCCGCCCTGCCGAGCAGGAGCTGGCCGCATGAACGCGATGACCCGTCCCCCGGTCGCCGTGGCCTTCGCGAGCGCCCTGGATCAGCCGATCTACCAGGTGGCCGTGGCCAGGACTCTGGACGACCTCATGCAGGTCGCCGCGGTGCGGACGCTGGTCTACATGGGCGAACAGGCCTGTCCCTATCGCGAAGAATACGACGGGAACGATTTCGCCGGCGCCACCCATCTGCTGGTCCGCTGTGACGGCGAGCCCGTGGGCGTATTGCGGATCCGCTGGTTCGCCGACTTCGCCAAGCTCGAGCGGGTCGCCATCCTGCCTGGCCACCGTGGCCGGCGCGCGGCGCTCCTTCTGATCGGCGAAGCCGTCCGCATCGCCGAACGCAAGGGCTACAGGCGAATCCTGGGCCACGCCGAGCCCCGGCTGGTGCCGTTCTGGACCCGTCACTTCAAAGGCAAGGTCCGCTTCGAACGCTGCCGTTTCGGCTTCTCGGACCGTCAGTACATGGAGGTCGTGGCCGAGATCGGACCGGCGTCCGACGCCCTGACCCTCGAAAGCGATCCGCTGATCCTGCTGCGGCCTGAAGGCGACTGGGACCGCCCCGGCGTGCTGGACGCGTCCCTGCGGCATACGTCCCCATCCGTTCATCAAGGCGAACCTGAATGCCAGACGCTCGGCGTCCATGGGCAGGCCTGAGGCCGTGCCTGCTGTGCCTCGATCTTCAGCGACGGAGCGGCGATACCCCGGCAGCCGACGAGAACGATCGCCTGGATCGCTGCCGGCAGCTGCTTGGCCACGCCCGGGCCGCCCGCTGGCCATTGGTCCACGCCATGCGGCTCACAGGGCATGCCGACCCGGCGCCTCTCCGCGGCCTGGAGCCCATGCCCCGCGAGACCGTGCTGTTCCGGCAGGGGCCCTCCGCCTTTTCGCATCGGCGCATGTCCGAGCTGGCCCTGGATGCCGCGACAGACGGCCTGGTGATCCTGGGGCTTTCGCTCGACGCGGCCTGTGTCGCGACAGCCATGCGGGGGCACGAACTGGGCCTTCGCGTCTCGCTGGTCGAGGACACCCTCGCGGCCGATCCCCTGGAGGGCGTTGCGGCGGAAACGGCGCGGGCCGTCCTGCTGGGCGTGGCCTCGCCTTACGTCGGACGACTCACCGCAGCCCAGCTGATGGTCTCCGCCTCGAGCTCGGATCAGCTCCACGTCGCCAACGATTAACACTGGGACAGTCCCATGGATGAGCTTGAAGTCAGCCTCTACATCGAACGCCTGCCGATCCTGCTGGACCACTTGTCCAGCAGCGTCGACCGGATCCAAGGCATGCGCGCTGCGGCTCTTGAAGAGCTGCGCACCGGGCTTGGCATCGCCTTGGCGGCCGCAGAACGGTTGCGCGCCGAACGCCGCGCCGCCCGCATAGTCGTCCACTAGCTTTGACACTGACAGCGGCGGGTGCGGGACGGCTCGCGCCTTGCGGCGCCTCTGCTATGGTGGAGGGCGAATCTCAGTCGCCCAGCCCGAGTTGAAGGATGAGTCCGTGCCGGTGGACGCCCGCGTTCTGATCGTCGCGCGCGATGACGCCGTTGCGGGCCCGCTCGCCAGGGGCCTGGACAGCCTCGGCTGGCGCACCATCACGGCCCGCGGACCTTATGCCGCCCTCGCCGCCCTTGGCGATCTGTGCATCGAGGCGGCGATCATCGATCTGAACAGCTGCGGTCCCGACGCCGCCACCCTGGCCCGTCGGTTGAAGTCGGCCTGCGCTCCCCGGCGCCTTCCGGTGGCGGCCATCGGCCCTTTGGGCGATGACCTGGAGGCCTCGGCCTTCGACCTCACCATGGCTGCGCCTTCCTATCCGGCCCAGGTGGCCCTGCGTCTGGAGTCGCTGGTCCGGATGGCGATCGCCGAGGAAGAGTTCGAGCTCCGGCTCGAGACATTCGCCGACCACGGCCGCAGGCTGGATCTTCCGGAAGAGCCGCCCGGCCCCTATCAGATCCTGGCGGTGGGGGACCCCGAGCCGCAGTTCCTGGCCCTGTCCAACGCCCTCGCCCGGGTCGGCGGGGCGGAGGTCGTGGGCGCGTTCACCGCCTACACCGCCTTCGACTACCTGCATGAGCGGGCCTTCGACGCGGCCCTGCTATGGGGCGGAGAGAATCAGGCCGAAGCCTTGTCCATCGCTGCCGGCATGCGGCGGAACACGCGGCTCTTCCACACGCCCGCCCTGCTCTATCTGAAGGACGGCTCTTCGGTGACCCACGCAGAAGCGTACGGGAAAGGCGTGTCCGACGTCGCCTCGGCCGAGACGCCGCCGGAGGAGACCGCCAAGCGGGTGCTGGAGCTGGCGCGGGCCTATCGCCGCCAGAACGCCATCCGCCAGGCGCTCGACCTCGCCCGCAGCTCCGGACTGATGGATCCGGCGACGGGCCTGTTCACCCGCGATCTGTTCGCGGCCCACCTTGCCCGCCTCGCCCACGCGGCCCGCATGCGCCGGCGCCCGCTGTCGGTCTGCGTGCTCAAGGTCGCCGATCGGCCCGACCTCGCGCCTATCCGGAAGGGCCGCTGGCTTGATCGGGCGATTCCCCAGATCGGCTCCATGATTGGCCGCCTGGTCCGCGCCGAGGACACGGCCGTCCGGCTGGGTTCCGAGGTGTTCGGCCTGGCCCTGCCCGCCACGTCTGCCGCCCAGGCGCGCGCAGCCGGGGACCGTATCGCCGCCGTGATCGCCTGCACCGCCTTCGACGCAGGTGAAGACCGCCCGGCTTTCGTGGTCGAGTTCGACATCGGGGTGGCCGAGGTCGCGGTCGACGAGAACGCGGCGAAAGCCCTGGAAAGGGCGGCGGCGACTGCGTTACAGAAGAAGGCAGGATGACCGAGGCCGCCGCCAGTCCTGTCGCCATGGATGTCGACTTCGTCGCCGACGTGGTCTGTCCGTGGTGCTACGTCGGCTTCAAGCGGCTGCAGCGCACCCTGGCGATGCGCCCGGGTGTGGACGCGAAAATCCGCTGGCGTCCCTATCAATTGAACCCCGAGCTGCCCGAGGACGGGGTCGACCGAAAAGCCCTCATGGCTGCCAAGTTCGGCGCCGATCCCGATCGGCTTAACGGCGTGCAGGAGGCCCTCGGCCGGCAGGCGCAGGAAGACGGCCTGGATCTGAGGTTCGCCGACATCGAGAAGAGCCCCAACACCAACGCCGCCCATCGCCTGATCGTGTGGGCCGACATGGATGGCAAGGGCCCGGAAGTGGCCGAAGCCGTGATGCACGCCTATTGGACCGAGTTGAAGGACATCGGCGATCCCGCGGTGCTCACCGAGATCGGGGTCGCGCACGGGATGGATCGCGAGGCCCTCACCCGCCGATTCCAGGAGGGCGCCGGAAAGGATTTCGTCAACCGGGCCTGCGACACCGCTACTCAGTCCGGTGTCGAGGGCGTGCCCTTCATGATCTTCGCCAACCGCGTGGCCGTCTCCGGCGCCCATGCCCCTGAGCAGCTGGTGGCGGCCGTCGACAAGGCGCTCGAACTCCAGGACTAAGGCTGCATCCGCCAGGGGCCCCGGCGGCGAATAGGGCGCAGGTTCCCTCGATCGCAGGACTCAGCCATGGCGCCCGCCGAGCCTCCCGCCTTCCTTCCCTACCTGATCGCCCTGCCGATCATCGCCCTGGTGCTGTGGCGGAACATGCGCGGCCGCCGCCTGAGGCTCGAGACCCTATGGATCTTCCCGGCGATCCTGGTCGCCGGCGCGGTCGTCGCTCTGGTCCAGAGTCCGGCGCCCAGCCCGGTCCTGGAGGCGTCCATGGCGGCTGTCCTGGCGGTCGGCGCCGGGCTCGGCTGGATGCGTGGCAAGATGATGCACCTCAGTATCGATCCTGAGACCCACCTGGTCATGGCCCAGGCCTCTCCCCTGGCGATCGTCTTCATCCTCGCCCTGATTGTCTTGCGGTTCGGCGGGCGCATGATCCTGCAGCAGGACGCCTCGGTGCTTCATCTCAGCATGATCCAGCTCAGCGACCTGTTCCTGCTGTTCGCTGTTGGGGTGGTCTGCGTCCAGCGCTTGGAGATGGGGCTGCGGTGTCTGAAGATGATCGCCGAATCCAAGGCGGAGAAGGCCGCAAGGCTCGCCACCGCCCACTGAGGGGGAACATGCAGGACCTGAAGGGCAAGGTCGCGTTCGTCACCGGCGGCGCCAGCGGCATCGGGCTGGGCATCGCCCGTACCTTCGTTGAGGCGGGTATGAAGGTGATGATCGCCGACCTGCGCCCGGATCACATCGACAGGGCCATGTCCGGTTTCGAGGCTGCCGGACGCGGCGCGCAGGTCGCCTCCGTTCCCCTGGACGTCACCGACCGGGATGGCTTTGTTCGCGCCGCCGACGAGGCCGAGCGCCGCTTCGGCAAGGTGCATGTGCTGGTGAACAACGCCGGCGTGGGGATCAACGGAACGGTCCTGGCGTCTACCTTCGCCGACTGGGACTTCGGGCTCGGAGTCAATCTCGGCGGGGCGGGCAATGGGCTAGTCACCCTGCTCCCCCGAATCCGCGCTCATGGCGAGGGGGGCCACATCGTCTTCGTCGCCTCCCAGGCGGGCATCACGCCGTCGCCGCGAAACGCCGCCATCTATGGCACGGCCAAGTCGGCGCTTGTGGGGATGGCGGAATCCATCCGGGACGAGTTGGCCGACGTGGACATCGGCGTCTCCGTCCTGCTCGCAGGCTTCTTCCTCACCAACATCCACGAAGCCGAGCGCAACCGGCCCGATAAGTTCAAGTCCGCCAACGGCCCGGCCAGCGTCGACCTCGGTCCCCTGGGCCCCCCGGACTCTCCCCTTTGGCGCGATCCGCTGGAGGCGGGCGAGGCCGTGCTCGACGGCGTCCGACGCAACGCCCTCTACGTCGCCACACATGGCGAACTGAAGGGGTGGGCCGAAGGGCGGTTCGAGGAGATCCTGAACTCCTCCCCGCCGGTTCGGGACCCCGCTCTGGCCGAGGCGATGGGACGCAAGCGGCCGGCCGACCCGTTCAAGGTGTCCGAAAAGCTCTGATCAGGCGGCTTTCGCCAGCTTGACCAGCTGGGTCAGGATCCGCTCCGCCGCGCTGAGCCGCGCCTCGGGCGTGGCCCATTCGCCTTTGACCACCACCTTCTGGTCGGGCCGCAGCCGCCAGATGTCGGCGCTCTTCTGGATCAGGCCGACCAGGCCCGCGGGATTCTCGAAGCGGTCTTCGCGGAACGTCAGCACCGCGCCTTTGGGGCCCACGTCGATCTTGCCGACATTGGCCTGGCGGCAGAGGGCCTTGATCGCCACCACCTTGAGGAGCTGGCCGGCTTCGTCCGGCAGAGGGCCGAAGCGGTCGATCAGTTCAGCGGCCAGGGCTTCCCGGTCTTCCGGCTTCTCGGCTTCCGACAGGCGGCGATAGAGGGCCAGGCGGACGTTAAGGTCCGGGACGTATTCCTCCGGGATCAGCACGGCGGCGCCGGTGTTGATCAGTGGCGACCAGCCGCGGGCGTCGGCGATCTCGGTCAGGCCGCCGGCCTTCAGGTCGGCGACGGCGTCTTCCAGCATCTGTTGATAGAGTTCCACGCCCACCTCGCGGATGTGGCCCGACTGCTCTTCGCCGAGCAGGTTGCCGCCGCCGCGGATGTCGAGGTCGTGGGAAGCGAGCTGGAAGCCGGCTCCCAGGCTGTCGAGGGCCGACATCACCTTCAGCCGCTTCTCGGCCGAGAGGGTCAGCTGCCGGTCCGCCGGAGTGGTCAGATAGGCGTAGGCGCGGGACTTGGAGCGCCCCACCCTGCCCCGCAGCTGATAGAGCTGGGCCAGGCCGAACATGTCCGCCCGGTGGATGATCAGGGTGTTGGCCGTGGGGATGTCCAGGCCAGACTCCACGATCGAGGTGGAAAGGAGCACGTCGGCCTTGCCGTCGTAGAAGGCGCCCATCACCTCTTCCAGTTGGGTCGGCGAGAGCTGGCCGTGACCGACCGCGAGCTTCACCTCCGGCACCTGTTCGCGCAGGAACCTGGCGAGGTCCGGCAGGTCGGCGATGCGCGGGGCGACGAAATAGGCCTGGCCGCCCCGGTACTTCTCCCGCAGCAGCGCCTCGCGGATCACCACCGGATCGTAGGGGCTGACGTAGGTGCGCACCGCCAGCCGGTCGACGGGCGGGGTGGCGATGATCGACATCTCCCGAATGCCAGAGAGCGCCATCTGCAATGTGCGCGGGATCGGCGTGGCGGTGAGCGTCAGCACGTGCACGTCGGCGCGCAGGGCCTTCAGCTTCTCCTTGTGCTTGACCCCGAAGTGCTGCTCCTCGTCCACGATCACCAGGCCGAGGTCCTTGAACTTCACCTGTTCGGCGAGGATCGCGTGGGTGCCAACGACGATCTCCACTTCGCCCTTGGCCAGGGCTTCACGATTCTCCGCGATGTCCTTGGCGCTGACCATCCGTGACAGCTGCCGCACCTTCACCGGCCAGCCATGGAAGCGCTCGGTGAAGGTCTTGTAGTGCTGGCGCGACAGCAGAGTGGTCGGGCAGACCACGGCCACCTGCTTGCCGGTCATGGCCACGACGAAGGCGGCCCGGAGCGCCACCTCGGTCTTGCCGAAGCCTACGTCGCCGCAGATCAGCCGGTCCATCGGCCGGCCCGCCGCGAGATCGCCCAGCACGTCGGCCACGGCGTTCAGCTGATCTTCGGTCTCCTCGTAAGGGAAGCGGGCGCAGAACTCGTCGAACACCCCGTGCGGTGGATCGATCTCGGGGACGGTCTTGGTCTGGCGGGCCGCGGCGATCTTGATCAGACCCTCGGCCATCTCGCGCAGGCGCTCCTTGGCCCGCGCCTTGCGCGCCTGCCAGGCCGCCCCGCCCAACCGGTCCAGCTGCACCCCGTCGCTCTCCGCGCCATAACGGGTGAGCAGGTCGATGTTCTCCACCGGCAGGGAGAGCTTGGAGTCCGCCGCGTAATGCAGCTCCAGGCAGTCGTGTGGGGCTCCTTGCACCTCCAGCGTGGTCAGGCCGGTGTAGCGGCCGATGCCGTGGTCGATGTGGACCACCAGGTCGCCGGGCGTGAGCGCCGTGGCTTCGGCCAGGAAGTTGGCCGCCCGCCGGCGTCGTTTGGGCCGGGCCAGCCGGTCGCCCAGGATGTCGGTCTCGGAGATGACCGCAAGGCTCTCGGTCTCGAACCCGGCCTCCAGCGGCAGCACAACCCGCTGGGGTACCCTGGGATCGGCGGCGCGGGCCGCGTCCCAGTAGGGCGCGAACCGGATGGCCTTGAGCCCATGATCGGCCAGCATCACCGAGAGCCGCTCGGACGACCCCTCCGACCAGGAGGCGAACAGCACCCGCTTGCCGGCCTTGGCCAAGGCCTGAGCGTGATCGCCCGCTGTCTGGAACAGGTGCACGCTGTCCTGGGCCCGCTCGGCGGCGAAGGTCCGCCCGAGCTTGGCGCCGAGATCGACCACGTCCGCGCCCTCGTGCTGGAAGGGCGTGAACCAGCGGTTGGGATGAGCGGCGACCCGGGCGCGCCACTCCTCGCCGGTCAGGTAGAGCGCTTCAGCCGCCAGAGCCTTGTAAGCCGAGCGGCTGGCGGCCGTTTCGACCCTGGCGTCGTGGGCGTCAGCGATCAGGGCCAGGCGCTCTTCCAGCGCCTCACTGGCCAGGTGGTCGAGGGCGACAAGGTCGTCCTTGCCCAGGAAGTCGAACAGCGTCTCCAGCTTCTCGTAGAAGAGGGGCAGCCAGTGCTCGACACCGGCCCTGCGCACGCCTTCGCTCACTGAGCCGTAGAGGGAGTCGTCCCCCGGCGCGCCGAAGGCCGCCACATAGCCGGTGCGGAAGCGCGAGATGCTGGCGGCGTCCAGCAGAACCTCGCTCACCGGCAGCAGGTCCGCAGACTGCAGCTGGCGGGTGGAGCGCTGGGTCTCAGGGTCGAACCCACGGATCGATTCCAGCGTGTCGCCGAACAGATCCAGGCGGACCGGCTCCTCGGCCCCCGGGGCGAAGACGTCGATCACGCCGCCGCGGATGGCGAACTCGCCCCGCTCCGAGACGGTGGACGCCCGCATGTAGCCGTTGACCGCGAAATACCGCTCGAGGTCCGCCACGTTCACGTCGTGGCCGACACGGGCCAGATAGCTGGCGGCTTTGAGCGCTGAGCGCGGCGGCGTCCGTTGCAGAAGGCCCGACACGGTCGTCACCAGCACGCGCGGCTTGCCGCCCGACTCGGCCAGCGCCAGGCGGTGCAGGGTGGCCATGCGCTGGGCGGCGATGGCCGGCGAGGGCCCGATCCGGTCGAACGGCAGACAGTCCCAGTTGGGCAGCCGCAGCACCTCGATGTCGCGGGCGAAAAAGGCCAGGGCGTCGATGAAGGCCGAAGCGCGGGCGCTGTCGCGGGCCACGAACACCGACTGTCCGCCCCGAGCCTTGACGATGTCGGCCATGGCCAGGGCGTCGAAGCCCTCTGGGGCGCCGGTCAGGTCGAGACGACCGGGCGCGGTCGCAATACGCTTGAGTTCCGCCGGACTGGCCAGGACGATGGCTCCTAGAGCGAGCTGAGGTGAGATTGAAGCACCTGCGCCGCCGGATTTCGTCGAGCGGGCAGGAGATTGCCGCAGGCCGTAGCGGGGCTACGGCCAAGGCCGTCGACGCCCCCGCTCGACGTAAGCCGGCGGCCCTCCGGGTCGAGCTGGGACGCCTGCCAGAAGACGCCCTTTGGGCGTCGCGCCGCTCGACCGATGTCCCACATCACCCTTCGCGCCGCTCCTTGCGGATCAGACGTCCCAGCTCGACGCAGGCGGTTCAATCTCATCTCAGCTCGCTCTCGCCTGGGAGAGATTGATGGGCGACCAGGCGGAAATCCTGGATCAGGGCGAGCAGGCGGGTGTCGTGCGCCTCCGGCGGCGGGGTCTGCCCGACGATCCAGGCGTAGACGTCGTGGTCCGGTTGGTCGAGCAGGGCCTCGAAGGCGTCGAGATCCTCCGGCCCCAGGGATTCCAGGCGGCCGTCGGCGAAGGGTCCGAGGATCAGGTCGGCCTCGAGGAAGCCCCTGCGCCAGGCGCGATATTTCAACTTGCTCAGGCGGGGAGTCATGGCTCGTTCCGGGGAGGAGGCCGCCGATATAGAGGCCGCGCCCCCTGCCCGCCACCCCTGAGTCACCGTCGCGGCCAGGGAACCAGCATCGGGACCCGCCCGGCGTAGGCGTCATAGGCGTCCGGACCCAGTTCCGCGCGCAGGAACCGCTCCTCAAGACGCGCCTTGAGCCAGAAACCGAGGACGATCAGCGCCAGCCCCAGGAAACTGAGGCTCGTTCCGCGGGCTATGGCCATGCTCAGCGCCGCCAGGATGAAGCCGGTGTAGATTGGGTGGCGCACAATCGCGAACGGACCGGTGTCGACCACCCTGTGGTCCGCCTTCACTGTCACCGATCCGGACCACAGCTTGCCGAGGTGGACCCGAGCCCACCAGCAGAAACCGAAGCCCACGAGCGTGAGGACGAACAGGCCCCAGCCCGCCCGGTCGTCTACCGTCCAGAGCTGGATCGCCGACGCGTCCATGCCCGACGACCTGTAGACCTGCCGCCCCGACCCATCATCCGCCCGATGGGTGGACAGAAGCGCCCCGATCCCGACGAGGGTGATGATCCAGTGCAGCGCCTCGGCCCCGAAGCCCGCGCGCCGGATCGGCTGTTTGCTCCAGACGGACGCCGCCATCCAGGACACGAGCCAAACCAGCCAGGCCAGCGACATGGCGTGTTCCGGTGTCGTGTTCATGACGTCCCCTCCTGCCCTGGCCAACATACCATGGCCGCCCCATGGTCTATGCTGGGGCGATGCGGCCGGAGATTCTCTTTCCCCTGTTCGCGCCGTCGAGCGCCCTGAAAGGCGTCGGCCCGAAGATCGCCCCGCTGGTGGAGCGGCTGGCGGGGCCGCGCGTGCGCGACGTGCTGTTCCTGCCGCCCTCTGGCGTGATCACCCGCTCCCGAACGACCGTGAGCCATGCACAAGAGGGTGAGGTCCAGACCTTCCTGGTGCGGATCGAGGCCCATCAGCCGGCGCGCAAGGCCGGGGCGCCTTACCGCATCCGCGCCAGCGACGAGACCGGAGCGATTTCCCTGACCTATTTCAAGGTCTTCGGCGACAGTCTTGGGAAGCAGAATCCGGTCGGCGCCATGCGGGCCGTCAGCGGTCGTGTGGAGCGGTACCTGAGCGAGCTCCAGATCACCCATCCTGACTACCTTGTGCCAGCGGAACAGATCGACGAGATCCCCGACTTCGAGACGGTCTATCCGGCCACGGCCGGCCTGCCTTCGCGCACTGTACGCCGGCTGGCTTTGGCGGCCCTGACGTTCGCCCCGGAATTGCCGGAGTGGATCGATCCGCACCTGTTCGTGCGTGAGGGATTCCCCAGGTGGCTTGAAGCCCTGCAGACGCTCCACGCTCCGCGCACCGAGGCCGACACCGCCCTCCTTACGCCGCATCGGCGCCGGCTGGCCTACGACGAGCTGCTGGCGCACCAGCTGGCCATGGGTGAACGCAAGGCGGCTCGTCGACGCGAGCCGGCGCGGTCGGTGTCTTCAGGAGAGCTGTCGCAGCGGATCCAGGACGCCCTACCCTTCCGCCTGACCGGCGCCCAGACCATGGCCCTGGCCGAAATCCGCGGCGACCTGGCCTCCGGCGAGCGGATGAGCCGGCTGCTTCAGGGGGACGTGGGCTCCGGCAAGACCGTCGTCTCCATGCTGGTCATGGCGGACGTCGCCGGCGCCGGGATGCAATCAGTGATCATGGCCCCCACCGAGATCCTGGCGCGCCAGCATTACGAAACCATCGCCGGTCCGCTGGCCGACCAGGAGATCGGCGTCGTGCTGCTCACCGGCCGAGACAAGGGCGGCGTCCGCGCAGAGAAGCTCGCGGCCATTTCGAGCGGGGCGGCCAAGGTCGCCGTGGGCACCCATGCCCTGTTCCAGGACGACGTGACGTTCGACGCCCTGGCCCTGGCCGTGATCGACGAGCAGCACCGCTTTGGCGTCAATGAGCGCCGCAAGCTCCAGGAGAAGGGCGGCGCGGTGCATTTGCTGGCCATGTCGGCCACGCCCATTCCTCGCACGCTGGAGCTGACGGTCTATGGCGATCTCGACGTCTCGCGGGTTACAGAAAAGCCCCCGGGCCGGCTGCCTGTCGCCACCCGCGCGGCTCCAACGCCCCGCATCGGCGAGGTGATCGACCGGCTGCGCGCCGCGACCGGCGACGGCGCCCAGGCCTTCTGGATCTGCCCGCTGGTCAGCGAATCCGAACTGCTCGACCTGACCGCCGCGGAGGACCGCGCCGTTTCATTGCGCCGGGAACTGGGGCCGGACGTGGGGCTGGTCCACGGCGCCATGCCCAACGCCGAGAAGGACGCCGTGATGTCCGACTTCGCCGAGGGCCGGATCAAGGTGCTGGTGGCCACCACCGTCGTGGAAGTCGGCGTCGACGTGCCCAACGCCTCGATCATGGTCATCGAACACGCCGACCGCTTCGGCCTGGCCCAGCTGCACCAGCTGCGCGGCCGTATCGGTCGCGGCTCGCGCGAGAGCGCCTGCGTCCTCCTCTATGATCCGCCCCTGTCGATCACCGCCCAGCGCCGCCTGGATATCCTGAGGCGCACCGACGACGGCTTCCTGATCGCCGAACAGGATCTGGAGCTGCGCGGCGGCGGCGATCCCCTGGGCCTGAAGCAGAGCGGTTTCCCGGCCTACCGTTTCGCCGATCCCTTCGCCCACCGGGATCTGATCGCCATGGCGGCTGATGACGCAAGGTTGCTGCTCGCCAGGGACCCGGAGTTCGTCAGCGATCGAGGCAAGGCGGCGCGCATCCTCTCGGAACTCTTCGACTGGAAGGCCTCGATGCCAACGGACTAGTTGGCGGCGCGGAACACCCAGAACCGGCACGCCAGGAACAGCAGGATGGTATAGCTCGCCATCGCCGCCAGCTGGGCCGCGGCATGGGCGATAACCCCTGGCCCCAGCGCAGCGCCGGACGCCCACAGCACTGCCTGGTTGACCGCAAAGGCTGCGGCCACCGCTGTGACGAATCGGGGCGCCACCTGGGCGGTCGTCGACTGGCTCCGGAACACGAACCCCCGGTTCAGGGCGAAACTCACCAGGACCCCGACGCCATAGCCCGCTGCGTTTGCGAGGCGAGGCTCCACGCTCAGCCCGAGATCCAGGGCGGCGATCACCCCGAACCCGACGACCGTGTTCGCCAGTCCCGCGAGCCCGAACCGGGCGACGAGGCCGACTGTCCGGAGGCTAGTCATGGGCCAGGGTGTAGTACTGCGCGCCGATCGGCAGCCCGGTCATGTAGCGCTCCAGGGGTCGCAGCGCCCGCAGCGCGCCGGGGAAGAAGCCGGTGAAGGCGGCCCTCACCTTCGCGAACCCCGCCCGCTCCAGACGCGCCTTGAACACGGGCGCCGGGATCAGCACCGCGTTCTCGTCGAACTCGCAGGAGGCGACGATGTAGCGGGTGACGGGGTTCAGGGGGTTGTGCTCGAAGATCGCCAACCTGCCGCCAGAGTGAAGCAGGCCGCGCAGCCGACCCAGCAGTCCGACATGTTCCTGTTCGGGGATGTGGTGAAAGACGCAGGACGAGAAGATCAGATCGAAGCTCCCCGCGCCCAGGGGAATGTCGGCACCGTCGTAGCCAACGAACTGCGCCATGCCCGGGAAGCGTGACGCCGCGATGGCGAGACTTCTTGGCGACACCTCCAGCGCCGTCATCGTCGCCGACGGGAAGTGAGCGGCCAGATGCGGCAGCGACGCGCCGATGCCAGATCCGAAATCAAGGATCCTCCGGGGCTCGTCGAGATGACTGGCGGTCCAGACCCGGCGAAGTTCCTCGATCTTGTAGCGGGCGAAGTACTCCGGATCCTCGCCGCTGATCCGCAGATTGCGCGCGTGGGTGGCCAGGTACTCGTCGGCGAACTTGTCGAATTCAGCGACGTCCATGGTCCCCATCATTCCCGGGTAGGGGCGGCTGCCGGCCGGGGCGGACCACCTGATCGACGAGGTAGAGCGGCCTGCCCTTCACCTGCATGTAGGTGCTTCCAAGGTAGGCTCCCAGGATGGCCAGGCACCCGAGCTGGCTCACGCCGAAGAACACCGTGATCAGCGCCAGGCTGGTCCAGCCGGTCGCGACATGGCCAGTCAGGAAGCCGATGACGGCGTAGACCACGATGCCGGCGCCGATGAACATCCCGGCAAGCGCCAACACCACAGCCAACCTGAGCGGCGCCGTGGAGAAGCTGGTCATGCCGAACAGGGCCAGGCGCAGCATCTTCGTGAGCGTGTATCCCGTGGCGCCGGCCGCGCGCGCATCCCGGTCATAGAGGACCTCGGCCTGGCGGCCGCCGAGCCAGGCCACCATGCCGCGCAGGTAGCGATCCTGCTCGGGCATGGCGTTGAGCCGCTCGACGATCCGTCGTGACATCAGCCGGAAGTCGCCGACGTCGCGCGGAATGTCCACTTCGGACAGCCAAGCCAGCAGGCCGTAGTACAGCTTGGCGGTGGCGAGCTTGAACCGGCTCTCCCTGGCGCGGGACCGCCGGCGGCCATAGACCACGTCGAACCCCTCTTCCATCCGCTGCATCATCTCGGTCAACAGCTCCGGCGGATCCTGCAGGTCGGCGTCGATCACCAGCACCCGATCTCCGGCGGCGAGGGCGAGGCCGGCGGTGACCGCCAGCTGGTGTCCGTGGTTGCGCGAGAGGTTTACGCCGACGACTCCAGGCCGTGTCGCGACTAGCGCCTGGATGCAGCTCCAGGTCCGGTCCTTCGATCCGTCGTTGATCAGGATGATCTCGTAGCTGGCCCCCACCGCCTGCTCGCAGGCCTTGGCCATGCGCTCGATGAACGACGGCAGGGACTCCTCTTCATTGTAGCAGGGAGCGATGACCGACAGCCGAGGCGCGGCGTCTTCAGGCGCCGGGCTCGTCCGGTCCCAGGCCCACTCGAACATCCGAGGGCGGGACGGCAGAGCTGTCCAGTCGCTGGCTGTCGGGACGCCGTGCAGGCCGACCTCATAGGGCCTGGATCCCGACAGGGTCTGCCTGGTGATAGCGACCCTGCTGAAACTCCTGACACCCCGGTCAGGATCATCGGGCGCATCCGGGCCCGTGGGGCGTCCGGCGCTCTCGGAAGAGTGAACCTGAGGGCTGCGGGTCATGGCGTGATCCTCCAGAGCTGGGCGAAGCCCTGATCCGAGACCAGCTTGAGGTTGGCTGGCGGACGAAACGGCCCGGCCTCGTCAGGCAGGTCGGCGTTCAGCACCAGGACGTAGCTAAAGCGGTGCGGCCAATCGGCCATGTAGGTCGGGTCGGCGATTTGCCTTGAGCGGGTGAGCACGCTGACCGACGCCAGGTCGCCGCCGTTGTGGTCGACATAGCGGTCCCAGGATCCCAGCACCTTCAACGGCTGCTTACCGCGCACCGCGAACAGGGTCGGGACGAACGCCCGTTGCAACGGCACGGCCAGGGCGGGGTAGTGCCTGAACGTCGGATCGCCCACCTGCCAGATGTAGCGGCCGGCCGGAGCGTTCCACTTGGTCCCGAATGCGGCTCGATGTTGCAGGGGCAGGACCGCGGCCCCGGCCGGAACGTCGCGGATAGCCCGGATCGTGGCCCGAAGATCGCCCTGAGCGGCGTTCCAGTTCCACCCGATCCAGGCGCCGCGCGCTGACACCAGGGCCAGCGCCGCAATGCCCACGACAGCGGCGATCCGCCGAGGCGCGATGAGTTTCAGGTCGATGGAGGCCAGCAGGCAGAGGAAGCCCATGATGGGGAACCGCCGGTCGACCCAGGCCGTGTCGGCCGCCCAGGCCGGCGCCAGGATCGCAAGGCAGGCGAAGCCGCTCGCTGCAAGCAACAGGCCCTGATGGACTTCAAGAGTGCGCCTCACGGCCAGCCAGGCGATCAGTCCGGCAAGCCCCAGGACCATCAGTAATTCCAGGCCGAGATTGTAGCTGACCATGGGCGACATCAGCGTCGCGAGTTTCGCCGGCAGGGCGTCGAAGCGCAGGTCCAGGCCGCGCTCGCCGGGCAAAGCGGGGGCAAGAAGGGTGATCAGAGCCAGCGGAACCAGGCACCAGCCAGCTGCGACGGCGCCTTTCAGCGCCCGCCGTCCAACGTCGCGCCAGCTCCAGAGCGCCAGAGACGCTGGGCCGATCGCCAGCGCAGCGAGCAGCGCGGCGTAGAACAGCAGCGAGAAGACGTGGTCGATGGCCAGCACCAGCCCCAGCGGAATCCTCATCAGCGCCCCGACTGGGCTCGATCCGGGCCTGGCCAGGGGATCAATGGCGGCGAACAGCAGCGCCAGGCCAAGCCCGATCTGGAAGTTCAGGAACCCCATCAGGAATGTCGTCGACCACGCCGCGACCGGGAACAGGACGTGCCAGGCAGTCAGCCGTCCTGACAGCCTGAAGCTCAGGGCCAGCAGGCCCAGCGGCGGCAGGAGGGCCGCCAGGATCAGGGCGACCTGACCGCCGACAAGTCCGGGAATCCATGGGGCCAGCGCCGCGACGACCCGATCCACGCCGACGTTGGTCGAGGCGTATGACCAATCGATCCCGAAATAGCGGGCCATCGCCGGGTCGGTGGCCCCGCCGGCCAGCAGCCAGAACCTCGCCAGGTGGTTGGGGTAGTCGGTAAGCGGGGGGATCTGGGCGACGAGGAAAGGGAGCGGGATGGTCAGGAAGCTCAACGCCACGATCAGGATCGTGCGCAGCCTCCCGCGAACCACAACCGGCGTCGCGTCGAGTTCGAAGGTGCGGCTGGTAGTGTCCAAGCGTCAGGACCTTCACGCGATAGGAATTCAGACAGGGCCATATCCATCCCAGGGGTGCAAAAAGATGGCGACTTGTTTCGCCAGAGCCGTCTAATCAGCGCCCCATCACCGGCACGCGGCGCACCCGGACGCTCATCACGATCGGGGTCGCCGGCAGATGGAACCCGGGTGAGGCCTCGAGGGCCGCAAGACGCGCCCGCGCGTCGGCTTCCAGGTCTGCGTAGAATAGCTGATATCCCGGCGCTTTCAGCCGGTCGGCCCAGCCACCGGCGGGCTTCAGCGCCGGCGAAGGCGGGCGCGACACCCGCAGAAGACCTCCGACACATTGGGCGGCGACCTGATGCGGCAGGAAGGCCGGCCGAACGCCCCACTCCAGGTCCGTGGCGTTGGCGGCCCCCAGATTGCTCCGTTCGGAGACCAACTCACCGTCGGCCGCACCGGACAGGGGATTGACGCATAGGGCCTCGCGGCCGCCCAGCGGCTCCAGCTCGTCGCCGGGGCCCCAAGCAAGGGACCGATGCAGCAGGCGCTCGCCGACACTGTCACCGTTCCTCGGGACCGATCGGTAGGTCACCATGCAGCGGGCCTGATGGCGGCTCGTGCAGGCCGGCGCGGCAGAGGCTGGGCCAAAGTCGCCGGCCGGGACGATGGTCTCGATCAAATAGGCGGCCGCCATTCGGTTTAGCAGTTGCGGGTCGTGGGCCACTTCTTCGCGAACCAGGCGCGCCGCCAGAGCGCCGCCCTGCTCCACTCCCACGATCAGGAACGGCCGGCCCTGGTTGAACCGCTCCATGTAGGTCCTGAACGCCGTCCGGGCGTCGCCATAGGCGAAGGCGCGCGCCTCCCGCGCATCCTCCCTCAGGGACAGCACCGCGTAGAGGCTGGCCTGCCTGTAGCGCGGGGCGAAGAGGCGCCCGACCCGCTCGAATGGTCCGGCGTAATTGGGCAGCATCACCCGTTCCAGCTGGCGTCGGGAGCGGGGGTGATCGATCGGCCCGTTCCAGTGCTCACCGCCATTATAGGTCGTCGGGTGGATGAAGAAGACGTCGGCCGGCTCGTCCTGCGCTGACGGCGTCGAGGGCCGAGCAGGGATCAAGGCCCAGGCCGACGCCCTCCCGTAGTCGGGCGCAGGCGGAGGACGATAGGTCTGGTAGGGGATTTTCGGGTCCAGGGACGCGCGTAGAATCTCGTCCCTGAACACGAAGGCCGCAAGCAGCATCAACGTCAGCAGTAGGCCGCCGGCGAGCCGCAGCCACGCCTTGGTGCTGAGAACTGGCCAAGCCTTCGTTGACTTGATGGAAGTGGTGGACACCCGCGGCGATATAGCCGTCGACCGCGGTTCGGGCGAGCCGTTCGACCTGCCTCGATGGCTTTGCTAAGAAGACTGCCGTTTCCCACCTTCAGCCGTGCCCCGCTTGCATCGTCAACTTCGCCTTGAGCTGCAGCAGCCCGCGAGCCTTCGCCGGGAAGACTTCATCGTGTCGCCCGCCAACGCCGTGGCCGTGCGCGCGGTGGAGTCCTGGCCGGCCTGGCACGGGGGCGTGATCGCCCTGGTGGGGCCCGCTGCATCGGGCAAGACCCACCTGGCGCACAGTTGGGCCAAGCTGGCAGGTGCAATCGAGCTGGCGGTTTCCAGCAGGGTCGGCGATCTCGATGGGCTACAGGGCCGGCCGATTCTGATGGAGGAGGCCGAAGCGGCTGACGGAGAGACCCTGTTCCATCTGATCAACATGGCCGCACTTCCCGGCGGTGGCCTGCTCCTCACTTCGCGCACCGCGCCGGCCGCATGGGACTGCGCCCTGCCCGACCTTCGTTCGCGGCTGAACGCCCTGATGGTGGCCGAGCTGGGTCCGCCCGACGACGAGATGCTGCGCGGGGTGTTGCTGAAATTCTTCCGGGAACGGAATATTCGGGCCCCTGAGGACGTCTTCGCCTACCTCGTTCGCAGAATGGAAAGGTCTGTTCCTGTAGCGCTTGCTCTGGTCGAGAGATTGGATGAAGCCTCGGGGGCGGATCATCGGCCGGTTTCGCGGGCTCTGGCCCGTGAGATCCTTGAAGATGGCGACGAAACCGAAGATCTATTCGAACCTAGACTTGCGGATGGATGGCCTTCGGGGGACAAAGGCGGATGACTGAACTGGTACATTCCCTGGGCGAGGCCGTCGCCCCTCCCCGCGCCGCCGTCCGCCGCAGCCCCCGTCCTGCGGCAAAGGCCAGGGACGAGAACGCGCTGCTGGAATCTCCCGCGCGGTTCTTCAACCGCGAGCTCTCGTGGCTCGGGTTCAACGAGCGCGTACTTGAAGAAGCCGACAACGCCCGCCATCCCCTGCTGGAGCGGCTGCGGTTCCTCTCGATCTCAGCCAACAATCTCGACGAATTCTACATGGTGCGCGTGGCTGGCCTGCAAGGCCAGGTCCGCGAAGGCGTCCGCGTGGTCAGCCAGGACGGGCTCACCCCGGCGGAACAGCTGGTGCGGATCAACGCCTCGGCAGCGGACCTGATGGCCGTGCAGCAACGGCTCTGGCGTGAAATCAAGTCGGAGATGGCGGCCGAGGGCCTCTGCGTACTCGAGCCGGGCGATGTCGCCGAAAGCGAACGACAGCGCCTGGAGTCGGTGTTCCTTACCCAGCTGTTCCCTATCCTGACGCCCCTGGCGATTGATCCGGCCCATCCTTTCCCCTTCATCCCCAACCTGGGGTTCTGCCTTGCCCTCAAGCTGAAGCGGCTGTCCGACGCCAAGTCGCTCTACGCCCTGGTCCCTATCCCCGGTCAGGTGAGGCGGTTCTGGGAGCTCCCCAGCGCCGACGGCGAACGTTCGCAGTCCGCGCCGCGCCGATTCCTGTCGCTGGAGAACCTGGTCGCCCTGTTTCTGGACCATCTCTTCCCGGGATGTCAGGTCGAGGCCAAGGGTGTGTTCCGGTTGATCCGCGACTCCGACGTGGAGATCGAGGAAGAGGCCGAAGACCTGGTCCGCGAGTTCGAGGCCCTGCTCAAGCAACGGCGGCTGGGCTCGGTCGTCCGCGTCAAGATCGAAGCCGCCATGCCGCCCGAGCTGCGCAGCTTCATCGTCGAGAGCCTGCACGCTGAACCTCAGGATGTGGTGGTGGTGGACGGGGTCTTGGGTCTCGCCCAGTTCGGTCAGCTGATCCCTTCCGATCGTGCGGACCTGAAGTTCAAGCCTTTCGAGCCCCGCTTCCCGGAGCGGATCCGCGATCACGGCGGCGACTGCTTCGCCGCGATCCGCGAGAAGGACATCCTGGTCCATCACCCGTTCGAGAGCTTCGACGTGGTGGTCCAGTTCCTCCGCCAGGCGTCCGTCGACCCCAACGTCCTGGCCATCAAGCAGACGCTTTATCGGACCTCCAAGGACAGCCCGATCGTGGCCGCCCTGATCGCTGCAGCCGAGAACGGCAAGAACGTCACCGCCCTGGTGGAGATCAAGGCGAGGTTCGACGAGGCGGCGAACATCACGTGGGCGCGGGCCATGGAACGGGCCGGGGTCCACGTCGTCTTCGGCTTTGTGGAGTACAAGACCCACGCCAAGCTCTCGCTGGTCGTGCGCCGCGAAGGCGATCAGCTGAAGACCTACTGCCACTTCGGCACGGGCAACTACCACCCACAGACGGCGAAGATTTACACGGACCTGTCGCTGTTCACGACCAATCCGGCCCTGGGACGGGATTCGGCCCGGCTGTTCAACTACATCACCGGCTACGCCCGCCCCGAGCAGCTGGAACGGCTGTCGTTTTCGCCGGTCACCCTCAAGGACGACCTGTTGGCGCTGATCGCCCAGGAAGCGGACAACGCCCGCGCCGGCAAGCCCGCCGGCATCTGGGCCAAGCTGAATTCGCTGGTGGATCCCGTGATCATCGACGCCCTCTACCGGGCCAGTCTCGCCGGCGTGAGGATCGACCTGGTGATCCGCGGCATCTGCTGCCTGAGGCCAGGAATCCCTGGTCTGTCCGAGAACATCCGGGTCAAGAGCGTCGTTGGCCGGTTCCTCGAACACGGCCGGATCGTCTGCTTCGCCAACGGCAAGGACCTGCCCAGCTCGGAAGCCAAGGTGTTCATTTCGTCTGCCGACTGGATGCCGCGGAATCTCGACCGGCGGGTCGAATCCCTGGTTCCCATCGAGAACCCGACGGTGCATCAGCAGATCCTGCAGCAGATCATGATGGCCACAATGCGAGACCAGGCCCAGACGTGGTGGCTCGACGCCACCGGCGCCTATGACCGCGACCCGGCCTGGCGCGAGCCCGGCGCGTTCTCGGCGCACGAGTACTTCATGACCAATCCCAGCCTCTCGGGGCGGGGGCACAAGGTGAAGGATATGCCTCGCGCCCTGGATCAAGTGGGAACGCGTGGATAAGGCAGCCCGCGACGTCGCGGTTATCGACATCGGCTCCAACTCCATCCGCCTCGTCCTCTATCGCCGGGAAGGGCGGGCGATCTGGACGGTGTTCAACGAAAAGGTCCTCGCCGGCCTTGGCCGCGACCTGCCCTCGACGGGCAAGCTTTCGCCCCAGGGCGCCTTCGCCGCGCGGGCGGCGTTGAGGCGTTTCAAGGCGGTCCTGGATTCTGTGGAACCCTCCGACGTCTTCGTCGTGGCCACCGCCGCGGTGCGTGAGGCGAAGGACGGAGACGATTTCGTCCGCGAAGTGCGGGAGGAGACCGGCCTCGAAGTCAGGGTCCTGTCGGGCGAGGCCGAGGCGCGCTTCTCCGCCCTGGGAGTGACGGCCGGGATCCCGGACGCCACGGGCGTGGCCGGAGACCTTGGCGGCTTCAGCCTGGAGCTGGTCTGCATGGACAAGGGCAAGCCCGGCGTGGGCTCCACCCTGCCCCTCGGCCCCTTCGCCCTGGGGGCGGCCCAGGGCTTCGACGCAGACTCCGCGCGCAAGGAAGTCGGCCGGCGCCTGGCTGGCATGTCCAAGCGCTTCGCCGCGGATACCTTTTACGCAATCGGCGGCGCCTGGCGGAATCTGGCGCTGCTGCACATGCGCCTGTCGGACTATCCACTGCAGATCGTCCACCAGTACGAGATGAGCGCCCGCGACGCCCTGCAGGCCAGCCGCTTCGTGGCCAGCCAGTCCAAGGGTTCGCTGGAACGGATCGAAGGGCTGTCGCGCAAACGGGCGGAGTCCCTGCCCCATGCAGCCGTCGTCCTCGAACAGCTGATCGAACGGCTGAACCTGCGCCGGATCGTGATCTCGGCCTGGGGCCTCAGGGAAGGCCTGCTTTACAGCGCCATTCCAGAAGATGTCCGCACGCTCGACCCGCTGATCGAGGGCTGCGCCGCCCTCGGCGGCCGCGAGGCCCACGCCGAGGCCCTCGGCGCCGCGCTCCAGGCGTGGATCGAGCCGGTGTTCGCCAAGCTTCCGCCGCTGCTGTCGCCCGGGCGTGATGCGGTCCTGACCGCAGCGGCCTGCCGGTTGGCGGAGTTCGGAGTGCGGCTTCACCCGGACCATCGCGCCGACCTGGTGTTCGACCAGGTGCTGCGGGCGCCGATCGCAGGGATGGACCATAACGAGCGGGCGTTCCTCGCCGTATCAGCCTTCGCCCGCCATACCGCTGCGACCGTCAGCCCGTCGGCCCACACCGTCAGCCGGCTGTTGACCTTCGACCGCCTTCAGCGGGCCCGCGCGCTCGGCGCGGCGATCCGGCTCGGCTGCGATCTGTCCGGCCGCAGTCCGCCGCTGCTGGCGCGTTCCTGGCTGCGTCTGGAGGGTGAAGCCCTGGTGCTGGGCGCGGACCGCACCGGCGCAGCGCTATTGCTGGGCGAGCAGACCACCAAGCGAGCGACGACGCTGGCGACCATCCTCGGCCGCGAGCTGGTCATCCGGCCGGACTAGTATCCTTCGGAGCCCGGCGGACCTGGACCACGCGGACGCGTCCGCCGTCCAGGACGAGCCCCAGTTCCCCACGCTTCAGTCTGAGCGCGTCTTCGCCGAAGGCCTCGCGGCGCCAGCCCTGCAGGGCGGCCGCATCGGCGTTGTCGTCCATGGCGATCTTCTCGAGGTCCGAGACGGTCGCGATAAGTTTCGAGGCGACGCCGGCGTCCTCGGCGCGGGCCTTGAGTAGCACCTTCAGAAGCTCGACCACGGCGGCGGCGCCCTGCGGCGGGGGGCCTGACTTGGGACGCTCGACCACCGGTCCGGAGGCATCCGGATGGATCACCGCCTCCCGGATCACCTCCAGGAGTTCCGGACCGAAGCGCGAACCGCCAAATCCTTTCGGTGCGGAACGAAGCCGGTTCAGGGCCTCGATGTCCATCGGCGTCTGGGTGGCGATCTCGTCGATGGCGTCATCCTTCAGGATGCGGCCACGCGGCTGGTCTCGGATCTGGGCGGTGCGTTCGCGCCAGGCGGCCACCGCCTTGAACACCGACATGTACTTGGCCGTATGCCGCCGGGGCTTGAGCCGCTTCCAGGCGTTGGTCGGCTCCATGTCGTAGTTGGAGGGATCGATCAGGTCGTCCATCTCCTCCCCGACCCAGGCGAGCCGCCCTTCCCGCTTCAGCCGGTCGAGCAGCATCGGATAGAGCGCCGCCAGGTGGACGACATCGGCCAGGGCGTAATCGAGCTGGGCCTGGGAAAGCGGACGCCGGCTCCAGTCGGTGAAGCGACTGGATTTGTCGAGCTCGATGCGCAGCATCTGGCGCACGATGGCGTCATAGGCGATCTGTTCGCCAAATCCTGCCGCCATCCCGGCGATCTGGGTGTCGAACAGAGGCTTGGGGATCACGCCCAGATTATTGAAGATCTCCACGTCCTGACGGGCGGCGTGGAAAACCTTCTCGATCTTGGGATCGGCCATCAACTCAAGGAAGGGCTGCATGTCCAGCCCCTCGGCCAGGGGATCGATCACGGCGGCCAGGTCCGGCCCCGCGGCCTGGATCAGACACAGCTTGGGCCAGTACGTCGTCTCGCGCATGAACTCGGTGTCCACCGCGATGAAGGGCGCTTTCGCCAGTCGGGCGCAAAAGGCCTGAAGTTCGGCGTTGGCGGTGATCGTCGTCATCGGCTAGCAATAACCCTTCGCGACGCCGAGTCTGCAAGCGTCAACCCCAGCCTGGGGACATATCCGGCATAACTAATCAAGGCGACCCCCCGCGAGCCCATGAGCGATCTGAAGAACGGTCTCACCTACGCCCAGTCGGGAGTCGACATCGACGCGGGCGAAGCTCTGGTGCAGGCGATAAAGCCGCTGGCCCGGGCGACCCGCCGGCCGGGCGCCGATGCGGCGCTGGGCGGTTTCGGCGCATTGTTCGATCTGAAGGCGGCCGGGTACGAGGATCCGCTGATCGTCTCGACCACCGACGGCGTCGGCACAAAGCTGAAGATCGCCATTGAGACCGGCCTGCACGACCACATCGGGGTCGACCTGGTGGCCATGTGCGTCAACGACCTGCTGGCCCAGGGCGCCGAGCCCCTGCTGTTCCTGGACTATTTCGCCACCAGCAAGCTCGACATCGAGACGGCCAAGCGGATCGTGGCCGGCGTCGCCGAAGGATGCCTCCAGGCGGGGGCTGCTCTGGTGGGGGGCGAGACGGCCGAAATGCCTGGGCTCTACGGCCAGGGAGATTACGACCTGGCCGGCTTCTCGGTGGGCGCCGTGGATCGCGAAGGCGTGCTGCCGAGGCTGAACGATCAGACGCCGGGCGACCTGCTCATAGGACTGGCCTCGTCCGGGCCCCACTCCAACGGCTATTCTCTGATCCGCAAGATCGTCGAGGTCTCGGGCCTGGCATGGGACGCGCCGGCGCCGTTCGCCGAGGGCTTGACGCTCGCCGAGGCGCTGATGACCCCCACGCGGATCTATGTGAAGAGCGTGCTGCCTTTGATGCAGGCCGGGTTGATCAAGGGCGCCGCCCACATCACCGGCGGCGGCCTGGTGGAAAACCCGCGTCGCGCTGTGGCCGAGGGCCTGGCGCCTCAACTCGAGCAGAGCACCTGGGCCATGCCGCCGGTGTTCGCATGGTTGCAGCGGACTGGCGGCGTCTCCGACCACGAGATGCGACGCACGTTCAATTGTGGCGTCGGTTTTCTCCTGATCGTGGGACCGGACGAGCTGGATTCTGTGCTCTCGGCCCTGCTCGACGCCGGAGAAGCGCCGTTCGAGTGCGGACAGCTGGTGCAGGTCTGATCATGCCGGCCAGCGAATCTTTGCCTACGGTGCTGGTGCCAGGCCTCGCCTGTTCGGCCCGGCTCTACCCAGATCAGGCGCCGGCGCTGTGGCCTTTCGGCCCGGTGACCATCGCCGATCACACCCGCGACGACAGCATGGCGGCAATCGCCCGCCGGATCCTGCAGGCCGCGCCGCCGAGGTTCGCCCTCGTCGGCCTGTCGATGGGCGGCTACATCTCTTTCGAGATCTTGCGCCAGGCCCCCGATCGGGTGGCGAAGCTGGCGCTGCTCGACACGACCGCCCGTCCGGACGCGCCCGAGCAGAGTGATCGCCGCCGCAATCAGATCGTCCTGGCCCAGACTGGCCGCCTCAGGGACGTGGTCGACCAGCTGTTCCCGCTCTTCGTCCACCCGGACCGCCACAACGATCAGGCGCTGAAGGAGCTGGTCTGGACCATGGCGCAGGAGACCGGCGCCGAGGCCTTCATCCGGCAGCAGACGGCCTTGATCGGCCGCCCCGATTCCCGGCCCGGGCTCGGCGCCATAGCCTGCCCGACCCTGGTCCTGGTCGGCGACGCGGACGCCCTCACGCCGCCGGACCGCGCCCGCGAGATGGCGGACGCGATTTCGGGCGCGCGGCTGGTGGAGGTCCCGGGTTGCGGTCACCTCTCCACGGTCGAACGTCCGGAAGCGGTGACCGCAGCGCTGGTGGAGTGGGCTCGATCATAGTTCTTCCCCCAGAGGGGGAAGATCCTTTCACGCCTAGCCGACGAGATCGGCCTCGGTGAAGAACTGAGCGATCTCGAGGTTGGCGTTGTCCTGGCTGTCGGAGCCATGGACCGAGTTCTCGCCCACGGACTTGGCGAACAGCTTGCGGATGGTGCCGTCTGCGGCCTGGGCAGGATTGGTGGCGCCCATCACTTCGCGATAGCGGGCGACGGCGTTGTCGCCTTCCAGCACCTGCACGACCACAGGTCCGGAGGTCATGAAGTCCACGAGCTCGCCGAAGAACGGCCGCTCCTTGTGGATCTCATAGAACTTTTCGGCCTGGGCCCGGCTCATCCGGATGCGGCGCTGGCCGACGATCCTCAGGCCAGCGTCCTCGATCACGGCGTTGACCTTGCCTGTGAGGTTCCGCTCGGTCGCGTCGGGCTTGATGATGGAAAAGGTGCGCTCGGCCATATCCGGTTCAACTCTTTGGAATTCGGGTGAAAGAAGGTCGCGGGCTTATAGCCGCGCCTCTGTCGCCCGCCAAGGCGATCCCTTTGCTTTCAGCCGCGACGGGAACACGTCGGTCTGCTACAGCCGCCGGCCGTTCCTGAGTTCAGCCATGTTGCAGATCAACGATCTCGTCTTCGACGCCTGGGGCCGCCGCTTCTTCGACCATGCGAGCGTCTCCCTGCCCATCTCGGCCAAGGTCGGGCTGGTGGGCCGCAATGGCGTGGGCAAATCGACCCTGTTCAAGCTGATCCTCGGCCAACTGGTCCCTGGCGGCGGTGAGATCAGGATGCCCAAGGCGGCGCGGATCGCCTCGGTCGACCAGGAGCATCCTGCGACCGACGTCGCCCTGCTCGACACCGTACTGGCCGCAGATGTTGAGCGCGCCGGCCTGTTGGACGAGTTGGAGACCGCTCCGCCCGAGCGGTTGGGCGAAATCTATGCCCGGCTGAGCGAGATCGAAGCGGATCGGGCCCCGTCGCGGGCGGCTGAAATCCTGGCCGGCCTCGGTTTCGCCAACGCCGACCTGCTGCGGCCGATGGCGGAGTTCTCCGGCGGCTGGCGGATGCGCGTGGCCCTGGCGGCGGCGTTGTTCGCCGAGCCCGAGCTGCTGCTGCTGGACGAGCCCACCAACTACCTCGACCTTGAAGGCGCCCTCTGGCTCGAAGCGCGGCTGCGCAAATACCCGCACACCGCCATGGTCATCAGCCACGACCGCGAGCTGCTCAGCCGATCGGTGGATCACATCGTGCACCTGCATGACGGCCAGCTCGACCTCTACACCGGCGGCTACAACGACTTCGAACGCCTTCGCGCCGAGCGCATGCGCCTGCAGGAGGCCAACCGCGCCAAGGTGGAAGCCCAGCGCGCCCACATGCAGGCCTTCGTCGACCGCTTCCGCGCCAAGGCCAGCAAGGCCCGCCAGGCCCAGTCGCGGATGAAGGCCCTGGCCAAGCTGCCGCCGGTGACGGCCGTGGGCGCTGAGCGCACCGCGCCCTTCTTCCTGCCCTCTCCTGAGCGCCCTTTGGCGCCGCCGCTGATCCATCTGGAAGACGCCTCGGTCGGCTATGGCGGCCCGCCGGTGCTCAAGCACCTGAACCTACGCCTCGATCTGGACGACCGCATCGGCCTCCTAGGCGTCAACGGCGCAGGCAAATCCACTTTCGCCAAGCTGATCGCCGGCGCCTTGAAGATCGAGGCCGGCCACATGCACCGGGACCGCCGTCTGCGCGCCGGCTGGTTCCACCAGCACCAGATCGAGGCGCTCGATCCGGACGACACGCCCCTGGTCATCGTCCGCCGGAACCTGCCGCACGCCACCGAGGCCCAGCGCCGCTCGCGGCTGGCTCAGTTCGGTCTGGGTGTGGAAAAGGCCGAAACGACCGTCGCCAACCTTTCAGGCGGGGAGCGGGCAAGGCTGCTGCTGAACTTGGTGGCCATGGAGGCCCCGCACCTGCTGATCCTCGACGAGCCCACCAACCACCTCGACATCGACAGCCGGCGCGCCCTGCTGGACGCCCTGAACGACTATGAGGGCGCCGTGGTGCTGATCACCCACGACCGTTCGCTGCTCGAGATGGTGGCCGACCGCCTGTGGCTCACTGCAGACGGGACCATCAAGCCCTTTGACGGCGACATGGATGACTACGCCCGCCACGTCCTTGACCGCGCCCGGGCGGCGTCGAGGGCCCAGATTTCGGCCGCACCCATTCCTGAGGCTCCGCCAGCCCCTCCCCCGCCCGTCCGCCGCCCCAAGGTCCCTACGGGCCCGGCCCGCCGCAAGGCCGAAGCCGCCGAGGCTCACCTCGCGCGCACTGGCCAGGCCCTCGCCGAAATCGACGCCGCCCTCATCGATCCCGCAATCTTCCAGCGCGATCCTGTGAAGGCCGCAGAGCTGGGCCGGCGGCGCGAGGAAGTGCGCAAGGCGCTGGCGGCCGCCGAAGCGGCCTGGTTGGAAGCCGCCGAGGAATATGAGCTGGTCAAGACGGAGTAGCGCCCCAAAGGAGGCTAAGCCTGCTTCTCCCAGCGCCCCTCGCCGGTCTGTCGCCAATAGGAGACCGGATGGCCTGCGGACTTGAGATGCGACCAGCGCTGGCGGGCGGCGGCGACGGCGGGCTCATGGCGGCCGTCGAACAGGATCAGGCAGCGTTCGTAGTCGTCCAGCGCCCCCGGCTCGGCGTCGTCCAGCAGGAACAGGGCCTGAGCCGCGTTCTCATTGGCCTCGGCGGCCGTAAGGAGGATCGGCTGACGCTGCGCCTGGGGCTCGTCGGCCACGCCATGGGGCAGGAAGGCGTCGTCCCGGTAGCTCCAGAGCCAGCCGTCCAGGTGCTCGATCCGCTCCCGCTCCGGGGAGCGGACCAGGGCGCGCCATCCTCTCTGCAGGGTCTTCTGCAGCAGCTCGGGCAGGGCCTGGTCGAGGGCGGTCCGCTCCAGATGGTAGAACCAGACCTCGCAGGTGGCGGCCATCAGGCCGGCTTGTCCTCATAGACGTTAGCCACCAGCCGATTCAGCAGCCGCACGCCATAGCCGGTCGCTCCGTCCGGCGATGTCGGAAGTGTCGACGGCTTCTTCCAGGCCACCGGGGCGATATCGAGGTGGGCCCAGGGCACGCCGCTTTCGACGAAGCGCTGGATGAACAGGGCGGCGGTGATCGACCCACCCGGTCGGCCACCGGTGTTCTTCACGTCGGCCGCCATGCTGTCGATCTGCTTCTCATAGCCGGCGTGAAGTGGCATTCGCCACAGAGGTTCACCCTCAGCCTTGGAGGCGGCCAACAGGCCGTCCGCCAGATCGTCGTTGTTGCTGAACAGGCCGGCGTAGTCGTGGCCAAGCGCGATGATCATAGCCCCGGTGAGCGTGGCGAGGTCCACCATCGCCTTGGGCTTGAAGCGGGTGTTGCAGTACCAGATGGCGTCGGCCAGCACGAGGCGGCCCTCGGCGTCGGTGTTGATCACCTCGATGGTCTGACCCGACATGGAGGTCAGGATGTCGCCGGGACGGATGGCGTCGCCGTCCGGCATGTTCTCGACCAGACCGAGGATCCCCACGGCGTTGACCTTGGCCTTGCGCCCGGCCAGGGCGTGCATCAGGCCGGCGACGGCCCCCGCGCCGCCCATGTCCCACTTCATGTCCTCCATGCCGTCCGCCGGCTTGATGGAGATGCCGCCGGAGTCGAAGCAGACCCCCTTGCCGATGAAGGCGACCGGGGCGGTGTTGGGATCGGCCGCGCCCTTCCAGATCATGAGGGCAAGCTGGCTCTGGCGGGCGCTACCCTGACCGACGCCCAGCAATGCGCCCATGCCGAGCTCGGTCATCTCGGCCTCGCCGAGGATCTCCACCTCCAGGCCGAGGGGCTCGAGCATCTTGACGCGATGCGCGAACTCTTCCGGGTAAAGCACGTTGGCGGGTTCAGAAACCAAGTCGCGGGTGAATACGATAGCGTCGGCCAGCGCCGACAGGGGCGCGAACGCCGTGACCGCGGCTTCAGGGTCGGCGCAGGCGACCCGCGTCTCCTTCACCGAAGGCTTCTTCTCCGGCTTCTCCTTGGTCAGGTAGCGGTCGAAACGATAGGCCGCGAGGCGGACGCCGAAGGCGGCCCGGGCAGCGTGCTCTATGCTCAGATCGGCCAGCTTCAGCTCCAGCGCCGTGGCGCCGGACTGCTTGACGGCCTGGAAGGCGGACGCGCCCAGGGCCTCGGCGGCGGCGCCGTCGAAGCCGTCCTTGGGACCTGCGCCGAGCAGCACGACACGCGCCGCCTCGACTCCGTGCGGGGCCGGAAGGTCCAGCGTCTGCCCCTTCGCGCCGGTGAATCTGCCGGCGACGAGGGCTCGGGAAATGGCCCCGCTCGTCGCGCCGTCGATCGCCTCGGCGGCGGCGCCCAGGACCTGTCCCTCATAGATTGGCGCGGCGATGGCCGCCGCAGCATCGCCAACCAACGGGCCGGAAGAGACAAACTCGATATCCATACGTTCTCCTGGAGCCCCTGAAGGGCCGTATCAAGGGCTAAGGGCGATCGCGGACCATGGCAGGGTCTGTTGTCGCGCTTGGTTTCCCACGTGTAGAACATGACGCGCCCGGGCGGGGGCTGCAACGGCGACAAGCGGCCTCATGATCCTCATTGAACGCTACCTCTTCCGCCAGATCCTGTATCCGACCCTCCTGGCTCTGGCCGCCCTGACGGCCGTGGCCTTCCTGAGCCAGAGCCTCAGCGCCTTGGACCTGATCGTCGACCAGCGCCAGAGCATCCTGGTCTTCCTCAAGGCGACCCTGCTCGCCCTGCCCCAGCTGGTCAGCGTGATCCTGCCGGTGGCCGTGTTCGTCGGAGCGGTCGCGTCGTTGAACCGCCTGCATACCGAACACGAGATCGTGGTCTGCTTCGCAGGCGGAATGAGCCGCTGGAACGTGATCTCGCCGTCCATTCGCCTGGCCGCCGGCGCGGCGCTGGCGTCACTGGTGCTGAACCTGTGGGTGGCGCCCCCGGCCTCGCAGGCGCTCCGCGAAGAGATATTCAGGGCCCGGGCCGACCTCGCCGCCAGCCTCGTGCAGCCCGGCCAATTCACCCAGCCGGCGCCAGGGGTGACCGTCTACGCCCAGAGCGTCAGCCCCGACGGCGGCCTGACCAACCTGTTCGTGCATCAGCAGCGGGACAAGGGCTCCACCACCTTCAACGCCCAGACCGGTCAGATCACCAA
>FTHI01000409.1_pt1 | contig 49369 bp, 46 predicted proteins | sample 1640891 | NCBI WGS metagenome assembly FTHI01 (sample SAMEA3914788, study PRJEB12502) | metagenome | biome: forest; material: soil | place: Canada | collected 2011-07-03 | depth 0.1 m
ATCATCCACAGCCTGGACGTGCCGGACGGCATGGGCCTGATCGTGCGCACCGCAGGCGCCAAGCGGACCAAGGCCGAGATCTTGCCCATCTGGATGCGGGCGCGATCGTCCTTCAGGCAATCCTTCAACCGCTTTTCCACCAGGCGGTTGTTCTTCGACTCCTCCATGTCGATGAAGTCGATGACGATCAGCCCGGCCAGGTCGCGCAGACGCAGCTGGCGCGCAGCCTCCTCGGCGGCTTCCAGGTTCGTCTTCAGCGCAGTGGATTCGATGTTCCGCTCGCGGGTGGACTTGCCGGAGTTGACGTCCACGGCGACCAGCGCTTCGGTCTGGTTGATCACCAGGTATCCGCCCGAACGCAGCGGCGCGACCGGCGAATAGATCTGCGCCAGGCCGTCCTCGATCCGGTGCTTGACGAACAGAGGCGTCGCATCGCGGTAGGGTTGGATCTTCTTGGCCTGCGAAGGCATGATCATGCGCATGAAATCGCGCGCTTCGCGGTAGCCCTCTTCACCCTCCACTTCGATGCTGTCGATGTCCTTGTCGAACATATCGCGGATGGCGCGTTTGACGAGGTCTTCCTCCTCGTAGATCAGCGCCGGCGCGATGGACTTCAGGGTGACCTCGCGGATGTTCTCCCAAAGCCGCATCAGGTATTCGTAGTCGCGCTTGATCTCGGCCTTGGTCCGCTTGGCGCCTGCGGTGCGCACGATCAGGCCCATGCCGTCCGGCACGTCCAGGCTGTGGATGATGTCCTTCAGGCGCTTTCGGTCGGTCGCCGAGGCGATCTTGCGGCTCACGCCGCCGCCCCGGGCGGTGTTAGGCATCAGCACGCAGTAGCGGCCGGCAAGCGACAGATAGGTCGTCAGCGAGGCGCCCTTTGCTCCGCGTTCGTCCTTGACCACCTGCACCAGCATGATCTGCCGGCGCTTGATGACTTCCTGGATCTTGTAGCGGCGAAGCAGCCGGCGGCGGCGGCGCTCGGCCTCCTCCTCCATCACGTCATCTTCGTCGTCCCCGACGGAATCCTCACCGTCTTCTCCCGACGACGCCTGATGCGCGGCGCGGCCATTGGACTGATGGTGCTCGTTCTCCTCCGCTTCCTCACGGAGCAGGGCTTCCCGGTCGGCGACCGGGATCTGGTAGTAATCCGGGTGCACCTCGTTGAAGGCGAGGAAGCCATGCCGGTTGCCGCCGTATTCGACGAAGGCGGCCTGCAGGCTCGGCTCTACCCGGGTGACCTTGGCCAGGTAGATGTTGCCGCGCAGCTGCTTCCTGGCGCGGCTTTCGAAATCAAAATCCTCGACGCGGGTCCCGTCCACGACCGCCACACGCGTCTCTTCGGCGTGGGCTGCGTCGATCAGCATTCTCTTTGACATCTGGTGGCTCTCCACGGCCTGCACCGGAGCCGGGCTCCGGAGGCCGATGATTGTGAAGTGGGCCGAATGCACGCGCGGCCGCGCTTGAAGCTGCGGCGAATTGTGCGGCAGAGCGCCGCGAAAAGGCGTGGGCAGGACGACCCATTGGTTGTTTCCATTGCGCCGGCGGCGCAGATCGGTAGGCAGGCCGCCGCTTCCAAGGGAGCCGCGACATGATCGCCGGCGCGATTCCCTTCTGAGGAGAAACGTCGACGCGTGCGGCGACTCTGCAACATGCCGGTGCAAAAGAAAAGGCCGGCCTCCTTTGCGCTGGCTTAACCCTTTTGCTACGCCGTTCGGGCGATATGGGTTTACGACCTATTGTCGGGCTGGCGGGACGTTCAGGATGCGGTTGGGGCTGCCCAGGGAGTTGAGCCACGGCCTTGGCCGGGTGATGACTCTTGCGGCGGCGCTCACATGCCTCGGCGCTGCGCCCTCCCACGACCCCTCCACCTATGGCGTCATGAAGGTCCGTTTCGGCGGCGACCAGCAGCAGACGCGTGTCGTGCTCGAGCTCGACCGGTCCACACGAGGACGCCTCCTGGACGACGGCGCTGACCGCCAGATTGTGCTGGCTCTGCCGGGAGTCGACGTCGCCGGCGACCTTTCGGGAACCGGTCAGGGTCTCGTCACGTCCTGGACCGTGGAGCGTGTCGCAGGCGCTGCGACGCTGAAGCTGACGCTCGCGCGCGGGGCGAGTGTCGCCCGGCGTTTCGTCCTGGCGCCGAGCGACGGCGCACCCAACTACCGCTACGTCATGGACCTCGCCTCGGCCGCGCCGATCCCGGTGTCTGCGCCTGCTCCGCAGCCCGCTCCCGTGCGTCTGCAACGCATCGCCGACATCGCGCCGTTGCACATCCGCAAGGTGGTCGTCATCGACGCCGGTCATGGCGGCAAGGATCCAGGCGCCCTCGGGAACGGAACCGAAGAGAAGGACATCACGCTCGCGGCCGCCAAGGCCCTCAAGCGCAGGCTCGAACGCGACGGCCGCTACTCCGTAGTGCTGACCCGCTCTGAAGACGCCTTCGTGCCGCTCGAGACGCGGGTGAAGGTCGCCCGCGAGTCGGATGCGGACCTGTTCATCTCGCTGCACGCAGACGCCGGCGCCGACCCCGCGCTCCATGGGGCGACGGTCTATACCTTGTCGGACAAGGGGTCCGATCGCGTCGCCCGAAACGTGATCAACAACAACGACTGGTTCATCAACGTGAACCTGCCCAGCCGCGACCGGGCGGTGAACCAGATCCTGCTCGACCTCACTCAACGGGCCACCAAGAACCAGTCCTCAGCCTTCGCCGAGGTTCTGGTCAACCGTGTCAGCTCCACGTCTGTGCTGCTCCAGCATGGCCATCGTGACGCGGGATATGTGGTGCTCCTGGCGCCTGACGTGCCAGCCGTCCTGCTTGAAATGGGCTTCATCACTAATGCCCGCGATGAGGCTGCCCTGGACGATCCGAGCCACCGGGCCCGACTGATGGGCGCCGTGGGTGACTCCATCGACGACTATTTCGCCAGGCAGGAGCGCTACGCTTCGCGCTAAGCGCAAGGCGCCGGTCGTCAGCCGGCTTTCCGACCCCGGCCAGACGCGCTAATCGTCCGCCAAAGGCCTGTTCGCGCCGCGCGGGGATTCTCGTCCTTGGACCGCATGGAAAAATGGATCGCGATTGGTGGAATCGCGGTGCTGAGTATTATCGCCGTGGCGGGCTTCGCCCTGGCGATCTATGCCGCGTGGCTGTTTCATGACATGCCCGACGCGTCGGACCTGGCGGATTATCGCCCGCCCACCGCCACGCGAGTTTATGCCTGGGACGGCACGCTGATCGGCGAGTTCTCCAAGGAGCGCCGGATCTACGTTCCCTACGACCAGATCCCGCCAAAGCTGGCGGAGGCGTTCCTGGCCGCCGAGGACCACAACTTCTTCAAGCACCAGGGCATCGACATGGGCGGCCTCGGCCGGGCCATGGCGCGCAATCTCCTGAACGCGATGAAGGGCAAGCGCTTCGAGGGCGGCTCGACCATCACCCAGCAGGTCGCCAAAAATGTGCTGCTTAGCAACAAGGCCACGCTCGGACGCAAGCTCAAGGAAGCCATCCTCGCCCGTCGGCTCGAACAGACCCTGACCAAGGAGCAGATCCTCAACCTGTATCTCAACGAGATCTGGCTGGGGTACCGGTCCTATGGCGTCGCCGCAGCGGCCTACAACTACTTCGGCAAGTCGCTCCAGGACCTCGACCTGGCCGAGATGGCCTATCTCGCTGCCCTGCCCAAGGGGCCAGACAACTACCATCCGGTCCGCAACAAGGCCGCCGCCATCGGCCGCCGCAACTGGATCTTAGGCCAGATGGAGGAGCTCGGCTGGGCCAGCCGAAACGACGCCAGGGCAGCCATGAGGGAGGACCTTAAGGTCCAGCTTGCCCCGGCGCGCGCTAAATATCGGGATGCGGACTATTTCGTCGAGGAGGTGCGCCAGCAGGCCCTCAGCAGCATGGGGCCCAAGCTCACCGAGGGCGGCTACTACATGCGCACGACGCTGGATCCGCGGCTGCAGACCGTCGCCCGGGTGGCGTTGATGAAGGGGCTGGAGCAGTACGACCACCGCCATGGCTGGCGGGGCGCCTGGGGCCACGTCGATGCAATTGACGGCTGGGAGAAGGCGTCCGCCGCCAGCACGACGCCGGCCGAGCGGCGCTCCTGGCGGGCAGGCGTGATCGAGACGGTCGAAGGCTCCACGGTCAGGATTCGCGCGGCGGGCGGCGGGCAGGGCTTCCTGGTCCCGGCCGACGTCGCCTGGGCTACTGCGGGCAAGGGCCTGCATCGCGGCGATCTGGTGTTCGTCGAGCCGGCGGAAGAGGGCGGCTACCACCTGCGCCAGGTGCCTGCCGTCAACGGCGCCCTGGTGGTGGTGGATCCGAGCTCAGGCCGTGTCCTGGCCCTGGTGGGCGGGTATAGTTTCTCGCTATCGAACTTCAACCGGGCCACCCAGGCGATGCGCCAGCCGGGTTCAGCCTTCAAGCCGTTCGTCTACGCCACGGCTCTCGAAAACGGCATGACTCCCGCCACCACGGTGCTCGACGCGCCGATTGAGCTGAGGGGTGCGACTGCGGACGAGACCTGGAAGCCCCACAACTACGACACCAAGTTCTACGGCGCCCTGACCCTGCGAAAGGGGCTGGAGCTCTCGCGCAACACCATGACGGTGCGCCTGGCCCAGGCCATCGGCATGACCAAGGTGCGTGACACCGCCATACGGGCCGGCGTGGTCGACGACATGCTGCCGGTGCTGGCCATGGCGCTCGGGGCCGGGGAGACAACGCCGTTCAAGCTGACCGGGGCCTACTCCGCATTCGTCAACGGCGGGGTGCGGGTCGACCCGCACGTGATCGAGCTGGTGCAGGACCGCGAGGGCAAGACCATCTTCCGGTCCGACAGGCGTGACTGCCGGCGTTGCAATGGCGCTTACGAGGGCGAGGATCCGCCGACCCTCGACGCGCCTGGGAAGCAGATCTTCGACCCGATCACCGCCTACCAGATCACCTCGATGCTGCAGGGCGTGGTCGCCCACGGCACCGCCTACCAGGCCCATATCCTGGGCGCCAACGTCGGGGGCAAGACCGGCACGACCAACGAGTTCCGCAGCGCCTGGTTCGTGGGTTTCACGCCCAAGATGGTGGCAGGGATCTTCGTTGGCTTCGACGACAACCGCTCGCTCGGCGACAAGGAGACCGGCGCCGTGGCGGCGCTTCCCATCTTCATCGACTTCATGCAGCAGGCCATGAAGGTCCGGCCAGCCGGCGACTTCACGCCGCCGCGCGACGCCAAGTACGTCATGGTCAACGGTTATCGCGAGGCCTTCCGCAACGGCACGGAGCCCAAGGCCCAAGTCGCCGCTTCCGGACCGCAGCCCTACTCCGAGGCCTTCCCCAATGGCCAGCCGTCGACGGCGGTCGTCACAGGTCAGCCCATCACCCAGCCCGAGCGCCCGCCGCCTCCCAAGCCGGCCACCGATCTCAGCGGCTTGTATTGAACCGGCCGCGGCGCTATCTCCCGCCCCCCGGATTCCTGCCAACCCTGTCATACGGACACCCATCATGAGAGCGGATGTCGAGGCCTCTGCGGCTGACATCGAGCGGTCGATCGCACTGCTCAGGAGGCGTCTTTGACTGGGATTCAGCCCTAAGACATCTGCACGAACTTAACGCACGCTCCGAGGACCCCACCCTGTGGGACCGGCCTGAGGCGGCGCAGGCGCTTATGCGCGAACGCAATCGCCTGGCGTCCCAGGTGGATGCGGTGCGCCAGCTCGAAACCGCCCTCGCGGACGCCATGGGCTACGCCGAACTGGCCGATTCGGAGGGGGATGAAGCCTCGCTCCAGGAAGCCAGCACCGAGCTCGCCCGGCTGAGGGCTGTCGCCGCGCGGGCCGAGCTGGAGGCGCTCCTGTCCGGCGAGGCCGACGGAAACGACTGCTACGTCGAGATCAACGCCGGCGCGGGCGGCACCGAGTCCCAGGACTGGGCCGAGATGCTGGAGCGCATGTACAGCCGCTGGGCCAACGCCCACGGCATGGAAGTGGACGTCATCGAGGAGACCGGCGGCGAACAGGCCGGGATCAAGTCGGCGACCCTTCAGGTCAAGGGGACCAACGCCTACGGGTGGCTGAAGACCGAGGCAGGCGTGCACCGTCTGGTGCGCATCTCGCCCTTCGACTCCAACGCCCGGCGTCACACCAGCTTCGCCTCGATCTGGGTCTATCCGGTGGTGGACGACACCATCACCATCGAGATCAATCCTAGCGATGTCCGAACCGACACCTATCGCGCCTCGGGTTCGGGCGGCCAGCATGTCAACAAGACCGATTCGGCGGTGCGTCTGACCCACATCCCTACCGGCGTTGCGGTGGCCTGCCAGAACCAGCGCTCTCAGCACCAGAACCGCGACCAGGCCTGGAAGATGCTGCGCGCGCGGCTCTACGAGCTGGAGCTGCAGAAGCGGGAGGCCGAGGCCCAGGCCATGCAGGACGCCAAGACCGACATCGGCTGGGGCCACCAGATCCGCTCCTACGTCCTACAGCCCTATCAGATGGTCAAGGACCTGCGCACGGAGGTGGAGACCTCCGACAGCCAGGGCGTGCTTGATGGTGACCTGGACCCCTTCATGGGCGCCGCCCTGGCCCAGCGCGTCGGCGTCACCCGCGACGAACCGGCGGGGTAGGCGCCCTTAGATCAGCACTCCTGCCCGCGGCGTTCGTGGCCGCCCCAGGAGAAGTCCTGGATCTCGACCCGGATGGCGCGTGGGGGCGTGTGCAGGTCCGTGACGCCGCGATAGGCGGGGCAGCTTTCCGGAACCACCTTATTGCCGACGTTGTCGCGATAGGTCGCGGTGAACGACAGCCGGGCGTCGGAATTGTTCTCGACCCTCAGCACCGGGGGTCCGCCTGGGGGCATGAAGGTGATCCGCACCTGGTTCTTCCAGGGGTCGCCTTCGGTGGCTTCCTCGCCCTGGGCGACGAAACGGGGCACCAGGCGAAGGCCGCTGTAGCCCATGCGCACCAGAATGGTGTCGCCCGAGCGCAGGAAGATGTGGTCCTGGACGATGGCGGCCGCCATGGAGTTGTTGGCGGTGTTGGCGCTCTGGGACTGGGCCAGCGCCGCACCTGCCAAGGCGAATCCCAGGACGAGCGCCGCTCCCGAGGCCGCAAGTCCGTTCAATGTTCCCCGATTGGCGTTCATCGCCGCCCTCCCTGACCTTGCCTTTGCATCCGGCAATGGATGACTAGCACAACAGGGGCAGGGGAATAACGCCCCTCCGCGAGGGCTCAGCTGTTGGAGACGGCTCCCAGGGTGATGACGTCGCCACTGGATGACGGCGTGGGTTCGCGAGCCTGGGCGGCGCGTTGGAACCTGAGGCTGCGGCCCTGGAACGAGGCGCCGGTCTCCATGGCCAGTTGCTCATGGGTGATGTCGCCATCCACCTGGGAGCTGGCGTAAAGGCGAATCTGCTTGGCGGTGATGGCCCCGATCACCTTGCCGCGGACTTCCACCAGTTCCGCCGACACTGAACCTTCGATGTGGCCGGTCTCGCCAACCGACAGGCGGCCGACCTTAACGTCGCCACGGATCACGCCGTCGAGATGAAGCTCGCCTTCGCCGGTGACTTCACCCTCGATGGTGATGTCACGGCCGATCACAGAAGCCACGACCTGGGGCTTGCGCGGGGCCGGCGCGGGCGCGGGTTCGGCCGCCACAGGATTCGCGGCGGCACGCTGTGCGGGTTTACTCGGCTTGCTGAACATAATCTCCGGCCCTCAGGAACCGGTCCGGGTTTTGCGGCCTACCATCCACCCAGACCTCATAATGCAGATGTGGCCCCGTGGAACGTCCGGTAGAGCCCATGGCGCCGATGCGCTGACCCACTGCAACTCTCTGGCCAGCGGCGACTGCAATGCCCTGCAAGTGGGCATAACGGGTCTTGAACCCGCCACCGTGGTCGATTTCTACAGTATTTCCGTAACCTGCGCGCACGCCCGTGAAGGATATTTCGCCAGGCGCGGTCGCGAAGATCGGCGTCAGGAAGCCGCTGGCGAAATCCAGGCCAGGATGGAACGCCGGTCGTCTCGTTATGGGATCGAGGCGCGCCCCAAATCCGGAACTGCGGCTGGCGCTGAACACCGGGGTTGAAAGGGGGACCTTGTCGGCGGCGTCAGAGAGGGCGTGGTAGTCTTCCATGGTCACGGCGGCGCGTTGAACCCGTCGCGCGAATTCCTCGTCAACGTCGAGCACGGCCGCGAGGGCCTTTGGGTCCTTGCCCTCGATCAGGGGGCCGCCCAGGCCCTCGGTCGCCCGCGACAGGGCCGATGGATCAAGTCCCGCCAGGCGCAGCGCCAGCCTCAGGCGGTCTGCGCGGCTCTTGGCGAAGGTCTCAGCCTGGGCGATCAGTCGGTCCTGGTCCATCCGCACGAACCGGACGCGGTCCACCGCCGTCTCAGGGCTGGAGGCCTTGAGGGGGGCGATGGCCCGCGCAGCGCCTGGCACGCCCCTCAGCGGGGCCAATAGCAGCGCAAGGGCGCGGTGCCGCTTTTCTACGGACTGGGCAAGGTCGTCGATGGCGCCGGAGGAGTCGCTCAGCTGGGCGACGGCGCTGGTCAGCCGCGCCTGGCGATCAGCGATCAGCCGCTCGTAATAGGCCTTGGTGCGCAGCGATTCCTGCGACGCCGTCCCCAGCGAAAGGATGTTGATGAGCATGGCGGCTGAACAGACGCCCATCCACACAGCGGCGAGGCACACGACTCCGGCGGCGGCGGCCTGACGGCCGGTGCTCAAGACGAAGCCGCGGATCTCTCCGCCCGAACGGACGTAGAGATGACGCTCCGGAAACACACGCTCCAGTGACTGGCGCAGTCTCGCCAAGCTTTGCATATGACGTTAGCTCGAGGGCCCCGACCTCAGGGTCAAGATATGCAATGATGTCAAAGAAATAGGCAAGAGGCTTCGAGCGATGCGAGCGGACCTGAGCTGTTGAATCATAACAGAAAATCCCGCCAATATATTGTTTATATGTGGAATTCTGGTCCGCCTGGATTGTGGTGCGAATGTGGTGGCGCCCGGTAGATGGGCGCATCGGCGGCCAAGCCGGCGCCTCATTTTCCGGCTAGTTCGCGCGCCGCCTTCAGGACCTCTTCCGCATGCCCCTTGACGGAGACTTTTCTCCAGATTTTCCGCACGACGCCCGAACTGTCGATCAGGAACGTGGACCGTTCGATGCCCATGTAGCTGCGCCCGTACAGGCTCTTCTGAACCCACACGCCGTAGGCTTCGACCATCGCGCCCTCGACGTCGGATCCAAGCCGGATCGTGAGCCCGTACTTCTGCCGGAACTTGCCGTGGCTCTTGACCGTGTCCTTCGACACTCCAACCACGTCGACGCCGACCGCATCGAAATCGGCCTTTGCGGCGCTGAACGCCTTCGCCTCGCTGGTGCAGCCCGTGGTGTCGTCCTTCGGATAGAAGTAGACCGCCAGGGCTCGCCCGGCGAAATCCTCCAGTCTGATGTCCCCGCCTTCGTCGCTGGGCAGCGTGAAATCCGGGGCTTTGTCACCGATCTGCGGGGGGGCCATGATGGGGTCCTCTCATCTATGCCGGGCGCGGCCCGCGACTATGAGACGCGTTCCCTGCAAGTGCAAAGGCAGCGCATGGCCTTAAACCGATGAGCGAGGGGGGACACTCAGGCTTGCTGAAACCAGCGGCTGGGCGGCTGGCGATGACTGCGCTCGCTACCCTGCTGGTGATCGTGGCTGGCCTGGGCATGGTCTCGCTGCGCCTCTCCCAGGGCCCGATCGACGCCGGCTTCCTGCGGCCCGCTGCTGAGCGTCTCCTGGCCGGTCAGGTGTCGGGGGGGAAGGCTCGCATCAGAGCCATGGACATCGCCTGGTTCGATCGCGCGGGCGCGGCGGGGCTCGAGCTTCGTGGCCTGTCCCTGGTGGATGGCAAAGGGCGCCCCGTGCTTGCAGCCCGTCAATTGCAAGCCGGGGTGTCGCTGAAATCCTTGCTCATGTTCACGCCCGCCCCCGGCCGTTTCGGGGCGGAGAACTTCTTCGCTGCGCTGAGCGTGTCGCCAAAAGGCCGCTACGCCCTTGGCTATGATGCGGCGGGGGCGCCTGGCCGCGCCGCCGGGCTCTGGGGATCATTCGATGACCTGATCGGCAAGCCCAGGGCCGGTCACCCCCTGAGCTTCCTCGGCGACGTGGATCTCAGCGACGGGGTGGTGAGCCTTCGGCAGGTGGGCGGCCCCGTGGCCTGGACCGGCAAGGTGGCCACGGTGAAGTTCCACAAGCGTGACGGCAGGCTCGACGCCGGCCTGGACCTCGCCGTCGACCGAGCCTGGATCAGGGCTGAGGCTGACGGCGCCGTAGGACTGGGCAAGGCTCGTGTTTCATGGGCGATGTCGGAGATCAACCTTGCCCACCTGCTGCCCTGGGTAGGCCCCACGGCCCAACTGTCCGTGCTCAACGCGGCGGTTCAGGGGAATGGCGCCCTCAGCTGGACGTCCGTTCGCGGGATGCTGTCCGGCGACATCAAGGTTCAGGCAGGTCAGGGGACTGTGCGGCTGGACGGAGGATTGGAGCCCTTCCATTCCGGCGAGCTCCGCGCCGCTTATGATCCGGCCAGCCAGAAGGTGCTGATCCGGAGCCTCGGCGGGTCGTCCGCCAGGGGCGACGTCGCCCTGAGCGGCGCGGTCTGGCTGTCGCCCGAGCGGGCCGCCGGAGAGCCCGCGCGCCTCGAGTTGGCCCTGGGCGCAGACAGGGCCCGGCTGTCATTCGCCAAAGGCAAGACGCCGCTTCCCATGCAGGACCTGACCTTGCGCGGTCGCTACGTCGCCAGGACGGGTCGTATCGATATCGACAAGGCCGGGTTCTTGGTCTCCGGCGTTCCCGTTTCCGTGCAAGGGGTTTTGCGCCGGCCTCGTGACCGACGCTCCTGGGGCGTCGACCTCCGGGGCGGCATCGGCGGGATGTTGAGCGCCCGCGAAGTCCTGGCGCTCTGGCCGGACGGTCTCAGTGACGACGCGCGCGACTGGATGGACGGCCACATCCAGGCCGGCCGCCTGGGCCGCGCCCGGTTCTTTGTTCGCCTGGCGCCCGGTGAGGCGGCGCCCCATCGGGCGATCGCCAACGAACACATGCGATTGACCTGGGATGTCGAGGACGCCGACGTCCTAGTTGACCCCAGTCTGCCCAGGGTCGAGCGCGTCAGGGGCGTAGGCGTGCTTCAGGGCGACCGGCTTGACCTTACGATCCGAACCGCATCGGCCCAGTCGCTCGCCCTCAGCGAGGGCCTCGTCTCGCTGCCCCATCTGATCGGCGCCAACAAGCAGCTGGAGATTCGGGGACGGGCGCTCGGCGACGCGAGCACCATGCTCCAGATCGTGGATCGGGCTACCGACGGCGGGACCAGCGCCCATGGCTTTGCCCCCTCCCGGCTTGCAGGTCAGGGCGACGTGTCCTTCAGCGTTGGACGGCCCTTCGATGAGGCCAGCGCCGAGGACTACGACGTCGCGTTCTCCGGGACCGTCCGCGACGCTGTCGTTCAGGACGCGGCGCCGGGCCTCGCACTCCAGTCCAAGGCCGTCGGCGTCGAGGGTTCGCTCGACCGCGTCGCCGTGAAAGGGAACGTCGAGCTCGGGCCGTTCCACGGCGCCCTCGACTACGAATCGCGGTTCCCCCGTGGCCGGGCCATGATCCAGAAGACCCGCCTGGATGGCGTGCTTGACGCCTCGACATTCGGACTGTCTGGGCCCGCCGGATCGACGGTTCCGTTTGCCGCCCATTTCGACAGCGCCGGGGATTCCGGCCGAGGCGTCATCCGGTCAAAAGCTTTTGACGGGCAGCTGAGCTGGCGACCGGATGGCGGCGCGCGCTTCGTCGCCCAGGGCGTGGCCAACACGGCCGTTTGGCGGGCGATCGGCATTCCCGTGGCCAAGGGAGCCCCCAGCCGGCTGCCGGCGCGCCTGACATTGGCCCGGACATCCGCCGGGTGGACCGGCGCGCTGGATGCAGACCTCTACTCGGGTACGCTGGTCATGACCGATGGACCGGGGAAGAGGCTCCGCTACGTGGCGGATCTCAGCCCGTCCCAGGCGCGCCGCCTCGGCCTTTCCGTCGATCCCGGGGTGACCGGGCCGACGCCTCTTGTGCTCGACGCCGCGGCCACGGGCGATGCGGGCGAGGCCTCCTATCGCTTCGGCGCCTGGGCCGGCCGGCTGAACTGGTCGCAGGACAAGGACGACAAGGCCCGCTACCGCTGGCGCACCAGCCTCACGCCCGCGGACCTGCGCGCCATGGGCCTGCCCGTCGCTGTGCGCCCGACAGCTCCGGTGCCGATCGATGTGACCCTGACCGCAGACACGGGCGGGTGGAGCGGAACGGGCCAGGTCGCGGGCGGCGTGTTCCGTTTCGCCTCTCGGAATCTCGGCGGCGGACTGAACAGCATGAGCGTTTCGGGCGTCGTGGACGGCGGGACTTTCGCTGGTCTCGGACTAGGTCCGGATGGAATGATCGCCGGCCCTGCCAATGTCTCCGCGAACCTGGTGATGGCGGCCGAGGGTGTCCGCTCCGGGAAGATCGACCTGGACTTGCAGTCGGCGGCCCTGAGCGCGCCCTTCGTCCAATGGCGCAAGCCCGCCGGCCGGCAGATGAAGGTGGGCTTCGAATTCGCCAGGCGCGCCGATGGCGGCTGGGACGCCACCACTTTGCGCGGTCAGGGTCCCGGGTTCGCACTGACCGGATCCGGTAGCTGGGATGGGGATGGCCAGGGTCGGTTGGACGTTTCCAATCTCAGCCTCGATGGCGCCTTCGACGGCTCGCTGCAGCTGACCGACAACGCGGCAGGGCAGGGGATCCAGGCGAAGGGGCGATACTTCGACGCGCGTCGCCTGATCGAGATGGGCGGCGGGCCCAGCCGTGCGGCTGCGGCCATCAGTGGGGCTAGCGGTGGGGGCGCCAGGACGTTCCATATCGATGCTCAGCTGGGACAGGTGCGGGTCAGTCAGGAGGGCCTTGTCCGAAACGTCCGCATCGGCGCCGACTTCGGCGGCGCGGGCCAACGCAAGCTGTCGGTGGCCATGGTGAGGGACGATGGCGGTCGTTTCCTGGACCTGCAGATCACGCCCGATCCCGCGGGAGACGTCGTCTCTGGCCAGGCGACCGACGTCGGAGACGCCGCCCTGGCCCTGTTCGGCCTGCACTCCTTCAAAGGCGGCAAGGCCAGCCTCAACGGGCGCCTGACTCCCGGCGGAGCGGACCTTCACATCACCATGACCAACGTCCGCCTGGTCAAGGCCCCGGCGGTCGCCCGTATCCTGACCATCGGCTCCCTCAAGGGCTCGGCTGACATGTTGAATGGTTCGGGGATTGAGTTCACCCGGGTCGAGGCCCCAGTCTCAATCAAGGGCTCGAGACTGACCATCGGCCGCGCCCGCGCCACTGGCCCCGCCATGGGCCTGACAACACAGGGCGTCATCGACATTGACAACCACACGGTCGACCTCCAGGGCGGCATCGCGCCATCCTATGTGCTGAACTCGGCCGCGGGCGTGGTCCCGATCGTCGGCGCCCTGCTGGTTTCGCACAAGGGCGAGGGCCTGTTCGGCCTGACCTACTCCGCCAAAGGCGCGTTCGCCTCGCCAAAGATCAGCGTCAATCCCTTCTCACTGGCGACACCGGGCATCCTTCGACGCATTTTCGAGGGTCGAAACGCAGCGACGGCCGGGGGTTAGAGCGAGTTGGGCGGTTGCCGGGCGTCGGAGACCTAAACCGGCTTCACCAGCACGATCTTCTTGCGCCCCGCGGCCAGTTTGATCGCCCCGTCCTTCAGGTCCGCCATCGTCACCACTCGGGCCGCATCGGACACGGCCTCGTCGTTCAGGCGCAGGCCGCCGCCCTGTGCGAGGCGGCGCGCGTCTGAGCGCGAAGAAGCCAGGCCCGCATCGGCCGCGAGAGTCGCCAGGGGCACGCCGGAGTCCAGCAGTCTGCGGGCGACTTCGAAGGTCGGAAGGTCCTCGGACAGCCGCCCCTGCTCGAAGGCGGCCTCAGAGGCTCCTCTGGCCGTGGCCGAGGCGTCGCGGCCGTGCAGCATGGTCGTGGCCTCGTCGGCGAGCACCTTCTTGGCGTCGTTGATCTCGGCGCCCTGCAATGCGGCCAGCCTTGCCACCTCATCCAGCGGCAGGTCGGTGAACAGCTTCAGGAACCGTTCGACGTCGGCGTCCTCGGTGTTCCGCCAGAACTGCCAGTAGTCATACGGGCTCAGCCGGTCGGCATTGAGCCAGACCGCGCCGTCGACGGTCTTACCCATCTTCACGCCCGAGGCCGTGGTCACAAGCGGCGCGGTGACGCCGAAGGCTTCGCGGCCCTCGACCCGACGGATCAGCTCGATGCCGTTGACGATGTTGCCCCACTGTTCGGAGCCGCCGAATTGAAGCGTGCAGCCATAGCGCCGGTTCAGTTCCAGGAAATCGGCCGCCTGCATCAGCATGTAGTTGAACTCCAGGAACGTCAGCGGCTGTTCGTTGGCCAGCCGGGTCTTGACGAACTCAAAGGTCAGCATGCGGTTGAGCGTGAAGTGCACCCCGTAGTCGCGCAGGAACTCGATGTAGCCGAGCTTCTCGAGCCACTCGGCGTTGTTGGGCATGATCGCTTCGGTGGGCCCGTCGCCGAAACGCAGGAACGGGGCGAAGGCCCGCTTGATGCCGGCGATGTTGGCGGCAATCAGCTCGTCGGTGAGCAGGGGGCGCGACTTGTCCTTGTCTGACGGGTCGCCGACCTTGGTGGTGCCGCCGCCCATCAGCACAATCGGCCGGTGGCCGGTCTGCTGCAGGCGTCTCAGGGTCATGATCTGCACCAGGCTGCCCACGTGCAGGCTCGAGGCTGTGGCGTCAAAGCCGATGTACGCGGAGATCGGACCAGCCATCGCAGCTGCATCCAGCCCTTCCAGGTCGGTGGCCTGGTAGATGTGGCCGCGATCCCGCAGCACCCTCACAAGGTCTGAACGCGGTTTGAAAGGCGACATGGCGGGCTCCTCTTCAGGCTGGCTGGGCCGGAGACCGTCCTGGAGACACGCCGCCGACCCGATGGCGGCGCGTGCTCGACGTGATCGATCAGCCCGCCTGATTGCTCAGGCGGTAATAGCGTTCGCGAATTGCGGCGCGGTCGATCATGGGCGCTAGCTACCTTTCCGCTCCCATGGCAGTCAAGCGAGCCATGCTTGTGCTGGGGTTCATGACCGGGACGTCGCTGGACGCGGTGGACATGGCGGTGCTCGACACCGACGGCGAGGTCATCTCGAGCTTTGGTCCCGCCGGTGAGCGCAAACTGACCGATTTCACGCGCGATATCGTGCTGAACGCCACCCGTGCGGCCCGCCGCTGGCAGAGGGGCGCGCCGCCGCCCGCGATCTTCAGCGAGGCTGCGCAGGCCGTGGCCGAGGAGCACTTCGCCGCCGGCGAGGACTTCCTGGACGAGCACGGCCTGGTCTGGTCGGACTTCGATCTCGTCGCCATGCACGGACAGACCGTGTTGCACGAGCGGCCGCGGGGCGCCGTCCGCGGTCGCTCGGTCCAGCTTGGCGACGGCCAGTGGCTCGCCGGCCGCATCGGCGTTCCCGTCGCGCTCGACTTCCGAGCGGCCGATATCGCAGCTGGCGGGGAGGGCGCACCTCTCGCGCCGACCTATCATCAGGCCAGGGCGGCAGCTTCGGGCGTCGAACCCCCGGCCGCCGTGCTCAACATCGGCGGGGTCGCCAACATCACCCTGATGTCCTCTTCCGGCGAGCTCGCGGCGTTCGACACGGGGCCCGGCAACGGCATGATCGACCTCCTGGTTCAGGCCCGCGGGGCAGGGCGGTTCGACAGTGGCGGACGCCTGGCGGCCGCTGGCCGCGCCGACGAGGCAGTGCTCGCCGAGCTCCTGTCGGACGGATATTTCGCCGCCCCGCCGCCCAAATCGCTGGACCGTCATGACTTCCCTCTGGAGGTGCTGGACGATCTTGGCCTGGAGGACGCCTGCGCAACCCTGGTGGCGTTCACCGCCGCCTCCGCCGCACGCGGCCTGGACCACGCTCGGGAGGCCCCTTCCAGTCTGATCGTGACCGGGGGCGGGCGGCTGAACCCGGAAGTGATGCGCGCCCTGCGTGAGCGGATGTCCACTTGCGTGTTCTCGGCGGAAGACGTCGGCTGGCGCGGCGATTCCATCGAGGCTGAGGCCTTCGCCTATCTCGGCGCCCGCACCTTGCGCGGTCTGCCGATCTCCTTCCCTGCCACGACCGGGGCGCCCCGGCCCATGGCCGGCGGACGCATAGTCCAGCCTTGACGCTTCACCGGCTGTCACGGACTGATCCGTTCATGTCGAAAGGACGGCCCATGACTCGCTTCTCCGGTCTCGCCCTCGTGGCTGCGTCCCTCTTGCTGTTCGGTGCGGCGCCGTCAGCCGTCGCCAAATCGGTCGCGCCCGCGGACCTGGACGCCCGGATCGAGGCGGTGTTCCCCAAGGCGGTGGCCTGGCGGCGCGACGTGCACGAGCATCCAGAACTCGGCAACCGTGAGTTCCGTACGGCGAAACTCGTCGCCGACGCGCTCAGGGCCATGGGGCTGGAAGTCCGCACAGGTGTCGCCCATACCGGCGTGGTCGCGGTGCTGAAGGGCGGCAAGCCCGGCGGCGTGGTCGCCCTGCGCTCTGAGCTCGACGCCCTGCCGGTCGAGGAGAAGACCGGGCTTCCCTACGCCTCGAAAGCCACAACCGAATACAACGGCCGCACGGTCTCGGTCGCCCACGTGTGCGGCCACGACAGCCACATCGCCATGCTGCTGGCCGCGGCCCAGGTCCTGGCCTCGATGAAGGACCAGATCCCCGGAACGGTCGTCTTCCTCTTCCAGCCGGCGGAGGAGGGCTCGCCGCCGGGCGAGGACGGCGGGGCGCCGCTGATGATCAAGGAAGGCGCGCTCTCCGATCCCGCGCCCGGCGCCGTTTTCGGCCTGCACGTCTTTCCCGGCCCGGTCGGACACATCGGGACCCGCCGCGGATCCTTCATGGCCGGCTCGGACACCATGCACATCAGCCTGCATGGACGCGGGACCCACGGCGCGCAGCCGTGGAAGGGCGTCGATGTGGTCAGCCTTTCGGCCGCCGTCGTGCAGGCGCTCAACACCATTGCGGCGCGCCAGATCGACGTGACGGAATCGCCGACCGTGATCACCATCGGCTCGCTTCAGGCCGGGGTGCGCTACAATATCATCCCCGACGAGGCGGAGCTTGGCGGAACCATTCGCACCTTCAGCCAGGCGCGCCATGATGACGTGGTCGAACGCATCACCCGAACGGTCAAGGACCTCGCGGACAGCTATGGCGCCACCGCGGACGTCTCATTCAGCGGGTCGAACCTGCCGCTTGTGAACGACGGCGCATTGCTGGACGAACTCGCCCCGGCCCTGAAGGCGGCCGCTGGGGGCGCAGGCGCCGACCTGAATGCGGGCTGGATCACCCCGGCCGAGGACTTCTCCTACTATGCGACCAAGGCTCCGATCCTGTTCGTTCAGCTCGGGGCGACGCCGAACTTCACGACCTTTGAAGCAGCGCCGGCCAACCACTCTCCGTTGTTCACGGTCGACGAGGCGGTGATGCGGACCGGCGTGAAGACCCACGTGCTCGTGGCGCTGACCTGGCTGGCGGATCATCAGAAGCGGTAGCCGCTAACCTCCGTTAACCTCGTTGGCGGAAACTGGGCGAGTCGCTCGTCCTCGGAGCCCGCGTCCTTGCTCACCCGCGTTCGTCCCTATGCCCCCATCGCCGTCCTGGCGTTCCTGATCTTTTACTTCGGCTTCCAGGCGTTGACCGGCGACCGCGGGCTCCTGGCCTGGGCCAACCGAACGGAAGTCCTGGCTGCCCGGACCGCCGAGCTGCGCCGCCTGCGCGTCGAGCGAACCGATCTGGAAGTCCGCGCCCGGTTATTGCGCGATGGCGCTTTATCGAAGGACCTGCTGGAGGAACGCGCGCGTTCTCTGCTAGGCTTGTCCGATCCCCGGGATTATGTGATCCGCAACAGATCGGTGCGCCAAGGCTGAGGCCCGGGCGGCGCCGCGTTCAGAGACCGGGCCGCGCCGGACGCGTGGCCGAGGAGACGCTTGATGGCGCAATCGCGCACCAAGGACGCCAAACCCAAATCAAACGGGGCGGCGGACTCGATCGACAAAGACCAGTTGCTCGAATTCTATCGCAAGATGCTGCTCATCAGGCGGTTCGAGGAACGCGCCGGGCAGCTCTACGGCATGGGCCTGATTGGAGGGTTCTGTCACCTCTACATCGGCCAGGAGGCTGTCGCCGTCGGCGTGCAGTCGGTCAAGGAGCAGGGCGACCAGGTCATCACGGCCTATCGCGACCACGGCCATATGCTGGTCTGCGGCATGGACCCCAAGGAGGTCATGGCCGAGCTGACCGGGCGCGCCACCGGCGCTTCCCGGGGCAAGGGCGGGTCCATGCACATGTTCTCGGTGGAGAAGGATTTCTTCGGCGGCCACGGCATCGTCGGCGCCCAGGTGTCGCTCGGCACCGGCCTGGCGCTGGCCAACAAGTACCGCGACAACGGCAAGGTGGCGTTCACCTACCTGGGGGACGGGGCCGCCAACCAGGGCCAGGTCTACGAGAGCTTCAACATGGCCGAGCTGTGGAAGCTGCCGGTCATCTACATCATCGAGAACAACCAGTACGCCATGGGCACCAGCATCGAACGCTCGTCCTCGGAGGTACAGCTGTACAAGCGCGGGGTGTCGTTCAACATCCCGGGCGAGCAAGTCGATGGCATGGACGTTCTGGCCGTGCGCGAGGCGGCCGAAAAGGCCGCCGACCACGCCCGTTCCGGCAAGGGACCGATCATCCTGGAGATGAAGACCTACCGCTACCGTGGCCACTCCATGTCCGACCCGATGAAGTACCGCACGCGCGAAGAGATGGAGGAGATTCGCAAGAACCGCGACCCCATCGACCACGTCGCCCACCTGCTGGAGAGCCACGGCTGGGCCAATGAAGAGGCGCTCAAGGCGATCGACGCCGAGGTGAAGAAGATCGTGGTGGAGGCGGCCGAGTTTGCCCGCAACAGTCCGGAGCCCGACCCGCGCGAGCTCTATACCGACGTCTATCTGGAGGCCTCGGTATGAGCGTCGATATCCTGATGCCGGCCCTTTCGCCGACCATGGAAGAGGGCACCCTGACCAAGTGGCTGGTGAAGGAAGGCGACTCCGTCTCCGCCGGTGACGTGATCGCGGAGATCGAAACCGACAAGGCGACCATGGAAGTCGAGGCCGTCGACGAAGGCGTGGTCGAGGCCATCCTGGTCCCCGCGGGCGCCGAGGGCGTGAAGGTCAACACCCCCATCGCCCGGCTCAACGGCGGCGACAGCGCAACCAGCGCCCCTGCGCCTGCAACCCAGCCTGCCCCAGTCGCCGCCCCCGTCGAAGCCCGCGCGCCTGAGCCAGAAGCCAAAGCTCCTGCGGCGCCGGCGGCGCCCGCCCCAGCCCTGGTCGATCCGGAGATCCCGGCCGGAGCCAAGCTTGTTAAAACCACGGTCCGCGACGCCCTGCGCGACGCGATGGCCGAGGAGATGCGCCGCGACGAGAAGGTGTTCCTGATGGGCGAGGAAGTCGCCCAGTACCAGGGCGCCTACAAGGTCTCTCGCGATCTGCTGCAGGAGTTCGGCGACCGCCGGGTGATCGACACCCCGATCACGGAGCACGGCTTCACCGGCCTTGGCGTTGGCGCAGCCATGGCCGGCCTGAAGCCGATCGTGGAGTTCATGACCTTCAACTTCGCCATGCAGGCGATCGACCAGATCATCAACTCCGCCGCCAAGACGCTCTACATGTCTGGCGGCCAGATCAAATGCTCGGTGGTGTTTCGCGGTCCCAACGGCGCGGCCGCCCGCGTGGCCGCCCAGCACAGCCAGGACTATTCCTCCTGGTACGCCCACGTGCCGGGCCTGAAGGTGGTGGCGCCCTACGACGCCGCCGACGCCAAGGGTCTGCTGAAGTCGGCGATCCGCGATCCAAATCCCGTGGTCTTCCTCGAGCACGAGGTCATGTACGGCCATGAGTTCGACGTGCCGGACGTGGAAGACTGGCTGGTGCCGATCGGCAAGGCCAAGATCCGTCGCGAAGGCTCCAGTGTGACCCTGACCGCTCACTCGCGGATGGTGGGCCTGGCCCTTCAGGCCGCCGAGGAACTGGCCAAGGAGGGCATCGAGGCCGAGGTCATCGACCTCCGCACCCTTCGCCCGCTCGACACCGAGACCATCATCCAGAGCGTGATGAAGACCAATCGACTGGTGACGGTCGAAGAAGGCTGGGGCCCCATGGGCGTTGGCGCCGAGGTCTGCGCCCGCGTTGTGGAGGGCGCCTTCGACTACCTGGACGCTCCGCCAACGCGGGTCTGCCAGGTCGACACCCCCATGCCCTACGCGGCCAACCTGGAAGCCCTGTCGCTGCCGTCGGTCGACAAGATCGTCCAGGCGGTCAAGCAGGTCTGCTACGCCTGAGGCCGCCCTGGTGGGGTCAACCTCCTCTGGTCATGAGTGGCGCGCGGGCGGCTGCCATTGCGGGGCTGTGCGCTTCGAGGCCGCCTTGCCGCCGGTGATAGAGGCGCAGAGCTGCAACTGCTCCATGTGCGCCCGCACCGGGTTCATCCACGTGATCGTGCCTGAAAGCCGCTTCCGCCTGTTGTCGGGACGTGACGTCCTGACCGAGTACACCTTCAACACCGGCGTCGCCCGACACCTGTTCTGCAGCGTCTGCGGGATCAAGAGCTTCTACCGGCCGCGCTCCAATCCCGACGGCTGGTCAGTGAGCGCGCGCTGCCTGGATCAGGCCGAAACCCTCGACATCCGCATCGAAGCGTTCGATGGAAGGAACTGGGAGGCCAACGCCGCCTCTCTCGCCCACCTCAGCCGAGACGAGCCCGAGACCCGATCATGACAGACATCCTCATGCCCGCTCTGTCTCCCACCATGGAGGAGGGGACCCTCACCAAGTGGCACGTGAAGCCGGGCGACGTGGTCTCTTCAGGCGACATCATCGCCGAGATAGAGACCGACAAGGCGACCATGGAGGTCGAGGCGGTCGATGAGGGCGAGATCGAAGCCCTGCTGGTCGCCGAAGGAGCCGAGGGGGTGAAGGTCAATACGCCGATCGCGCGGATCAAGGGTGAGGCCGGCGCCTCTGCGCCGCCGCCGGCCGCCGCGCCGACGCCTGCCAAGGTCGCTGAGCCGGCGCCCGCCCCCGCGCCCAAATCCGAGCCAGTTCCCGTGAAGGCGGCCGCCCTGTCTTCCGGCCGAGGACCGCGGGTGTTCGCCTCGCCCCTGGCGCGCCGCATCGCCGAGCAGTCGGGCGTTGACCTCAGCGCCATCCAGGGCTCGGGCCCGCACGGCCGGATCATCAAGCGCGACGTCGAGGGCAAGACCGCCCCGCCTGGAAGGCCCGCGCCTGCCACGCAGCCGTCTTCGGCGCCCGCCGCGCCGGCGCCTGCCGCCGAACCGCGCCACGTGCTCTCTCTGGAGCAGATGGGCATCAAGCCCGGAAGCTACGATCTCGTCCCGCTGGACGGCATGCGCAAGGTGATCGCCAAGCGGCTCACCGACAGCTTCCGTGACATCCCCCACTTCCCCCTGACCATGGACCTGGAGATCGACCGCCTGCTGGAGACCCGCGCCCGGATCAATGGCCTCCTGGAAAAGGAAGGCGTGAAGGTCTCGGTCAACGATCTGGTGATCAAGGCCGCGGCCGTGGCCCTGAAGCGGGTGCCGGAAGCCAACGCCTCATTCACGCCGGAGGGCATCGCCCTGCATCACCACGCCGACATCGCCATGGCCGTGGCCATCGACGGTGGCCTGATCACGCCGATCATCTTCCAGGCCGAGACCAAGGGGCTGGCCCAGATCGCCAAAGAATCCAAGGACCTCGCCGCGCGCGCGAGGGACCGTAAGCTCAAGCCAGAGGAGTTCCAGGGCGGCACTTTCTCGGTTTCGAACCTCGGCATGTTCGGCATTCGAAGCTTCTCGTCGATCATCAACGAACCCCAGGGCGCGATCCTGTCGGTGGGGGCGGGCGAGAAGCGGGCGGTCGTGCACGGCGACGCCCTTGCCGTGGCCACCGTGATGACCGTGACCCTGACGTGCGATCACCGTGTCGTGGACGGCGCCATCGGGGCCCGCTGGATGCAGGCCTTCAAGGCGCTGATCGAGGACCCTGTGACGATGCTGGCCTAGGTCGGTTCTTCGGACCCCGGGGCCCACGGCGCCATGGACATCTACGACCATCACGCTGCGGCGCTCGACGGCCGCGACGTTTCCCTTGCCGACTTCCGGGGCAAGGTGCTGCTGATCGTCAACACCGCCAGCAAGTGCGGCTTCACCCCGCAGTACGCCGGGCTGGAGGAGCTGCATCGCCGCTACGGCGACCGAGGCCTGGTGGTCCTGGGCTTTCCCTGCAACCAGTTCGGCGATCAGGAGCCGGGTGATGCGACGGAAATCCGGGACTTCTGCTCACTCACCTACGACGTCACCTTCCCGATATTCGCAAAGGTTGACGTGAACGGGCCGGCGGCGCACCCGCTGTATGCCTATCTGAAGCATTCCCGGCGCGGCCTGTTCGGCACTGAGGCGGTCAAATGGAACTTCACCAAGTTCCTGGTGGACCGGCAGGGCAGGGTGGTCCGCCGGTTCGGTCCGACGACGAAGCCTGAGGCAATGGCGTCGGCTGTCGAGAAACTGCTCTGAGGCAAGGAGTGACTGCGTGAGCGATTTTGACCTGGTCGTCGTGGGCTCCGGGCCCGGCGGATACGTCGCGGCCATCCGCGCGGCGCAGCTCGGCATGAAGACGGCGATTATCGAGCGCGAGGCCCTGGGCGGCATCTGCCTCAATTGGGGCTGCATCCCCACCAAGGCGCTGCTGAAGACAGGCGAGATCTATGAGCAGCTTGGCCACCTGAAGGACTACGGCGTGGCCGCCGAACGCCCCTCCTTCGATTTCTCCAAGGTGGTGGAGCGTTCGCGCAAGGTGGCGTCGCAGCTGAATTCCGGCGTCGCCTTCCTGATGAAGAAGAACAAGATCGAAGTGATCGAGGGGACGGCCCGCCTGGAAAAGGGTTCACCCGCGCCCAAGGTCGTCGTGGCGCTCAAGGCAGGGGGCGAGCGGTCAGTCCAGGCTAACCATGTGATCCTCGCCACCGGTGCGCGGGCCCGGACGCTCCCGGCGATCGGGCTGGAACCTGACGGAGAGCGGGTCTGGACCTATCGTGAAGCCATGGTTCCCAGGGCCGCTCCCAAGTCGCTGGTGGTGATCGGCTCAGGGGCTATCGGTATCGAGTTCGCCAGCTTCTACCGGGCCCTGGGCGCCGAGGTGACGGTGGTTGAGATGCTGGACCGGATCGTGCCGGTGGAGGACGCGGACGTCTCTGCGGCGGCGCAGAAGGCCTTCGAGCGCCGGGGGATGAAGTTTCGTGTGGCCGCCAAGGTGAACGGCCTCACCAAGGGCAAGGACGGCGTCTCTATCGCCGTGGAGGCCGGCGGCAAGGCCGAGACCCTCAACGCCGAGGTCGCCATCGTGGCGGTCGGCATCGTCGGCAATGTCGAGGACCTGGGCCTGGAAGCGCTGGGCGTGAAGGTCGACCGTACCCATGTGGTCATCGACGAACACTGCGCAACCGGCGTCAAGGGCCTCTACGCCATCGGCGACGTCGCCGGTCCGCCCTGGCTGGCCCACAAGGCGTCACACGAAGGCGTGCATTGCGTGGAGTACATCGCGGGCCTGAAGCCGGCGAACCTGAACGCGCCGATTCCTGGGTGCACCTATGCCGAGCCGCAGATCGCCTCAGTCGGATTGACCGAGGCCCAGGCCAAGGAAGGCGGACGGGAGGTCAAGGTAGGGCGTTTCCCCTTCCGTGTGAACGGAAAGGCTATCGCCGCCGGCGCGACCGAAGGCTTCGTCAAGACGGTGTTCGACGCCAGGACCGGCGCGCTTCTCGGCGCGCACATGATCGGCCACGAAGTCACGGAGATGATCCAGGGATACGCATTGGCAATCACCCTTGAGGCCACCGAGGCCGAGCTGATGGCCACAGTGTTCCCGCATCCGACCATGTCGGAAGCCATGCACGAGGCCGTCCTCGACGCCTACGGCCAGGCCCTGCACATCTGAGCTCAAACAAAACGGCCGCCGCGTCGCCGCGACGGCCGCCCCGCTGTTCGAGATCGAACGAGATCTAGGGGTAGGTCACCTTCAGGGTGACGACGCCCTTGGAGCCGTACGAGTTGTAGGCGCTGAACGAGTGCTGGTCGGTGTCCCAGTAACGCGCGTCGATGGAGAAGTGCGGCGCGAAGGCCCAGGTCAGGCCGAGGTTCCAGGTCGTATAGTCGGCGGTGCTGTTCGAGATCTCCTGCCGTCCGACGGCGCCGCTGGCGGTGACATTCTTGATCGGTGAGAACGCGGCATTGGCTTCATAGTAGTAGCCATGCGCCGTGACGCCGGGTGTGAAGGTGAAGTCCGGAGAGTAGTAGAAGGCCGCCCCAAGGGTCAGGGGGCCGGCCGGAACCGAACCCAGCGCCTTGAACTCCCAGTAGGGGACGTCATCCACCGTCGGCGCGCCCGGATAGGCATAGTAGATGGCGCCGAGGTCGAGCTGAACCGGACCGAGCTTGGGCTTGATGCCGCCGTAGAGGTCGACTTCCGCGTCCGTCCCGTCGCCGAACTTGACGTTCGAAGCCCAGGTGCCCGCGTAGGCGATGCCATAGCCAAGGTCCAGGCCGCCCTGGACCGCCGGGTCGTAACGGCCGGTCTGGCTGACGCCGCGGAAGACGTAGTCGGAGGTGACGGCGGCGTTGAGCGCCCAGGTAGGCTTGATGTCTTCGGCGAAGGCGACGCCGCTCAATCCGACCGTAGCCACTGCGGCCAACAGCGATAGTTTCAACAATCTCATTTGTTATCCCCTGATTGAACGCGGCCGTTTCGATGCGCAGTCCGCGCGCCCCGGCGAGCGCGAGGCATGGCCAAGTTTTCCGCCGGCGATGCTTCAATCAACGAACCCGCACGTGCGCTGCACCATTTTCGGTCCGGTGGCGTAGCATTGTGCGGTGCACATTTCAGCTGCACAAATATTGGGCGCCGCATTGGCGGGCGCCCGGCGCCGTTGCACCGGACGGTCGTGGCGGCTAACCCTCGTTCATGAGCGATCAACCCACTCAGCTGGGCCGCCAGGTCCGTGGATTCGCCAGCCCGGATGAGGCGGTCCTCGAGCGCGTGGCCAACCCCCATCCGGACGCGCCCTATCTCGTGCGGTTCACCGCCCCGGAATTCACGGCCCTGTGCCCGATCACCGGGCAGCCGGACTTCGCCCACCTGGTGATCGACTACGCGCCCGCCGCCTGGCTGATCGAATCGAAGTCCCTGAAGCTGTTCCTGGCCTCGTTCCGTAACCACGGCGCCTTCCACGAGGACTGCACCGTCGCCATCGCCAAGCGGATCAACACCGTCGCCGAGCCGGCGTGGCTGAGGCTGGGCGGCTACTGGTACCCCCGCGGCGGCATCCCGATAGACGTCTTCTTCCAGACCGGGCCGGTCCCCGAGGGGCTGTGGGCGCCGGATCAGGGCGTGCAGCCGTACCGCGGGCGGGGCTAGGATTTGCTCAAGTTAGAATCGCGCCGGCAGATCGAAGGGCAGGCCTTCAGCGACCAGCCCATTGCCGCCGATCTCTTCCACTGCGTCGGCCATGCGCCCGCCTCGGCCCAGGAGGTCGTCTGCAAGCCAGACGATCCGGCGGTTGGGATAGGCGTGGCTGGCCGCCCGCCGCATCCGCCAGGCGATCTCGCGTTCCGGCGTCTCGGGATTGCGTTCGCAGGCCAGGATGAAGGCCGTGGCGGTGGAGCGGCTGATCCCGGCCCAGCAATGGACCAGCAGGGGGCTGGACTCGTCCCAGTCGCGTCCGAACTCAAGGATCCGGAGCACATGCTCTTCCTCGGGCATGACCAGTCCCTCGACGGGGTCGGAGATGTCGCTGACGCCCAAGCGCAGATGGCGATCCTTGGACACGCCTGCTGGCGTGCGCAGGGCCTGCACATGGTCCGGATCCAGCAGGCTGATCAGGTGCGAGGGCCGGCGCGCCCCGACGACCGCGTCGACATAGATCAGGGGACTGATGATGATGGTCACGGATGGTTTCTCCGCTTGGCGACACTGGTCCGGCCGGTCCGGCTCGCCGCCTTTGCCAGACGTTCAAAGTTCTCGAGGTAACGCGCCTGAGCCTCAGACGCCGGCCAGGCTTCCACGGATGGCCGGATCAGTTTGGGTGGGCGGCCAAACAGCGTTCGGGCCTCCGGTTCGGCGAATCCGGCCAGATCGACTGCCTCGCAGTAGGCGGAGACCCGATCAGCGCTCTTGATCAGCCGCTTGATCTCCGCTGGCAGCTTGGGGGGCAGTCCGAAACGGATGTGGATCGCCCGCTCCAGCCGTTCTTCGAAGACGCGATAGTCCAGGCCCAGCGCCGACTTGAACGGCGAGATCATGTCGCCGATCACATATTCGGGGGCGTCGTGCAGCAGGGCGGCGAGGCGCCATCGAGGTTCGATCTGCGGCTTCAGACGTCGCACCACGTCTTCAACGACCAGGCTGTGCTGGGCGACGGAAAAGGCATGCGGGCCGACGGTCTGGCCGTTCCATCGCGCCACGCGCGCCAGGCCGTGGGCGATGTCGTTGATCTCGACGTCGAGAGGCGAGGGATCGAGCAAGTCAAGCCGACGCCCCGAGAGCATTCGCTGCCAGGCCCGGGGCGTTGGAATTTGATGCAGCGCATGGGACACAGGATCGTTCCTTGCCAGGAATTCTCTTCACGGCGTTGATAGTGCATCCATAGCAGGCGAGAGGCCGATGGCGCAGACGACGAAGACCAGTTGGGCCAGGATCATGGCCCCTCTTTCTGGCGGAAAGGGGGACGCTGGCGTGTTGGCTGCGGCAGCGGAGCTGGCGCGTCCTTTCGGCGCCGAGGTGGCCGGGGTCTACGCGCCCGCCGACGTCGCAGACCTGATGCCCTGGATGGGCGAAGGGTTCATGGGCGGGGTCCAGATCACCGCTGTGGAGAGCCTGAAGGAGGCGGCGAGCCAGGGCGAGACGAACGCGCGCGCGGCCCTTGACGCCTGCATTTGCGGCCGGAAGCGCGAGTTCGTGACGCTCGAGTCTCCGGTCTGGGCCAGCCTGGCCACGGAATCCCGTCTCTCCGACGTGGTGGTGTTCGACAACGAGGCTGCGCGTGGACGTGGGCCCCTGGCCGAGGCGTTCCAGCAGCTGGTCGCCAACGAGCAGCGGCCCACCGTGGTCGGCCGGGCGGGACTCAAGGTCGATGGGATCACGGCGGTCGCCTGGGACGGCGGCAAGGAAGCCACCCGTGCTGCACGCACGGCCATTCCGCTGCTAGAGAAGGCGTCCAGGGTCGTGATCCTCGGCGCGCCGGGGGCGTCGTCGCGCGAGTTCGACCCGCACCGGCTGCAGGAATTCCTCGCCGCGCGCGACGTCGAGGCCGAGGTCGAGGTCATCAAGGGGTCGGGAGACGCGGCCAACCTCCTGCTCGCGGCCAGCCGCGCCGCAGGCGCGAACCTCCTGGTGTCCGGCGCGTTCGGACACCTCAGGCTCCGCGAATACATCTTCGGGGGGACGACGCGCACTTTCCTGCACGCCGACTCCCCATCTCTTTTCCTGTCGCACTAGCGGACCGCATCCAAAGGAAAACCATGAGCCTTCAACGCATCGTCATGCGCCTGGCGCGCAACCCAGGGACCGAGTTCGCGGGCGGCGACGACCATCGAGGATACGCCCTGACCGCGCCCCTCACGGCAGACGGTAAGCTGGACGAGGCCGCCTACGGCAAGCTCAAGGCCAAGTGCAACGTCCGCCGCTTCGCGCCTGACGAGGATCCGGCCGACGGCCGGTTGATGCGTCGGGGCGAGCGCTGGTTCTTCGACTACGACCAGGACGAGGTCGCGGATGACGAGCCCATCCACCGCCTGGGCGATCACCGTTTCGCCGTGGGCGAATATGTGACAGTCACCGACGAAGAAGGCCGGCCCTTGACCTACAAGGTGGTGGAGGTGGCCTCAGCAGGTTGAGCGCGCAGCCGGATCAGCCGCCGGCGCACTTGCGGACGATCGCCTTGGCGTCCTGGAAGACGTTGTCGTGGTCTTCCGACTTCAACTTGATCGTCGCCACCACCAGGGGGCCTGCTCGCGGCCCCCGCGCTTCGTAGCCGACCACCTGCCAGCCCTGGGGACCGGGGTGGTCAGAGGCGAGGATCAGGCTCGCGCGGACGCCTGGGCCGCCGCCCTTGGAGCGGATGATCGCGCCGGCATCGGTGGCGTCGAGGGTGAATTGGCCGCGATGGTCGACGAGTCCGTGGCCGCCGTGCATGTGGACGGAGTCATTCTCGCCGTCCGCGTCAATGTGCAGGCCGCCCACGCTGATGTTGGCCTTGTCCTCTCCGGCATGGATCCTGACGCCGGGCAGGGAGATATTCACGTTGTCGGCGCTTCGGGTCGGGGCCCCTGATGGGGGCGTTGGCGGTGTCGGCGCCGTTGGCGGGGTCTCGGTCTTGGGTTCCGGCGCAGGCGTCAGGGCCTTCAGCTCGGCCTCTACGCCATCAAGTGCGGTGTCGGGGCTTCCTGAGAGCTTGATCAGCGAGACGTTCACTTCGGCGCCGTCGCGGCCGGTGTAGGCGCACGACTGTCCATCGGGACTGGCGCTGATGCGGGTGAGCGCGCCCTTCGAGTCCGGGCAGTCGAGCCTGGAGACGGGCTTCAGCGCGCCGCCCCACTGACTCTTGCCTGCGTAGGGCGGGGCGCAGGCGGCGGCCGTCAGGGCCAACACTCCCGCAGCCGCCAGGATTGCAGTCTTCATAGTGGTCTCCGTTCGCCGCCAAGGGTGCGAGCGGACGCCCTGCAGGTCCAGTGAATTCGCGGTAAGGGGCGCCCGGCCGCTCAGGTGATCCGCTTCACAGAGACCGGGTCGGACGCGGGAAAGGTCTCCTCGACTCCCTCATCGAGCAACTCTTCCTGGTGCGGGTCGGATTCGTCGGGCGTGTCCTCGGGTTTGGGCCCCGGCGCCTCACCCTTGTCGTCGTACCCAAGGTCTTTGACATCGTCGTCGGACAGCACGTCCGACTCGTAATCAGCCTCTTCGTCGTCCGCGTCAGAGAAGCGGTCGACGTCAGCCACGGTCTCGATGTCGGCTTCTTCCAGGCTCAGCCGGACGACGCCGTCCTCTGTGTCCTCGTCCTCGGCGTCGATGTCCTGCGACTCGCTGGCGTCTTCCAGATCGTCGTCGAGATGATCGTCGACATCCTCGTCCGTTTCGAGATCCTCGTCATCGAGGGCGCGCAGATCGACATCCGCGGCGTCCAGGGCCGGAACCTCGCGCGCATCGCCGAGCGCACTGGTGAAGTCGTAGACGTCGAGCGCTTGGTCGGGCGCGATGTCGTCGTCGTCATCGTCGGTCAGGTGGGTCTCGTCGAAGACCTCGGCCAGATCCTGGGCGTCAAACTCCACGGTGTCCGGTGTTTCGTTGGCCATGGTTGAACTCCTCGCTGGCGCGGCCCGAGGGCCGCCCATGGGAGATCAACCCCGTGGGGCGGCTTCCGTTCCGAGCTCGGGAAATGCGATCGGCAGGGCTGCCGCGACGTCCTGCATCACCGGTTCCCACTGGGTGAAGGCAGGGGGGTCGAACACCCGCACCGACGGGTACCAGGGGTATCGGCTGGTCCCCAGCTTGGGCCAGGCGCCGGGCGTGGAGATCAGCCAGACCGGCGCGCCGCATGCGGCGGCGATATTGGTGGTGGCGTTGGCCGGGCCGATGATCAGGTCCAGGGCGCAGCAGAGCGCCGCCACGTCATCGAGGTCGTTCTTGAGGTCGATCTTCGGCGGCTGCCAGATATCGATTCCCAGCCGATGCTTGGCCTCGGCGATTTCGGCGTCGCAGTCGCCGTACTGCAGATTCACGAACACAGCGCCGGGCGTGGCCAGGACCTTCGCCCACTGGTCGAAAGGCGAGAAGAACTTCGCGCGGGCGCCCTCGAGCTTCAGGCTCTTCCAGAGCACGCCGATCTTTGGTCCCTTTGGCGCCTTGGCCAGGACCTTGCGCCAGTGCGCCACCCGCTTGGGATCGGGCTTCAGGAAGGCCTTGCGGCCGGGATAGTCCTCCAGGGTCCGCCGAAACCGCCTGAGAGGCGATGCCATCGGCGCCCAGAGGTCGATCACCGACCGATCCGGGATGAACGGGGCGCCCCGCACGGTGTGTCCGTCGACCTTATAAGTCGCATGTCCGCCGACGACCGCATCGGGGAACGAGCGTTGAAACAACGGCACGAGCCGCTTCTCGAGGGCGATGTAGAGCTTGCCGTCCGGGCCCAGGGCTTCAGAGATGTCGGGCAGCATGTTGGCGAAGAGGATCTCGTCGCCCAGCCCCTGTTCCCCCATCAACAGCAGGCTCTTGCCGGCGATCCCGTTCTCAGGCGACCACTTCGGGCGGTCGATCATGAAGTTGGTGACGTCGGCGAACTGGGGATCGAGCCGCGCCTCGTAGGCGTCCCAACCCTCGCCGATCCGGCCGAGGTTCAACAGCATCGTCGAGCGCGCCAGCTGCATCATGGCCCGCTCGTCGGCAGCCTGAACAACCTTCAGTGCGCCTTCGCAGTCTTCCATGGCGCCTTCGATGTCGCCCAGCGGCAGTTTGGCGTTGCCACGGTTGTAGCGGGCGCGGAAAATCCCGGAGTCGCAGCGCAGCGCCTCGTCGAAGAAGGTGATCGCCGAGGTGAAGTCGCCCTGTTCCGACAACACGGTGCCAAGGGTGTTCCAGAGCAGTCCGTTCTCCGGATTGGCCTTGATCGTGGTCTTCAGGACTTCGATCGCCTCGCCGTAGCGGTTCTGGTCCCGCAGCGCGCAGGCCAGGTTGTTGGACGCGTCTTCCGAGCCCGGATAGTGCTCGAGGTATCGCGCGAAAAGCTGCTCGGCGATTGGCTTCATGCCCATGCGGTAGGCCAGCCGGCCGAGGTCATTGGCCACTTCGAAGTCGTCGGGCAGCAACTGCAGGGCTGCTTCATAACAGCGCAGAGAGGTCTTGAAGTCGCTGAGCTTGTCGCGCGCGATGGCCAATATGTACCAGGCGTGGCCGTTGCGCTCGTCCTGCTCCAGGGCCTTGAGCGCAGCCTCGCCGGCTTCCTGGGGCCGCTCGGCGCGGAGGTGAGCGACCGCCGCGTGCAGGAAGGGCTGGACCGCCAGGGCCTTGAGCTCGGCGATCGCCGCATTCAGCCGCGCCAGCGCCGGCGCCGAGCCGCTCTCACCGGTCGCGCCGGCGGCCAGGCCAGGCCGCACCGCAATGGCGTCGCTTTCGTCGGACAGCAGGGCCGCCGTCGAAACGGATCCTTTGACAGCAAGGCGTCGAGGCATGGTCACCAGGTTCAGGCCGGGAAGGCTAGCATCTGGATGCGCGGGTCATGGTTAATGCACTCCTAAGCGGCAGGCGGGGCTGCGAACGCCGCGTCGCCTGTGGCGAAATGGCGCGGCCGGACGGTCGAAAGAGCGCGTTAACTCGGCTCACCTAGCTTCTGATCGTCGCCTGCTAAACTCATTCAGTAGGCGGCGAGTCGGCGCGAAAGGGCGCCACGACCGGCCGCGGTCTTGGGGAGCACCGATCGTGCCTTTGAAACTGTCGCTGAAACCAGGCGAGAAGTTCGTTCTCAATGGTGCTGTGGTCCAGAACGGCGATCGACGCGGGGTCCTGCTCCTGCAGAACAAGGCGTCGGTGCTGCGCGAAAAGGACATCATGCAGGCTGAAGAGGTCACCACTCCAGCCAGGCACATCTACTTCCCGATGATGATGATGTACCTCGATGAGGCCGGATCTTCACGCTATTATGACGAATTCGTTCTGCGCTTGTCCGAATTCATGGGAGTTATCCGTAACCCCGAAGTGCTTGCTGACTGCATAAACATCAACAAGTTCGCCATGACGAAAGAATACTACAAGGCGTTGATGTTGTGCCGAAAGCTTATCGAGTATGAGGATGAAAGGCTGAGGGATGTCGCTGCAGGCGTACCAGAGGGCAGCCGCGCGGTCTGAAACTCCGCGCGATGCGGAGTATCGGCTGTTCGGACAGGTCACCCGCGCGCTTATCGCCGCGTCGGAGGCCGACGAGGGCGATATCCACACGCGCATCGACGCGCTGGACTGGAACCGGCGCGTCTGGTCGGCCCTGGCCGCCGACTGCGCCGCCGAGAACAATCAGCTTCCTCAGGCGCTCAAGGCCCAGATCATATCGCTTAGTCTGTGGGTGGGGCGTCATTCCAGCGCAGTGATGCGCAAGGAGGAGGACTTCGAGCCCCTGATCGACATCAACAAGATCCTGATGCAGGGCCTTGCCTCCCGCGCCGAGGCGGCCTGACCCTTCAGTCTTCGGCTTCGAGGTCCGAATAGAGAGCGCGCGCTTCCGCCGGCGGGCCCCGGCGGGCGCCCAGCGCTTCCACTTTCACCGTGATCAACCGGCCGTCCAGGGCCATCACCACGCCGTCTCCGACCTTCAGGGGCCGGCTCGGCTTGTCCAGGCGCGTATCGGCGCCGCCGCGCACCACGCGGACACGCCCTTCTTCGACGAAGCGGGCCGACAGCGTCCTGGTCTTGAAGAATCGCGCCCGCCATAGCCACACGTCTGCGCGGCAGGAGGTCTCCTGGTTCACGCGCGCGACCGTTTGCGCGGCCGTCGCCGCTTCGGGGGGCTTGGGGTGAGCGCCGCGAGGGCGGCGAAGGGCGAATGGGGCGCGGGCCTGACCGGTTTGGCCTCCGGTCCATGGCGCCTCTGGCGCCAGGCGGTCGCTTCGCCTGAAGCCGGCTTTCCGATCGGAACGAAGCCCAGGGTCCGCATCAGCTCGCGCGCCTGGACCACCGTCCATCCCAGGGTCTCCATGGCTTGGTCAGTCAAGAGGGCGGCGCCGGACTGACGCGGAGCCACGCGCAGCAGGGCGTCGAGCTGCTCCAGGCCTTCCACAGGGACGGCCAGCCTCCCGACGGTCCGCAATCCATATGCCGCCAGGACCGCGGCCGGGGGAGCCGGTGAGGGCAGGGGACTGACCCCGTCGGTCGCGGGGCGCCAGTGGGGTGCGGCGACGGCGGCGAAGGCCGCGGCGAATCGCCGTGCGGGTCCGCCGAGCAGTCCGGGCAGGAATACGCTGAAGGCTCCGATCTTGACGCCCAGTCCGCGCAGGGCGCGCCGCTCGGCCGGGCTCAGCACCCGCAGGTCCTGCTCCACCTCCCGGCGGTCGACGATGCCCCCGGCCTCGATCAGGCGATAGGCGATCCCCCGCGCCAGTCCCTTGAGCCGTCCCTCCGCCAGGGCCGTCTCGAGGCGGCGCAGCGGACCCAGCCGGCGGCCGGCTTCGGCCGAGATGAAGGCTTCCAGGCGCCTGGCCGCGCGCTCCCGGGCCGGCTCGGGCCCCAGCTCGCCAAACAGCCGCACCCGCCCCGCGAAGGGCGATCCGCCGCTGAGCTGGCCAGCCGCCTCGCCGCGCCAGAGCACCATCCCGTCCGGCTGCAGGGCGAAGGCCGAATCCTCGTCCGCCGCCAGCTGGCCCAACCTGCGGGCCACTTCGGGTCCCACCGCGCGCTGGGCGGCCGCCCGCAACGCCTTGTCCTCCAGGGACGAACTGCCCTGGGCGGGATCGAAGCGCACGCCGCGAAGGCGTCCGACGAAGTGTCCTTCAACCGTGACCGCGCCGTCGGCCGCCACCCCAGCCAGGATCTCATCCCGGACCCGCAGGCCGCGCATCAGGGCGCTGGTGCGCCGGTCGATGAAGCGCTGCATCAATCGTTCATGCAGGGTGTCGGAGAGGCGGTCCTCCAGGTCCCGCGTTCGGCCCTGCCAGTGCGGAGGATCCTTCAGCCATGCGGGCCGATTGGCGACGTAGGCCAGGGTCCGGACCCTCGCGAGCCGCCCGGCCAGGGAGTCGATGTCGCCATCGAGCCGGTCCAGGCCCTTGAACTGGCCCGCGATCCAGTCGTCCGGTATCCGCCTTGGCCCTTGCGTGAGGTCGTCGAAAACGCTGCGCACCAGGCGCAGATGCTCCTCCATCGTGGTCTTGCGGAAGTCGGGGGTCTGGCACGCCTCCCACAGGATGAAGAGATTGTCGCGGTTGCGGCAGCGCTCGCGCACCTCTTCCGCCTGGGCCAACTGGCGAAGCGTCGTCTCGTCCAGCGCCATTTCGGCGAGTTTCAGGCCCAGGCGATCGGGCGGGGCGGCGAGGGACCGCATCAGGGCCGACAGCGAGGCGAAGTCCAGGCGGCCGTTTCGCCACTCGGCCGAGACCACCGGATCGAATCGGTGGTTCTCCACAGCCTCGACCAGGTCAGGATCGATCTCCGGACAGTCGCCGGTGACCCCGAACGTCCCGTCGGTGCGGTATCGGCCGGCGCGGCCGGCGATCTGACCGATCTCGTGGGCGTGGAGCCAGCGGGTGCGCCGGCCGTCGTGCTTGCGCAGTCCCGCGAAGGCGACATGGTCCACGTCCATGTTCAGGCCCATGCCGATGGCGTCAGTGGCCACCAGGAAGTCCACTTCGCCGGACTGATAGAGCGCCACCTGGGCGTTGCGGGTGCGGGGGCTGAGGCTGCCCATCACCACGGCTGCGCCGCCCCTCTGTCGACGGATCAGCTCGGCGATGGCGTAGACCGCGTCCGACGAGAAGGCGACCACGGCCGAACGCCGTGGCAGCCGGGTCAGCTTGCGCGGCCCATCATAGGTCAGGCTCGAGAACCGCTCGCGGGTCTGGAACTCCGCGTCCGGCGCCAGGCGCCGGATCAGCGGCGCCATGGTCCCGGCGCCGAGCAACATGGTCTCGGCGGTCCCGCGCGCGTGCAGCAGGCGCTGCGTGAAGACGTGGCCCCGTTCCGGATCGGCGCAGAGCTGGATTTCGTCGATCGCCAGGAATTCCACGTCGAGGGTCAGGGGCATGGCTTCCGCGGTGCAGACCCAGTACTGCGGCCGCGGCGGGACGATCTTCTCCTCGCCGGTGATCAGGGCGACGGACCTCGGGCCCCTGGCCTTGGCGACGCGGTCATAGATCTCGCGAGCCAGCAGCCGCAGCGGCAGCCCGATCATTCCCGAGGCGTGACCCAGCATCCGCTCGACCGCAAGGTGGGTCTTGCCGGTGTTTGTCGGCCCAAGGACGGCCTTGAGCTGGGGCGGCGCGCGGCCGGGGGGGCGGTCGCTCATGGAGCGAAGGTGGGAGATTCACCGCGTCCGGGCAAGCGGCTCCGGCCTGTTTCAGGCCGAGAAATATGGGCAGAATGGTTGCTGGAAACTACCGCCCAGGCGTAACCGTTAAGAGGCGGGCGCGCGCGCCAGAACAGGCACGAAACAAACCGTGTCCGAATCAGTGACTCGAATCAATTCCAGCTTTGTTCTATACCACATCTGGTGGCTAGAGGGGAGTCCGGGCACAAGTGGGTTTGAGGCCAAGCCCTGGGCTCGCAGGCGCCGAGCTAGTCGGTGGTCTCAGCCATTGGTGCGATGCGCGCCGCAATCTCGCGGCTGACGTCGTCGATCGCCCTTCGACCAATGTCGAACTGGGCCGCCATGCCGAAGAAGCCGTGGATGGCGCCGTCGTAGTGAAGGCAGGTGACTGGAACGCCCGCCTGCTCCAGCTGCCGGGCGTAATTCCTGCCGTGCGCCGTGAGCAGATCGTATTCCGCGGTGACGATCACCGCTGGCGGCAGTCCGGCATGGCTCGCTGCCTCGGCGGGGGCGAAGCGGGGATCGGCGCGATGCTCCGGACGGATGTACTGATCGTAGAACCACTCGATGTCGTCCCGGTCCAGGAACGGCGGCACAAAGGCGTGCAGGGCCTCCGCGTGGACGTCGCCTTCGGTTGCGGGATAGACCAGGATCTGCAGGCCGATCTCGGGCCCGCCGGCGTCGCGGGCCAAAAGGCAGACGACCGCCGCAAGATTGCCTCCGGCGCTGTCGCCCATGACCATCAGAGGCGCGCCCGGCGAGGCGAAATCGCCCATCCGTTGCGCCACCCACGACACCGCGGCCATGGAGTCGTCCACGGCGGCCGGGAAAGGGTGTTCCGGAGCCAGGCGGTAGTCCACGGAGACCACTGTGCAGTCCGTGTTGTTGGCGACCAACCGAATGGCGGCGTCCATGGAGTCCAGGTCCCCGATTGTCCATCCTCCGCCGTGGAAGTAGACGATCACGCCCGCCGGCTGTTCCACGGGCCGGTACACCCTGATCGGAATGTCGCCGGCGGGGCCGGGGATTGCGCCGTCCATGACGGACTGCACCTTAGTGAAGACCATCAGCGGCATCTTGATCATGGCTCGAAGCCGGTCGGCTTCCACCGAGCCCAGCTTGGGCCATCCGGCCGCCTGCATGGCGTCGAGCATTGACTGGAGTTGCGGATCCACAGGCACGGTGTGTCCCCCTTGAAGGCCAGGCTGGCTGTTCGGACTTCACTCGCACACGCCCATTTCGGCGTCGAGCCGTCAGCCGGTCCGTCAGCCAGCGATGGCTGAGCCGTTCAGTTTCAGGCGCTTGAGTTCGATAGTCGCCCAGCCCAGCGGCGTGCGCGCATGCAGGCGCGAAATCACCCACGGACCGCCCTGACCGATCTGGGCGAAGTCCAGGTCGACAGGGCGTTGCAGACCCTGGTTCCGCTTCTCCGGAGGCTTCTTGCCGAAGCCGGCCACCTCCCGGAAACGCATGTCGCAGCGGAAATGGTTCGCCAGGCCCAGGCGGGTCTCGGTGTCGGACGGTGGAGCCTGGCGCGGGTTCGACAGGTCCAGCGCATAGAGCTGCTTGCCATCGAAGAACAGATAGGATTGCCGGCAGACCGTCTCTCGCGCGCCGGTCAGCGTCAGGCGCAACAGGGAGGTGAGGGGGTCCGCTGCCGCCAGTTTCTGCTCGCGTGACGCCGGAGGGTCCCCCAAGCTGCCGAAGGCTGGCGTGGCCGTCATCGCCACGTCGCCGTCAGCCCAGACGACGTGGACCTTGCGATGGCTCTTGCCGCTCAGGTGCTGATAGTCGAAGCGGCCAGGCCTCGGCGCGCCGTCCACGATCCGGCCCTGGCTGGCGGTCACTTCGTTGATATGTTTGAGCAGAGCCAGGATGCCGGTGCTCTGCAGCCGCGCCTTCGTGTCGAAACTGGCGTCTGTGGCGGTAGCGTCGATCTGGATGTCCAGCACCTTGATCAGCAGCCGGCCGTCATAGCCCAGCGACAGGCTCAGGGGCTGGCCGGCGGCCCGGGCCTGGGCGCCTGGCGACGCCAGTCCCAGGACGGCGATCACCGCAAGAAGAAACGACAACCAGCGGCTGGCCATGCGGAGTTTCGTCCCAAGGGGCGCCCCCGCGACCCAGAAATTCCGATCAAGCGTGTTTGAACGCGCAGGACAAGCCCGGGTTCGCCGTTCCCTCTGACTAAGGCTGGTCCTTGGCGTCGGACGGGCGCTTGCGCTGTTCGGCGAAGCGGGGGCTGGTCGACCGGATGTAGTTCTGCACCACGGTGTTTCCTTCGTGACAGGCGTATTCGAAGATCTGGTAGCTGCTCCTGCGGGTCCACGGGAACGCCATCTTCCAGGGCCCGGTCAGAACCTCGGGGTCCTGGACCCAGGCTTCGTACTGAAGGGTGTCGGGCCCGGTCGGGGTCAGATGCTCGATGATGTGTAGCGAGCGGCTGGTGGGAACCGGCTGGTTGCCAGGGCCGACGATGACCATCGGCGATTCGCCTTTGAAGTTGGTCGTCTCGATGACCAGCGTATGGCCTTCGAAGCGGCCGCGGGAACTGCCGAGCCACTGCGTCATCTGGCCGGGCAGAGGCGGCCGGCCGTCCAGGGGGATGATGCGCGTCTCGTGGATCAGCTCCAGCTGGATCACCACATAGCCGGGCGCCTGAAAGATCCGGACGCCGTTGTTGTACGGGAAGGGGAGCATTGAGGCCGGCAGTCCGCGGGTGATGCAGCGGTCGAGCGAATTGAAGTCCGCCAGGCTGTCGAAGGTCTTCTGCGACCAGCTGCTCCTCATGTCGGCGGCCCGGGCCTTGCCGGCGTCGGTCATCGGGGGGATGCGGCCGTTGGCGGGTTCGGTGATCAGGGAAGTCTGCCGCAGCGGCTCCCCCTTGCTGGGCTCGAGCCAATGTCCGTTGCCGATCTTCTCCTGAGCCTCCTCCCGTTCATAGCCCTTCGCCGCCTCGGCCGCGGTCTTCCGCGCCGCCTCGAATTCCTGGTCGGTCATATAGGCGCGGTCGGCGTACTTTTCCGGACGCTGGAAGGGCGTCCGCCCCACCGAATCGAGGGGCCAGACGCCGCGAAGGTCCGGGTCGCCCCATTCGGTCCTTGGCGGGACCCAGGATTTCGGCCTGGCGCTGGCGCTCCGGATGTCCGGTGATCCCGTGTGTCGTGCGGCAAGCGCCGTCGCGGCGATGGAGAACCAGGCTGCAGCGGCGCAGACGGCGATCTTGCCAACGTTCATCCCCAGTCCCCACGCTTTCCGCGCTTTCAGTACACCACGACGGCCTCGCCTTGACGTCGGCGCTGCGGTTCGCCTATATCGCCGGCTCCCGCGCGGAGGCCATACTGGCGTCCGGGCGTGATGACGTCGTTCTCGAAGGTTTCCCAATGTCGCGCCGCTGCGAACTCACGGGCATAGGTCCGATGGTGGGTCACAATGTGAGCCACTCCAACATCAAGACCAAGCGCCGCTTCCTGCCGGCCTTGGCGACGACCACCCTGCATTCCGAATCGCTCGGTCAGGCGTTCCGGCTGCGCATCACCAACGCGGCCCTTCGCACCCTCGATTTCAAGGGCGGCCTGGACGCCTTCCTGCTCAACGCCCGTGACGAGGGCCTGTCGGTCCGCGCCCGCAAGATCAAGAAGCAGGTCAAGGCCAAGCTCGCGACGGCCGCCGTCGCGGCCTGACGCGTCGCAGGTCGGGATCACCAGGTCCCGATCTCTTCGGCTTCCTCGTGAGTGATTGGATGGTGGGCCCGCTTGTGGTCCTCTTCCGCGAGGAATCGTACGGCCTCCAGCGCCGCCATGCATCCCATGCCCGCCGCGGTCACCGCCTGGCGGTAGACGTCGTCGGTCACGTCGCCGGCCGCATAGACCCCCTCGATCGCCGTTGAGGTCCGGCCCGGCGTCACCTTCAGATAGCCGCCGGCGTTGGTCTCGAGCTGGCCCGCGAACAGCTCCGAAGCCGGAGCGTGGCCGATGGCGACGAACACGCCGTCGCAGGCGATCTCGCTGAACGCGCCGGTCTTCAGGTTCCTCAGCCTCACGCCGGTGACGCCCAAGGGGTCCTGGGCCCCGATCACGTCCTCTATGGCGCTGTCCCAGACGGTCTCGATCTTGGGATGGGCGACCAACCGATCCTGCAGGATGCGCTCGGCCCGAAGTTCGTCGCGGCGATGGATCAGGGTCACCTTGGAGGCGAAGTTGGTCAGGAACAGCGCCTCTTCCACGGCAGTGTTGCCTCCCCCGATCACTACGACCTCCTTGCCGCGGTAGAAGAAGCCATCGCAGGTGGCGCAAGCCGAGACGCCGAAGCCGCGATACTGCTGCTCGGAGTCCAGCCCCAGCCACTTGGCCTGCGCCCCGGTCGCGATGATCAGGGTCTCGGCCAGGAACTGCGCCCCGGAATCGCAGCGGATCCGGAACGGGCGCGAGGCGAGATCGGCCTCGACCACAATGTCGGAGATCAGCTCGGTTCCCACGTGCTCGGCCTGGGCCCGCATCTGGTCCATCAGCCAGGGGCCCTGGATCACGTCGGCGAACCCAGGATAGTTCTCTACGTCCGTGGTGATGGTCAGCTGGCCGCCGGGCTGCAGGCCCTCGATCAGCACCGGCGACAGCATGGCGCGCGCAGCGTAGATGGCCGCGGTGTATCCGGCGGCGCCGGCCCCAATGATCAGGCAGCGGACGGGACGGGGATCGGACATGGAGACTCCGGAACAGGCGCGATGGGCGCGGAATTGGGACAATACTTAGCGATGATTCCGCCGAACGCGACTGGCAAGCCGCCAAGAGTGCTGTTCCTGGCTGATGCAGGCGCGCAGATCGGTGGCGGACACGCCATGCGCTGCCTCACCCTTGCGGATGCGCTGGTCAGGCAGGGCGCTTCGTGCGCCTTTGTGGCGCACCCTGGCGTGGCGGCGGTGCTTCGCAGGTTCGCGAGCGGGGGGATCGAGGTCCTGCCGGCAGAGGGCGAGGCGGCTTCGGCGCTCACAGTCGCGGGCGTGGGGCATGCGAACGCCTGGCGCGCCGACGTGGTGGTCGTTGATTCCTACCGGTTAGGCCAGACTGACCATTTCGGCCTCCGTGGCGACGGCCGCCGCATCGTCGTCATCGACGACCTGGCGGACAGGACGCTGGACTGCGACGTCGTGATCGATCCGACCTTTGCCCGCTCGCCCTCGGCATATGATGAGCTCGCGCCTGCGGCGTGCGAACGGCTTTTAGGCCCCCAGTACGCTCTGCTTCGCCCTGAATTCGCGGCCCGGCGCGCCGTCACTCTGGGGGGACGTGAGACGGTCGGGCCTCCAGGTCGGGTGCTCGTCGCCCTGGGACTGACGGACGTGGGAGGTGTGACGGGCGAGGTGATGTCGGCCCTGGCTCCAATCTGTAGCGGCCTGGCCATCGACGTGGTGGTGGGTTCGACGGCGCCCAGCCTGGAGCGGCTCCGGGACGTGGCGGCCAGAAATCCGTCGATCGTTCTGCACGTGGAAACCCAGGCCATGGCCAATCTGACCGCGGCGGCTGACATAGGCGTCGGCGCCGGCGGGTCATCAGTCTGGGAAAGGGCCTGCCTCGGACTGCCGTCCATCAACGTCGTCCTGGCCGAGAACCAGGGCCCCATGAGCGAAGCGCTGGATGAAGCGGGAGTCCTGATCGCCATCGATCGGCGGCGGCCAGACTTTGCGGCGGCCCTGGCGGCCTCCTTCGGCGGGCTGCTCGCCGACTCTGCCCTGCGTTTGCGCCTGTCGACCGCCTCATCCGCGATCTGCGATGGTGCGGGAGCGGCGAAGGCGGCTGCCGTGATGATGCGGGTCGCAAGGGCGCGGCCTTTGACGAAGGAGCCCTAGGATGGCGTCCCAGATCGCCCTGCCACGCCTGATGCGCATCGGCGCCGGCGCCCTGGACGAGACCCCGGCCGTGCTGGGAACCCTCGGGCTCGGCCGGCCGCTGATCGTCACCGACGGCTTCCTCGCCGCCCACGGCATCGCTGACCGCCTGCAAGCTCTGTTGAAGGGCGCCGACGTGCAGGCCGGCGTGTTCAGCGACACCGTCCCCGAGCCGCATACGGAAGCCGTGGAGCGGGCTTTGGCCGCCGTCCTGGCCGGTGACTACGATTGCCTCATCGGCCTTGGCGGCGGCAGCCCCATCGATACCGCCAAGGCTGTCGCGGTGCTGGCCCGGCAGGGCGGACGGATGCGCGACTACAAGGCCCCCCGCGATGTCACCGGACCGGCCCTGCCGGTGATCGGAATCCCCACGACGGCCGGCACCGGCTCGGAATGCACCCGCTTCACCGTCATCAAGGACAGCGACACCGACGAGAAGATGCTGTGCCTGGGCCTCTCCTTCATGCCGGTCGCCGCCATCGTCGACTATGAGCTGACCCTGACCATGCCCCGACGGCTCACGGCCGACACCGGAATCGACGCCCTGACCCACGCCATCGAGGCCTATGTCTCGCGCCGCGCCAGCCCCTTCTCGGACGGCTTCGCCCTCTCGGCCATGGCCGCGCTGGCGCGTAACCTGCGGCCGGCCTGCGCCGATCCCCAGGATCACAAGGCCCGCGAGGCGATGATGCTCGGCGCCACCCAGGCCGGGATCGCCTTCTCCAACAGCTCCGTGGCCCTGGTTCACGGCATGAGCCGGCCGATCGGCGCCCACTTCCATGTGCCGCACGGACTTTCCAACGCCATGCTGTTGCCGCTGGTCACCGCCTGGTCCGCCCCGTCGGCGGCCATGAGGTACGCGCAATGCGCCCGCGCAATGGGCGCCGCGCCCCAGGAGTCCAGCGATGAGGTCGCGGTCTCGCGCCTTGTCGAGGAGCTTTGGACGCTGAACGGCGACCTGCAGGTCCCAAGCCCCAAGGCGTTCGGCATCGATGAGTCGCTCTGGCGCCAGCTGCTGCCCCTGATGGCCGAGGAAGCCATCGGCTCGGGTTCTCCGGGCAATAATCCGCGCACACCCGACGCCGATGAGATCATCGGCCTCTACCAGCGGGCCTGGACCGGCGCGAGGTGAGACCCTAACCGTGGGCGTCGGGCGGTCCCGGGCGCTGGTCAGCGACCAGGTCTTCGCTACTCGCGGACGCAGTCGACCGCGTCGACGCCGCCGCCGCGGGTGCGCCGGTAGGTGATGGTGAACCACGGGCGCCCGCCAGTGTCGACGCCTCTGGATTGTGAGTTGACCACGGCGAACGCGCCAAAGCCGGCGGTCCAGGTGATCGCGGTTCCGCTTAAGGCGTAGGCGCTGAAGCCGCCAGACGGCTCAAGATCCGGCCCGCGATAGCTACCCCCGCGAATGTCGACATAGCCCGGAGAGCCGCCGTTCGCGAAACTGCAGGCATAGCGGCCGGGCGGGAGCTCGCCACTACGCGTGGAGGCGGTCGCGATGGCCTGTCTCCGGGCCTGGGCCGGCACGGGTGCGCCCGCCAGCAACTGGTCTGCATATCGCTCGTTGGCCGTCGCCGCTTCCTGTAACGCTCTGATCTTGGCGTCCGCGTTTCCCTCGGCGGCAAAGGCTTCAGCTGCCTTCTGAAAGCCGTTGGCCGCCGAGTCGAATTGGCCCTGGGCCTGCCACTGCAGCGCCGCGCGCTCCCAGCCTCCTCCTGAAACGGCGGCGTCCGCGGCGCCGGCCACGCCAACGCCGAGCACACAAGCGACTGTCAGGACCAGGCCCTTACGGGAATGTGACATCGTTGAACCTCGCAGATGCGCCAGTCTCAACGGAGCCGGCAGCCAGCAACGCGCGCCGCGCCACCGATTAGCAAGCACTGCCGGAAGACTCGGTCGATTGAGCGGACGCGGCGGCAGGCGCCTTCAGCGGGCCGGGGTCAGTCAGGTGGGGACTCGGACAGCGCCCCTAGCCTCGCTCGCGCCGCGATCATCCCGAACCGGTCGAGCTGCAGGGCAGCGTGGGTGTTGATCACCGCCAGGTTCCGGAACACGCGCCCGATCGGCTGGCCGCTCTTGGCCGAAGCGCTGGTGCCGGCCGTCCGATAGATCAGCTCCACCGCCTCCCACGCCAGCCGCTGGCATTGCTGCTTGATCAGGGTCAGCCGGTGCTCGCGCTCATCGTCGAAGGGAGAGCCGCCGCCGGCCTCTTCACGGGTGTAGTCCATGAACTCCTCGCCTGCGCGGATCAGGGCGGCTTCAGCCGTTGAGATCAGGGCCAGGGCCTGTCCGTAGTAGCGCTGGAACTCCGGATCCTGGGCCCGCTCCTGGAACGGCGGGAACTGGGACTTCTTGGTCAGTAACAGGGCTTCGTAGAAGTCGAGCGCCCCGCGCGCGGCGCCTACAGTCACCGCGACCGCCTCGCCGATCAGGAAGGGCCCGATGCGGCCGGCGTACATGGGGTTGGCGTAGTGGCGTGGCCGGGATACCGGTCCGTCGCCCCGGTTCAGGCCAATGGCGGGCTGGGTCAACCGCTCCGGCACGAAGGCGTCCTTCACCACCACTTTCTTGGATCCGGTGCCGCGCATGCCCATCACCTGCCAGTCGTCCTCGATGGAAAACTGGCTGCGGTCGAAGATCATCTGGATTGCCGTCCCGGGGCCGTCCGCGCCCTGGACCTGGGCCATGCCCATGAAGTGGGTGCCGTGGTCGCAACCTGACGCCGAGACCCACCCGCCGCTGATGCGGTAGCCGCCGTCCACCGGAAGCGCCGTTCCAGGCGGACTGAAGGACGCCGGGCAGCGGAACTCCCCGTCGGGCCCATAGACCTCGGCCTGGCCGGCTGGATCGAAACCGGCGATAAGGATCGGATGGCCGGCCGTCAACGCCAGGACCCAGCCTGTCTCGGTGCAGCCGCGCGCCACCGCCATCATCACCCTGTAGAAGGTCGGGACATCGAACTCATAGCCGCCGAAGCGTCGCGGCTGGACGATGCGGTAGAAGCCCTGGCGGATCAGCGCGGCGTTGACGTCGTCCGGCACGTGGCCCAGCGCTTCGCAGTCAGCCTGTCTGGAGCGGAGCAGGGGGCGGAGCGCGACCGCCCGCTCCAGCATTTCGGCCGGCGTCAGGTCTGGCTCGGGCGTGCGCACCGCTGCGGGTGATGTCGACGCCATCGTGCTCCTCCTGCAAGCCGCTGAATCCAGCATCACACGGCCGAAGTACAGCGCCAATGCGGAAAGGTTTCACGCCGTGCGGTTTACACCCGGACCGGCTGCGTCGTAGCGTCGAAACTCAATCCGCGTCGGCCAGACAGACGATCCCGAGCCGAGTTACTTGCACTACCAGGATAGACACAACAGAAGCGGCAGGGCCGGCGGTTTTGTCGTTGGAGGGGGCCAGGAGGATCGATGAAGTTCCATTGCTTCCACCTGATGCCCTATCCCGACCTGCCGGCCGACCTGAAGCAACGCTTCCGGTCGGTATGGATCGAGGTCCCGCAATGTGGTCGCGCCGGACTGAACCCTTCAGGCAGCACTTTGGCCCTCAGATGAAACGAGGCGCCACCCTTGCCGGACGGCGCCTCGCGATCAATACCGGATGGGTTCAGCGGCGGTTGGTCAGGCAGCGCTCTTCCTCGAAAGCGCGTCCGCAAGCATTTCCGAGACGATGCCGAAACCGCGCCGATGACGACCGAAAGGATCGTCGGCAGCAGGGCGCTCACCGGCGTCATCGGGCCGAGCAGGATCAGGCCGGCGACGGCGGCGAAGCCGTAGACGCTGGCCGGGATCGTCGCCAGCAACGGCAGCTTCGACGCCAGGACGATCACCGTCGCGCCGAGACCGACAGCCACGGGCACGCCAAGCGGTCCAAGAGCGCCGAGCTTTCCAGCCAGCAGCACCGCGGCCATGCCGACGACCGCGCCAAAGCTCATGCACGCGACGGTGTTGCGCGTGCCGGTGATCTTGCCGCCGGAATGGAAGTGACAGCCCCAGGCGATGAACGCCTGCCAGACCTGCAGCTTCATGGTGACCAATGGGCCGAGGTCGAAAATCCAGGTCGCGACGACGGCGAGCACGCCGACGGACACGGCGAGTGCAGCAAGCTTGGGCATCAGGCCCCCCTATGTGTTTGTCTTCTTGACGACGGTCCGCTCTTTGTCGGCCGCCTACAGAGAGCCTAGGCGTGCTTGCCGGGGAGGTCCAGGAACTTGGATCGCCGGGCCTGGCTTCGGACCTGGGTCAGCTGAGCAGCGCTTCGATCCGAATGGCGACGCCGTCATCGTCGTTGGATCCGGTGACCTCATGGGCGACCGCCAGCAATTCCGGGTGGGCGTTCGCGACGGCCACAGCCCTGCCGGCGAAGCGGAACATGGGCAAGTCGTTGGGCATGTCGCCGAAGACCATGACCTGAGAGCCGTCGATCTGCAGTTCGTCGCACAGGCGCGCCAGGCCTGTGGCCTTGGATACGCCGGCGGCGGCGATCTCGACGATCCTGGGGCCACCGGAGTGGTTCACCTGCGCACGCCCGCCGACGGCCTCGCGCACCAGTTCGGCCAGGATCTCGGCCCCGTGCTCTGGATGGTGCAGCAGCAGCTTGGTCAAGGCGTCGTCGCAGAACGCGTGGACGTGATCGACCCGAGGACTGACGTCCTCATCGAAGGTTGGGAAGTGCGGTTCGTACGCCAGGCTGCCGGCGTGTTCGACGGCAAAGGCGATATCGGGCAGCGCAGCGCGCAATGCATCGGCCAGTTCGCGCGCGACGTCGGGGGCAAGGCGTTCGTGGTGCAGGACCAGATGGTTGGCGATGTCATAGAGGATTGAGCCGTTGGAACAGACCGCCAGGCCCGTCACCCCCGCAGCCTCGGCAAGGCTCTCGATGTATCGGGGCGGGCGCGCGGTGACGAAGGCGAACACGAGGCCCCGGTCCTCCGCCGCTCGGATGGCGTCCCGGGTTCGGTGCGAGATCGTCCCGTCGCTTCGGAGCAGGGTGCCGTCGAGGTCACTGGCGATGAGGCGGAAAGGCTCCATGGACCAGGATAGCACGACGAATCACGGGCTTCGCCAGGCGAGGCAGCTCAGACCGGAAAACCACTCGCGCTCAACGTCTTCTGCATCCGCGGACGCGCCTCGTCCCATTCCTCGGCCAGCAAGCCCAGGCCGACGACGTCCTGCATCTCGCCGCCCTTGAGCACGTGTCGGCGGAAGCGGGCCTCTTCCTTGAAGCCGAACTTCTGATGGAGCCGGATCACGGCGGTGTTCGAGGCGAACACCTCGCACCAGAGCTTGCCCAGGCCAAACTGGCCGAACACGCGCTCGATCATCAGGTACTCCACGTAGCCGCCCACGCCCTTGCCCCTGACCGAAGGCTCGGCGAGGTAATAGGCCCAGGCGCAGCGGTCATGACCGCGGTCGATGTCATAAAGGTTGGCCAGGCCGACCGGCTCGCCGTCCATCCGGATGATCCAGTAGGCCCGCCGCTCGTCGCCTTCGATCCCGGAGAACCAGCGGTCGTGTTCGGCCTGGGTGATCTTGTGGTCGGTGTACATGTAGGCGGCGACATCGGGCGAGTTGCGCCAGGTCAGGAGCCGTTCCTTGTCTTCGGCCGCCACCGGCCTCAGTTCGACTTCGGGCGCCGCCATGCCGGGTTCAGACCCTCCGTTCGCCGCCGGTGTTGGCCAGGTCCGGCCGGCTTCGAACGAGCTGGCGGATGTCGTCGGAGCTGAACGCCGGATCGGCGGGGTATAGCGCGTCATAGACCGCCGAGACGAACGCATAGTCTTCAGGCAGGTCGACGGTCCAACGGACCTCGCCTTCGTCCGCGTCCTGCTCCAGGCCCTGCAGCCGGAAACGCTCGGGATGGCCATAGACGAACGGCAGCACGTGTTCGCGGTCGTAAGAGTCCGTGGCCTCCGCATGGGCCAGGCGCAGAGCAGCTTCGGTCACGACATCGACGTCCAGCCCCTTGGGGAAGGTCCGTCGTCCATAGGTGTTGGCCGTGTAGTCTGCGCCGGTCTGAAGGTGCTTTTCGATCACGGCGTCGATCACCGACCAGTCCGCAAGCGGGCAGTCGCCGGTCAGGCGCACCACGTGGTCAGCGGGCCCGAAGGCGTCCATGGCGCCGACGTACCTGGCGAGCACGTCGTCAAGCGGGCCGCGATAGACGGCGATCTTGGCGTCGGTCAGCACGTCCACCAGCACGTCGTCGGTTCGGTCGTCGCTGGTGGCGACAACCAGGGAATCGATCCGCGCGGACCGCTGCAAGCGTTCGATCTGGCGCACGATCATCGGCCCGCCGGCCAGCGGCCGCAGGACCTTGCCCGGCAGGCGCCGCGACGACATCCGGGCCTGGACGATGGCGAGGATCAACGGAGCCGAGCCCGCAGCCCAACGACCGATGGGCTCAGGCCCACTCGATCTTGAGGATTTCGTACGCCTTGACGCCGCCCGGGGTGTTCACCTCCACGACGTCGCCAACTTCCTTGCCGATCATGGCGCGGGAAAGCGGTGAGGTCAGCGAGATGCGGCCCGACTTCACGTCGGCTTCGTGCTCGCCGACGATCTGGTAGCGGCCTTCATCCTCGGTGTCCTCGTCCACCACCGTCACCACGGCGCCGAACTTCACCTGGCTTCCGGATAGGCGGGAAACATCGATCACCTGGGCGCGCGCCAGCTTGTCCTCGATCTCGGCGATTCGGCCTTCGATCCAGCCCTGACGGTCCTTGGCCGCGTGGTACTCGGCGTTCTCCGAGAGATCCCCATGGCTTCGCGCCTCCGAGATGGACGCAATGACCTGCGGCCGCTCTACGGACTTCAAACGCTTCAGTTCTTCGTCGAGGGCTTGATAGCCCTCGGCGGTCATCGGCACTTTTTCCATATCGGATTTTGGCTCAGGCTCGCCCTTAGGAAGATCAGTCCGGCCGCGGGCGTCGACGTCCGGGGGCTGTGAGGATAATGGGCCGGCGCCGCGACTTCAAGTGCAGGCTCTTCAAGTCGAACAACGGCGATATGCAAAGCTCAACGTCGAACGAGGACCCGACGCGCTGTGAACTATGCTGATTGCGCAGTGATTTTCAACTCCGGGTGGGGCGACCAGCGGCTCATTCGCGTGTGAAGGAAACGCAGCCGCAGACGCCTTGGAAGTCGGTGATCACCAATCCGCGCACGAGGGCGGCGTCCCTGCAGGCCTGATCTGGTCCGCAGGCGCGGATCTGATTCGGGTCCTGGATATAGGCGATCGCCCTGGAGCGCACGGGCTCTGAGGAAGCCAGGGTCTGATTGGCCTGGTCGGTGAAATGTGCGGTCAGGCTCCACACCTGGACCAGGATCGTCACCGACAGAACCATCGCAGTAACCGCGATCTTGCGAACACGTCCGATATCGGAAGAGAGGGTGATGGATATCGGGAAGAACACTGCGACGACGATGGCGCGCAACACCAGCGATGCCACATAGGCCCACCAGGGGGCGCACGCCGGGGCCCAAGATCTTGCCGTCGTGACGGTGAGGAAGCCGGCGTATGAACTCAGGACATAGGCCACCGGCAGCACCCGCAAGGTCACCGACAGGGAGTCGGTGTATCCGTTGGGGGCCTTGCGGCCCAGGTTCACACCGATGTGGACGAACAGGCTGATGGCGATCCAGAAGGCGAATTCCGAAACCACCCGGGCGATGGCGTCGTCCCCGGCGATGGATTTCTGCTCGATGTAGCGGCTGTGGAGGTAGTTGCCCGCGAAGACGCTGATCAGGCTGAAGGTGATGAGCTTCGGATCAAGGTCCTTGGTACGCCGGACGAAGGCCTTCCGGCCAAACACGGACAACAGATAGCGAATGTAGTCGCGCGCATAGGTCTCGACCACCTTCAGCGCGGCTTCGAGGTCCATCGAGGCTCCAACGCGATGCGCGCCCTCGGTCGGCGCCGGGGGCTCAACCCCTAGTTAATCACGACAGGAGGCGGCGGGCCATCCGGCAATGGTGGTCGCCATGTCCGGCGAAGAGGATCGTTGCTAAGCTCGACCGAGTCGCGAGCCTGGAAATGCCATTGCATTCAAGTGGATCGACGCAGGGTTCGGCCCTGGCTCTGGCGCACAGGACGGTTCGCGCCCTTGCGTGCGTAATCTTGTCGGTCCTGCTCCAGGGTCTGCCCGTGGAGGCTGCACAGCAGCAATTGACCCTGGGCGCATTCGACGGCTCCAAGACTTCCGTCGACCTGATCGACGGCGTCACGCTCGCC
>FTHI01000799.1_pt1 | contig 49058 bp, 46 predicted proteins | sample 1640891 | NCBI WGS metagenome assembly FTHI01 (sample SAMEA3914788, study PRJEB12502) | metagenome | biome: forest; material: soil | place: Canada | collected 2011-07-03 | depth 0.1 m
GACGAGCCTTTCAGCGGTGGTCGGTGCAGTTCTGTACATTGAGTTGAACGATCAATCAAGTGATATGGGCGTTTGATTGAACAGTCAAGCACGATGGAAAGGTCCATTGCACCCTTTCGTTCTCGACGCGCATTGTCACGCTCATGATCGCCGCTTCCCTCGTTCCCCGGCTGCGCGGCCTGCTTGCCCGCGTGGAGACCCGCGCTCTGCTGCTCTGGGCTGGTGCGGCGGGAGCGACCTGGGGGTTTCTGCACCTTGCGGCCGAGATGCGCGAGGGCGACACCACCGCGCTGGACCGGCAGCTGCTGCTGGCGCTGCGGATGCCGGGCGACCCGGCCGACCCCATCGGGCCGCGCTGGTTCGAGGAGTCCATGCGGGACGTCACCGCCCTGGGCGGCGTCACCTTCCTGACGCTGGCGAGCCTCACCGCGGTGATCTGCCTGCTGTTCCACGGCAAGCGCCGCCACGCCCTGGTGTTCGGCGCCACCGTCGTGGCCGCCCAGCTCTCCACCGAACTGCTGAAGGGCTATTTCGACCGGCCGCGGCCGACGCTGGTCCCCCACGGCAGCTATGTCTATTCCCAGAGCTTCCCCAGCGGCCACTCCACCCTGTCGGCCGCCGCTTTCCTGACCCTGGCTGCGGTGATCAGCAACCTGGAGCGGACCCGCCGCGCCAAGGTGTTCGTCTTCGCCCTGGCCATCGTCATCACCGTCTGCGTGGGTTTCAGCCGGGTCTATCTGGGCGTCCACTGGCCGAGCGACGTGCTGGGCGGCTGGGCGCTGGGCTCGATGTGGGCGCTGGCGGCGCTGATCGTCCTGGACCGGATCGCCCGGCCCGCGGGACCGCAAGACTGATGGCGATCCCCGAGGACGTCCTGGAGGCCCTCGAGCCCCTGCCATACGCCAAGGTCCGGGACCTGGTCCGCGACGGCGACATCCTGCTCTGTTCGGCCCACGACCCCTTCTCCAACCTGATCCGCTGGGCGACCCGCAGCCACTGGAGCCACGTGGCCATCGCCTTCCGGATCGATAGCATCGACCGGGTGATGGTGCTGGAGGCGGTCGAGAAGCTGGGGGTCAGGACAGTGCCGCTCAGCGACTTCATCACCCGCACCAGCAGCGGGACCACGCCCTACCCCGGCCACATCCTCCTCGCCCGTCACGCGGCCTTCACCGTCCGGAACGGCAAGGGGCGGATGCGGAAGATGGCGGCGTTCGCCTTCGACCGGCTGGGCGACCACTTCGCCCATCGGGAGGTGACCAAGATCATCGTGCGGATCCTGCTGAGCGTGTTCAACAAACGGCTGCCGCCCATGTTCGGCCCCAAGGACGAGTTCATCTGCTCCGAGTACGTGGCCCGCTGCTATGAGGCGGCCGGGGTCAAGTTCCCCTGGGACGGCCTCGGATTCATCGCCCCGGCCGACATCGCCGCAGACGGACGCCTTGCTCCTGTGGCCCGTATCAAGACCTGACGGCGGGCGGGCGCCAGTAGCGCCAGATCAGGGCAGGCAGCAGCACAAGGCTCATGATCGTCGAGGTGATCAGCCCCCCGAGGATCACGATGGCCATGGGGCCCTGGATCTCGCGGCCGGCCTGTCCAGTCTGCACCGCCAGCGGCGCCAGGCCCAGCGCCGTCACCAGGGCCGTCATCAGGATCGGTGTCACCCGCTCGCGGGTGGCGCGGATCACGGTCTCCAGCGTCCAGGGGCAATCCTCTTCTGCGACCAGGTGTCCCGTGTGGGAGATGAGCAGGATGGCGTTGCGCGCCGCCACGCCGAACAGGGTGACGAACCCCACCAGCGATCCCAGCGACAGGCTGGCCCCTGTCAGGCCCACGGCGACCCCCCCGCCGATCAGGGCGAAGGGGGCGGAGGCCAGGATCAAGGAGGTCGCCCGCCCGCTTCCGAAGGCGATCAGCAGCAGGGCCACCACCCCGCCCGCGGCCAGCATCACATTGAACATCAGCTCGGTCTGGGCGGCTGCGGCGGCCTTGGCGGTTCCGGCGAAGTCGAGATACACGCCCGGCGGCAGCTTCACCTTCGCGGCGATCGCGGCCTTGGCGGCCCGGGTGAAGCGGTCGACCTTGCTGGGCGGCGGATTGGCGGTGACCACTTGCCGGCGCTGGCCACCCTCGTGGGAGATGATGGTGCGCCCGTCGGCCAGATAGACCCTTGCCACGGCCTTCAACGGCGTCGCCACCCCGCCCGCGCCACGCAGCAACAGGTCTCCCACCGCCTCCGGATCCTGGCGCAGCCCAGGCGGCGTCGCCAGCGCGATGTCGATCACCCGGTCGTCCTTGAACACCTGGGCCGCCGGCGCGCCCTGATAGGCGGTCTGCACGGCGTCCAGCACGTCCGAGGCCGAGAGGCCGAACTGGGCCAGGCGCTGGAAGTCCAGGTCCACGCGCACCACCGGCGCCTGGGGCGGCGTCTGCACGTTCACGTCCTGGGCGTCCGGGAGCGCCTTCATCACCGCCTCGACCTGGCCGGCGGTTCGGTCCAGCACGTCGAGGTCGGGGCCATAGACGCTCACCGCCAGGGCGGCGGTCTCGCCGGTGAGCGACTCGCCGATGCGGTCGCCCAGGAAGGTGAGCACCTCGGTGGTCAGGCCGGGATAGCCCTTCAGGATCTCGTGGATGCGCTCCTGGATATGGTCCTGGGCTGCGCCGGAGAGGTGGGGCTTCAGCTCCACGTGGAACTCGCTGCGCTCCGTGCCCCAGGTGTCCTCGCCGCCCTCGGCGCGGCCGATCTGCTGTTCGGCGGTCTGCACCCCGGGGATGGCCAAAAGCTCCCTGGTGATCCCCTCGCCGTAGCGCCGCATCACCGCCAGCGAGGTTCCGGGCGGCCCGGAGACGCCGAGCACGAAATGGCCCTCCTTGAACGCCGGCAGCAGCTCCTTGTTGAAGGCGGCGAAGCCTCCGGCCGTGATCACGACCGCCAGGATCGAGGCGACGATGGCGATGATCGGCGGGCCGGCGCAGACCCTGGCCAGAACGCCTTCGTGCCAGGCCTTGGCGCGGACGATGAACCCTGCCTCCTCGTGCAGGCGCGCGTTCTGCAGCAACAGCAGGGTCAGGGGCGGGGTCACCACGACGGCCACCACCAGCGAGGCCAGGGTGGCGATGATGAAGGCCGCGGCCAGGGGCGCGAAGAAGGCGCCCTGCAGCCCGTGCAGCATCAGCACAGGCAGAAGCACGCAGGCCACCACCAGGGTGGCGTAGATCACCGGCGCCCGCACTTCCAGCGAGGCGCGCAGAACCACAAGCACGCGGACGGCGTCCGTCCCCTTGGCGGCCCGCAGCCGGCGGACAATGTTCTCGACGTCGATGACCGCGTCGTCGACCACCACGCCCAGGGCCACGGCCAGGCCCCCGAGCGTCATGGTGTTGACGGTCCAGCCCAGCCGGTCGAGCACGATGATCGCCGCCAGCAGCGACAGGGGGATGCTGACGAAGGACACCAGCACGGTGCGCAGGTCGCGCATGAACAGGAACAGCACCACCGCGATCAGGGCCGCGCCGATCAGCAAGTCCTCGCTGATCCCTCCCAGCGCCGCCTCGATGAAATTGGCCGGCCGGTGCAACGGCAGGCTGACGATCACGCCCTGGGCCTCCAGGGATGGCCGCAGCTCGGCCAGCGCCGCCTCCACTGCCCTGGTGGTCTCCCAGGTGTTGGCCCCGTACTGGCTCGACATGCTGATCAGCACGCCGGGGGTCCCCATGATCAGGGCGTCGCCGATGTCGGGCGCGGGGGCGTCCACCACGTCGGCCACGTCGCCGATGCGGACGATGGAGCCGTCGGCGGTGGGGATCTGTCCGGCGGCCACGTCGTCGATGGTGAGCGCCTGGCCGCGGGGCTCCACCACGATCCGCTGCTGTGGGGTGTCGATGTAGCCGCCGCCGGATGTGCTGGTGGACTGGCGCACCGCGGTGCTCACATCCGAAAAGCCCAGGCCCCGCGCCAGCAGGTCGTCAGGGCGGACCCTGCCCTCGATACGCCGAACCTCGCCGCCATAGAGGGTGGCGCGCGCCACACCCGGCACGCTCAGCAGCCGTGGCCGCACGGTGAACTGGATCAGGTCCCGGAGCGCCAGCGGCGTCATGCGTTTGCTGGTGAAACCGACCTTGAGCAGGTCCATGGTCGAGGAGGTCAGGGGCGCGACCTTGGGCGCCTTCACCCCCGACGGCAGGCTGGACGCGGCTTCGGCCAGGCTCTCGGCGACGATCTGGCGGGCGGGATAGGGGTCCGAACCGTCGGCGAAAACGACGGTGATGATCGAGAGGCCCGCGATGGAGTCCGAGCGCACCGCCGTGACCCCGGCCGCCCCGCTGACCGCCCGCTCCACTGGCAGAGTGACCAGCTGTTCGACCTGCTCGGCCGCCAGCCCGGGCGCCTCGGTCTGCACCTCGGCCTGGGCCGGGACGAACTCGGGGAAGACGGCGTACTTGGCGTGGGTCAGGACCACGAAGCCGTAGATCAGCAGCAGCAGGGCGAGCGCCGCGATCAGGCGCGGCCGCTGCAGGGACCAGTGGACGATGGCGCTGAGCACGGTCTACTCGGCCTCCTCGCCGCCACCCGTCTCGGCCGCGAACAGGGCCCCGGCCCCGGCGGTCGCCACCAGCTCGCCGGCCCGGAAGCCCGAGGCTACGAACAGTCCCCCCGGATCGGCTTGGCCTGCTGTCACTGGCCGGCGTTGAAACGTCTCGGCGTCGCGCTTCACATAGACCCAGGTCTGGCCGGCGGTGCGGATCAGGGCCGAGCGCGGCACAATCACTCCGGCGGCCGGCCCGGAGGTCTGCAGCCGCACCGGCGCAGTCAGGCCGCTGGACAGCGAGGCGGCCTGGGGGCCGCTGGCCATGGCGATCAGTCCCGGCGACAGCAACCGTGGGTCGGCGGCGCGCGCGGGGCCCAGCACCGTGGCGTGGACCCAGCCCAGGGGTCCGAGGTCGATCTCGGCGCTCCTCAGTCCGAGCTGGCCTGCGCCGGAAGCGGTGTCGATGCGCAGCAGGGCGGCGCGGCTCGCGGCCAGAGCGCCCATCAGGGCCGAGCGGCGGGCGTCGGTCATGCGGGCGATCGCCGGGCCCCACTCCAGCCCCAGGCGGCGGCGCAGCAGGGACAGCTTGGCAGCGTCGGCGCGGGCCTGGGCCTGGGCGGCCTCAACCGCCTTGGCGGAGACGGCGGCGTCCTGGGCGTGCAGGGCCTTGGAACGGGCCGCCTCGGCCTGGGAGGCCTGGGCGGCGGCTGCGGCTGTCGCAATGTCGGAGTCCAGCGTCGCCAGCGGCACGGGGTCCAGCACGCGCGCCTGGCCGGCCATGCTGGTGGACCGGCGGGCGGCCGCCAGGGGCGCGACGACCACGCCGATACGGCGCTGGGTGACGGCGTCGGCCTTCACGACGCCTTCCTGCTTCTGGTCGGCGGCGAGCGCCGGCCCGGCGAGAATCACGGCGGTGAACAGGGCCAGAAGGGCTCTGCGGTGCGGAAACGTCATGCTGGGCTTCCCAGACGTTGGATAGCGGTCTGCAGGACGGCGGTCTCTGCGGGATCGAAGGGGCGGCGGAGGGCGTCTTCCAGGTCCGCATCGGCCGACCAGGCCGTGCGGGCGGCCTCCAGGGCGGTGATCTCGGCGTCTAGGGCGGCGGCCTCGGCGGCGTCGGCGTCGACCTTGTCAATCTCTCCGGCGGCCAGCGAGCGGCGGGCCACCGCATCGGTCCGCTGGGCGGTGGGAAGATCCTGATTGCGCGCCAGCTCCAGCCCGGACGCCGCAGCGGCCAGGGCGGCGTCCGCCTGGTCGACCGCCGACAGAGCCACGGCCTGGGTCGTCTCCAGGGCCCGGCCGGCCTGGGCGCGCCTGGATTCCGCCTCGGCGATGGCCGCCTTGTTCAGATCATAGGGCGGCAGCACCAGCGACAGGGTGAAGGGCAGCTTGGTCACGCCGCGCTCCCAGGTGTAGCCCGGCCCCACGTGCACGGCGGGATACTGCCTGGCCACCTCCAGGCGCAGCGCCGCCTCGGCCTGGTCATAGCCCGCCACGGCCTTCAGCACGTCCCGCCGAGACAGCGCCGCCTGGGCGCGCCAGGCCGAAAGGTCGCCGGCGGTCGGCGCAGCCGGCGCGGAGGGCAAGGGATCGAGGTTCAGGTCGCGCACGGCCGCCGGCTCCAGGCCCAGCGCCTTGGCCAGCGCGACGTCAGCCTGGCGGCGCAGCGCCGTGGCGCCCAACAGGCGGCGGTCGGCGGCGGCGAGCTCGGCCTGGGCGGTCAGGGCCGGAGGGCGGGCGTCCTCGCCGGCCTTCAACCGCAACGCCAGCTTGCCCGAGCGGTCGCGGCGCGTCTGCACCAGCCGCTCGGCGAAGGCGGTTTCACGGTCAGCGAAGGCCCGGTCGATCACCGCCTTGCGGATCGCCATCCGCACGGCCCAGACCGCTTCGCCGTAGTCGTAAAGCGCCTGCAGGGTGGCGAGATCGGCGGTGGCGACGCGGCTGGAGCGGCGGGTTCCCACGTCCAGGAGAATGTCGCTGGTAGCGCCGAACAGCCAGGGAGAGGTCCCGCCGGCGTCCTTGGAATACTCGGCCGTGAGGTTGAGGGTCGCGCCGGCAGGGACCCTGGCGGCCATCGCCGCCGCCCGGGCCGATCGGTAGGCGGCGGCCGCCTCGGCGACAGACGGGGCCCGGTCGATCGCTGCAGCCAGCAGGTCGGCCCCGGTCCAGACGCTGCCTGACGGTCTCGAGTCGAGCCGCCGCGACTGCAGGTCGGCCGGGAAACGCTCAAGGACCGGCGCCGCGGCTCGGTAATGGGCGCATCCCGCCGCGCCCAAGCCGAGCATGGCCAGCGCCACCGTTGCGCGCAGGGCGGGTGCAGAGCTCAGCATACGCGCGTCGACCGCCCCTCAAGCTCGCCAAGGAAGGCCGGACTATGCGCGGGATTCCGCCAGTCTGACCACAGCCATCCGGAGACGACGATCGACGCCCGCCTGGGCAGAAACAAGGCCGAGCCCAAGGTGAACGGGAGCTAACAGCGACCTCACACCCAGTTCAGGCGCGGCGGCGCTTTATCGCACTCAAGACGCCGCGAACGCCATCCGGCCCCCAAGGGGCGGCGCCACCAAAGGACTGGAGCAGGATATGAAGATCGCAGCCATCTCGGGAGCCCTGGTCGCCGCCATCGCCGCGGGGGCCATCGCCACTCCGACCTTCGCGCAGGACTATCGGAGCTACGGCTCTGGCTACAATCAAGGCTACGGCTCGCGTTACGACTCGTGCGGCCATTCGAGAGGCGACCGCGGCGCCAACGGCGCGGTCATCGGCGCCCTCGCCGGAGGCTTCCTGGGCAGCCAGGCGTCTGGCCGGGGCGACCGCACCGGCGGCACGATCATCGGCGCCATCGCCGGCGGCCTGATCGGCAACACCATCGCCCGCAGCTCGAGCTCCTGCGACAACAGCCGCAGCGGCTATGCTTACGGGAACAGCAGCTATTACGGAAACAGCGGCGACGGACGGAGCGGCTATGGCCAGCCCACCTACGCCACGTCGAGGCACAGCTACTATCCGTCGGGCGCCCGCAACTGGTCCAGCCACGACAGCCGCTACGACAACAACAGCTACGGCAACGGCTACGGGCAGTCCTACGGGACCCGGCACGACGACGACGACGGCTACGGCCGCTGATCGAGATGATGGATTGAGCGGGCGGACGGCGTCGAGCCGACCGCCCGCGGCTCTAAACCCTATCTTCATACCGCGCGAATAAGGTCACCCTGCCGCCAATTGCGGTCTGGAGGACTAAATGTCCGTAGCCGCCGTCAGTCACGTCGTTCCCCCGTCGCCCGTACACCGTCCCGACGCCGAGCATAACGCCGTCCGAGCCACCAAGGACGCCGAAGCCAAGGTCCGCAATTCCAAGCCTCACGAGGCTCAGGCCTCCAGGCAAGCTCCCACGACGCCGTCCCGGGATCACCGCAAGGTCGACGTCAAGGTATGACGCTGCCGGGCGTGAGCCCGGCGACCATCGTCCAATCAGAACAATCCTCTTGATCGGGGGCCAAAGGCGGCGTCGAGATACGCGCGCCTGCTTCACTTGAAAGCGCCCCTGACCATGACCATGCGTCCAATCGTCCTCGGCATGCTCGGCGCGTGCTGCCTCGCCGTCTCCGGCGCCGGGGCTGCTCCCCTCACATGGAGGGTCGTCCAGTCTGTCGCCGGCGCAGACGGAGGCTGGGACTACGCCAGCTTCGACCCCGTGCGTCGCCGCGTGTACGTCAGCCGAACGGACGGGGTGATGACCATCGATGCCGACACGGGCGCGGCCAATCCCCATTTTGCCGATGGCGCACGGGTCCATGCCGTTGTGGTGCTGCCCGGAACGGACGAGGTCCTGAGCACCAACGGCGGCGACAACACCGCACGCGTGCTGAGCGCGAAGGACGGTTCGGTCATCGCCAGCATTCCGACGGGCAAGGGCCCCGACGCGGCTGTCTATGATCCGGCGACGCGGCTGGTGTTCGTCATGGACCATGCCGGCGGCGACATCACCCTGATCGACGTCTCGGCGCGCAAGGCCGTGGGGTCCATCCCCGTCGGCGGCGACCTGGAATTTGCCGTCGTGGACGGCAAGGGCCGGCTCTACGTCAATGTCGAGGACAAGGGCGAGGTCGCGGTGGTCGACACCAAGACCCGGAAGGTGCTGACCCGCTACGCCCTGAAGGGCTGCGAGGAGCCCAGCGGCCTGGCCCTGGCCACCGACGGCATGCTGATCGCCGCCTGCGCAAACAGCGTCGCCAAGGTGCTCGATTCCGACACGGGCGCTGAGATCTCCACACTGGCGATCGGCGCCCGGCCGGACGCGGTGATCTATGACGCCAGCCGCAACCTGGCCTACATCCCGGCCGGCGGGGATGGGACCCTGACGGCGATCGCCATCTCGGAACCCCGCTCGGCCAAGGTGGTCGGCACGGCGGCGACCCAGCGCGGCGCCCGGACCGGGACCACCGATCCGAAGACCGGCAAGATCTGGCTGCCCACCGCCCAGTACACCCCTCCGCCTGCTCCAGGGCAAAGGCCGGGCACGGTCCCGGGCAGCTTCAAGGTGCTCGTGCTCGCCCCCGGCTGAGACGCCTGACGTCGCGCAGGACGGCCTTCAGGCCCAGGTAGACGCCAGTCCCCACGCCTGTCGTCACTCCCGCAAGTGCGGCGATCATCAGGATCGCCCAGACCGGCCCGTCGTGCAGGCCAGGGATGACGTCCCATCGATGCAGGCCCTGGTGAAGCCAGCGGTAGCCCTGCGCGGCGCCGTCCGCCACGCGCACCAGGCGGGCTGTGCCGGCGTCGAGATAGTAGCGGGTCCCGTCCTGCAGGATCACCCGATAGACCGGCGCCAGCACTGGTTCGTGGTGGCGGAAATAGTAGGCGTCTTCGGCTGTGATCACGCCCTGAGACGCGATCGGTCGGCTGGACGCCAAGCGGTGGGCCGCATCGGCGAGCTTGCCCGCGTCCATCGGCGCAGGCGATCCGTTTGCGTCCAGGCGCAACTCCTCGCCCTTCGCGGTCCGGGCCAAGAGATACAGGCGTCCGCCGAGGGGGGCAGTTGACACGCTGACCATCCCTGGCGGCGAGGACCGAGCCAGGCGCTGAAGCGCGCCCTGGACCTGACCCCACGACGGGGCGGCGCCTTCAAGCCGCGCCCGGGCGTCATCCGGCGGGCTCTCGAGGAAGCCCAAGGGGTTCATGGAGACCAGGCCGCTGGCGACCCAGGCCAGGGTGAGCACGCCAAAGCCGACGCCGGCCAGATGATGCCAGAGCCAGACGCGCCGATAGGGCGACCAGCGTCCCGCGGACCGCCTCAGCGCCGCCAGGCCGAGATAGAGGCCGGTGACGGTGAGGAAGCAGCCGACCAGCGAAGTCCAGATCACCACCTGCGACCAGAGGCCGGCGTCCTGGCGCAGCAGGGTCGGGTACAGCCAGTGGGGCACCGCGCCCAGCCAGTTCCAGAACCGGCCCGACGCCGTGGTCAGCTGGACCGCTTCGCCGGTGCGGCTGGAGACATAGAGTTCGCTTCCCGCCGGGTCGCCAAGCGCGACCTTGTATAGCGGCCGGTCGGGACGGAATTCGCCTGAGACGGTCCACTGGTCGAGATCGACCGTCCGCGGCGGGGCAGGCCTTCCCCGCGGCCCGGCGAAGGCCTGCGCGACCTCCGTCGCCTCTGCCGGACCCACGCCCTCGATCGGCCGGCCGTCGGCCAGGTCCAGCGTCAGGGCGTTCCCGTCGGCTGTCCGCATCCGGACGACGGGCGATCCAGCGAGAGCCTCCACCGTCGCCGAACGGATCGGTGTGGTCCCGGACACTGACGCCCTGAACATGCAGCAGGCCGACCAGCGGATGGGTTCGAGGCCCCGGACCCGTCTGGCCTCAGGCAGCTCGGGATACCGCACGAACATCATGACGACGCCCGAGAGGCACCAGACGAGCATCAGCAGCCCGACCGCCACGCCGAGGTAGCGGTGAAGGATCAGCAACCAGCCGGGGACCGGCACGCCGCCGCGTGTGGGCTCAGAAGGAATAGTCGTACTTCAGGTGGAAGGTCCGCGGCACGCCGCGGTAGTGGAACGCGTAGGGCGAGCCTGTGGCGTCGTCGAAGGTGCGGCGCACCGCCGTGGCGTAGTCCTCGTCAAAGGCGTTCTCCAGGCGGGCCGAGATACGGTGACGGCGATTTGCGCCGAACTGGACGTAGGCGTTCAGATCCACCACCACATAGTGGCCGTGATCGACCGCGCCGACGCCGCTGGGCACGTTGTCGAAGACGCTCCCAACCCAGTTAGCCACGATCGAGCCCCCGACCGGAAACTCCGCCGGATGATAGTCCAGCAAGGCTTGCGCCTGATCCTCGGGAATGCCTGCGAGGTGGGCCGTCGATCCAGCCATCCGCGTGTGGCTGTGGGTGTAGGACGCCTTGAACGAGACCTCTGGGGAAATGGCCGCGTCGACCACCGCCTCGACGCCCCGAACCTTCACCTTGTCCGGCAGATTGATGAAGGTGGAGACGTTGGGATCGGACGTGGCGCCTGACAGGTCGATCAGGTCCTTGGTGTCGCGGAGGAAGCCGATCACCTCCCAGTTCACGGCGCCGTTGGTCAGCGGCACGCGTCCGCCGATCGAGCCGTTCACGCTGATGCTCCGTTCGGGCTTCAGGTTGGGATTGCCCACCTCGCCGTTGTTGATCGGGTCGATGGCGTAGAGCGACTCCGCGTCCGGCAGGCGGAACGACGTGCCGCCGCTGGCCTTGATGAACAGATCATCGGTCAAGTCGAACTGGCCGCTCACGTTCCACACCGTGGCCGACTCCCCATCGCTGGGGGAATTATAGCGCACGCCTGCGGCGAGGTGGGTGCGGGCGATCATGTCCGGCGTGATCCGCACCTGGGCGAACACGGCGTGTGTGTGCTCGTTCTTGTCGGCGATCAGCAGCACGTCGTCGCGCCCGCCATAGGTCTGCAGATCGTAGCCGACGTAGGTCTCCAGCCCCATGCGCGGGACGTACTTGGCCACGGCGTTCACGCCATAGTCGTGGAAGCCCCAGAACTCATGGTCGTCGACCAGGACCGGGCCCAGGACCGCGTCGTTGTCGGTCTCGCTGAAATGGGACTCCCAGTCGTGCCAGTAGCCCTTGAGGAACAGCTGCAGCTTGTCGCTGGCCGTCCAGTCGATCTTTGCGGTGGCGATCTCCTCGTTGCGCTCATTGATCGCCATGGCCACACCGGCCGGGCGGGCGAAATCAACGAAGCCCTCGGTGTGCTGGTAGCTGGCGCTGAACCTCAGGGCGTCGGTCAGGTCGTACGCGTACTTCAGCCCGAAGGTGTCGAGCCGATAGCCGCGATGGCGGTCAGTCCCGCTCGGCTGATAGTCAGCGTCGGGGAAGGGCTGGAAGCCGGTGGACTGGTCGTGCGAGGCGTAGCCGACCAGCTGGTGGCCGTTGATCGCGCCGGAGGCCCAGGCGCTGGCGGTCCAGCTGTGGTTGGTGTCGCCGCCCAGGGCGGCCTGGCCCCTCAGGTCACTGGTGAAGGGACGGGTGACGATGTTGATCACGCCGGCGATGGCCTGGGTGCCGTAGAACAGGCCCTGGCCGCCTTCCAGCACTTCGATCCGATCGATCATGTTGGCGGGCACGGTGTCGAGCGGCGGGGTGGTGTTGTAGAGCCGGTTTGAAATGCGCACCCCGTCGACGAGATAGAGCACCTCGCTGCTCCGTGAACCCTGCAGGGAGGCGTCGAAGTAGTCGAACGGACCGCTGCGCGGCGCCAGGTAAAGGCCCGGAACTTCCCTGGCCAGGGCGCTCGACACATCGACGAATCCGCCCGCCTGCAGTTGCTGCGGCGTGATCACGTTCAGCCGGTTGCCGAACTGGCTGAGCTCCGACGGTAGCGTCTCTTCCAGCTTCCCGGTGACGACCACTTCGCCGGGGTTTGGCGCAGTCGAGGGCTGCGCATTGGCCGCCGCTCCAAGGGACAGGACCGCCAGCGCGGCCCCGAAACCTGCTACGCGCGCACGCGACCGACTTTCATTCGCATATTTCATCGACATCTAGTCCCCAGCTCTGTCCTCAGTCGATCAATACGGTCCCGGCGAAGGCTCCCCTCAGAAATTCGAGCCGACCGCCAGCCTGGCCAAGGTGTTCTGATCGGGTCAGGCGCGCTAGACAGTCCCGATGCGGCGCTGTCTGGACGTTCACATGGCCCTTGGATGTCGCCTTCTTGCGGCAATCGCGTCCGTGGCGCTGCTGGCCTCCAGCGCCTGCAGTGAACCCTCCGCCGTGAGCAAGGGGGACGCTCCCCTCGTCCTGGAGCGGACCATCCCTCTGGCGGGTGTCGCTGGCCGCGTCGATCACCTGGCTATCGACCCCAAGCGACGGATCCTCTTCGTGGCCGAGCTGGGCAACGGCTCGGTGGACGCCATCGACCTTGGCAGCGGCCGCTCCATCGGACGGATCACGGGTCTGAAGCAGCCTCAGGGCCTCGCCTTCATTCCGGACGCCGATGAACTGGTGGTCGCCAGTGGCGGCGACGGATCGTTGCGCTTCTACCGGGGCCCGGACCTTACGCCGGCCGGCCTGGTCCAAGTCGGCGACGACGCGGACAATGTCAGGCTGGACCCGGCCACCGGGCATGTCGTGGTGGGATACGGATCAGGCGCCCTGGCGGTGATCGATCCCGGTCGCCGGGTCCTGCTGGGGACCCTCGCCCTTCCCGGCCATCCGGAGAGCTTCCGCCTCCACGGCGACAAGGCCTACGTCAATGTCCCCGGCGCCAAGCGGATCGTGGTCGGCGATCTGAGGTCGGGGCGCGTCACAGCGTCCTGGACCACGCCCCACTTCATGAACTTCCCCATGGCGCTGAGCACGGCCGGCGACGAGGTGACGGTGGTGTTCCGCCTGCGCACCCATCTCGTGACCTTCGACGCCGCCTCGGGAATGGTGAAGGCCGACATCGAGACCTGCGGCGACTCCGACGACCTGTTCTTCGACACATCGCGCCGGCGGTTCTATGTGACCTGCGGCTCTGGCTCGGTGGATGTGGTCGGCGTTTCCCCGGCGGGCTTCAGCCGCATCGCCCGGATCGCGACCCGAGGCGGCGCCCGCACCTCCCTGTTCGTCCCTGAGTTGGATCGCCTGTTCGTGGCGGCCCGGGCCGGGTCCGGCAGCCAGGGCGCGGCGATCCTGGTCTATCGCCCGTCGCCCTGAACAGCCTCAGGCGGCGAGCTTGGCGAACCCCGCATCGGCGTTGGTCCAGTCGATCACCTTCATGTAGGCGTCCACATAGGCCGCGGCCTTGGCGCCGTAGTCCATGGCGTAGGCGTGCTCGTACATGTCGAGCGCCAGGATGGGCGTAGCGCCGGCCAGCGTCATGGTGTGGTCGGCCGCCCACTGGTTGACCAGCCGGCCGTCGTGCGGGCTGAAGGTCAAGAGCGTCCAGCCCGAGCCGCCGCCCAACGCCTTGCCGATGCCCGAGAACTCGGCCGCCCAGCGGGCATGGCTGCCGAAGTCGCGCTCAATCGCCTGGCCGAGCTTGGCGCCAGGCATGGGCCGGCCGGTCCCGAGGCTGCCGAAGTAGACCTCGTGCAGGATCATCGAGTTCCAGGCCACCAGCTCTTCGCGCTTCAATCCGTTGATCGTGAAATTGGGCGCCGTGGCGGGGTCGAGCGCGGCGAAGGCCGAGCGGATGGCCCCCAGGCGCTTCACCGCGGAGGCGTAGTTGTTGTCGTGGTGGCTGGTCAGCAACTTCTCCGACAGCCCTGGTACAGCCGCCGGGTTGAACGGCAGCGGTTTCGGAGTGAACGCCGGGGGAGACGCGGCGGCAGGCGGCGCATCCGCCGCCAGGGCCGGGCTCGCCAGAGCGCCCGCGCCAGCGGCGGCGGCAAGGACGAGAAGATCACGACGGTCAACACCGGTCATTGGCTGCTCCTGTGGTGATAAAGCGCGAGGTTCGGCCCGAAGGTTCCAGTCTGGGCCAGGACTCTCCCTGTGGACGGCGCTCACGCCAGGCCGACGAGGTGAAGGCCAAGCCCGAGTACGATGGAAACCCCCAGGGTCTTGAGCACCCCGAAGTGCAGCCGGAGCAGCAGGACAGCAGCCACCAGGCTCATCGCCGCCGCCGGCCAGGCCAGGCTGGTCGGATCGGGCAGGCTCACAGACAAGGGGCCGAGACTGAGCGGCGTGAAACTCCGGAATAGCACGTGCAGGCCGAACCAGATGGCGAGGTTGGCGATCACCCCCACCACGGCCGCGGTGATAGCGGCCAGGGCGCCCTGCACCCGCCGGGCGTGCTCCAGGCGCTCGATGAAGGGCGCGCCAGTGAAGATCCAGAGGAAGCAGGGCGCGAAGGTGACCCAGACGGTCAGGGCCGCGCCGATCACTCCTGCAATGGGCGGCGTGAAGGGGGCCGGCGCACGGAAGGCCGCCAGGAAGCCGACGTATTCGGTGACCATGATCAGCGGGCCCGGCGTGGATTCGGCGAGGCCAAGGCCGTCGACCATCTCACCAGGCTTCAGCCAGCCGTGCAGGCTCACCGCCTCCTGCGCCATGTAGGCCAGGACGGCGTAGGCGCCCCCGAAGGTCACCAGCGCCAGCTTTGAGAAGAACAGCCCGATCTGGAACAGCACGTGGCCGCGGCCGAACAACAGCAGCACTACCAGCATCGGCGCCGCCCAGACGGCCGCCCAGCCGAGCGCGGTCAGGATCGCCTTGCCAACGATGGGCGCCCGCGGCGCCGTATCGGCCTCGGCCGGCTGCGATTTCAGCTTGAGCAGGGCGGGGTCGAGTTGGGCGGCCACCAGTCCGATCAGACCGGCCGCCAGCACCACGGCCGGGAACGGGGCCCGGAAGGCGAACAGGGCCAGGAAAGCCGCCGCGGCGATGACCTGCTTCAGACGCGCGTTCAGGGCGCGTTTGGCTACCCTGAGCATGGCTTCGACCACGATCGCCAGCACTGCCGCCTTGACGCCGAGCAGGGCCGCCGCCACCGGCTTCAGGTCCGCGGCGTAGGCATAAAGGATCGAAAGCACCAGGATGACGAGGGCGCCGGGACCGATGAACAGCAGGCCGGCCGTCAGGCCGCCGCGCACGCCCATCAGCCGCCAACCGATGTAGGTGGCGAGCTGCTGCGCCTCCGGCCCTGGCAGCAGGGTGCAGAAGTTCAGGGCGCGCAGGTAGCCGTCCTCGTCGATCCAGCGCTTTTCGTCGACCAGGACCTTGTGCATCAGGGCGATCTGGCCGGCCGGACCGCCAAAGTTGATCAGGCCGATCTTGCCGAAGGTGCGGAACAGCTCGCCATAGGAAGGTGCGGGCGCGAGGGCGGCTGCTTGAGTGTCGGCCATGCCTCTCCGCCTGGGTCTGTATCCCTAGCGGGATAGCCGAACCGGACAGCCCCTTCAATGTCGCCGAGGGGGCCGATCGCAACTTCGATACACTCCAGTCCGGCGCTTCCAAGAGCGGCGTATATTCGGACGCATTCTAAAAAATGCGGACTCGGTGATGATATTGATAAACGCTCTCAAATAATTGCCAAGCTTGAATCACCAATATTGCTTGGCCATAACTTGATACTGCGTTCCTCTGCGGCTGCATCCGCGGCGCTGGAATGGTCCGATCATGGCGTCTTCCGCAGCATCCAGTGAGTCTGGAGACCGGCGGTTCCACACCCTCGACGGGCTCCGGGGCGTCGCGGCCCTGGTCGTCGTTGCGATCCACATTCCCTCGATCACCGGACACCCCCTCATCGAGGGGGTCCCGACGCCGCCGTACGGCATTCTGGCGGTGGACTTCTTCTTCGTGTTGAGCGGCTTCGTGATCGCAAACGCCTATGAACGGCGGCTGCGGCTGGGCCTGGGCCTGGGCGCCTTCCTCAGGTACCGGATCATCCGGCTCTGGCCGCTCTATCTTCTGGCGCTGGGCTTGGCGGTCCTGCAGTTCGCCGCCACCCGGGTGCTGCAAGCGAACGTCTGGACGCCGGCCACGCTGGGCCTGATGGCGGCGGCGACTGCCTTCATGATTCCGCTGCCGATCTTCGGCTTCCACGGGCCGGTCTACCCGCTCAATCCGGTGATCTGGTCCCTGGCGGCCGAGCTCATCGTGAATACGGTCTACGCAGCGATCGCCCGCCATCTGACGGATCGACGTCTGGTCGTGGCGTGCCTGGTGTTGGGCATGACCCTGTTCCTGGCGTTCTGGCTCAACCCTCACGGCAGCATCGGATTGCTCTGGCAGCACTTCCATATCGGGCTCGCCCGCGCAGCTTACGGGTTCTGCGCCGGCGTGCTGGCCCATCGGATCCACCTGCGATCGAGGGGCGGCCTCGGCTGGAGCGGCTGGATCTTCTTCGTGATGCTGGCCGCCCTGCTGCTTGTTCCCGGCGAGGCCGCCTGGCGCGTCTGGTACGAGCCCCTCTGCACCCTCTTGGTGTTCCCCGTCATGGTCTTCTTCGCCGCCCGCAGCACGTTGGGCAGGATCGGGCGGAACGTCTGCCTGACCGCGGGGACGGTCTCCTACGCGCTCTATGTGCTCCACACCCCGCTGGCGCGTTCGTTCGAGTTGGCGTCGAAGGCGCTGCACCTGAACACGTCGTCCAGCGGCGCAAACCTCGCCCTGCTGGGGGCGTGTGTCGCCATCAGCTGGATCGCCGACGTCGTCTACGACCGCCCTGTACGCAGGGCGCTCAGCCGCGCCTTCACAGGACCGCCCCGCAAGGCCCCGCCGCCGGCCCCGAGGCCCGTCCCGGCCTGACCTGCATATTGCGCGGAAATTGCTCTGGACCGCCCGTTCTCCAGGCGCCACCGTAGGATAGGGCCGTCAGCGGCAATCGCGGCCCGGTCGGGATTTTCAGATGGCCAACGGACGCGCCTCGAGCGAGATCGAGCAAGCGCGGGTGCGGCTGCAACATGTGATGCCGCCGACGGAGACTCGTGTCTTCCACACGCTCGATGGAATGCGCGGCGCCGCTGCAATAGCGGTCGCACTGCTCCACACGCCGTCTTTCACCCAGACCCCCTGGTTCGGCGCCAAGGAAGCCTTGCAGTGCGCCTTCCTCGGCGTGGACCTGTTCTTCGTGCTGAGCGGCTTCGTCATCGCCCACGCCTATGAGCAGCGCCTGCTGGCTGGGATGAGGCTGACCACATTCCTGAAGCTTCGGGCGCACAGGCTGGCGCCGCTGTACATCCTGGGGCTGGCGATGGCGGTGGCCCAGATCGCCGCCTCCCGCCTGGTCCAACCAAACGTCTGGACGCCCGCCGATCTGGCTCTTGTCGCCCTCGGGGCCCTGGTCCTGATTCCCGTTCCAATCTTCGGCCTGCACCAGGTGCTGTACCTGCTGAACCCGGCGACCTGGACGCTGGCTGCGGAAATCCTGGTCAACCTCGTCTACGCCTTCGCCGCCCGACACCTCACCACGGGCCGGCTGATGGGCCTCTGCATCGCGGCGGCGGCGGTGCTGCTGTGGGTCGCCTGGCGATTCCAGTCCATCGACCTGGGCATCACCTGGATGCAGTTTCCGGCCGGCGTGGCGCGGGCCGTCTACGGGTTCTGCGCCGGCGTGCTGATGTTCCGCCTTTATCGAAACCGGCCCCTGGCGAAGGCGTCCAGCGGCTGGATCTGGATGGGGTTGCTGCTGGCGCTCCTGTTGGCGCCGCTGAGCGGAACCTGGCTCGCGCCCTGCGAGCTGGTCTGCGCGCTCCTGGTGTTCCCCCTGCTGGTCTACGTGGCTGCGTCCAGCGCGGTCGGGGCCTTCGGTCAGAAAGTCTGCGGATCCGCTGGAACGGCGTCCTATGCGCTGTACATCCTGCACACGCCGATCGGACGGACGGCGGTGCTGGTCGCCGACGTCTTCCACTGGAGCCTGGCCAACGACATCGCCGCGGCTGGCCTAATGGCCGTGTTCATCGTGCTCAGCCTGGCCGCCGACGCCCTCTATGACCGGCCCATCCGCCGGTGGATCAAATGGTTTGACCGTACGCATCCGCCCTTCGACTGGCCGGATCGAGAGCGGCGGCTAAAGCCTCGCGACTGACAGGCGTAGCGCATTGGCAATCACGCTGACCGACGACAAGGCCATGGCGGCGGCGGCGATCTGCGGCGAAAGCAGCCAGCCGAACACCGGGTAGAGCGCGCCCGCCGCGATGGGCACGCCCGCCACGTTGTAGATGAACGCGAGCACCAGGTTCTGGCGAATGTTGCCCATGACGGCCCGAGAAAGCCGCCGGGCGCTCACGATCCCTTGCAGGTCCCCTCTGAGCAGGGTCACGCCCGCGCTCTCGATGGCGACGTCGGCGCCGGCGCCCATGGCGATCCCCACCTCGGCGGCGGCGAGCGCCGGCGCATCGTTGACCCCATCGCCAGCCATGGCCACGACCCGGCCCTCGGCGCGAAGGGCCTGCACCACCTTGGCCTTGTCTTCGGGCAGGACCTCGGCCTGGACGTCGTCGATGCCGAGCCGCCTGGCGACGGCCAGGGCGGTGATACGGTTGTCGCCGGTCATCATCACCAGGCGCACGCCATCTGCCTTCAGGGCGGCGATCGCCGGCGCGGTGGAAGCCTTGATCGGATCGGCGATCCCCAGGACGCCGGCCAGCACGCCGTCCACCCCGGCGAAAATAGCCGTCGCGCCGTCCTGCTGCAGCGCTCTCGCTTCGGCCTCGAGCGCGCCGGTCTCGATCCCCTGCAAGGTCAGGAACCGGACTCCTCCGAGGACCACCCGCTTGCCTTCGATGAGTCCGAGCACCCCTTGGCCGACGGGCGAGTCGAACTCCGTCGCTTCCGTCAGCGTGACGCCGCGATCCTTGGCGGCCCGCAGGATCGCGTCCGCCAGGGGATGTTCGCTCCCCCGCTCCAGGCTCGCCGCCAGACGCAGCAACTCGAGCTCATCGCCTCCCGGAACCGGCGTGATGGCGACCAGGGCCGGCCGGCCCTCCGTCAGGGTGCCGGTCTTGTCGAACGCCAGGGTGTCGATCTTCTCCAGGCGTTCCAGGGACTCGGCGTTCTTGATCAGGACGCCGGCCTGGGCGCCGCGCCCAACGCCCACCATGATCGACATCGGCGTCGCCAGCCCCAGGGCGCAAGGGCAGGCGATGATCAGCACCGAGACCGCGGCGACTAGGGCGTAGGTGAACCGCGGCTCCGGCCCGACGCTCGCCCAGACAAGGCCCGCGAGTACGGCAGCGCCGATCACCGCGGGGACAAACCACGCCGAGACCTGGTCGGCCATGCGCTGGATGGGCGCGCGGCTCCGCTGGGCCTCGGCCACCATCTGGACAATCCGGGCCAGGAGCGTGTCGGCGCCGACCTTCTCTGCGCGCATGACGAACGAGCCGGTCTTGTTGATCGAGCCGGCGACCACCTTTGCGCCCGGTTCCTTAGTCACCGGCATGGACTCCCCCGTTACCAGGGACTCGTCGACGGAGGCGCGTCCCTCGGCCACTTCGCCATCCACCGGGATCTTCTCGCCCGGACGGACGCGCAGTCGGTCGCCGACGCCGATCAGGTCCAGGGAGACCTCCTCGTCCGACCCGTCGTCCCGCACCCGGCGCGCGGTCTTGGGCGCGAGGTTGAGCAGGGCGCGGATCGCGCCGGAGGTCCGTTCCCGCGCCCGCAGCTCCAGCACCTGGCCCAGCAGCACCAGCACGGTGATCACGGCCGCCGCCTCGAAGTAGACCGGAACGGCGCCGGACGCGTCGCGGAACGCGGCCGGGAACAGACCCGGCGCAAGCACCGCCGTCAGACTGTAGGTCCAGGCCACGCCGACGCCCATGGCGATCAGGGTGAACATGTTCAGCCGTCGCGAGACCAGCGAAGCCCAGCCGCGCTGGAAGAAGGGCCACCCGGCCCACAGCACAACTGGTGTCGCCAACGCGAACTGGATCCAGTTCGACGACTGCCGGCTCACAAGCATCATCAGGCCGGTCAGGTGCCCGCCCATCTCCAGAGCGAACACCGGAGCTGTCAGCGCCAGGGCGATCCAGAAACGGCGGCTCATGTCGGCCAGCTCGGCGTTGGGCTGCGGTTCGGCTGTGGCCGTGACGGGCTCCAGCGCCATGCCGCAGATCGGACAGGCGCCCGGGCCGGCCTGCCGGATCTGCGGGTGCATCGGACAGGTGTAGACCGTTCCCGACGGCTCCTTCGCCGGCGCCGGTGAACCCTGGGCTGCGACGTATCGGCCCGGATCGGCCTGGAATTTCGCCAGGCAGCGCGGGGAACAGAAATGGAAAGCCCGTCCGTCGTGCCGGGCGTGGTGACGCGACGTGTCGGGATCGACGGCCATCCCGCAGACGGGATCGACAGTATCTACGTGCGAGCCCGAAGGCGCTGCCTGATGGTGGCTGTGGTGGGGCACGTTCGCCTCCGCGATCCGGAATTCGCTCTATACCCCCAATGGGTATTTGAACGATACCCCATATAGGTATATGAGCCGCCATCGGGAGGAGCCGAATGAAACGCGAGAACAAGCCGAAGCTGCTGAACCGGCTTCGGCGGATCGAAGGCCAGGTGCGGGGCGTGGCGCGCATGTTGGAGGAGGAGCGCTATTGCATCGACGTGTTGACCCAGCTTCAGGCGATCCGCGCAGCGCTGACGCGCGTCGAAACCGAGATGCTGAAGGATCACCTGGACCACTGCATCGAGACGGCGATCGTCAGCGGCGACGCGGCCGAGCAGCGCAAGAAGGCGGGCGAACTGATCGAGCTCTTGGAGCGGGCCGCCCGCTGAAGTCGGCAGTCTTCGCCGTCGCCCTGGCCGGGATCGCCTCAGGGACGAACGCTCAGGACTCTCACGACATGGCGGGGATGACCATCGACAAGTCGGACATGGAGCCCGGCATGACCATGATGGCTGGGGCGCTTGGCCGCTACGCCATGATGCGGGACTCCTCCGGCACCGCCTGGCAGCCGGAGTCCACGCCGATGGAAGGCCTGCACTGGCAGGAAGGCGGCTGGACCGGCATGGTCCACGGCCGGATTCTCGGCGGCTACGACCATCAGGGCGGCCCGCGCGGCGACAACAAGACCTTCAGCGAGAGCATGCTGATGGTCATGGCCCAGCACGCCGCGGGGCCGGGGACCCTCACGCTCAGGACCATGCTTTCGCTCGATCCGGCGATGGGCCGCGACGGCTACCCTTTGCTGCTGCAGACAGGAGAGACGGCCGATGGCGCAACGCCGCTGATCGACCGCCAGCACCCGCACGACCTGTTCATGGACCTGTCCGCGACCTACAGCGTTCCGGTCGGCGACACGTCATCGGCCTTCCTTTACGCAGGCTATCCAGGCGAGCCAGCCCTGGGACCGCCGACCTTCATGCACCGGTTCTCCGGGATGGATGATCCGGCCGCGCCGATCAGCCACCACTGGCTGGACTCCACCCACATTGTGTTCGGGGTGGTCACCGCCGGCTTCGTGCACGGCCCCTGGAAGATCGAGGGCTCAGCGTTCAACGGCCGCGAACCGGACCAGGCCCGCTGGAACTTCGACCCCCTGAAGGTCGACTCCTATTCGGGCCGGATCAGCTGGAACCCCACGCCTGACTGGGCCCTTCAGGCCAGCTACGGCTTCATCCGCAGTCCCGAGTTGCTGGAGCCCACGGTCAACCAGCACCGGATCACCGCCTCGGCCAGCTACAATCGCAAGCTCGCCGGCGGGAACTGGCAGACCACCCTAGCCTGGGGCCGCAACTATATGGAGCCGGGTCCGGCGCTGGACGCGTTCCTGCTGGAGTCCGCCGTCAACTGGGGCCGCCACACCGTCTTCGCCCGCGCCGAGAACGCCCAGAAGAACGAGCTGTTCGAGGCCCCCAGCCCCCTGGCCGGACAGACCTTCCGCGTCTCCAGCTTCAGCCTTGGCTACGTCTACGACATCCCCGTCGCCAAGCATCTGGCCCTCGGCCTGGGGGCGGTCGGAACCGCGTCAGCCCTGCCATCCGCGATCCAGCCCGCCTACGGCGACAGCCCTGCCGCGGTCATGGGCTTCGTGCGCCTGAATATCCGATAGAGGAGACCATCCATGAAACCCACGCTGTTCTCTGTGATCTCCGCACTGGCCGCCCTGACTGCGGCGGCGGCCGTCGCACATCCGCTGCCCAAGGCCGCAAGCCCGGCGCCCAACGGCGTCGTGACCTCGGCGCCGAAAGAGGTGCGCATCACCTTCAGCGAAACGCTGGTCGCGGCGTTTTCCGGACTTGAGCTCAAGGACCCGACGGGGAAGACCGTCGATCTCGGACCTTCCTCTGTGGGTCCAAAGGACAAGAAACAACTGAGCGCGCCTGTGAAGGCCAGCCTTGCGCCGGGGACCTACACCGTGGCCTGGCATGCGGTCTCCACCGATACCCACCACGTTGCGGGCCACTACACCTTCCAAGTGAAGCCCTGATGCTGGCGGCGGGGCTCGTCGTCTCGCGCTTCGTGCACATGGCCGCCGTGCTGGCGCTGTTCGGCGGCTCCCTGTTCCCCCTCTACGCTTACGCCGGGGAGCCGAGCGACCGGGCGACCCGGCTCGGCGCTTGGTTCCGGCCGATGCAAATCGTCCTTATTCTGACGGCCATCGCCAGCGGGATGGGGTGGTTCACCTTCACCGCGGCCTCCATGTCCGGCTCCCTGGCCGGCGCCGCCGACCCGCAGGTCCTGGCCGCTGTACTGGAGGAGACCGACTTCGGACCCCTGTGGCTAGGCCGGCTGACGGTGCTGCTGGTCCTGCTCGTCTTGTTGGCTGCGTGGCGGCTGCCCGAGTCGCGTCCATGGATTGGGCCTTCGCTTGCGGCGCTGGCCCTGGCCAGTCTGGCCGGAACCGGCCACGCCCGGGTGACGGAGGGCTGGAGCGGCGCCATCCACCTGTCGGCCGATGTCCTGCATCTGATCGCCGCAGGATTCTGGCTCGGCGGCCTATGGCCCCTCGGTAGGACCGTCGTGGTCTCACGGCGGGCTCACCCCGCAGAAAGCGCCGAGATTGCCGGCGTGCTGATGCGGTTTTCCGGGCTGGGCTATGTCGCCGTCGCCGTCCTGATCGCCTCGGGCCTGCTGAACAGCTGGTTCCTGGTGGGCTCGGTGGGGCGCCTTACGGGCACGGACTACGGTCGGCTGCTTCTGGCCAAGATCGGGCTGTTCGGAGCCATGGCGTTGCTTGCGGTCGCAAACCGCTTCTGGATCACGCCGCGGCTCGCACGCGCAAGCGCTCAGGACGCGTCGGCGTGGCTGGGCCGGCTCCGACGGCACATCATCAGCGAGCAGGCGCTGGGCCTGATCGTAGTGGGTATCGTCAGCGTGCTCGGAACGCTTCAGCCGGCCTTTGAGTCCTGAGCCCACCTACGGAGCGGCGGACCGAACCGAAAGCCGGCTGCCTCCCAGGCGCGCATGGCAGTCCGCGACGGCCTTTCCACGAGATGGTGCGCCAGGATCGCCACCGGGATCACGCCCAGGAGCATCACCGTCCACAGCGGCCAGGGGATGGGTCCAGCCGGCAGGTCCAGCGCCCGTTGCGCGCCGTTGGTGAACACCAGCTTCCAGGGGATGCAGACCATGTAGACCGCGAAGCTCACTTCGCCGAGGTAGACCTCGGCGTTGGACGACAGCAGGCGTGAGCCGCTCGACGACAGCGCGGCGAGGAAGAAGATCAACGCTCCGAACAGCGCCACAGTGAGAGGGTCGGGCGCGCCGAGGCTCGCGGCGATCGCGATGGCGACGGCGAAAGCCGCCCCGCCGGCGGCGGCTGCCCCGGAAGGGATGACCTGGCTTGCACGCCACAGCAGATAGATCGAGCAGCCGTAGGCGAAGCACGGCACGATGCGGACGGCGCCCCAAGCGATGGTCGCCTCCGTCAGGGGGAAACCGGCCAGGCGCGCGAACGCCAGGTTCATGGCCGCGAGCAGGCCGAGCGCGCCAGCGACCGCCAGCCGAGGCCGGTTACGCAGTCTCCAGGCGGCCCAGGCGAACAGCGGGAACGCCAGATAGGCTGTCCACTCGGCGGAGATCGACCAGGATGGATGGTTCCATCCGCCCAGCGGAGTCAGTCCCCAGGCCTGGCCGAGGACGACCTCGCCCGGCAGGGAGCTCCAGACAGCGACATTTTCGTTGGTGTGCAGACCGACGACGGCAGCGGCGGCGACCATCGCGACAAGGCCGCCCAGCGTCGCAATGTGGAGCGGATAGACCCGCGCCAGCCGCGCCCAGAGGAATGAACCGTAGCGGAAACGCCCGTCTCCGAACTGGCCGAGATAGACGTGGGACAGGATGAAGCCTGAGAGCACGAAGAACAGCTCGACCCCAAGGTACCCCTTGGCGACCAGCCCTGGCATGGCTGCGCCTGTCAGATCGGGCCAATACAGATAGAGCACGACCCAGGCTGCGGCCACGAACCGCAGTGTGGTCAAAGGCTTGAGGTTGGCCGGCATGGGCTTCGTAATGGGCCTTGTCGTGGAACAGGACCTCCCAACGCGGGTGCGGACCTTGGCAGGCGTGATCTTCGGCGCGAGCCGTGAAGACCCCGTCAACGCGTCCGCGATTGGCCGGCCGGCCGCGGCTGTGGCATGGCTTGGCCATGGCGAAACCCGTTCCACCGTTGCGCACCGATTTCGACAACTCCGTCGCCTTCCTGCTGACGGCGTTGGCCAACAAGCTGTCGATCGCCGGATCGCGCTGGATGAGGGCGGAGCTCGACATCGGCCTGATGGAGTGGCGTTGCCTCGCCCTGCTGGCGGTCGAAGGCGAGGCCACGCCGGCCCGCATCGCCCAGGTGGCCGGAGTGGACAAGTCGGTGGTCAGCCGGGCTGTCGCCGCCCTTGACCAGCGTGGACTGGTGAAGGTGCTGACCGGTCCGACACCGGGCCGCCAGACCCGGCTGGAGCTCACCCCCGAGGGGCTCGCCGTTCACGACCGGGGCATTCCCCATTCGCTCCGGCGGGAGGCCGAGCTGCTGCATGGCCTTTCAGACCAGGACCGGGCGATGTTGGTGGACCTCTTGAAGCGATTGACGGCCACCCTGCCCCGCCTGTCCTGAGGGGTTGACCACCAGAGTTGCGATTGCAACTTACCCAGTCGTGGTATAGTTTCGGTCCAGAGGAAACCCGCCCGAGGACCGCTCCATGTTCGTGCGCAACTGCTGGTACGTCGCCGCCTGGGACTATGAGCTCAAGCCGGAAGAGCTGATCACGCGCACCATCATCAACGAGCCGGTGGTCATCTACCGGGCCGGCGACGGCGGGCTCGTGGCCCTGGAGGACCGCTGCTGCCATCGCTTTGCTCCGCTCTCCAAGGGTCGGCTCGAGGGTGACGACCTTCGCTGCATGTACCACGGCCTGAAGTTCGACCGGACCGGCCGCTGCATCGAGATCCCGGGCCAGGACATGATCCCCCGCACCGCCTGCGTGCGGGGCTATCCCGTGGTCGAGAAGCACAGCTGGATCTGGGTCTGGATGGGCGATCCAGCCAAGGCGGACCCGGCGCTGATCCCTCAGGCGGTGGGCTTCGACGACCCGAACTGGACGCTGCGCTCGGGCTACATGGACTACGAAGCCAACTACATCCTGATCAACGATAACCTGACCGACTTCACCCACCTGAGCTACGTCCACGCCAATTCCTTCGGCGCCACAGAGGCCTTCGCCCGCAGCCGGCCCAACATCGAGCGGCTGAACCGTGGGATCCGGGTCTGGCGCTGGATGACCGACGGCTTCAACGACCAGTCCGCCCAAGTGCACCGGCGCGCCAGCGGCGACAGCTGGCAGACTTACGACTACCTCACCCCGGGGATCCTGCTGATGCACACCGCGGTCTGCCCGGTGGGCACGGCCGACCGGTTCAATGGCGGTAAGCCCGACCTGTTGCAGGTCGAGGTGCTGGCCGACAATTTCACCTCCCAGGCGGTCACCCCGATGACCGACGCGACGTCGCGCTACTTCTTCAACTGGGGGCCCAGGGCCGGCGAAGGCTCCGACGCCCTGGCCGACGCCATGCTGCAGGTGGCCCACCAGGCCTTCAGCGAGGACAAGGCGATCATCGAGGCTCAACAGCGTGTGGTGAACCTCGATCCAGGCCGCAAGGAGGTGCTGACCTCCGCCGACGTCGGACCCACCCAGATGCGCTCGGTGATCCAGCAGCTGATCAAGGCCGAGAGCGCCGTGGGAGCGGCATCGGCCGCTTAGAGCGTGCCGGCTGGCCGGCTGCGGCTGGCTGTGGCATGGGCTCGGCATGACTTCGGACGGCGCCATCAAGGCCCTGTTGCAGCTGCGCAAGGGCGCCGACTCGCGCGTGGGGGCCGAGCGGATCCGGCTTCTTGACGCCATTGCCCGCCACGGGTCGATCTCGGCCGCGGCCCGCGAGGCCGGTCTGAGTTACAAGGGCGCGTGGGACGCGGTGCAGGCGCTCAACAACCTCTTCGACCAGCCGATGGTGCGGGCCCAGTCCGGCGGCCGCGCTGGCGGCGCAGCAGTCGTCACCCCGGCAGGGCTGGCGCTCATTGCGGCGTTCGGGCGGGTCGAACAGGAGCTCGCCACGGTGATCGAGCGCTTCCAGCGCGACCTCGCCGACGCCCCGCTGGATCAGGTGATATGGAGCCTCGGCATGAAGACCAGCGCCAGGAACGCCCTGAGAGGAGTCGTCGGCCGCGTCAGGCAGGGCGCCGTGAACAGCGAGGTGGAGCTGACCGTCTCGGACAGCGTGACGATCACCGCTATCGTGACCCGCGAGGCGGTCGAGGAGCTCGGGCTGCAACCGGGCCGGCCGGCCCTGGCCCTGATCAAATCGAGCTTCGTGCTCCTGGCCGTTGGCGACGAGCCCCTGAGGATCTCGGCGCGGAACGTCCTTCCTGGAGTCATCGTGCGCCACGATCTGGGCGCGGTGAACGATGAGGTCATGCTCGAGATCGACGACGGCAAGACCATCACCGCCACCATCACCCGCCAGAGCGCCCTTGATCTGGGCCTGAAGGTGGGCGGCCGGGCGACGGCCCTGGTCAAGGCGTCACACGTGATCCTGGCGGTCGAGTAGACCCGTCACCAGGTCTGCAGGTGCGGCGGCGCCCTCATGCAGCAGTCCGCAAGCACGTGGGCCAGAGCGGCCGCCTCATAGGGCTTGGCCAGGGTCTGGCTGAGGGGATAGCGCTCGGAAAGCCCGGCGGGCCCATAGCCCGTGGAGAAAACGAAGGGCACTTCCCGTTCGACCAGGAGGTCGGCCACAGGGAAGATCATCTCGCCGCCGATGTTCACGTCCAGGATCGCCGCGTCTATCTGCGGCCCGGTCTCGACCTGCTCCAGGGCGCTGACCACGGTTCCCGCCACGTTGACGATGATGCAGCCGAATTCCTCGAGCATGTCCTCGAGCATCATGGCGACCATCGCCTCGTCCTCGACCACGAAGACGCGCAATCCATAGAGACCGCCGTGGGACCTGCTCTCGTTCATGGGAACGATGCTTTCGTCCAGTTCAGCACACTGGATCACTCTCGCACCGGTGGAGCTAACCAAATCTGAATCTTGAGAAAAGTGGGTTCAACGGCCTGGCAGATCGATCGCTTCGACAGTGAATGGGTTGGGGTCCTTGTCCTTCAAAGCCGGGTCGCTTCGATACGCGAACTTGGCGTTCACCGCCCAGGCCTTGCCACGGGCGACGGTCACCGCCGTGAGGCCCGGCTCGCCGGATTTCAGCGGAACGACCGTGGTCTGGTCGCCGGAGATCACCAGCTCGCTTATGCGGCCAGCGCCACCTTCCGCCTGCAGGAACCTCAGCCCCCCGATCGAGCGCAGTCCATCCGGCCGGTTGAGTTTGAGCGATGGCGTCAGTTCGGTGATGGCGCCGGCGGAGCCGTCCTTGCCGACCGCGACACGGAACATCCGGCCGCTGGAGACGGAGTTCACATAGACCGCACCGTCACCGCCCAAGGCGATCCCGTCCACCCCTGCCAGGCGCTCGTCCTTGATCCATTCCTGAAGCGCGGCGCCGCCCTTCTTCAGGCGCAGGATGCGACCTCCGGAGGTCTCGCTGACATAGGCCGAGCCATCCTTGCCGACCGCGATGTCGTTGCAGAGCGACTTTGAGCCCTCGGGCAAGGGATAGGCTGCCTTGGGAGCGCCGGTTTTCAGGTCGAAGGCCCGCAACGCCGAGAGAGCGGCAGCCTTGTCCGGCGGCGCGCCGAATGCGACTGAACAGGCGTAGAGGGTGTTCGACCGATCGTCTGCGAACACGCCGAGGACAGCGGACATGCCGCTGGTCTGCGGCTCGATCCACGGACTTGCGTCCGCCTCGCCGCTCCGAGCGCGGTAGATCGTTCCCTTCGCAGAGCTGCCGACGAAGAGGTCTCCAGCAGCGTTTGAGGTCACGCTCTCGGGAAAGACCCCGGTGTCATTGATCGTGACCGCGGTCGCAGGATCGGCGAGCGCGGCGGAGCAGCAGAGCAGCCACATCCCACCGGCGCAGCCGAACACCCGTTGCCTCAAATTGGTCGTCATGTGGCCTCCTCCCGAATAGGGTCCCGCGCCTTCAGCCGGCGCTTTGGAAAATGTCCAGATCGCGTCACAGAGGATCGAGACCGGCGATCAGCGCGGCAAGGGCCAGGGCCGCGACTCGGTCCTGATCCATGCCTCCAAGCCGCGCGCGCGCCTCCTGGATGTCCAGCGCCCCGATCGCCTCACCTTGCGGCCGGCCCGCCTGGGACAGCACGATACGCCCCTCGCGCATGACCAGCAGATGGTCGGCCAAGCGGGCGATCTCGGCGGCGTCATGGCTGACGTAGATCATCGGCACGGCGAGGCTCTCGTGCAGTCGCTCGAGGTAGGGCAGGACCTCCGCCTTGGCGTCCCGGTCCAGGCCCGACAGCGGCTCGTCCATGAGGAGCAGCTCAGGCTGCGACAGCAAGGCGCGTCCGATGGCCACTCTTTGCCGCTCGCCGCCCGACAGCTTTGTGGTCGAGCGCCGCATCAGTGGACCCAGGGCGAGAAGCGCCACCACGTCGTCGACGGCTACGCGCCGGACCTTGCTGCGCCTGAACCCGAACAACAGGTTCTCCTGCACAGACAGGTGCGCCATCAGGCTCGGCTCCTGGAATACGAAGCCGACCGGGCGCCGATGCGGCGGCAGGAAGCGCTTACGGTCCTGCCAGACCTCGCCCTTCACCGAGAGGGACCCGCGCATCCGCTCAAGCCCGGCGATGCATCGGAGCAAGGTGGACTTGCCGGACCCCGAGGGACCGTAAAGGGCGGCGACGCCCCGCTCAGGGGCCGAGAAGTCGGCGTCGAGGGTGAAGTCACCGAGCCGCCCTTCGAAACGGCCCGTTACGCCGCTCACGGCTGCAGGCGTCCGACCCGCCGCTCGATCAGCAGCATGGACAGCATGACCAGGAAGGCGAAGGCCAGGAGGCCAGCGGCCAACACGTGAGCCTCTTTCCAATGCAGCTGCTCGACAAGTTGGTAGATTCGGATGGAGATCACCTCGGTGCGGCCCGGGATCGAGCCGCCGATCATCAGGACGACGCCGAACTCTCCCACGGTGTGGGCGAAGACCAGGATCGCGGCCGCCAGGAAGCCTCTCCGCGCGGATGGCAGGGCCACGTTGAAGAAGCGATCCAGGGGTGACGCGCGCAGGGTCGCCGCGGCCTCGAACGTGCGCTCGCTGATGGCCTCGAAGGCGCCGCGCAACGGCTGGACGGCGAACGGCAGGGAATAGATCACCGACCCGATCACCAGGCCGGTGAAGGTGAAGGCCAGGGTGCGCACGCCAAACGGATGCAGCAGGGCCATCAGCGGGCTTCGGGGCCCCAGCGCAATCAGCAGGTAGAAGCCCAGCACCGTGGGCGGCAGGACGATGGGCAGGGCGGCGACCGCGGCCACCGGCTCACGCCACCAGCCCCGCCCGCGCGCCAGCCACCAGGCCAATGGGGTGGCCAGGATCAGCAGGACGACGGTCGTGATGGCGGCGAGCGCCGCCGTCAGGGCGATGACCTGGCCCAAGCCTCAGTGCGCTCCATAGCCGTAGCGCTTGATGATCGCCCGGGCCTGGCCTCCCTTCAAGAAGGAAAGGAAGGCCTTGGCGGCGGGATGGGCCTCGCCGGTCTTCAGCAGGACCGCCTGCTGCTCGATGGGGACGTGGTCAGCGTCCGGCACCACCCAGCGCGATCCGCCGGTCTCATTGACCACCTGCGACATGGCCACGAAGCCCAGCTCGGCCGCGCCGGTCTGGACGAACTGGTAGGCCTGGGTGATCGAGCTGCCCTTGACGATCTTGGGCTGCAGCTGATCGGTCAGCTTCAGCTTTTCCAGTGTCTGGAGGGCGGCGACTCCATAGGGCGCCGTAGCGGGGTCGGCGATCGCCAGCTTCTGGAAGCTCCCCTTGGCTAACACGGCGCCCTTTGCGTCGACGAGACCGGGCGTCTTGCTGAACAACACCAACTTGCCAACCGCGTAGGTGAATCGGGTTCCCGCCACCGCGAGCCCGGCGGTTTCTGCCTGCTTGGGCCGGTCGGCGTCGGCCGATAGGAACACCTCGAACGGCGCACCGTTGGCGATCTGCGCATAGAACTGGCCCGACGCGCCGAAGCTCAGGCTGGCCTTGTGACCGGTCTTGGCCGCGAACGCCGTGGCGATTTCCTTGGCCGGCTCGGTGAAATTGGCCGCCACTGCCACCTGCGTCTCGGCCGCGAAGGCGTGGGCCGAGGTCAGGGCGAGGATCACCCCGAGGATCAGGCCAATCCGGTCCAACAGTTTCATCGTTATGAAGTCCAGCTACCTATCGATGTCCGCGTTAGACCACGGCGGCCCTTCTGATTGCAAGATCACAGGGGCGGAAGGCCGACGCGTTCGCGCAGCTCGCGCTTCAGGACCTTGCCGAGCGAATTGTAGGGAAGCTCGGGAAGCATCTTCACTTCCGAGATCCGCTGGGTCTTGCCCAGGCGGACGTTGGCCCAGTCGAGCAGCGCCTCGACGTCGATCTTCTCGCCCGGCTTGGAGACCACGAAGGCCACCGGCGTCTCACCCCAGCGATCCGACGGCGCCCCGATCACGGCGGCGTCCTGGACCTGGTCGTGACGCAGCAGCACCGCCTCCAGGTCGCTGGGGTAGATGTTGAACCCACCGGAGATGATCATGTCCTTCTTCCGGCCGAGGATGGTCAGGAAGCCATCCTCGTCGAGCCGGCCGATGTCGCCCGAACGGATGAATGCCCGGCCCTGGTTGTCACGCCATTCGGCGGCCGCCGTCGCCTCAGGCAGGTTGTGATAGCCGCTCATCATGGTGCCGGACCGGCCGACCACCTCGCCGACCTCGCCAACCGGAAGCTCTGAGTCGTCCTCGCCGATGATGCGGATCTCATTGGTGGGGCCCGTCCGGCCCACCGTGTGCAGTTTGTCTGGGAAGTCGCGCGCGACCAGCACTGTGGCCCCGCCGCCCTCGGTCATGCCGTAGAGCTCCATCAGCGCGCCCGGCCAGCGGGCCAGGATCTCGCGCTTCAGCTCGGCGCTGGACGGAGCGGCCATCGAGAAGGTCCCCTTGAACGACGACAGGTCGAACGTTTCGAAATCGGGGAGATCGAGGATGCGCCGGTACTGCAGAGGGACGAGCGTGGCGTGTGTGGCCTTGTTGGCCTGAGCCAGGGACAGGAATCGCGCAGGCTCGAACTTGCGCATCAGCACGGCCGTTCCCTGCGACCCGAGCGTCATGATCAGGCTGACCGATCCGCCGGTCGAATAGAGCGGTGTGGAGACCATCATCGTCGCGGGCCCGCCGAGGATCCGGCCCAGGCGCACGTGGGTCCAGCGCATGGCGTGCGATTGCACTACCCCCTTGGGCGATCCGGTGGTGCCGGACGAGTAGATGATGTTGCACGGCGCATCCGGCAGGATCTCGACCGGCGCCGGGAGCGAACCTTCCGGCGCCAGCCAGGCGTCCAGACCCTGGGCGGCTCCATTGCCATCCAGTGCAATCACCCGGACGCGACGATCTGCCGCAGCCCGCCCCAGGACAGCCGCCGAGTCGGAATCCACGAAGGCCATACGCGCGCGGCAATCGTCGAGCATCCGCTCGGTGCTGTCCGCGGCCAGAGAGGTCGGCAGGGGCGCCACCACCACCCCCGCCCTGAGGGCCCCCAGGTAGACCACCGCATATTCGACAGAGTTCCCGGCGCAGATGGCGACCCGTTCCCCAGGGGCCACTGCGTCCCGCTGGAAGGCCGCCGCCACACGGTCCATCAGGGCGTCGAGCTCGGCGTAGGTCAGACGCCGTTGGTCGGAGATCAGCGCCACTCGCTCCGGGTAGACCTGTGCGCAACGTCGAACATGGGCTCCGAGGTCGTCGAAGTCCCGATCGGTCAAAACCGGTTTGCTCATGCCGCGCCCCCCGGCGCTTCTGTGCTTTTTCCCGTGCGAGCGTAGACGGCAAGGCGAGTTCCACCGCAAGGTGCTTGACGCCCGCAGACAGCGATTCATTTACGAATACACACTTTGAGGTGTCTGCATGGACCGGGTGGGGCATGCGCTGGAACTGGTTTCGGAGCTGACCTCCGCGACCACCGTGACCAAGACGATCGATGTCTTCCAAAGGGCGATCGAGCCCTTCGGCGTGCGCCTCTACAAGAACCTGGCGATCACCAACATGGTGCGGACGGGCGGCGAGCAGACGATCGCCTCCAACTGGCCCGACGAATGGGAGTCCTTCTACCAGGGCAGCCGGGCCTTCACCTTCGATCCGGTGGCGGCCGAGGGCATGAAGAGCGACGGCTTCTTCTGGCGCGATCTTCCTCCCGCCCCCACGCCTGCCGGTCGGCAGCTGATGATCGACGCCCGGGAAATGGGCATGATCGACGGGTTCACTGCCGTTCACCGCATCCCGGGCCGCTCGCCCACGGCAGCAAACTTCGCCGGCGAACTGTTGGACTGGAGCGACCTGGACCGCGGCGTGGTGATGCTGGTCGCCAACAGCCTGGTCTCGCGAATGCTCTACCTGCGTGAGATCCAGATCTCCCCGACCATCGAGAAGCTCACGGGCCGGGATCGTGCGATCCTGAGCTACGCCGCCGCCGGCCGGCACGACAAGGAGATCGCCCTGGCCCTGGAATTGTCACACGAAACCATACACTTCTACTGGAAGCGGATTCGCCGGAAGCTCGGCGCCACCGATCGCGCCAACGCCGTTGCGATCGCTCTGTGGGGCGGCCAGATCGTCCCCTGATCATCGCCCACCTCCCAATTGGGAGTATTGCGCCAGACTCCTTGGTCCCGACATTGGTCAGACCAAGGAGTTGCTCCCATGGCCCTCGTCATCCGCGCCCACCACCGTCCCCTGTTCACGGACCTGCTCGACCAGATGTACCGCCTGAGGCGGCGGGTGTTCGTCGAACGCCTGGGTTGGAAGCTGGACACCGATGGCGTGCGTGAGATCGACCAGTTCGATACGGGCGGCTGCCTGCATCTGGTCGCCCTGGACGATGATGGGCGGGTGCGCGCGACCTCCCGGTTCACGCCCTCCCTTGAGCCCAATGTGACGTCCGACGTGCTCCAGGCCCAGATGAACGGCCGGTTCCCGCGCGGTGAGCACATTGTCGAGATTTCACGCCACTGCGTGGACCCCGACATCGACGAGGAGACGCGCAAGGCCGCGCTCCACGACATCCGGGTCTCCCAGGGAGAGCTCACCCAGAAACACGGATGGACCCACAGCCTGGGGGTCAGCTACGACCGTCACATCCAGCCCTGGATCCGGACAGGCCTGAGGATCGAGATCCTCGGCGCGCCGTTCAAGTTCCCCGGCGACAGCGAATATTCGTTCGGCTGGATGGTCTCCCGGAACACCGAACAGCCCAATGCGGTCCTGGACCTCATGGGCGGCCAGAAGCGCCTTCAGGATCCCGACGAGGATCCAGGGCTGATCGTCCGCTACGGCGACAGGCTGTTGCGGGAAGCATGATCAAGTGAGGGGAAACCGCAGATGTCGCTGGACCTAGTCGATCCACCGCCGCTCGATCCGCAGCTGCTGCGGGAGTACATCCTCGATATGCTCGACCAGTTGGCGTCGCTCTCGGCAGAGCATCAAGACCTGCCGACGGCCAAGGCCCTTTGGTCCTGCTGGGGCAAGGTGAGCCGCATGTCTTCGCCCGGTCCCGATGCCCGACCGCTCTGGGAGGGGTCGACGACGGGTGAAGTGGTGCCTCTTTGGGCGGACGCACCGTCGCACAGGCGCCGGAGCTGAGAGCGAAATCGGGACGCGGGCCGCGCTCAGTAGCAGGCGCGGACCCGGATATAGCGGCCCCACTCACGGTCCCAGCGCCATTCGGTGCTGCAGCGCTCGTGATAGGTGTAATAGCTGGGGCCGGCGTACCAGCCCGGAGGCGGGCCGTCATAATAATAGCCAGCGCGCGGCCCGTATCCGTTTCCCCGACCGTAATAGCCGTCGTGGCCGCCGGCGATCGCCGCGCCCAGAGCCAGGCCCAGGACTCCGGCGGCGACTGCGGTCCCCGCTCCGTCATGTCCATAGTGGCGATAGCGCCCGTGCGGCTCGGCCGAGGCCGGGTTCGCGGCCACGATCGCGGCCGAAGCGGTCAGCGCGACCAGCGCGCCCGTCAGAAGCGTCTTCATGGCGACCTCCTTGCCTAATCCAAGGTCCGCCGATCCCTCAGCGGACATGGGGAGAGCCTGATGGCCACGGCCTGAACCGATCCTGAACAGCCACGCTTGCCGGCCGTTCACCTGCCGCTTCAGTCGTGATGCACAGCGGCGCCGGGCGGATCCTCCGGCAGGGGAATGAACTCGGCCGAGTCGTCCGGCGGCAGCGGGAAGCGCCCGGCCTTCCAGTCTTCCTTGGCCTGTTCGATCCGCTCCTGGCTCGAGGAGACCAGGTTCCACCAAAGGAACCGCGGCCCCAGGGGCTCTCCGCCCAGCAGCATCAGCCGGACCGGAGCGTCCGCGGCCGTTAGCACCGGCTCGCCGCCCGCCGCGAACACCAGCAGTTGGCCGTCGCTGTAGGTCCGCCCCTCATGCTCCACACGGCCGGCGATGACGTAGGCCGCCCGGTCGCTGTGCTCATGCGGGAGCGCGATGCGCGCGCCCGGCGCCAGCTCAACGTGCAGATAGAACATCGGCGAATAGGTCCGCACGTGATTGGAGAGCCCGAACGCAGACCCGGCGATCAGCCTCGCCCAGACGCCTTTGTCCTGCAGCGTCGGCAGGGCCGTTTCGGGGTGATGGACGAAATTGGGCTCGGTTTCCTCGTCCTCGAGCGGCAGCGCCGCCCAGGCCTGCATGCCGTGCATCAGCCCGCCGCGGGACCGGATCGAGGGGTCGGTGCGCTCTGAATGGACGATTCCGCGCCCGGCGGTCATCCAGTTCACCTCTCCCGGCCGGATCGCCTGGTGGAATCCCAGGCTGTCGCGGTGCAGCACCTCACCGTCGAAGAGGTAGGTGACGGTCGCCAGGCCGATGTGCGGGTGAGGCCGCACGTCTATGCCCTCGCCAGGTTTGAATTCGGCGGGGCCCATGTGGTCCAGGAAGACGAAGGGCCCCACCATCCGCCGTTCCGCGTGGGGCAGCACCCGCTCCACTTCCAGACCGCCGCCGAGATCCCTGCGGCGTCCTTCGATGACCCGTTCGAGCATTGGCGTGGTTCTCCTCTAAGATATCGGCGGGATGGAATACTGGACAGAATACCTGCGGTCCCGCCCAGAATAATCAAAGATTAACAAAGATTTCCATTGACAAGCGGCGCCTCAACCCTCATTTGACCTCTCGATCTCGCATATGCGAAATCGGCGCGCTCCGGTCGCGTGTGGAACGTCTCACGACGATCCGACCTGTCGAGCGCCACGTCATCCCCCATCGAGTCGCCCAGCCACGCGGGGCGCCTATCAGACATCCGCCTCGCGGAGTCCTGGCCATTTCCGGCCCGGTCCGATGCGTGCGCCATGAAAGACATCCTTTGACCAATTTCACTGACTTCGGCCTGAACAAGAACCTGCTTCAGGCCATCGAAGGGAAGGGCTACGCCCATCCCACGCCGATCCAGGTCCAGGCCATCCCGGCCGTGCTGACCGGCGGCGACCTTTTGGGCATCGCCCAGACCGGCACCGGCAAGACCGCGGCCTTCGCCCTGCCCATCCTGCAACGCCTGTCCACCAGCGCCGGCCGCCCCCCGAAGAGCTGCAAGGTGCTGGTCCTGGCCCCGACCCGTGAGCTCGCCGGCCAGATCGCCGAGAGCTTCAAGGCCTATGGCCGGCACATGGGCGTGTCCGTCGCCCTGGTCTACGGCGGCGTGAAGTACGGCGCCCAGACCAAGGCCATGGCCCGCGGCGTCGACGTCCTGGTGGCCACCCCCGGCCGCCTGCTCGACCACATGCAGCAACGGACCATCGACCTGTCGCACACCGAGGTGCTGGTGCTGGACGAGGTCGACCAGATGCTCGACCTCGGCTTCATCGTGCCGATCCGCAAGATCGTCGCCACCCTGCCCAAGGTGCGCCAGAACCTGTTTTTCTCGGCCACCATGCCCACCGAGATCGAGAAGCTGGCCGGCGAGCTGCTGCGCAACCCCACGCGGGTCGCCGTGGCGCCGGTCGCCTCCACCGTCGAGCTGGTGGAGCAACGGGTCATGTTCGTGGACAGCGCCCGCAAGCGCGACGCCCTGGTGGACCTGATGGCTGAAGCCGCCATGAAGCGGGTGATCGTCTTCACCCGCACCAAGCGCGGCGCCGACCGCCTGGCCGAGCACCTCGACCGCGCCGGCATCGACGCGGCCGCCATCCATGGCGACAAGAGCCAGGGCCAGCGCGAGCGCGCCCTCGCCGGCTTCAAGTCGGGCCAGTCCCGCGCCCTCATCGCCACCGACATCGCCGCGCGCGGCATCGACGTCGACAACATCAGCCACGTGGTCAACTTCGAGCTGCCGCATGTTCCGGAATCCTATGTGCACCGGATCGGCCGGACCGCCCGCGCGGGCAAGTCCGGCATCGCCGTGACCCTGTGCGCGCCGGAAGAACGCGGCCTGCTGCGTGACATCGAGCGCCTGACCGGCATCGATCTCGGCGCCGGCAGCGGACCGGGCGGCGCCCAGCTTTCGCGCGGCCGGGGCGGCCCACCCCGCGCCAAGCAGAACGCGGGCAAGGGTCGGCCGCAGAACCATGGCGCGCCCAACGGCGGCGGCGGCAGGGGTCCAGGCTCCCGCAACAAGGGGCGTCCGGGCAAAGGTGGTGGCGGCGGCGGCGACTTCAGCCGCCTCGCGGCGCAGCTGGGCGGAAACTCCGGTCGCCGCAGCGACCGTAGCGGTCGGATGAACCCGAACTAAAGGGACCGCGAAGCAGTCCTGCGGCCCTAGAAATAACCCGGCTCGCCCTCGACTCTGACCTGGGCGGGCCGGCCGACCACGATGGCGGCCCGGGCGAGCTTGGTCGCCGACGCTATGACTTCCGCCTTGTCGCGGGATCGGTTGGAAAATCGGCCCTCGTGCTCGACTGACCATGCGCCGTCGTGCTCGACGATCCGGAATATCAAGGGTGACATGGCAGGCTCCCTCGCCGCTCGGCCTGGCGGCGGACCGAGCATGCGCCACCTGATCGTGACATGCCAGCACGCCCCCCAAAATTGTAACCGCCCGACCGGCGTCGATAGCGGTTGAGCCGGGCGTCGCGGCCGACTATCCGGGGTCTGGACCTGCCGGAGCCGCCGGATGACCGCCTTCCAGCTAACGGCCCTTTTCCTGTCGGTGGTGGCCCTCGGCGGCTGGGTCAACGCCCGGACCCTGAAGCTGCCCCATAGCGTCGCTATGCTTCTGGTCGGCCTGGCCGGCGCCTTCGGCCTGTCTGCGGCGCACCGCCTCGCCCCGGACCTCCACGGCGTCCGCGCCGCATTCGATGCGGTGGTCGCGATCGATTTCTCCCAGACCGTGCTGGGCTACATGCTGGCCTTCCTGCTGTTCGCGGGGGCCATGCAGGTCGATCTCGGCGAGCTGCGCCGCCGGCTGCTTTCCGTGTTCACCTTGGCGACCATCGGCGTCGGCGTTTCGACTATCATCGTCGGCGTTGGCGTATGGCTGATCGCCGGTTGGCTCGGGGTCGGCCTTTCGCTTCCTTGGGCCCTGGTGTTCGGCGCCCTGATCAGTCCCACCGATCCCATCGCCGTGCTCGCCGCCGTGAAGCGGGGCCAGTTCCCCAAGGCCTTGCAGGCCGTTCTGCAGGGTGAAGCCCTGTTCAACGATGGCGTCGGCATTGTGGTCTTCACGGCCCTGGTCGCGTTCGCGTCGGGCGCGACCCCCGAACCGGGACAGGCGCTAATCAGGGTGTTCATCGAGGCCGTCGGCGGCTTGGCCCTTGGGTCCGTTGCGGGACTGATCGTGATCAAGGCGATGCGCGCCATCGACGACTTCGTCGTTGAGGTCGCCCTGTCGGTCGGCCTGGCCATGGGCGTCTTTGCGCTCGCCCAGGCCCTGCATCTTAGCGGCCCGATCGCCGTGGTGGGCGCGGGCCTGCTGGTCGGCGATATTCCCGACCGCGCGGCGATGAGCGAAACGACGCAGGCCTACCTGCGCAATTTCTGGACCCTGGTGGACGAGATCCTGAACGCCCTGCTGTTCTTCCTGTTGGGCCTGCAATTGGCCGTGCTCAGGTTCGATCTCCGGGAGGCCGGGGTGTGGGTAGCCGCCATCGCCCTGGTGCTGGCGGCCCGATACGCCGTGGTCCTGCCCTGGGGATCCTTCTTCCATCTCCGCCACGAGGAGCGTGGCGCGACCGAAACCCTCACCTGGGGAGGGTTGCACGGCGCCCTGTCCCTCGCGCTGGCGCTGAGCGTACCGCACGGACCACAGCGCCCGCTGATCCTGGCGGCCACCTTCGTGGTCGTGACCTTCTCCGTCGCCATCCAGGGCCTGACCTTTGCCCCGCTCACCGTGGCCATCGGGCGAGCCGAGCGGAGGCGGGCCCAGCGTTCATCGGCTGGCTGACCAACGGGCTTATGTCCCGCTTATCTGGCCCCTGACATTCGGTATCGAACGCTTACGCTGGTTTGGAGATGCTGAGGGCAGTGACAACAGGGATCGTTCCCGCTTCCATGAACACCGACCGCGTTTCCCGGCAAACGTCGTTCAACAGCGCCATGCACGACGTCGTGCGCCTGGCGGGCGTCAACAAGACCCACGTCATCCGACTGGTGGGACCTGGCGGGCTCGCCCCGCTCCTGTGGTTCTGCCGTCACGGCTACGAACAGGTCGGCTATGTGACCGAAGGGTCCTGCCTTTCCGAGCCTTGTGATCTGCTGATCGTCCTCAGGTGCGCCGACGCCGAAACGCTGACGCGGCTCCTGGAGAACGGCCCCCAGGTCCAGAGCGGCGGCGTTCTGATCGCCCAGGACCCGGTCGTCGCATCCACCGGCGGGGCCGAATCACTCGACCACATGCTCAGCCGCCACGGCCGCCGGGTCGGTGGCCGGATTCACGTCGGCGGCCACGAGCTCTTCGTCATCCGATCCGAAGCCTCGCAACCCGTCAAGCAAGCGGCCTGAGCCGCCCCACCCTCGAGCAAACATCGAGCCTGAACGACAATGTACGCGCGAACCAAACTGCGTGAGTCCGACGATCAGCTTGCCAACGACAAGCCGGCGACCACCGCGACGGCCTACAACCAGGCGGGCGACGACTACCTTCAATACGCTGATGGCGGCTCAGCCTCCCTCTACGCCTTCGACAGCCTCTACGCCTATGCAGACAGGCAGGTGTGGGACCGCATCGAGCAGTACCTCGTCGACCGCTGGGTTGCCGGCGCACGGTCGATCAACATCCTCGACGCCGGCTGCGGACCGGGAACGTGGCTGCGCCGGCTCGTCTCCCGCGCCCATGACCTGGGATTCGAGATCATTACGGCGCGCGGCTTCGACATCGCCGAAGCGCAGGTGAGGCGGGCCAGGCTGCTGTCCCGCGACCTTGCGGCGCTCAGCGGCGTGACCATGACGTTCGACGTCGGGAGCCTGGACGAGCCATTGCCGGAGCACGACGCGACGGTCGATCTCTGCCTATGCCTCTATGGCGTCCTGAACCACCTGCCTGTGGCGAAGCTGCCCGGCATATTGTCCGAGTTTTCGCGCGTCACATCCGGCTGTTTCGTCGGCACGGTGCGTACCGCCGGCAGCAGACCGACGATCTTCGTGGATGCGCTCGAACATGCGCGCGACTTCAAGCAGGACAACGACCAGGATCGCTGCGAGGTGGAGATGGTCAACGGACGCCACATCGCCTTTGACTGCCATCTGTTCACGGCGGACGAGCTGCGCCAGCTCGCAGCCGAACACTTCGACATCGAGGAATTCCGGGGCCTGGACCTGTTCTGCAGCCGCTTCGCGCCCGATCCGCGCTGGAACCCGCCCTCCCAGCGCATAGAGGGTCCCCTGGCCAAGGAGCTCGCCCGGCTCGAGGAGGCCTACGCCGCCGATCCGGACTTCATGGATCGCGCAGCCCACCTGCTGATTGTCTGCCGGCCGTGGGGCTACGGGAATATCCCGAGTTGAAGCAGCGTCCCAAAGAGCGCCGTGAGAGCATCCCCGCTCTTGGAAGGTCGGTGCAAGTTCGACAAGGCGGCGTCGTGACCAGTCAACTCAGGCCGGCGCTCGTCATCCTGGTCGCGATGACCATCCTCACCGGAGTCATCTACCCGGCGATGATGCTCGGCGTCGGGCGATCGATCTTCCCCCGCCAGGCTGGCGGCAGCCTTATCGGAGTCATCGATCCCACCGCGACGCAGGCGATGGCTATCGGCTCCGACCTGATCGGCCAGTCCTTCACCCGCCCCGAGTATTTCTGGGGGCGTCCGTCCGCGACCTCGCCCACCCCCTACAATGCGGCGTCTTCGTCGGGGTCGAACCTGGGGCCGACCAATCCAGCCCTCGTGGACGCGGTCCGCGCCCGCGTTGCGGCGCTGCGCGCCGCCGATCCTGGCAATCGCCAGCCCATTCCGGTGGATCTGGTGACGGCGTCGGGCAGCGGTCTGGACCCGCACATCTCGCCGGCCGCCGCCCGCTACCAGGCCTCGCGGGTGGCCAGGGTTCGCGGCGTGAGCCAGGCCAGCGTCGACGCGCTGGTGGAGGAGTACACCAAGGGCCGCCAGTTCGGTTTCCTCGGCGAGCCGCGGGTCAATGTCCTGCATCTAAACATGGCGCTGGACGCCCCCCGCCTGCCGCAGAAGCGCTCCGGGACCGTCAAGCGATGAACCCGGCCAACCTCCTTCAGTACGCCGTGTTCCTGCTGATCGTGATCGCCTGCGTGAAGCCGGTGGGAACCTATCTGCACCGCGTGTTCGCCGGTGAAAGGACGCTGCTCGACCCCATCCTGCGTCCGGTCGAGCAGGTCCTCTATCGTGCGGCCGGTGTCGATCCGGGCTCTGACATGGACTGGAAGCAGTACACCCTGGCGTTCATCCTGTTCGGCGCCCTGGGGACCGCGCTGCTGTTCGCCATCCTGATGGTCCAGAGCTTCCTGCCCTGGTTCGATCCGGCCAATCAGTCCACGCCGATGACCCTCGACCTGGCGCTAAACACGGCGGTCAGCTTCGCTACGACGACGACCTGGCAGGCCTACGCCGGCGAATCCACCATGAGCTACTTCAGCCAGATCGTGGGCCTGACCGCTCAGAACTTCCTGGCCGGGGCGGCCGGCCTCGCTGTTGGAATCGCGTTCATCCGCGGCCTCGCCCGGCAGAACACCGAAGGACTGGGCAACTTCTGGGTGGACGTCACCCGGGCGATCCTCTGGGTGCTGCTGCCCCTGTCCATCCTCGGCGGGATCCTCCTGCTCTGGCAGGGCGTCCCAATGAATTTCGATCCCTATACCAGGATCAATACCATCGAAGGGTCGGCCCAGCTGATCGCGCAGGGCCCGGTGGCCGCGCTGGAATCGATCAAGAACCTCGGGACCAACGGGGGCGGGTTCTTCAACGTCAACGGCGCCCATCCGTTCGAGAACCCCACGCCCCTGAGCAACCTCCTCGAACTGCTGATGATCGCCGTCCTCCCGGCGTCGCTCACCTGCACATTCGGCCGGATGGTGGGACAGCCCAGACAAGGCTGGATGATCCTCGGGGTGATGACCCTGTTGTTCACGGCGGGGCTGCTCTTCGCGGGCCTGGCCGAGCAGAGCAGCAATCCGAGGATCGCGACGCTTGGCGTCGACACCCAAGCCAGCGCCCTTCAGCCGGGCGGCAACATGGAGGGCAAGGACGTCAGGTTCGGCGTCCACGGCTCCGTCCTGGCCGTGGTCACGACCTCCAACGGGGCCACCGGCTCGTACAACGCCATGCACGACAGCCTGACACCCCTCGGCGGCGCGGTTCCGCTGGTCAACATGCTGCTGGGCGAGATCATTTATGGCGGGCTGGGATCGGGCCTCTACAGCATGGTGGTCATGATCCTGCTCAGCATCTTCATGGGCGGGCTGATGGTCGGGCGCACGCCGACGTTCCTCGGCAAGCAGGTCACCCAGCACGAGGCGACTCTCGTCGCGCTCTACATGGTCGTGGGCTCGGCCGTGGTCCTGATCCTGACCGCCGTGGCGATCCTCACGGACCTCGGCAAGGCAGGCCTGACGACCAATCAGGGTCCGCACGGACTGACCGAGATCCTGTTCGCCTACTCCAGCTCGCTGGCCAACAACGGGCAGAACTTCGCAGGCCTGAGCGCCAACACGCCGTTCTACAATCTGACAACCAGCGTCGCCATGCTGGCCGGGCGGTTCGGCTTGGCCGCGCTGGCCCTGGCGATGGCAGGCTCTTTTGCGCAACAGGGCCGCAAAGCCGTCACCGCAGGAACACTGGCCACCGACACGCCGACTTTCGCCGTCCTGCTGGTGGCGATCATCCTTATCCTGGCCGGGCTGAGCTACCTTCCGGCCCTTGCGCTGGGCCCGATCCTCGAACACCTGATGATGGTCGCCTGATCTTGGGCTGGCTGACGCCTTGGGGATCCTCAGAGGCAGGGCCAACCCGCAGCGAGTGCGCGCGCCTCACCGAGGAACCGGTCCAGCGCCGGATTGTCGTTGGACGGCAGCCAAGCTGCATGGAAGGTAACCGTCGCGCCCACGGGCCCGGCGATGGGCCTGTACGAGACCCCAGGATGGAACGCGCCGAGTGTCGAGCCGGTGGTCAGCGCCACGCCGAACCCGAGACCCACGAGATCGATCAAGGTCGATCGTTCGACGAGCGCGGCTACAGATTTCGGCGGCCCGGCGCCCATCAGCTGGCTGAGGAGCTGCACCTGAAAGTCTCGTTCGGCAGGATCGCCCGCCACCAGAAACGTCTCGTCCCGAAGAGCCCCGAGGTCCACGTCGCTGTCCCGCGTCAACGGGTGCGTGTTGGGCATGAGGACCACGAGGGATTCTTGCCAAAGCGGCTCATGCCGAAGCTGCGCCCAATCGCGCGGACCCTGGACGAACGCCACATCGATCGCGCCGCGGCCGGCCGCCCCGAGCATGTCGAGTGGGGACCCTTCCTCGAATGAGAGCTCGGGCCCATCCGGATCTTCCTTGATGCGACGTATGAGGTTGCGCAGGAACCCCCAACTCAGGGACGAGCACAGGCCGACGCGCAGCGATTGCCGCTGGCGCTGTGCGACGCCCGAGAACGGATCTCCGGTCTCGCGATAGCTGAGCGCCGCGACCACCGTCTCGAGGCCTGTGCAGACCCCTTGACGATGGTCGCGGACGCCGCGGCTCCGCACGCCGGGCCAACGTGCGGGGGCCACAGTCAGGCCGCCTTCTTGAAGCCGTCGAGTCCGACGCGCCTGGCGACATAGACGTCGCGGCCACGCTCGCGCAGACGGTGCTCGACCCGGTAGCCGAGGGGCTCCAGGAGGTTTGACACGCTGCCGACACCTTCGATCGAGGCCACCGCAGAAGCCTGAACGATCAGGACGCCGCCCTCGCGCAGGCAGCTGCCGCCTTGCAGCAGATCGGCCAGCTCCTGGACCTCGCAGGTGTGCGGGATGATCAGGGCGTCGGCCGTTTCCATGGTCGCGACCCAGTTGGCGTGCACATACGCCGCCCGTTCGTAGCCACGCCGATAGAGCCACATGATCGCCGTCATGCCGGCGGGGCCGGTGACGCGGATGACGCTTTTCCGGTTCAGGCCGGCCCGCTGCAGGAGACGGGTCAGGGCGGCGCCGTCGGCCGCAAGGGGGGATGCGGGTTGCAGAGTAAGAGTGGCCATTGAAGCACCACACAAATGCGCCGGCGACCCCGCCGCTCGAGATGAGCGCCGGCCGCGGGCAAACGGCGGTGAAAATGGGCCCATAGCGCCTAAGCAGTCGATATTGATCGGAGCTATCGGCGTAAGTGGAAAGTAAAGGCGCCTGATCACGTCGAGCCGCACCTGGAGTGACTGGCCCGAATGAAGGACTTATGTTTCGTTGACACGCTCTGATGATGTCAACGATGGAGCCTTTATTAGAACGAAGCGTATGACGTCGCGCATCGTCACAAGACCGGCCTAGCCGTTGTGACTTGCATAGGAGACTTGGCCTTGGCCGAGATTAGCCTCGCGCTCGCACTCGCCGGCGCGATCTGGTTGACGGGCGCCACGCTCATCAGAGTGCTGGACGTCCTGGAATCGCGCAGGACTTCCGCGCCGGAATCGGCGACGCGGCCTACCCAGGTCTTCGTCCGCAGTCCGCGGATCATGAACTGACCGCCCGCCGATTTCTTTATGGAACGTTGATCCCTGTCAATTGACTCGCGGATGGTGCGCTTATCCTGTCCGGCAGTAACAGTGCGACTTGGATCCGGACTGGAGAATACATGTCTGATCTTGTCTTCCTGTCGGTCGGCGTCGCCATTTTCGTGGTGTTCGCCGGCTATGCCGCCCTCCTGCGGAAGGCCTGACCATGCTGCTCATGCTGCTCTATGGCGCTGCGGCAGTCGGTGTTGCGATCTATATGGTCGTGGCGCTGCTTCGGCCTGAGAAGTTCTGAGCCGAACCGGCGATGAGCGACTTCCCGACCTGGGCCAACGCGCTCTTTGCGCTCGTCATCCTCCTTGCGGTGACGTGGTCCGTCGGCGCGGCCGCCATCCAGGTGGTTGACCGGCTTCCGCCCAACAAACGCTGAACACCTAGAAAGGAGACCTCGCCATGGACGTGCGGGGCTGGGGCGAGATCGTCTTCACGATCGCCCTCACTGTCATCCTGGCTTGGCCGCTGGGGATCTACATGGCCCGCGTCTGGCAGGGCGAGAGCACCTGGCTCGACCCGGTGCTGCGTCCCGTCGAGGGCGTGCTCTACCGCGCGTTCGGCGTCGATCCCCGGAAAGGGCAGACCTGGCTCGCCTATGCCATGGCCCTTCTGGCCTTCAGCATCGCGAGCTTCGTGGTGCTTTACCTGATCCTGAGGTTCCAGAACCTGCTGCCGCTGAACCCGCAGGGCTTTGCGGGCATGAGCCCGCACCTGGCGTTCAACACGTCGATCAGCTTCGTCACCAACACCAACTGGCAGTCCTATGTGCCAGAGACCACGGTCTCGACCTTCTCCCAGATGGCGGGGCTAACCAGCCACAACTTCCTCTCGGCGGCGGCCGGCATCGCGGTGGCGGCCGCCCTGGCGCGCGCCTTCGTCGCCAACCGCGGCGAAAAGCTGGGCGACTTCTGGGTCGATCTGACCCGGATCACCCTCTACATCCTGCTGCCCTTCTCCATCCTGATCGCCCTGGCCTACGTCGCCCTGGGCGAGCCGCAGACCCTGCTCGCCAACGCCACGGCCACCACGCTGGAAGGCGCCAAGCAGACCATTTCCCTGTTCCCCACCGCCAGCCAGGAAGCCATCAAGCAGCTGGGCACCAACGGCGGCGGGCTGTTCAACGTCAATTCCGCCCACCCGTTCGAGAACCCTAATGCGATCACCAACCTGATCGAGATCGTCTCGATGAACGTGCTGGGCTACGCCTGCGTGGTCGCCTTCGGCCGCGTCGTCTTGCGGCGCCTGGACGCCCGGGCGCTGGTCGTGGTGATGGCCCTGTTCGTGCTCGGCGCCTCCGCAGCCGTCTATGCAACCGAGACCCAGCCGGCGCCGGCCCTGGTCGCCGCCCACGCCGACGCCGGGGTCAACATGGAAGGCAAGGAGGTCCGCTTCGGAGCCCCCTCCACTGCCGTCTGGACGGCAGCCACCACCGGAGCCTCCGACGGCGGCGTCAACGCCATGCACGACAGCTACATGCCGCTCGGCGGCGGCGTGGCCATGTTCATGATCCAGCTTGGCGAGATCGTCCCGGGCGGGGTGGGTTCAGGCCTCTATGGCATGGTGGTGATGGCGCTGATCGCCGTCTTCGTCGCCGGCCTGATGGTCGGGCGCACGCCCGAGTATCTGGGCAAGAAGGTGGAGGCCCGCGAAATCAAGTTCGCCATGCTGGCGGTGCTGATCCTGCCACTTTCCATTCTGGGCTTCTCTGCCGTGGCTGCGGTTCTCCCGGTGGCGCTGAAGGGACTTGAGAACTCGGGACCGCATGGCCTGTCGGAGATCCTCTACGCCTACTCCTCCGCCACGGGGAACAACGGCTCGGCCTTCGCCGGCCTCACCGCCAACGCCCCCTGGTGGGATACGACCCTCGGCATCGCCATGCTGCTCGGCCGCTTCGCCTATGCCGTTCCGGTCCTGGCGATCGCAGGCTCCATGGTCGCCAAGCCCAGGCTGGAGGCCTCGACCGGGACCTTCCCGACCCATGGGCCGCTGTTCATCGGCCTGCTGATCGGGGTGATCCTGATCATGGGCGGACTTCAGTTCTTCCCCGCGCTCGCACTCGGCCCGGTCGTGGAGCACTTCCAGGTGCTTCAGGCCGTCGCCGCTCGCTGATCCCTTTCAGAGGCTCTACAGCCATGACCGACACCACCCTCCACCTCGGCGTGAACCGTCGCTCCGCCGTTTCCGGAACAGCCTTCTCAACCGCTGTTCTCGGGCGCGCGATCGCCTCCGCCTTCGCCAAGCTCGACCCGCGCAAGCTGGCCGGCAACCCGGTGATCCTGACCACCGAAGTCGTGGCCGTGCTGGCCACGGTCTCGGCCGTCGTCGCCTTCCAGACCGGGACCTACGCCTGGTTCGCCGTGCAGGTCGCCGCCTGGCTGTGGGCCACCGTCCTGTTCGCCAACTTCGCCGAAAGCATCGCCGAGGGTCGCGGCAAGGCGGCGGCCGACGCCCTCCGGGCTCAGCGGGTCGACGTCAAGGCCAAGCTGATCGTCGATCCCGAACGGGGGACGATCGTCCCCACCCCGGCTTACAAGCTGGAGGTCGGCGAAGTCGTGCTGGTCGAGGCCGGGGACATGATCCCGTCGGACGGCGAGATCGTCGAAGGCGTGGCCTCGGTGAACGAGGCGGCCATCACCGGGGAGTCTGCGCCGGTGATCCGTGAGGCCGGCGGCGACCGTTCGGCCGTCACCGGCGGCACCACCGTAGTCTCAGACTGGATCAAGGTGCGGGTGACCGCGGCGCAGGGCTCCACCTTCCTGGACCGGATGATCGCCATGGTCGAAGGCGCCGAGCGGCGCAAGACGCCCAACGAGATCGCCCTGGCGGTGCTGCTGGCCGGGCTGACCCTGATCTTCCTGATCGCCGTCGCGACCCTCCTGGGTCTTGGCCAGTATTCCGGCGTCAAGCTCGACCCCCTGGTGCTGGGCGCCCTCTTCGTCTGCCTGATCCCCACCACCATCGGCGGGCTGCTTTCGGCCATCGGCATCGCCGGCATGGACCGCCTGCTCAAGTTCAACGTCCTGGCCACGTCCGGCCGGGCGGTGGAGGCCTCGGGCGACGCCGACACCCTGCTGCTCGACAAGACCGGCACCATCACCTTCGGCGCCCGCATGGCGACCGATGTGATCGCAGCGCCCGGGGTTAGGCCGGAAGCGGCCCTGCACGCCGCCCTGATGGCCTCTCTCGCCGACGAGACGCCGGAAGGCCGCTCGATCGTGGACCTGGCGCTCAATCGCGGCATGACCGGCGAGCCGCCCAAGGGCTCAACGCCAATCCCCTTCAGCGCCACGACCCGCATCTCCGGCCTCGACGCCGAAACGGGCGCCTGGCGCAAGGGCGCCGTGGACGCGCTGATCAAGAACCTTGGACTTTCGCCCGCACAGATTCCTGCGGACCTGAGCGCCGCCGTCGACCGCATCGCCCGCTCGGGTGGCACACCTCTGGCCGTCAGCGAAAACGGCGCGCTGGTGGGCGTCATCCACCTGAAGGACGTGGTCAAGCCGGGCGTGAAGGAGCGCTTTGCCGACCTGCGACGCATGGGCGTGCGCACCATCATGATCACTGGCGATAACCCGGTCACCGCCGCCGCCATCGCCTCGGAAGCGGGCGTCGACGACTTCCTGGCCGAGGCGACACCCGAGGACAAGCTGCGGCTGATCCGCGAGGAGCAGGCCAAGGGACGGCTGGTCGCCATGTGCGGCGACGGCTCCAACGACGCCCCGGCCCTGGCTCAGGCCGACGTGGGCGTGGCGATGCAGACCGGCACCCAGGCCGCGCGCGAGGCCGGCAACATGGTCGATCTGGACTCCGACCCGACCAAGGTGATCGAGATCATCGAGGTGGGAAAGCAGATGCTGATCACCCGCGGGGCCCTGACCACCTTCTCCATCGCCAA
>FTHI01001194.1_pt1 | contig 43798 bp, 33 predicted proteins | sample 1640891 | NCBI WGS metagenome assembly FTHI01 (sample SAMEA3914788, study PRJEB12502) | metagenome | biome: forest; material: soil | place: Canada | collected 2011-07-03 | depth 0.1 m
GCGATCAACGTCCTGAAGACCTTCGAGTTCGAGGAAGACCGCGGGACCAGCCGGATCGTCCAGGAGCCGATCGGCGTCTGCGGCTTCATCACCCCCTGGAACTGGCCGATCCACCAGATCTGCGCCAAGGTCGCGCCCGCGCTTGCGGTGGGCTGCGCCGTCGTGCTCAAGCCCTCCGAGATCGCGCCCTTCTCGGGCCAGGTCTTCGCCGAGATCCTGGAGGCGGCGAACCTGCCGCCCGGCGTCTTCAACATGATCCAGGGCGAGGGCCCGACAGTGGGCGCGGCAATCGCCGCCCACCCCGACATCGACATGGTCTCGATCACCGGCTCCACCCGGGCGGGCATCGAGGTGTCGCGCGCCGCGGCGCCGACGCTCAAACGTGTGCACCAGGAGCTGGGCGGCAAGTCGCCGAACATCGTGCTCGACGACGCCGACCTCGTGCCGGCGATCACCGGCAGCATCAACGGGGTGATGCAGAACTCGGGGCAATCCTGCCGGGCGCCAACCCGCATGCTCGCGCCGCACAAGCTGATGGACCAGGTCTGCGCCATCGCCAAGGAAGTGGCCGAGACCTGGACGCCCGGCGATCCCACCGGCAATGCGCGGATGGGCCCGGTGGTCTCCGAGGCGCAGTGGAACAAGGTCCAGGGCCTGATCGGCAGGGGTGTGGAGGAAGGCGCAAAGGTCGTCACCGGGGGCCAGGGCCGTCCCGATGGCCTGGACAAGGGCTGGTACGTGAAGCCGACCGTGTTGCGCGATGTCACCAACGACATGACCGTGGCGAAGGAGGAGATCTTCGGCCCGGTGCTCTGCATCCTCGGCTACGACACCGAGGAAGAGGCGATCCGGATCGGCAACGACACGGAATATGGCCTGGCCGGCTACGTCCAGAGCAAGGACATCGAGCGGGCCCGAAAGGTCGGGCGCCGCATCCGCGCCGGCTACATCAGCCTGAACAACGCCGGCCTGGACCTGAACGTGCCGTTCGGCGGCTACAAACACTCGGGCAACGGCCGTGAATTCGGCGACCACGCCTTCCGCGAGTTCCTCGAGGCGAAGTCGATGCTGGGGTACAATCCGGCCACTTAGATCGACGAGGGGGACAGGTCGCGGTGAACAACTGGCTGAACCTGTTTGTATCGCCGGGAGGCAGGATAGGACGCCGCACGTATTGGCACGGCATGATTGTCTTGGCGTTCGTGGACGTGACCCTGGTTTCGATCTCGGGATTGTCCCACTCCGTCTGGCCAGCTCTGCCATTCCTTGCGACGGGGTATCCCGTCTTCTGCGTCTTCGCGAAACGTCTGCACGACTTGGGGCGATCTGCCTGGCTCATGGCGGCGCCACTGACGATGATCTTCGTCGGCGTAGGACTCGGGGTCGCCTACAACCTCCTACCCAAGACCCAGGTCCTGGGGCTCGCAACGTTTGCGGGTCTGTTGATATCTGTTCTGGGGCTCCTGGCGGCCTTCGCGCTCACCGTATGGCTCGGCCTGGCAGCGCCCGTTCGGCAAGCGGACCCGGCCGACGCCTTCAGTTGATCCGGGCGTTTGGTGGGCAGGGGGCGTGACCAACTTTGCTGTTGGGCCGTGACTGACGTCGGGGCGGGTGCGATACTCTGTCGTCGACGCGCGACGATAGCTGAGCGCGCCGGATGAACAGGGTTCTGTATCCCCTGAATGGCTTAGCTTCTGACCGCGACCATCGAAAGGCCCGCTATGGGCGCCAAGGCGCAGCGGCCGATCTTTCAGTCGCCCGGCGAAATGGCCCGGCGGATACGGGCGCATGACTGGGCGGGCACGCCCCTTGGCCTAACTTCCGAGTGGCCACAATCGCTGCTGACCCTGGTGGACCTCATGCTGTCTTCGGCCCAACCGATGTTCCTGGCCTGGGGACCGGAATGGACCTGGCTCTACAACGACGCCGTCATTCCGATCCTTGGCCGCAAGCATCCAACAGCCCTGGGGCGCCCAGCGCTGGACGAGGTCTGGAGCGAGGCCGATGACGTCCTGCGGCCCCTGTTCGACCAGGTCAAACGCGGAGAACCAGTCCAGATGGACGATTTCTCCCTGCTGCTGGACCGCTTCGGCAGACCGGAGTTGGCCCACTTCGCTTTCTCCTACACGCCCGCGCGAAACGAACTGGGCGTCGTGGCGGGGCTGTTCGGGGCGTGCACCGAGACGACCGAACTGGTGGTGGGACGGGTCCGTAGCGAGGCCGCCGAGTCAGCCCTCAGCGAAACCGCCGAGGCAGCGCGTCTGGCCGCCGAGCGCGTGGACCTCGCCCTGCGCGCTGGATCCATCATCGGCACCTGGGTGTGGGATATCACTGCCGACCGTTTCCTGTCCGACGAACAGTTCGCCGTGGCGATGGGCCTGGACGCCGAGCTCTTCCGCACCGGGCTTCCAATGGCGCGGGTGATGGAGTCGATCCACGCCGACGATAAGGCTCGGGTCGCCAGTGACATCGAGCAGGCGCTCGCCCAGGGCGGCGCCTACCGTTGCCGGTATCGGGTGTTGCGGTCCGATGGCCAATACCGCTGGGCCGAGGCGAGCGGCGAGGTCGAACTGGATGCCCAAGGGCGCGCCGTGCGGTTCCCTGGCGTGCTGGTGGACATTGACGAGCACCGCAGGGTCGAGATGGCCCTGGTCGAGTCAAACAACCTGCTGCGGACCTTTCTCGAGGCTGTGCCCGGCGTCGTCTACGCCAAGAACCGCCAGGGCCAGCTCCTGGTGGGCAACCGCGGGACCGCCGAGTTGCTCGGACGCCCTTACGAAGAGTTCGTGGGCCGCACGGACATGGAGCTGCTCGACGACAAGACCGAAGCCGCGGCGATCATGGCCAACGACCAGCGCGTGATGGAGAGCCGCACGGCCCAAATCCTCGACGAGCCCGTGGCCTATCCCGACGGGACCCGCGCCTGGTGGCACTCGACCAAGGCGCCGCTGTTCAATGAGGCTGGCGAGGTGATCGGCCTGATCGGCTCGTCCGTGGACATCACCGAGCGGCGCAAGGCTGAGGAACATCGCGCGCTTCTACTCAACGAACTGAACCACCGTGTGAAGAACACCCTGGCTGTGGTCCAGTCCATCGCCTGGCAGACCTTCCGCCACGCCACCGACACGCAATCGGCCTCCGACAGCTTTGAGAAGCGCCTGACCGCCCTGTCCAGAGCCCACGGCCTGTTGACGAACGCCGACTGGAGCTCTGCGGACCTGCGGGACATCGCGTCCGGCCAACTCGGCGAAATCGGGCCGCGCGCCCGGCTGGACGGACCGACCGTCCTTTTGCCGCCCCAAGTGGCCGTCAGCGTCGCTCTGGCCCTGCATGAGCTCGGCACCAACGCGATGAAATACGGCGCTTTGTCCAACGATTCCGGGACGGTCCAGATCAGCTGGACCATTGACGACCTGCGATGGCTCAGCCTGCGCTGGGACGAATCCGGAGGACCGCCCGTCACGCCTCCGAGCCGAAGGGGGTTCGGCTCTCGGCTGATTGAACGCGCCCTCGCGCTCGAGCTCGGCGGAAAGGTGAATGTCGAGTACCGGCCGAGCGGCCTGGTGTGCGAGATCCGGGCGCCCCTGCCGAACTAGACTGGACGCCGTTTCGCCAAGGTGTCGAATTCGAGCAATTCCTGAAGGAGTGGCTCGAAGTCCTTCATTGCAACCATGTTTGGCCCGTCCGACGGTGCGTTGTCGGGATCCGGATGGGTCTCCATGAACACGCAGGCGACGCCCACGGCCACGGCGGCGCGGGCCAGCACCGGCACGAACTGGCGCTGGCCGCCGGAGGTGTTCCCCTGCCCGCCCGGCTGCTGCACCGAATGGGTGGCGTCGAACACCACGGGGCAACCGATCTCGGCCAGCACAGGCAGGGCGCGCATGTCCGAGACCAGGGTGTTGTAGCCGAACGATACGCCTCGCTCGCAGACCATGACGTTCGGGTTGCCGGCGCCGGTGACCTTGGCGGCGACGTTCTTCATGTCCCAGGGCGCCAGGAACTGGCCCTTCTTGACGTTGACTGCGCGCCCTGTCCGGGCGGCCGCGACCAGCAGGTCGGTCTGCCGGCAGAGGAAGGCGGGGATCTGCAGTACGTCGACCGCCTCGGCTGCGGCGGCGCACTGTTCGATCTCATGGACGTCGGTGAGCGTCGGCAGGCGAAGGCTTTCCCTGATTTCGGCGAACACCGGCAGAGACGCCTTCAGCCCCATGCCGCGGGCGGTCGCGCCCGAGGTGCGGTTGGCCTTGTCAAAGGAGGTCTTGTAGATCAGTCCGATCCCCAGCCGGGCGGCCATCTCCTTCAGGGCCTGGGCGGTTTCCAGGGCGTGGGCGCGGCTTTCCATCTGGCAGGGGCCGGCGATCACAGACAGCCTCAGGGCGTTTCCGATCCGCACTGGCGGCGCTCCTGGCGCGCTCAATTCCACAACCGCGTTCGGCGTCATCGATTCAGCCACTCTCCCAACAGGAAGTTCGCCTAGCCTCAGGCCGGGAGCCAGGCAAGCAGGACGAACAAGCGCAGCGGGTTGCGCGCCCGCGGTCCAGGCCTTAGCGTCGCGACCTTCATGCCAAGCCAAGCCCTGCCCAACACCGTCAAGTCGAGCGTGCTCGGCGCCATCGGCAACACCCCCCTGATCCGGCTGCGACGCGCCAGCGAGCTCACCGGGTGTGAGATATGGGGCAAGGCCGAGTTCATGAACCCCGGCCAGTCGGTCAAGGACCGCGCGGCCCTGGCCATCATCCGCGACGCCGAGCGCAAGGGCCTCCTCCGCCCTGGCGGACTGATCGTGGAGGGAACCGCCGGCAACACCGGAATCGGCCTGGCCATGGTCGGGTCGGCGCTGGGCTATCGCACCGCCATCGTGATCCCGCGCAGCCAGAGCCAGGAGAAGAAGGACGCCATCCGCCTCTTGGGCGCCGAACTGATCGAGGTGGACGCCGTTCCCTACTCCAACCCGGACAACTACGTCCGCTTTTCGGGCCGCCTCGCCGAGGAACGGGCCAAGACCGAGCCCAACGGCGCGATCTGGGCCAACCAGTTCGACAACGTCGCCAACCGCCAGGGCCACTATGAGACCACTGGCCCGGAGATCTGGGCGCAGACCGAGGGGCGGATTGACGGCTTCATCTGCGCCGTGGGCTCAGGCGGGACGCTGGGCGGCGTCGCCATGGCGCTGCGCGAACGCAAGCGCGACATCGTCATCGGCCTGGCGGACCCGTTCGGGGCGGCGCTGTTCAGCTGGTACACCCAAGGGGAACTCAAGTCCGAAGGCAGCTCGATCACCGAAGGCATCGGCCAGGGACGCATCACCGCCAATCTCGAAGGCCTGACCGTCGACCACGCGTTCCAGATCCCCGACGCCGAGGCGCTGGAAGTTGTGTTCGACCTGGTCCAACACGAAGGCATGTGCCTGGGCGGTTCGTCCGGCGTGAATATCGCCGGCGCCATGCGTCTGGCGCGGGAGCTGGGGCCCGGCAAAACAATCGTCACGGTCCTCTGCGACTTCGGCCAGCGATATCAGGGCAAGATGTTCAATCCCGAGTTCCTGAGAGAACACGGCCTGCCTTCGCCTCCCTGGATGTAGCCAATGCCCGACGATCCCCTGGTCTCCACCGAATGGCTGCACGAACATCTGGGCGATGACCGGGTGAAGGTGCTTGACGCCTCGCTCTATCTGCCGGGCGACCCGCGCGACCCCAGGGCCGAGTTCCTTGAGGCCCATATCCCCGGCGCCCAGTTCTTCGACATTGACGAGATCTGCGATCGCTCCAGCGACCTGCCGCACATGGTCCCGCCGCCCGAGCAGTTCGCCTTCCAGATCGGCGCCCTGGGGATCACGGGCGAGGACACCGTCGTGGTCTATGACGCCTCGGGCCTGTTCTCGGCGCCGCGGGCCTGGTGGACGTTCCGCCTGTTCGGCCATGGCAAGGTGTTCGTGCTGGACGGCGGCCTTCCTGCCTGGCGCACTGAACACCGTCCGCTTGAGCACGGACCTGTCCAGACCCCCATGCCCGAACACTTCACCGTGCTCCCTCATCCGCAGATCCTGGCCAGCCTGGAGCAGGTGCGGACAGCGTTGCAGACGGGCTCGGCCCAGGTGCTCGATGTGCGGTCGGCGACCCGCTTCCGCGGCGAAGTGGCCGAGCCGCGCCCCGGCGTCCGCTCCGGCCACATGCCGGGCGCCGTGAACCTGCCGGTGTCCGCGCTGGCGTCTCCTGACGGTCGCCTGCTGCCAGGACCAGAGATCGCCAGAGCGCTCGGCGAAGCTGGCGTCGACCTGCACAAGCCGATCGTGGCCAGCTGTGGCTCCGGCGTCACCGCCTCGACCGCCGCCCTGGCCTTGGCGCGGGTCGGGCTGTGGGACGTTGCGGTCTATGACGGATCGTGGAGCGAGTGGGGCTCACGCCAGGACACGCCCGTCGTGACGGGGTCATGAAGGACGAAACCCGACTGATCCGATCGGGCGCCGAGCCGCGGCCGCTGGCCCGCACGGTCAATCCCCCGATCCAGCGGGCGTCCACGGTCATCCTGCCCGACGCCGCCTCGCTCTATGACCCCGATCAGGTGTCTTACGGGCGCGCCGGACTGTCGGTGCGCAACGCCCTGTGCGAAGCCATCGCCATCATGGAGGGGGCTGCGGGGACCCGGCTCTATCCCTCTGGGCTGGCGGCCATGACCGGACCGCTGCTGGCCCTTCTCAAGACGGCCGACGACATCCTGGTGTGCGACCACGTCTATCGGCCCACCCGCCTGTTCAGCGACCGGATGCTGCGCAGGTTCGGGGTCAGTGTCCGCTACTTTCCCCAGACCCTGTCCCCCGAGGCCCTGGCCGACCTCGTGAGGCCCGAAACTCGGGTCATCGTGCTGGAGTCGCCAGGTTCGCTGACGTTCGAGGTGCAGGATGTCCCTGCAATCGCGGCCATGGCCCGCGCGCGTGGCGTGCTGACCCTGATGGACAACACCTGGGGCGCCGGCCTGCTGTTCAAGCCGATCGAACACGGCGTCGATGTCAGCGCCCAAGCGCTCACCAAATATGTCGGCGGACACTCGGACGTCTTCATGGGCTCCGCCTCGGTGCGCGACGGCGCCCTCCTTAAGGCGCTGGAAGCCTCCGAGCACGACATAGGCTGGTCCGTCTCGCCCGAGGACGCCTATCTGATGCTGAGGGGCCTCAGGACCCTTCCCACGCGCCTGGAGCGGCATGGCCGCAGCGGGCTGGAGGTCGCAGCCTGGCTGGCGAGCCAACCCGAGGTGCTGGAAGTGATCCACCCTGCCCTGCCAGGCTCACGCGGCCATGCCATCTGGGCGAGCGACTTCACCGGCGCCTGCGGCCTGTTCGGCTTCGTGCTGAGACCCGCGCCCGAAGCGGCGGTGCACGCCCTGCTGGACGCCCTGACCCTGTTCGGCCTCGGATTCTCCTGGGGCGGCCACGAAAGCCTGGCCATCAACGTCGACCCCCAGCGCAAGCGCGGCGCGGCGCTGGGCGACTACGCCGGCCCCTTGATGCGCCTGCACATCGGCCTGGAAGCCCCTGAAGACCTTATCGCCGATCTGCGCGCAGGCCTCGACGCCTTCAACGCAGCCGCCTGAGCGCTTCTAATCTCCGATGATGGTGACGCCGAGCGCGCGAGCCGACGCCGACATCTTTGCGTCGAACGTCACCAAGCTGGACTCGAGGCGCTGAGCGATCGCAATGTTCACAGCGTCCGGCGCCCTGAGCGTGAGATCGAGCCGTCTTAGAAATGCGGTGGCGACCGCAATGTCCGAGGCCTGGGCTTCAGTTTTCAGAACCGATTGCGCCGTCCAGGCGTCAAAATCCCCAAACGCCTCCCGCGCTTCCGTTTCGGTCAGCCGCGCCGTCCTGACCCGAAGGCCAAGCGCCGAGGCGAATTCCGCCGCCGCAAAATCGCTCACCACAGGAACATGGTCGGAAGACCGAAGGATGTCGTCGGCCCTGCCGGAGAAAGGATTGTCGGTGAACAGGGCGACCAGAACGCTGGCGTCGAGATAGACGGTCACTTTTCGCCGTCGTCTCGTAGCCGCGACAGCAAGGTTCCGGCGTCTTCCACCGCCCGGCCTCGGCCCGCACGCCGAGCCGCCAACCAGTCCATATCCGCTGGGGTCATTGGGCGTGGCGGCGCCTGGACCGGCTTCAGCTCCACCACCGGACGTCCGTGTCGTGTGATAACCACGCCTTCGCCGTCGAGGGCCCGGTCGATCAATTCGGAAAGTTTGTTCTTCGCTTCCGCGACGCTGTGGCTAGCCATGGCAGATTATAGCCATGTCATAGCCATTTTGTCGAGGTCGGGCCCCAGACGGAAGTTCTGGCGACCCCGGCAGGACTTGAACCTGCAACCGTCCGCTTAGAAGGCGGATGCTCTATCCGGTTGAGCTACGGGGTCCGTCTTGGCCAGACTGCGCCTGCCCCGGTCAGTGCGTCCAGGGCTCCTTGCGCTCGACCGAGAAGTTGTCGGCGTAGGCCTTGATGATCCGCCTCGGCTCCTTGGGCTCGAACAGCTGGAAGGCGATACCGTGACGCTGGGCGTAGGCCACTGCCTCGTCCTTGCTCTCGAACGACAGGCGGATCTGGCCGTCCATGTCGGTGGAGCTGGTCCATCCCATCAGCCGGTCGGGAACCCGCGCCGACGCCGGCTCGAACTCCAGGAGCCAGTCCTTGGTCTTGGCCTTGCCCGACTGCATGGCGTTTCGGGCCGGTCGATAGATGCGTGCGAGCATGTTGTCCTCAATCCCGCCGATGGTCGGGGCGGCAGGATTTGAACCTGCGACCCTCTGCTCCCAAAGCAGATGCGCTACCAGGCTGCGCTACGCCCCGTCGAACACCGGAGCCGGGGTTGTAAGGCTTTGCGAGGTTCCGGCAAGGCCTGCGCCGCATCCATGCGGCCATGTCAGTGGAAGATCCGGTGTTTCACCTGGTCTCCGGCCTCGATGCCGAGCTCGGCGGCGCGCCCGCCCCTGATCTCCAGCACGCCGCGGACGTCGCCGTCGGACGGAATCGGGGTCTCGTCCAAAGGTTTGGCCTGGCGAGCGACATTGGTGATGCGGCCGGCCGGATCGATGAAGATCATGTCCAGCGGGATCAGGGTGTTCTTCATCCAGAATGCCACCGGACGAGCCTCGATGAAGTCGAACAACATGCCCCCGTTCGGCGGCAGGGACTTGCGGAACATCAGCCCCTTCTCGCGGGACGCAAAGGTGTTCACGAACTCGACGTTGAAGTGGATCGTCTTGCCGTCGTGGGTGACGATATCCAGGGACTGGAGCGGACCGATCTTCTGGGCGGTCTCCCCGTGCACGGAACCGCAACCGGCCGCCACAACCAGCGCCGCCACAAGGACCCATCTGCGACCGAAAACGCCCAGCGAATACTCCCGCTGCTAAGGACTGATCACGCGAGGCCGGAAGGCTCGATCTCGGCGACCACCAGGCCCTTGGGCCCTTCGGCGAACCGGACCATGACGTCCTCGCCCGGCTGAAGGTCTTCCAGGCCGCTGCGGCGCAGGGTCTCGATGTGCACGAAGATGTCGCCCGGCTCGCCGTCGCGGACCACGAAACCATAGCCCTTGGTGCGGTTGAACCACTTCACCTTTGCCCTCTCGAGCGGTCCTTGCGGGGCCAGGGGCCGGCGCGGTGGGCGGCGTTCGAAGCTGTCACCGCTCGGGCGGCCGAAGCCTCCGCCCCGTTCTTCGCGACGGGCGCCGAAATGATCGCGTTCCCGCCTGAAACCGCCGCCGTCGTGCTGGCGCGGCGGACGTTCCACGGGCGCCGCCGAGGATTCGTCGTATTCGACGATCTCGATGACCTGCCATCCTTTAGGTCGTCGCACGACCTCGCAGATCACCGCCGAGCCTTCCAGGGCGCTTTCACGTCCGCATTGCCTGAGGCTCGTCACGTGCAGCAGCACGTCGCGAAGGCCCGTCTGTTCAGGATCGTCCGGAACGATGAAACCGTATCCCTTCGCCGGATCGAACCACTTTACACGTCCGCAGATCCGCACGGACTCCTCGTGCGGATCCACGCTCTCCAGGTCGTAACTAGACATCCCGCCCCTCAAATCGCCCAACAGCCCTGCGGACGAACGTTCTGTGAGTATAACATTGTTATCGTAATAGGAGAGCGTCAATCACGGATTTTCCCGCGCCACGCTTGTGGATGCTTCGCGGAGGCCGTTGTGAGGCGACGTGGAGGCCCAAGCGGGCTTCCGGAAACCAGTGCTGCGTTGCGAAGTCAGCAACAGCGAAGGGCGCATCCGACCGCCAGGACCGTCAGTTGGCGGCTCTGCTCAACGGGCCGCGACGATTGCGTCGAGCACTTCGCGCACGCGCAGGGCCAGCCCCGCATAGGTGAACGGCTTGGTGATCAGCTGGACTCCGGGGGCGAGACGTCCGTCCTGGACGATGGCGTCCCTGGCGTAACCGGTCGTGAACAGCACCTTGAGGTCCGGCCTGATGCCGAGCGCATTGCGCGCCAGGTCCTCGCCGTTGATCCCGCCCGGCAGGACGACGTCCGTGAACAGCAGGTCGATCCGACCTTGACGTTTCAGCAGGCGGAGGGCCGAGGTCCCGTCGCGCGCTTCAGCTACGCGGTAGCCCAGTTCGCGCAGGATCTGCGCCGAATAGGAGCGGACAGCGTCATCGTCCTCGACCACGAGGATGGTCTCGTCGCAGGTTCCTTCCGGAGCGTCGACGCCTTCGGCGAAGTCCTGCGGCTCGGCGTCGCCCAAGAGGCGGGGAAGATAGATACCCACCGTCGTCCCCTGCCCGGCTTCAGAAGAGACATTCACATGGCCACCCGACTGGGTGACGAACCCATAGACCATGCTCAGGCCCAGTCCGGTGCCCTTGCCCGGCTCTTTGGTGGTGAAGAACGGCTCGAACACCCGCTCGAGGGTTTCCCGGCTCATGCCGATGCCGGTGTCGGACACGCGGATGACGGCATATGGGCCAGGCGACACGTCCGAATGGCGATCCGCGTAGGTCTTGTCGATCCATGCGTTGGCAGTCTCGATAGTGAGCCGGCCGCTATCCGGCATCGCATCTCGCGCGTTCACGGCGAGATTGAGGATGGCGCTCTCCAGCTGGTTGGCGTCTGTGTCGACCGACCAGAGATCTGCAGCCAGTTCGGTTTCGACGGCGACGGTTTCGCCGAGCGTGCGGCGAAGCAGGTCCGCCATACCCTGTATCAGGACGTTCGGATCCAGCGGCCGCGGCGCCAGGGGCTGGCGCCTGGAAAAGGCGAGCAGGCGCTGGGTCAGGGCCGCGGCGCGTTGGGCGCCGCCCATGGCGTTGTCGGCGAACCGCCGCAGCCGACGTTCATCCGATGGCAGGTTGCGCAGCAAGAGCTCAAGATTGCCCACGACCACCTGCAGCAGATTGTTGAAGTCGTGCGCGACGCCGCCGGTGAGCTGACCGATCAGCTCCATCTTCTGGGCCTGACGAAGCGCATCCTCTCGTTCGCGCAGCTCCCGGATCCGGCTGACGACCTGTTCTTCCAGGGTGGTGTTGAGTTCCACGAGCGCGGCCTCGGCCTCACGGATCTCCGTCACGTCGACGTTGACGCCGATCATCCCCACGAATTTGCCGTCGGCGTCGAACCGGGGTCTGCCGGTGGTCCTCAGCCGGCGGTGCTCGCCGTCCTTCCGCCTGAACCTGGCCTCGACCTCGAAAGACGTGTGGGACTTCATCGCGGCGGTGAACGGGCCGAACAGGATCTCGCGATCATCCGGATGGAGGGTCGTGTTCCAGTCGAACCGGGGGATGTCGTCGAATTCGACGCCCCAGAACTCCCGAAGCGCGCGATTGAGGTAGAGGCATTTGCCGTCGACGTCGCCCATCCAGAGCAGCACCGGCGCGCTTTCGGCGACCAGACGGAAGCGATCCTCGCTCTCGCGCTGGGCGGCCTCTGCACGTTTCTGGTGGGTGATGTCGTGGCCCTGGATGAACACCCCGGAAACCGCACCCGAGGGGTCGCGGATCGGCTGGTAGACCACGTCGACGAAGCGTTCCTCGATGGGGCCGCCGGAGCGGGGCTGGAGCCGGACCGGCATGCCGTGGCCGGTGAAGGTTTCTCCGCTCGAATAGACCTGGTCCAGGCGCTCGAACAGGCCGCGTCCTTCGTCGTGCGGGAAGGCTTCGCGGGCGGCCTTTCCCTGCACCGGCCGGTCGCCGATCAGACGCAGATAGGCGGCGTTGACGAATTCGAAGACGTGGTCCGGTCCCTTGACCACAACCATGAAGCCCGGAGCCTGCTCGAACAGCAGCCTCATCTGCGCGCCGTCATGCACGGTCGTCGCCGCGCCGGAGCGGCTGGACGTCGGTCCAGTCGTATCGCTGTCTGGCAACAGAACGCCCCCCATGAGAACGCCCGCAACTTGCTCAGAACGAATCGCAAAAGCAAAGCTTTGGGTGGACTATACACCCCTGACGCTCCTGGCAGCGCCCCTGAGACTCGAGCGGCTTCCAGGTCTGTCAGCACGGCGTGACCGGCGCCAGATGGAGGAGTCAGATGGAAGAACTGCTTGGTTCGGTGCCAGACCAGAAGTTCTCGCAAGTCTGGAAAGTCGTTGAGGAAATCGGCGTCCAGGAGCGCCATTTCAATCAATTGCAGAGCATGTACCGCAACATGGCTTCAGCCTGGCTGGCGGCCACATTCGCTGGATTTGGCTGGGCGTTCTCGCAATCCGGTCAAACGTTCATCGACCGGGACCTGATGATCGCGGGAATCTCGGCCGCCGGCGCCGTCGGCATCTGCCTGCTCTGGATCCTCGACCTGCTTGTCTACCACCGACTGCTCGACGCCTGCTTCGTCGAGGGGCTGACTTTGGAGAAGGCGTTTCCCTGGCTGCCCCCCATTCGCCGCAACATGATGGCGACTCAACGGGGACAAGGCGTCCTCTTCCGCACCGTGGGATTCTATGTCGCGCCGATCCTGTTGTTGATCGCCATCTCCGGCGGATCCACCAGCCGCTGGATCTACGGTCACTTTGGGCCGATCGCGGGGTCGATCGGCGTCTTGGTCACGCTGGGCGCCGCCGTTCTCACCGGAAGGTTCATTCAGAAAAGGACGGAAAACACAGCGTCCATCGAAGCCGAGCTCGCCAGACCTGGCCCTGATGGGAGCCGATGACAGGGACATGGCTGAACGGCCCTGGTTTGCCGCCAGCCGCGCGGTCAGGTCTTCACGCAGAAGCGCAAGGTCACGAACGGCGGCGTGACCGGCACTGGCTCGGGCGCCTGCTGACCGACCGACCCAGGCGTGCCGTAGCCGACCGCCAGGGCCTCGGCTCCGCCCAGGCGCTGGGGCGCGATCTGGTAGCCGAACAGACGCGTGGTCGGCGCGGCGCTCCAAAACGCTGATTTCCCGCCCGTCAAGGCTTCCGCGTCCACGGGGATCGCGGGGGTGGTCACCACCATCTGGCCTGACCCAGTCACCGGCGTGCGGGGCAGCATCTCAGGCTTCAGCGTCACGCCCCGCGTCCAGTACTCCGGCTGCGCAGGCGGTGGACTGGCCGCTGGCATGCCAGGCGCCATGCCGACGATCACCCGGCCCTCAGCGTCCTTGAACGGCGCCCAGCCGCCCGGCAGCTTTTCGCAGACGGTCGACGGTGTGAACGCCACTACGGCGCCCGCGGGCAGGCCTGCCTGAACCACCGCCAGGGACGGGGCCGCTGTCATCGCCGCGATCCCAGCCAGAGTCGCCCTGATCATGCCGCCCTCCTCACAATTGGATTCATGCCGGATCCCGGCGCGGGGTCAGGCGGACCGGCCCGTCCAGCTCGCGCAGGTCGTGACCTCGGGTCTCGGTCCCGAACACCGCGACCAGCGCCAGGGAGGCCGCCACCGGGACCATGATCGCACCCGCCGCTACGCCCAGCGGCGGCACGGCCGCGCAGATCCCCAGCACCTGGGCGATCAGGCCGCCAGCCTTGGTGCAGCCCGCCACCCAGCCTGTGGCCCTCCCGCGCACCCGCAGAGGGTAGGTCTCCGCCGCATATGGCAGCAGGATCGCAATAATGCCGTTGACGCCAACGATCACCAGCGCAACCGGCAGGACCGGGCTGGCCCCGGCGCCAGCGGCTGCGAGGTTCAGCACGCCGGCAAGGCCGAACCCGGTGATCACGATCATCGCCGCGAGCGACCACTTGCTGCTCCAGCGGCTGTACATCAGCGTTCCGACGAACACGGTGGGCAGGGCGATCAGCGCCGACTGGGCGAGCAGCCGGCTCGACAGGGCCATGCTGTAGCCTTTGCTGACCAGGTCATTGGGCAACCACAGCAGGAGCCCGAAGTTGATCAGGCCCCAGGCGATCCCGGTGACGGAGAGGGCGATGGTCTTCCCTGCGAGGCCGCCGGCCACGGCCGGCGCAGGAAGCGCCGGGGCATGCGCTGGTTCGGCAGGCAACTCTGTCACGACAGAGCCGTAGCGCTTCAGGGTTTCGTGCGCCTCGGCCGTTCGACCCAACATCATTAGGAACCTGGCCGACTCTGGGATGAAAGCCCCCAGGATGATGAGCAACAGGCCGGTAGGCAGGTTGAGGAACCACATGATCCTCCAGCCGAACATCGGTTGCAGCAAGGCCGACAGACTGCTGGCGAGCAGATAGCCGCCCACCGAGCCCAGTCCCCCCACCAGCACCAAGGTCCAACCGCGATGGCGCGAAGGCATGGTCTCGGCCAGTAACGCGTAGGTGACAGGCAGCATCCCGCCCGCGGCCGCGCCCATCAGGAAGCACATCCCGACGTTCCACCACAGCGAGGGCATGGCGCCGCAAATCGAAGTGCCGACGAACATGATCGCCGACAGCAGGATCGAGGCCTTTCTGCCGTACAGGTCCGCCAGCAGCCCCCAGACCACCGATCCGACCGCGGTTCCCGTGAGCGCCGCGAACGGCAGCCAGGCAACCGTGGCCTTGGACACCTGGTATTCCTTGATCATCCCCGGCACCACGAAGCCGAGGCTCGCCGGCTTCATCACGTCAATCACCAGCGCCACGACCAGCACCACCATCAGCCAGGCATGGGCGGCGGTGAGGGGGGCGTCTTCCGGCGGCGTCACCGCCACGTCGGTCGGGGCCTGAGCGGCCTGGGCCTTCGGCAGGACGCCATAGCTGGCAAGCATCACGCCGCCGACGATCAGCGCCATGCCCCAGATCATCGCCGGATCCATCGGCATGCCGGCCAGCTGGTAGCCCATGTCCTTGCCCATCACGAACATCGGCAGGTGCAGCAGCACCCCAACGGTGACGGCCACGCACCCGGTGGAAAAGGCGATCAGGTCTCTCCGCCCCTCCAGCACCCGGCTCCTGGCGATCGCTCCTGTCATTGCGGTCCCCCTGCTCAGTCGACGGTTACGAAGGTGTTGGCGGTCAGACGCCCGACACGCGGGTCGCTGCTCAAGGCGTCCGGCTGCAGGATGACGCCGGAGTGGAGCAGCCGACCCCGGTAGGCCACCACCCGGTTCAGCCTGGCCTCCACGCGGCCGATCTGGTCGTACAGGGGCGTGGCCCCCGAGACGTACCGGGGGGCAGGCGGACCCAGCCGTTCCAGCTCCGCAGTCAGCGTCTCCAGGTAGTGGCCGGATCGAGCCTCGTTGATGCTTTCATAGCCGGTGGCGCGGTGGCGGTAGAACGCGGTCCCGCCGTGCGAGGCATCGCAGAAATAGTGCAGGACCGCGATCTGTCTGGCGTCCGCGGTGTCGAAGTGTGGCAGTCGCTGCGCGAGGTTCAGGGACTCGGGTGGGATCGTCACCAGGGAAAGCGCACTGGTGACCTGCGCCGGGCTCGCCGGGTCGTGGCCAAAGGTCCGGGCCAGGATCGGCCGCAAGGCGGCATAGAGGCCCTGCACATAGGCCTTCGGTGCGGGCGCGCGCACGCCTGGATAGAAGTTGCCCGTCCGCCTGAGCGGCGCGAACCGGGCGGTGCGCGCCGCATAGGTCATCAGTGGCGTCGGCCGCTCCATCACCTCATCGATCACCAGCACGGGCTCGCCCTCAGCGCCGAGGTGAAGCACCTCGGCGTGGAGCTCGTGAGCCAGAATGAAGCCGTAGTCCGGCTCGGCGCCGGCGTCGCTCCAGGGCTCGATCCCGACCGGCGCGCTCATCGCTCCAGCGCCTCCACGCCGTCCACCGCCGTGCCGTCGGGCGCGGGCGAACGGAAGCCGTTGCGATAGACCTCATCGATCAGCGCCCGGTGCCCCGGCAGCGCCGCGACGGCGCGATGGGAGGCCTGCTGCACCTTCTGGAACTCCTGCGCGGCAAGCGCCCCATGGGGATAGGCCGACCTGTTGCCGGTCAGATCGCTCTCGTGGCCCATCCCGTAGAGCACGTACTGGTAGTTGAACCACTTGAAGCTCTCATGCAGGTTCGGGAAGTCGAAGGCGTTCGGCGGGCGTTCGCGCCACATCGACAGAAGATCCCGAAGCGTCTCTGGAATGGTCTGCGGATCGGCGTTGTCGGTCCAGAAGGCGTTGTCGGTTCGGCGGCTGAGGCAGTAGTGCAGCTTCAGGAAATCGATGGCGCGCTGGTAGCGATCGGTCATGCCTCGGTTGAACAGTCGCGCCGGCGCCTCCATCTCGCCAGACCTGGGAAAGGCCTTGGCCAGCAGATAGGCCGCCGCCTCGATCAGCACGATGCCTGTGCTCTCCAAGGGCTCGAGGAAGCCGCCGGAGAGACCAACGGCGACGCAGTTCTTCACCCAAGGCGTCTCGCGATAGCCGATACGGAGCTTCAGCTGGCGCGGCGTCTGGGCCCTGGCGGCCGGACCGACGTACCCGCGAAGGACCTCCTCGGCCCGGGCGTCGTCGGTGTGGCGGCTGGAATAGACGTAGCCGATCCCCCGCCGCTCCGGCAGGGCGATATCCCAGGTCCAGCCCGCCTCGTGCGCGGTGGAGACCGTGGTGGTGGCGATCGGCGCGTCAGGTCGGTCATAGGGGACCTGCATGGCCAGCGCCCGATCCACGAACAGGGTGTCGCCACAGTCGGTCCAGCGCGCCCCCAGCGCCTTGCCGATCAAGGCTCCGGCAAACCCGGTGCAATCGATATACAGCCCGGCCTTCAACTCGCCGTGCTCGGCCGTGGTCAGCGAGGCGATCGCCCCGGCTTCATCCAGGTTCACGTCCTGCACATTGCCCAGCAGGCGGCGCACGCCCAGGGCCAGGGCGGTGTCCTTCAGGAAGCCGGCCAGCCGCGATGCGTCGAAGTGGTACGCATAGGCCATCGGCCCGCCATACTGGGGATCGTCGATCCGCTTGGGGCCCCGACCGGCCTCGCAGACTCTTTCTTGCAGGGTCACTGCGTCCGCCAGCGATCCTGACCCCTTGGCCATCAGCCAGTAGGGCGCGAGGTCGACCCCGCCGTTCAGCAGGCGCGGGTTGGCGAACGGATGATAGTAATACCGGCTCGTCCCGCCCTTCGGCGACTCGGCCCAATCGACGAACTTGATCCCCTGCTTGAAGGTGGCGTTGGCGCCCTTCATGAACGCGGCCTCGTCGACGCCGATGGCGCGCATGGTCGTCTGGATGGTTGGGAAGGTCCCCTCGCCCACTCCGATAATGCCGATCTCGCTGGACTCGATGAGCGTGATCTTCACCCCGTCCGGCCGGTTGGTCCCGAGCCGCCGCGCCAGATAGGCGGCTGTCAGCCACCCCGCCGTGCCGCCGCCGACGATCAGAACATGGTCAATAGGATCAGCCACGGGCCGTCCCCGCGTCGTCCGCGGCGTCGCGGAAGCCATGCTGATAGACCTCGTCGAGCAGCGCCCGGTGGTCGGGCATGCCTGCGACCGCCCGGCGGGACCCTTCGCGGATCCGCGCGAACTCCCGCGCCGCCTGCTCGGTCCACGGATACTGGGCCCGGCTGGCCTCGATCTTGGTGGGATAGCCCATGCCGTAGAGGATGTACTGGTAGTTGAAGCTCTCGAAGCTGTCGTGGACCGTTCCGAAGTCGAAGGGGTCCGGCGCCCGGTCACGCCACATCTGCAGTCGTGATTGCAGGCTGTCCGGGATGGTTTCCGGCAGGCAGTTGTCCGTCCAGAATGCGTTGTCAGTGCGCCGCGTGATGCAATAGTGCAGCTTGATGAAGTCGATGGCCCCGCGATACCGCTCGGCCATGGCGTGATTGAACAGCCTGGCTGTCGGCTCTAACTCTCCGGTCCGCGGGAACAGGCGTCCGATCATCCAGATCGCAGCCTCGATCAGCATGATGCCGGTGGACTCCAGCGGCTCCAGGAAACCGCCGGACAGGCCGACCGCAACGCAATTCTTCACCCAGGGCCGCTCGCGGTGACCGATCCGCAGCTTCAGCATCCTCGGCGTCAGCGAGGCGGACGCCTGGCCGATGTAGTCACGGAGCACTTCTTCAGCGCGGGAATCGTCGGTGTGCCGGCTCGAATAGACATAGCCGACGCCCCTCCGCTCTGGCAGGGCGATGTCCCAGGTCCAGCCCGCCTCGTGAGCCGTGGCGACGGTGGTCGTGGCCACTGGCGCGTCGGGCCGATCATAGGGGACCTGCATGGCGAGCGCGCGGTCCACCAAGAGGGTGTCGCTGTGGTCGATCCAGGGCACGCCCAGCGCCTTCTCGATCAGCGCCCCGGCAAAGCCGGTGCAATCGATGTAGAGTCCGGCTGTGAGCGCGCCGTGTTCCCGCGTGATCACCCGTTCGATGGCGCCCGTCTCGTCGACCTCCACTGCCTCGACGTTGCCGAGCAGATGACGGACCCCGAGCTCCTTGCCCACGTCCTTCATCAAGCCGGCCAGCTTGGCGGCGTCGAAGTGGTAGGCGTAGCCCATCGGGCTGGCGTATTGCGGGTCAGTGATCAGCTTTGGGCCGCGACCGGCCTCGCAAAGGCTGTCCTGCAGCGTCACCGCCTGCGAGAACCGCACGTCTCCGGCGCAACCCAGCATCCAGTACGGCGCGAGGTCATGGCCGGCCATCTCGTGGGGCCGGGTGAACGAGTGATAGTAGTGTTGGTGGCGACCGCCCGCCGGCGTCTCGGCCCAGTCGACGAACTTGATGCCCTGCTTGAAGGCGGCGTTGGCGCCGCGCATGAACCGGGCCTCGTCCACGCCGATGACGCGCATGGTCGTCTGGATGGTGGGGATGGTCCCCTCTCCCACACCGATGATGCCGATCTCGCTGGACTCGATGAGCGTGATCTTCACCCCGCCCGGCCGGTCGGCGCCGAGCTTGCGCGCCAGGTAGGCGGCCGCCATCCAGCCGGCGGTGCCACCGCCCACGATCAGGATCTCGTCGATCTGCGCGGCCATGTCCCCCCTCCCTCAACTCGCGGCCGGCAGCAGGGCGGCAAGCGCACTCGCCAGGGCCTCCGCCCGCGGGCCGAATACCACGTGGACGACGCCAGGCGCGGGCCGGGCCAGGGCGCGGGCCCCCAGCGAGCGGAGCGCCGCTTCGTCGACCCGGTCATCGTCGCCCAACATGACACGGATGCGGCTGGACGCAGCCCAGGCTCCATGGACGTTACCCCGCCCGCCCAAGGCCTGGAGCAGCGAGGCGGCGTTGACGGGCGCCACCCCGCCGCTCAGCTCAGCGCGGATCTCGCGCGCCACCTCATCGGCGATCGGGCCGACCACCACCTGCAGATCGCGGGGCGAAGGTCGGATGGTCCCTCGCGCGCCGAGAGCCTTCAGCGCCGCCTCGTCAACCTGGGCCTGATCGGCCACCACCAGCCGAAGCCGCGTCGTGCAGGCGTCGACCGAGACGAGGTTCCCCGCTCCACCCAGCGCCGCGACGAATCCGCCGGCGCGGTCGCCAACCGGTGCGGGGGCGGATGCGGCCGTCATCGGCCCGTCCTCGCGTCCCGGCGTCTTGAGGTTGAAGCGAACGATGAACAGCCGGAACAGGCCATAGTAGACGCCGGCATAGGCCAGCCCCACCGGGAGCAACAGCAGCGGACGGGTCGCCTTGTTGAAGTTCAGCACATAGTCGAACAGCCCCGCCGAGAAGCTGAACCCCAGCTTGATATTCAGCAGGTCCATCAGCGTCATCGCCAGCCCGGTCAGCACCGCGTGCACCACATAGAGGAAGGGGGCCAGGAACATGAAGGTGAACTCGATCGGCTCGGTCACGCCGGTCAGAATCGCGGTCAGCGCCAGGGACAGCAGCATCCCACCAACCTGCGCCCGCTGCTCGGGTCTGGCGGTATGGTACATGGCGAGGCACGCCGCCGGCAGGCCGAACATCATCACCGGAAAGAAGCCGGACATGAAGGCCCCGGCCGTGGGGTCCCCCGCAAAGAAACGGTTCAGGTCGCCGGTCGCGCCATGGAAATCGCCGAGGATGAACCACGCGACGTTGTTCAGGATGTGGTGCAGGCCAGTGACGATCAGCAGCCGGTTGAGCACGCCATAGACGAACAGACCCGCCGGTCCGGCGGCGACGACCGCGCGGCTGAGCGTCTCGATACCGCCGTCCAGCGCACTCCAGCCAAGGCCGAAGATCAGCGCCAGGGCCACGCCGGCGAGGCCGCTGACGATGGGGACGAACCGGCGCCCTCCGAAGAAGGCGAGGTACTCTGGCAGCTTGATGGTCCCGAAGCGGTTGTAGAAGTCGCCGGAGATCACACCGGAGAGGATCCCGAGCGGGACGCCGAGCTTGTTCACAACACCGACCTTGAAGGCCGCCGCAGCGAGGTCGTGCGCCTTGCCGGTCATGCCCGCCAGCGCCTCGGGCGGTGCAGGGATCAAGGACTGCGCGCCGTTGAAGGCCACCAGATAGCAGACCACCCCGGCCAGCCCCGCCGCCCCGTTGCCGTCCTTGGCGAAGCCAACCGCCACGCCGATGGCGAACAGCAGGCCGAGGTTGGAATAGATCGCCCCGCCCGCCGCAGCCATGATCGGGGCCGCCGCGCCGATCATGGGAATATCGCCCTGCCCCAGTCGCAGCAGCAGCCCCGCCACCGGCAACACCGCAATCGGCAGCATCAGGGCGCGTCCGAGAGGCTGCAGTGCTGCAAGGCTCAGGCGCGGGGTCATGACATGGCTCCCTTCAAGCGACCGGGATTGGGGTCTATCAGCCGCAAAGCGCGAACAGCGGGTGCAGAAGTCTGCACAAGCGCCCTCGCAGCCAGGTCGCGGCAGGCGTCCAGGTCGAGCGTGCGGATCAGCGCCTTCAGTTCAGGAATGACCGCCGGCGCGGCCGAGAGCTCGCCGACGCCAAGGCCGATGAGGATCGGCGCGGCGGCCAGATCCGAGGCCAGCCCGCCGCACACTGCTACCATGCGGCCACGGCGGCGTCCGCCATCCGTCGCCTCCCTGATGATCCGCAGCACCGCCGGATGGAGCGCGTCCACTTCTGCCGCAAGGGCCGGATTTCCTCGGTCCATGGCCAGTGTGTATTGGGCGAGGTCGTTGGTCCCGATCGACAGGAAATCCGCCTCCTCCGCGATCAGGTCGGCCGTCATAGCCGCCGCCGGGGTCTCGACCATGGCGCCGACCTGGATCGGCTGCTTGATCCCGAGCTCCTTGCGCAGGCCGTCGACGATGGTCCGTACCCGGACGAGCTCAGAAACGCTTGAAACCATCGGGACCAGGATCCGGCACTGGCCGCGAGGCTCGACCATCAGGATCGCGCGCAGCTGGGCGGTGAGGACTTCAGGCTTCCACAGACCCACCCTGATGCCGCGAAGCCCGAGGGCCGGGTTCTCCTCGGCCGGGATAGGCAGGTAGGGCACGGGCTTGTCCCCACCGACATCGAGCGTCCGAATGGTCAGAGGCCGGCCATCGAGGGCGCTGGCGATCGCCTGGTATTGGGCGGCCTGTTCACCCGCATCGGGAGCAGCCTGCCGATCCATGAACAGGAACTCGGTCCGCAGCAGGCCGCAGCCTTCGGCCCCGCCGTCGACGGCCGCGGCGGCGTCCGCTGCGGAAGTAATGTTGGCGTACACCTCGATCCGGGTTCCGTCGGTCGTTCGCGCCGGGGCGTGGGCGCCCAGCCTGGCGTTGGCCTTGCGGGCCTGCCGCTCGGCCAGGCGCGACTGCGCGGCCTCGATCTCCACTGGCCGCGGGGCGACGGTCAGCAGCCCTGCGTCGCCGTCCAGGATCAGCATGGCGCCGTCCTCTATCGCCAGCACGCCCGCCCCTGCCGCGACCACAGCCGGCACGTTCATGGCGGCGGCGAGGATCGCCACATGCGCCGTGGGTCCGCCGCGAGCCGTGCAGAGGCCGCTGATGCGGTTCGCGTCCAGCGCCGCCAGCTGCGATGGGGCAAGGTCGTCAGCCAGCAGGATGGCGTTGTTCGGCAACGGCTGTGCCCACGCGACCTCGCCGTTGAGCTCCAGCAGCACCTGCCGCTCCAGGTCGATCAGGTCGGCCGCCCGCCCAGCCATGCGTTCGTCGCCCAGGCCCTGGAGAACGGCGACGGACGCCCGAATAGCGTCGCGCCAGGCGACTCCGGCGCTGTCGCCGCGGCCGATGGCCGCCCGCGCGGCTCCGATCAGCTCCGGATCGTCCAGGAAGGCCAGGTGCGCAGACATGATTGCGCGCTGGTCGGCGGAGCCGCGCCCGGCCTGGGCGCTCACCCGGCTCGTCACCGCCCGTAGCGACGCATCGAGCGCCAAGGTCTCGGCGGCGGCTCCGGCCGAAGCCCGCTCGACACAGGCGTCGGGCTCAACCAGCCGCACGGCCGGCCCGATGGCGAGGCCCGGCGCCGCCGGCGCGCCCTGGATGTGGCGGGCGTCGGCCTCGACCCTAGCACCGGGCGGTCGCGGAGGCGCTGTGGTGCGTTCCGGCGCCTCTAGGATGCCATGCTCGACCAGGTCCGCTAGAGCCGCGACAGCCGTAGCCGCGTCGGAGCCACGCGCCCACAGCGTCAGCCGATCCTGGGACCGGACGCCGAGGGACATCACCGCCATAGCGCTCCTGGCGTTGGCCCGCCGGTCGCCGGAAAGCAGCGCCGTCTCCGACACCCAGCGCCTGGCTTCGGCCGCGACCAGCGCGGCGGGTCGGGCGTGCAGGCCGTGTGGCAGGTTCACCATGATCGCCCTCGTCACCGGGTCCGACCCGGCCTCGGCGCCGGCCGCCGCACCCGATTGCACCGGCTCGAGCGCCATCAGCTCGTCGCCCACGGCGATCATTCCGTCAGGCGTCCGGCGGACGATGGCGAAAGCGTCGCCATTGATGATGACGACCGGCGTCAGGAGGCTCCTGGCCCGCCGCGCGAGCAGGTCCAGGTCGAAGCTGATCAGCGCCTCGCCCGCGGTCACCGCCTGGCCGGCGGCCACGTGCACGGTGAAGCCTTCGCCGCCCAGGGCGACGGTCTCCAGGCCAATGTGCAGCAGCACTTCGGCGCCTTCCGGGGTGCGCAAGGTGACCGCGTGGGTTGTCGGAGCCAGATGGCTGACCACCCCGTCACATGGGGAGTGTAGCGCGCCGACCGTCGGATCGATCGCCAGACCGTCGCCCAGAATCCGACCTGAGAACACCGGGTCCGGCGCCTCGTCCAGGGAACAGACCCAGCCTTGCAGCGGCGATTTCAGGATCAAGGAGGGCAAAGGCGAGGTTCCTGTCATCGCTGGCGCACCGCCTCTTGCGTGTCCAGCCGGACCCAGTCGATCGCCCAGAGCGGGTCGAGCGCCTTGGAGGCGAAAGTGAAGCACAGGTCGTGCTTGCCGACCCGTGGCGGGATGGCCACGCCCAACGGCGTCACGCCAGTGGAGAAAGTGGCGGGCGTCAAGGGGATGCTGGCGACCAGGTCGCCCGCGCACCCGTCCATTCGCACCTCCAGTTCGCCATCTGGCGTATAGGGTGCATGAAGCGCGATCCTGGCGCGGTCGACGCCCAGCTGGAAGTTGAACGGCAGCTGCGCCACGGCGACGGTCAGGCCCGAGACGGCGGACAGGTCCTGGCCCGGAAAGATCCAGCAAGGGTTCAGGATATCGACCAGATAAGCGCCGCGTAGTCCTGGAGCCGGTCCGTCATCCTCCAGGTTCAGCGCGAGCTTGTTGGTGCAGAGCGTGAGCTGTTGGCTGTTGCGCAGACGCATGCTGTCGCGGTTCAGACGCTGATCGACTTCGGCCGAAAGCCGCCGGTCGCCGTCGAACGTGGCGGCGCGCAGCCTCGCGGGGAAGGTCAAGGCCAGGGGCCTGGTGAAGACCGGAGCGTCAGGTCCGGGCGCCGAGCCGTCCGTGGTGTAACGGATCTGGCCAAGCGCCAGCTGGTTGGACAGCGTCACCACCGCGCCGTCGGCGACCGAACCATCGACGGCGTCGATTCTCACGGCCAGCGCCCCTTCGTCCGCCGGCAGGCCGATCGCCCGATAGCGTGCAAACGCCGCCGGCAGGCGGGCCGCGAAGCTGGCCCAATCCCTGCGCTCAGGCGCGGACCAGCCGACTTCGGCGACCGCCGCCGCGCGCGGAAAGGCCATGGCCGCCACCCGCTCCTCGGTGCGGACATGCTCGGTCCAGATGTTGGCCTGTAGGCCCAGGATATGGCCCTTTTCCGCGTCGGCCAGGGCCGTGGGCTCCGGCTCAAAGGCGTAGACATTCTTGAGGCTGACCACAACGCCGCGCCCCGGCGGCTCACCCGGCAGGTCGGTCTGGCGATGGTCGAAATAGAGCACCGGATCGGTGGCCATGATCACGTCGTGTCCGGCCTTCGCTGCGACCGCCGCGCCATCCGGTCCATGCCAGGAGGTGATCGTGGCTTCCGGCGGCAGGCCGCCCGCCAGGATGTCGTCCCATCCCACCACACGGCGGCCATGCGACTCCAGGAACTGCTCGATCCTCTGGGTGAAGCGGCCCTGCAACGCGTCCTCGTTGGCCAGTCCTTCGGCCTTGATCCGGGCCTGGATGGCGGCGGACGCTCTCCATTGGTCCTTCACCGCCTCGTCGCCGCCAATGGCGATGTAGGGGCTTGGGAAGAGCGTCATCACCTCGGTGAGGACGTCCTCCAGGAACGCCAGGGTCGCGTCGTCGTAGCTATAGATGTAGGGAAATATCCCCCAGTCGCTCTGCACCTCTCGCGGCGGCGGGCCGCTCGACGAGAGCTTTGGGTAGGCCAGCATGGCGGACAGGGCATGCCCCGGCATCTCGATCTCAGGCACGATGGTCACGCCGCGCGCCTTGGCGTAGGCCACCAGCGCCCTCGCCTGGGCCTGGGTGTAGAGGCCGCCATAAGCGGCGCCGGCCCAGGCGCCCGCCGGGATGCGCCAGGCGCCGACCTCGGTCAGCTTGGGATATTTGCGGATCTGCAGACGCCAGGCCTGGTCGTCCGTGAGGTGCCACTGCAGGACGTTGAGCTTGTGCAGCGCCATCCAGTCGATCAGGCGCTCGATGAAACCGATTGACTGGTAGTGCCGCGCCGAATCCAGCAAAAGGCCCCGCCAGGCGAACCGGGGCTGATCGCTGATCTCCACGGCGTCGAGCCGCACGCCACTCGGCGAAGCGCCCGGCCCGGTGAGCATCTGCCACAGACTGACCGCGCCGTAGAACAGGCCCGCATCCGTCGCCGCGCTCACGACCACCCCCTCCCCGCTCACGTCGATGGCGTAGCCTTCCGGAGCCATCGCCTTCGGATCGGCGACCCGGATGAACCGGATCAGCGGTTCGGCAGCGGCGGCGCGCGCCTTGCCTGCCAGCACAAGTTGCGGTCCGCCCGCCTGGGGGACACGCCGCACCAGCTCCTCCGCCGCGAAGCGGGAACCCGGGTCGCCGCCGGGAACGGCCACCAGCGCTCCAGCCGGTATGTCCAGCGCGCCCGCCTGTGGCGTCACGTTTAGCGGTGCGGGGATAATCGTCGGCGGAGCAGCGTCGGCCGAAACGGCCAGGGTGACGGACGCCAAGACCAGCGCAGCGGCGAACGCCGCCCATTGCGACCCTGATTTCGTCATCGGCATCGACACTAACAGCGCCTTGCGCCTCTCCCAAAATAGAGAATAGCGGAGCGGCGGACCGCCCCGCCAAGTTTTCGGGGAGAAATCATCCGCCGAAGCGCCAGCCCGCGCACTGGCGGGCCGGCGCTTCCGCCAAGAGCTAGAACTTGGCCCTTGCGCCTACGAAGAACATCCGCCCATTCTTGTAGATGCGCGCCGGCTCATTTTTGTTGTTGTCGTAGTATTCGTGCAGCGTCGTGTCCAACAGGTTCTGCACATCAAAGGTCAGTGACACGTTCTTGGTCACGTTGAAATCGACCGAGGCGTCCATATCACCGATGTTGCCGGAATAAAGCGGACGGTTGCCTCGCTCGGAGTCGTAGTCGACGAAGTAGGAAGAGCGGAAGTTGTACGACACCCGGGCGCTCACCCAACGATTCTCATAGTAGCCAGTGGCGTTGAACGAGTGCTTCGAATTGGACGGGATGGGCACGCCATTGTCTGCGCTGGCATGGGAGAAGGTGTAGTTGGCCTGGACCCCGAAACCGCCCCAAAGAGGCTGCTGGTAGTTCACTTCGAAGCCATCCACGACGCCGCCGGCCGCATTGACCGGACGTCCCACCACATAGTCGCAGGTGTAGAGGCTGACCGACTGCATGACGCAATGGTTGGCCGGGTTGGCGATCCGCGGATCCGGCCCTCCACCAGGAAGGGTGGCGCTGGCCGCCAGGGTGTGCCGCTCCGTCACCGCCTGGGACACGATGTAGGTCGAGATGTCCTTATAGAAGAAGTCCACGGCCAGCAGGGACTGCTTGGCAAAGTACCACTCGGCGGAAGCGTCGAACTGGGTCGCCCGATAGGGATTGAGGTTCGGGTTGCCGCCGTTGCCGGTCAGCAACGAGTCGGTGAGGGCCGTGAAGCCGACCATCTGGGCGTAGTCGGGACGGGCCACCACACGGCCGGCCGCGGCGCGAAGGACGATGTCGTGGCTGAGGTCGAACGAGAAGTTCGCGCTCGGCAGGATGTCCGTGTAGGTCTTTTCCGACGACGTGGGGACGTAGAACCCGAACGGGTTGGGGATGGCCCCCGCCGCGGTGGGCGCCACGCCGACGGTGTTGGCGATCGAGTGGTCGCGGGTCCGCACCACCCGCAAGCCGAGGTTCCCCCGCCAGCCTTCTCCTTCGAACTTGCCCATCACATAGCCGGCCCAGGTCTTCTCGTTGAAGACGAAGCTTTCGTTCGGACCGTAGTGGTTGCAGTTGAGCAGGCCCGCGCAGCCGGCCGGCTGGGTCCCGCCGGGCGTGGCGTTGTAGGTGTCGGGCGCCGGCAGACCGCCGTAGATGCTTTCGATCTTGTGGGGGTCAGCCTGGATGTACTGGCTCAGCACGCCCGGACCGGCGATCCCGGACAGGAAGTCGCTAGGTGTCGCCCCGCCTGCCACATCCGCCAGGGTGCAGGGGTGTCCGGAGCAGGCGGTCGCGCCAGGCCCGGTCCAGGGCAGAAGCGCGCGGCGCTGCCCATAGGTGACGTCCACGTTGCGATCATGGTCGGTGTAGCGGGCGCCGAACGCGATCGACTTGAAGACATTGCCTTCGATGAAGCGTTCTCCGTCGAACTTGCCGTAGAACTCCTTGTCGTCGTTCAGGATGGTGTTGTTGGACGCCCACCCCAGGCCGAGCTTGGTGGCGTCGACCGCCGGATTGATATCGGTGAAGTGCACCTTGGGCAGGCCGCCGCTGAGGTCATAGGTGACGCCCGTGGCCGCAGTGGTCTCCCAGAAGGGCTGGTGATCGGTATTGCCGACCGCATCGGTGTAACCGACCTGGCCAAAGAACTTCCAATCCGCGTTAGGCCGCCACGTGCTGTCCAGGTTGACCGATCGGACCTGAGTATGGGCCAGGCGATCGATGGCGTCGAACACTGCGCCGGCGCCGCCGGGCTGATCAAAGGTTCCGGCCGTAACCACGTTGCCGACGACGGTGGTGGCGGTGAAATGCTCGCCGGGGGTCACCGCCAGAGCGTTGTTCTTGCTGGTCCCCCAGTACATGAAGTTCTGGTTCAGGTTGTCGGCGTCCATGTGGGAGTAGAGGCCGGTCAGGTTGAACTCGATCTGGTCGTTCGGCCGCCACTGGATCCCCACATTGCCGCCCATCCTTTCGCGCGTCTGGCGGAACAGGGTCGAGCCGATCAGCGAGGGGATGATCACCGAGGTCCCAGGGGTGACGCCGGTCACGACGCCGCTGGTCACGCCCTGGGCCGCAAGAGCGGGGACGTTCAGGGTCTCGTAGCCGAGCACCTCCATGCCGTCGCGGCGGATCTCGCGCTTGTCGTACATGCCGCCGACCAGGATGCCGAAGGTCTTGTCGGCGTTGTGCCAGGACAGCAGGGCTGAACCGACCGGGCTGGCCTTGCCGGACTTCTCGTCGATGAACGCCTGCGCCGTGGCCGCAACGCTGATCGCATCGAGGTCCAGCGGGTTGCGGGTGTGGACGTTGACCATGCCGCCGACGCCGCCTTCGGAAATGTCAGCCTCTGGACTCTTGTAGACATCCAGCCGCCCGACGATCTCGGACGGCAGCATCAGGTAGTTGAAGCTGCGGCTGGCCTTGAGCTGGTCGAGGATGAACCAGTCAGCCGTGGACACCGCATGTCCATTTAGCTGGGTGAGATTCAGGGTCGGCGCCGTGCCGCGGATCGAGATGCGCTCGCCTTCCCCGAATTCCCGCGAGATGGTGACGCCCGGGACGCGTTGCAGCGATTCGGCGACGTTCTTGTCTGGGAACTTGCCGATGTCTTCAGCTGTGATCACGTCCAGGATGACGTTGGCCGTGCGCTTGCTCTCGATGGATTGCTGCAGGGACTGGCGGATGCCGACCACCACGACCTCTTCGCCCGGAGGCGGTGCGGTGGCGGCGATCGACGGAGAGGCCAGGCACAACAGCGCCAGGCTGCTGACCGATGCCGCCAGAACGTCTTTGCGAAATGCCATGGTCTTGTCCCCTGATGATCCCCTGGACCGCCCGCCGATTGACCCTGCCGGCAAGTCCAATCTAGTACCAACTCGTTCCGCCGGATTGGATCGCTCCCCGTCACGGCGGGCCTTGACGCCAAGCTGCCATCAAATGTTCATCTCTTGCAAGCCCAAATTAGCACCAATCAAGGACCAACGATTTTATTGGTATGCAAATGGTCCTGGTCTGTGGCAAGAACACAACGCGCTGGTCCGCCGGCGCCTGAGAACCTAAGGGAGCACGTCTTGGCGTCGTTTGCGGAGCAAGTGGGCAGGCTGGAAGATCACGGCCATGCACCCCTTTATCAGCGGCTGCAGCGCGCCTTGCGTGAGGCGATCGCCAACCAGGTGCTGGGGCCCGACGACGCCCTGCCGCCGGAACGCGATCTGGCCACAGAGTTCGATGTGTCACGGATCACCGTGCGCAAGGCGCTGGATGGTCTCGTCAGCGAAGGGCTACTGATCCGCCGGCAAGGCGCCGGCACCTTCGTCGCGGCGCGTGTGGAGAAGAGCTTCTCCAAGCTGTCGTCGTTCTCGGAAGACATGCTTTCGCGCGGACGCACGCCGCACAGCGACTGGCTAAGCCGGTCCGAGGGCTCGGTCACGCCTGAGGAGTCGATGACCTTGGGCCTGAGCCCCGGCGCAGCCGTCTATCGCTTCAACAGGATCCGTTACGCCGACGCCGCCCCCATGGCCCTGGAATACTCTACCATCCCGGCGTTCGCCCTGACCTCCCCGGAGGCGGTGGAGACGTCTCTGTACGGCGCACTCGAACGGAACGGCCACAGGCCGGTCAGGGCGCTGCAGCGCCTGCGGGCAGTGCTGTTCAACGCCGAGCAGGCCGAGCTGATGCGGGTCCCGGAAAAGGCCGCAGGCCTGCTGATCGAGCGCCGCGGATTCCTCAAGGACGGTCGCGCCGTGGAGTTTACCCGCTCGTTCTACCGCGGAGACGCCTACGACTTCGTCGCCGAGCTCAATTCGCTCGCCAGCTGACCTCCCCGGAGATCCCCGCGTGCAGTTCGATCGGAATCCTGGCCCTCTGGCAGCGGGCGACAAGCCGTACGAAGCCACGCGCATGTTCCAGGAGGCGGCGCAGGCGCCCTCGGCTGTCCGCAGCCAGCTCCTCGCCAACGCACCGTCCATGCGCCGACTGGGCGAAAGCCTCCGGGCCCTAAGGCCCACAGCAGTGGTGACCATCGGCCGGGGCAGCTCGGATCATGCGGCCACCTTCGCCAAGTACCTGATCGAGACGCGCCTGGGGATCGTGACCGCGTCGGGCGCGCCCTCGGTGAGCTCCCTCTACGCCTCGACCCCAGGCATGGAAGGCTCCGTGTGCCTGGCGATCTCCCAGTCCGGTCGCAGCCCCGACCTGCTGTCGGCCGTGGCGGGCGCCAAGGCTGCCGGCGCCTACGTCATCGCCCTAGTCAACGCCGGGGGCGCTCCGCTGAGCGATCTTGCTGACGAGACGGTCCCACTGCACGCGGGCCCGGAGCTCAGCGTCGCCGCCACCAAGTCCTACATCACCGCTCTTTCCGCCATCGCCCAGCTGGTGGCGGCCTGGTCCGAGGACGAGGATCTGACAGACGGACTGGAGGCGCTCCCCGACCATCTGGAGGCGGCCTGGACGCTGGACTGGACCCCCGCGCTGGAGCATCTGGCGCCCGCCTCGAACCTCTATGCGATCGGCCGCGGGCTCGGCTTCACCATCGCCCAGGAGGCGGCGCTCAAGTTCAAGGAGACCTGCGGCCTGCACGCGGAGGCGTTCAGCGCCGCAGAGGTGCGTCACGGCCCCATGGCGCTGGTCCACAAAGGATTCCCAGTGCTGGTTTTTTCTCAAGACGACGAAAGCCGGACCGGGGTCGAGGCGCTGGTAGACGAGCTTGCCGCGCGGCGAGCGGACGTCATGCTGGCCTCAGCCTCGCCGCCCGCTCGGGCGAACGTCTTGCACCTTCCCAGCCTCCCGGCCCATCCCGCGCTCCAGCCCGTACTGCACGCCCAGAGCTTCTACCGGCTGGTCAACCAGGCGGCGGCGGCGCGCGGCTACGATCCCGACCATCCCCCGTCGCTCAGCAAGGTCACGGAAACCCTTTGATGGCGGTCGCTCTCGTCAACGGCCGGGTGCTCGCCGCGGGACGCATCGTCGAAGGCCAGGCGGTCGTGATCGAGGCCGGCCGGATCACGGCGCTGGTTCCCGCACGCGACCTGTCTCCGGGTTCGATCCCGCAACGCGACCTGGAGGGCGGACTGCTGCTGCCGGGCTTCAACGACGTCCAGGTGAACGGGGGCGACGGCGTCCTGTTCAACGACGCGCCCACGGTCGAAGCGATCCGAAAGATCGGCGCGGCGCACCGCCGCTTCGGCACCACGGGCTTCCTGCCCACCCTGATCAGCGACGACCTGCATGCCGTGCGCGCGGCCATCGAGGCGACGCGCCAGGCCCTCCAAGAGCGCGTCCCCGGACTCCTGGGCGTACATATCGAAGGCCCGTTCCTGAACGTGAAGCGGAAAGGCATCCACGACGCTTCCAAGTTCCGGGTGATCGACGACGAAGCGTTCTCGCTGCTCACCTCGCTCGGCGCGGGGCGCACCCTTGTCACCCTGGCGCCGGAGAAGACCAACCCGCGCATGATCCGCCGCCTCGCCGACGCCGGCGTCGTGGTCTCCGCCGGCCATACCAACGGATCCTACAAGACCTTGCGCGCGGCCCTCGACAACGGGCTGACGGGCTTTACGCACCTGTTCAACGCCATGTCCCCCCTCACCAGCCGCCGACCCGGCGCGGTGGGCGCAGCGCTGGAAGACCAGGCCAGCTGGTGCGGCGTGATCGTCGATGGGCGCCACGTCGACCCGGTGGTCCTGCGCATCGCTCTGCGCTGCAAGCCCCTGGACCGCTTCATGCTGATCACCGACGCCATGCCCAGCGTCGGCATGGTCCACAAGGTCTTCGACCTGCAGGGCCGGCGCATCACCGTGCAGAACGGCGTCTGCGTCGACCAGGACGGCACCCTGGCAGGCTCGGACCTGGACATGGCCGGGGCTGTCCGCAACGCGGTCCAGTTGATGGGCCTGGACCTGCCTCAGGCCGTTCGGATGGCCAGCCACACCCCCGCCGCCTTCCTGAAACTGGACGCTGACTTCGGCGAGATCGCGCCGGGCCGGCGCGCCAATCTGGTGTTGGCCGATGACGACCTGACGATCCGCGACACCTGGATCAATGGCGTCAGCGCCGGCGGCTAGGCTCTTGGGCCGAGGGCGTCCAGGAGCGGATCGAGGCGTGACCCGTGCGTTCGAGATCGGCCAATGGATGTAGCGTATAGCGGCCGCCGCACTTGCGCCGCGCTCGCCGTCGCGACCGGCCGTGACGTCTCGTGGAAGGTCAGGCACGCTGGAGCCCACGCGAGGCCCAGAAACGCCAGCAGCCGGCGCAGCTCGCGTTCGGAATCGGCCACTAAGTCCTCATAGGCGACCTCCGTCATCATTCCTGCCGGCAGCGCACTCCGCCAGTGGGCCATCAGCCGCTCGTACCCTCGATAATATCGTCCCAGCTCGGCCAGATCGTAGCTGTAGGGCTGCGCGCCCCGGAACAGGGTCGCGAAGCATGAGAGGCAGGTGTCCGCTGGATCGCGCTTGACGTGGATGATCTTCGCGCCCGGCAGGGCCATGGCGATTAGGCCAAGGTAACGGAAGTTTCCGGGCATCTTGTCGATGACCCGCAGCGCGTCTGGCCGAGGAGTCCACACGCCGGACAGGTATCGCCCTCCGATGCCGTCCCAGTCCGCGACGCCTAAGTCGCGCGCGCCCAGGGGAAAACGGGCGCCGAACTCCGCCACGATCCGGGGAATGTCGATCCGTTCGCCGGCGCCGTGCACCTGCGGATGACTTGCCAGCATTTGTTCGGCCAGCGTCGTCCCCGAGCGCGGCATCCCGACGATGAACACCGGTCCGGGCGCGGCGTCGGCCTCATCGCGCGCCATCATCTCCTGGGTGAACACCGTGGCGATGTGGGTGAAGCCCTCAAGGGTCGCCGCTTCGTCATAGGCGGTTCGCGCCCGCACCAGGGCGGCGCCCGCCAGAAACTGGTCCAGGCCGTCATCCGGGCGCCCGAGATCCTCGTAGGCCTTGCCGAGCGCGTAGTGCAGGTGCTCGCGGTCCTGACCTGACAGCCCGGCCGCGTCGAGCGCGGCCTCCATCCTGTCCAGCCGGGGGTCCCCTTCGCGAAAGGGGCCGGCCAGGGCCAGGCTGCGGTGGAATTCCCCCTTCCCCGGCGCCAGGACCGCGGCTTCTTGCAGTGCGAAACGCGCCGCCTCCAGCCGCCCTTCCACGGTCAGGCAGTGCCCGAGATTGTGCCAGGCGGCCGCGTAGCGCGGCTCCAGCGACACGGCGCGCTCGTAGGCGCGTACGGCGTCGGCCGTCCGTTCGAGCGCCACCAGGGCGCCGCCGTAGTTGTTGAGCGTTCGGGGATCATCCGGCGCAAGGACAAGCGCCCGCTCGAACCAGTGCAGAGCCTCTGCCTCCCGCCCCATGGCGGCGATGACGCCCGCGAGGCCTGACAGGGCCTGCGGTGATGCGGCGTTCTCGGCCAGCGCCGAGCGGAAGAGCGCCTCCGCACGGGCCAGCCTGCCTGCGGCGGCGGCGCGTCCCGCCTCGTCGAGCAGGCGCTGTTCAGCGGTGGGGGTCGGTTGGTCCATGGCGGCAGCGCTTATTGGCGCCGGCGCACTTCGAGAATCAACCGCCGCCGAGTGGTAGGCCCTAGGGGAGTCGAACCCCTCTTCCCAGATTGAAAATCTGGTGTCCTAACCGATAGACGAAGGGCCCCTCGGCGGGGAAGCGGCGATATATCCGCCTTCCTCCCAGGGTGCAAGACGGGCTTGGCTTATCCGCACATTCTTGGGTCGGCGGCGTCCTCGATCTCGAGCTCGACGCCGTTACGGCCCTGGTAATCGTCCGGCTTGAGGCGGCCGACCAGATGCAGAGCGCCTTGCGCCGACATCAACCGGCGTCCGAGCTCGACGTCTCCCGCGCGCCAGGCCACCGCACGGAGCCGCCCGCCGGCGCCGTCCGTCAGCGTGCAACGCACGTGGCCGCCACGCACCAGCATGGGATGCTCGATCAGCACTTCGCCGAACGCGAACATCGGCTCAGGATTGCCCGGCCCAAAGGGCGCCATCTGCTGGAAGGCCTCGAATAGCAGTCGCGTGGCGGAGGCCGGGGTGACCAGGGCGTCGATCTCCACGGCGTCCTGTTCGGTCGCAGTGGCGCAGGCCTGCGCCAACCGGTTGCAGAGAAAGGCTCGCAGGGGATCGATCCTATCGGATCTCACCGTGACCCCAGCCGCCATGGCGTGCCCGCCACCGGCCATCAGCAGGCCCTCGTCAAAGGCCGCGTGGATCGCCTGGCCGAGGTTCACACCAGGCTGGGAGCGCCCCGAGCCTTTGCCGATCCCGGCAACGGCATCGAGGCCAATCACGAGGACGGGGCGGCGATATCGCTCACGCAGACGTCCGGCGACGATCCCGACCACACCGGGATGCCATTCGTCGCGCGCCACAACGATGACCGGGTCATCAGCGCGCCGCTCCCGGTCGATCAACTCCACCGCCTGGTCGAGCACCACTCGCTCGACCTCCTTGCGGGAAGCGTTGAGGGCGTCGAGCTCTTCGGCGAGCGCTGAGGCTTCTTCCGGGTCGTCCGTGGACAAGAGCCGTGCGCCGAGATCGGAACGGCCGATGCGGCCTCCGGCGTTGATCCTGGGGCCCAGCACCCATCCGGCGTGGAACACCCCGGCGGGGCCCGGCTTGCTGCCGGAGATCCGAAGCAGCGCCTGCAGCCCGGGATTGCGCCAGGCGGACATCACCTTCAGTCCCTGGGCGGCAACGGCGCGGTTGAAGCCGGTCAGCTGGGTCACGTCGCAGATGGCGCCCATGGCCGCGAGGTCGAGCCATTGGCGGATATCCGGTTCCGGACGGCTCGCGAACAGACCCCGACGGCGCGCCTCCCGGTTCAAGGCCGCCAGCAACACCAGGCTGACTCCGGCAGCCGCCAGGACGCCCTGTCCGGAATTGCAGCCGGGGCGGTTGGGATTGACTACAGCGGCCGCCGCCGGCGGATCGTCCCGCATCAGGTGATGGTCGATCACCACCACGTCCAGGCCCATGGTCGAGGCGGCCGCGATGGCGTCATAGGCCGCCGCGCCGCAGTCCACTGTGATCACCAGCTCGGCCCCGCGGGCCTTCAGGCTGGCGAAGGCGGCGGCGCTCGGCCCATAACCCTCGGTGATCCGGTCAGGGACATAGATCGGCAGCTCCTGCCCCATGGCCCGGAACCAGCGCACCAGCAGGGCGGCGCTGGAGGCCCCGTCCACGTCATAGTCGGCGAACACGGCGGCCGGCCTGCCATTCTCCAGCGCGTCCACCAGGATCTCGGCTGCGCGGTCCATGTCCAGGAACGAAGAGGGATCTGGGAACAGCGCCTTGAGGGTGGGATTGAGATAGTCAGCCGCGCCCTCGGCAGTGACGCCGCGGGAGGCCAGGGCCCTCGCCAGGGGCTCATCCAGGCCGCTGGTCAGCTGGTGGCGGCGAACCAGGTCTGCGTCGGCCGGGCGCTGGCGCCAGGCGCGCCCGCTGAGCGAGCGGGCCACGCCCAGGAACCCGACCATTGTGGAGCCATCGGCCAATCAGGTCGCTCGCTTCATCCGCACTTCGCGCACGGTGCCGGTGGCGGAGTCCATCACCAGCGAGTGGGTGTGGACGTGGCCGTCCTCGAACCGCACGCCGTCCAGCAGCGCGCCCTTGGTGACGCCGGTGGCGGCGAAGATGGCGGGACCGCGGACCATCTCGTGCAGATCGTACTTCTTGTCGAAATCGGTGAGCCCGAGCCGCTCGGCCCGGCCGCGCTCATCGGCGTTGCGGAACACCAGCCGACCCTGGAACTGGCCGCCAACGCACTTCAGCGCCGCGCAGGCCAGCACGCCCTCGGGCGCGCCGCCCTGGCCCAGGTAGATGTCGACGCCGGTCTCCGGATCAGCGGTGTGGATTACCCCGGCCACGTCGCCGTCGGTGATCAGGTGCACCCGGGTCCCGATGGAGCGGAGGCTGGCGATGATGTCTGCGTGGCGCGGCCGGTCGAGCACGCAGGCGGTCACCTCAGAGGGGCTCACGCCCTTTGCCTTGGCGACAGCCGCGATATTCTCGGCAGGTGAACGATCGAGATCGACCACACCGGCCGGATAGCCCGGCCCGACCGCGATCTTGTCCATGTAGGTGTCGGGCGCATGCAGCATGGTTCCGGCCGGCGCCCAGGCCATCACCGCCAGGGCGTTGGCCATGGCCTTAGCTGTGAGCGTCGTGCCTTCGAGCGGATCCAGGGCGATGTCTATGCTGGGACCGTTTCCGGCCCCCACCTTCTCGCCGATGTAAAGCATGGGCGCCTCGTCGCGCTCGCCCTCTCCGATCACCACGACGCCGTCGATGTTCAGGCCGTTCAGCGCCGTGCGCATGGCGTCGACGGCCGCCTGGTCGGCGGCCTTCTCATCGCCCCGCCCAACCAGCTGCCAGGCGGCTATGGCGGCGGCCTCCGTCGCCCAGACCGCGTCAAGCACGAGCGAGCGGCCCCAGTCGGTCGATCCCATAAGCGTCTCCTGTCGCGCCGTTATCGGCGGATTCTCAAATCGGCGCGATGCGCAACATGCGCGGCGGCGCCACCACTGCGTCAAGCCCGGCGATGCGGTCCACCGCCAGCCGCAGCACCGATTCCGGCGCCTCATGGGTGATCAGTACGATCGGCACGCCGCCTGCGTCCTCCACGGGCTTCTGCAGGAAGCTGTCGATTGACACGCCCGCCTCGGCGATGGTCTCCGAAACGGCCGCAATGACGCCCGGCTGGTCACGGACCAGGATCCGAACATAAGCGCGGCTGACGTGCCGCGTTGGATCGATCCGCGAGAACAGCTCCAGTTCCGTAGCCGGACGCTGGAACACGGGCCGGCTCGCGCCCGTCAGGACGTCGGCGATATCCGCCGCGACCGCCGCCGCCGTCGGACCCGAGCCCGCCCCCGGTCCCTGGATGAAGATCCGCCCTATCCGCTTGCCCTCGATGAACAGGGCGTTGAGCGCCCCACCCGTGAGCGACAGGGGGTGGTTCAGCGGCGCCAGCGCCGGATACACCCGCACCGAGACACCGTCCGCCTCGCGAATGGCCGCCGCCACCAGCTTGATCCGGTAGCCCAGGTCGCGGGCCATGCGGATGTCGAGCAGCTCCACGCCCTCCAGCCCCTCGATCTCGGCGGCTGGGAAGTTGGGCGCCTTGCCAAACGCCAGGGCGGCCAGGAGCGTGATCTTGTGGGCGGCGTCGAAGCCGCCGATGTCCATGGTCGGATCGGCCTCGGCGTAGCCCAGCCGCTGGGCCTCGGCGAGCACGTCCGAGAACGAACGCCCTGCGGCCTCCATCTCGGTCAGGATGTAGTTGCAGGTGCCGTTGAGGATGCCGGCCACCGCGACGACCTCGTCGCCGACCATGGCCTCGCGCAGCATCTTGACTGCGGGCGTCCCGCCCATCACCGCCGCCTCGAACAGCAGTGGGACGCCCTTGGATTCCGCCAGGCGCGCCAGCTCCAGGCCATGCTCGGCGATCAGGGCCTTGTTGGCGGTGACCACCGGCTTGCCATGGCTGAGCGCGGCTTCGACCGCAGCCTTGGCCGCGCCGTCCGATCCACCCACCAATTCGACGAAGATGTCGGTGTCCGGCGACTTGGCCAGCTCGACCGCGTCGTCGAACCAGGCGAGGCCCGATATGTCCACCGGACGGGGCCGGGAGCGCGAGCGGGCCGAGACGCCGTGCACAACAACCCGCCCGGGCGCCGGGGCGAAGTCCGGGTTGTCGGCCAGGAACTGGAGCAGTCCTGCCCCAACCGTCCCGAGTCCGGCCACGCCCAGACGCCAGATCCTGTCCGCCATGCTCTGATCCTACTCTGCCATGGCCGGCGTCCTGGCCAGGATCGCATCGGCGTTCTGCAGGAACTTCTTCACGTTGCGGGCGGCCTGGCGGATGCGGTGCTCGTTCTCCACCAGCCCGATGCGGACGTAACCCTCGCCATATTCGCCGAAGCCCAGCCCCGGCGAGACGGCCACCTCGGCCTCCTCGATCAGCAGCTTGGCGAACTTCATCGAGCCCGCCTCGCGGAAGGCCGGCGGCAACGGCGCCCAGGCGAACATCGAGGCCGACGGCGACGGGATGTCCCAGCCGGCCCTGCCCATGGACTCCACCAGCACGTCGCGGCGCGACTTGTAGGTCTGACGGATCTCCTCGACGCAGTCCTGCGGCCCGTTCAGCGCAGCGGCCGCCGCCACCTGGATCGGGGTGAAGGCGCCGTAGTCGAGATAGGACTTCACCCGGGCGAGTGCGGCGCAGAGCCGCTCATTGCCCACCACCATGCCGACCCGCCAGCCAGGCATGGCGTAGGTCTTGGACAGGGAATTGACCTCGACCGCAATCTCCTTCGCGCCTTCCACCTGAAGAATTGACGGTGGTGGATTGTTTTCAAAATAGATTTCCGAATAGGCGATGTCAGACAGCACCAGCAGGTCATGTCGTCGGGCCAGGGCGATGACCTCTTTGTAGAAGTCCAGGTCCACCCATTGGGCGGTGGGGTTGGAGGGGTAGCTGACGATCAGGGCGATGGGCGGCGGGGCGAGGCCCGCAACCGCCTGGCTGATGCCAGACAGGTACTGCTCGGGCGACAGGGCCGGCACGTGGCGGATGGCGCCGCCAGCCATGATGAAGCCATATGCGTGGATCGGATAGGCCGGGTTGGGGCAGATCACCACGTCGCCGGGGCCGGTGATCGCCTGGGCGAGATTGGCGAACCCTTCCTTGGATCCGAGGGTGGCGATCACCTCGGTGTCGGGGTTCAGCTTCACCCCGAACCGGCGATCGTAATAGCCTGCCATGGCCTTCCTCAGCCCCGAAATGCCCTTTGAGGCGGAATAGCGGTGGGCCTTGGGCTTGCGCGCGGTTTCGCAGAGCTTGTCCACGATGTGTGCGGGCGTGGGCATATCGGGATTGCCCATGCCGAAATCGATGATGTCGACGCCCTGCCCCCGAAGCCTCGCCTTGATGCGGTTGACCTCTTCGAAGATGTAAGGCGGCAGGCGCTGGATGCGGTGAAAATCGTTGTTCATGACTGTGGCCTGGCCGGAAGTCCCTGGACGCAACGTCCTCGAGCGCCTGGATAGACTCCGGCCGGATCGGAGCCAAGCGCGTGGCTGAGCTGGATTTTGGCCCCCGGAGCCCTACTTGGGCGGCGGAGGCGGCGTAGCTCGTTCACGCAGGGACTGGGCGTAGGTCCGGGTCCGCTGTTCGGCGTCCTCGGGCGGAATGTCGGTGGGCTGCGCGCCCGCCTTGGAGCGATGCAGCGCGGCGTAGGCGTCGGTGTCGGTCAGGGCGGGCGGCAGGGCGTCGGCTTCGGCGCCAAGTCTCGCCTGGCGATGCTTCAGGTCCAGGACGGCGGCGCGCCACTCCGAGACGGGACGGATGTCGGTCGGGACCTCGGGAATGTCAGCGAAACTGGGATAGGGTCCGGGGTGGCGGCTGGCCTCGAGCACGTCCTTCGCCACCGGGCTATTGGGATCGACCGGCAGATTGGACATGCCGCGCACTTTGGCGGGCAGCACGCACGCCGAGGCGCCGAGCGCCAGTCCCGCGATCAACGCGAGCCTGGCCGCCCTTGAGACGGACTGTCGGTAGAATTGCAGAGGCACAGTCGATCCGGGGTTCAGCGCACCGGAGGTCTTATGCGATGATCAGCCTGAACGAAAGGCGCCAGGAAGGAACGGCATGACAACCAAGGCGAAGACGGCGTCCAAGGCCCGGCGCAAGGAGCCAAAGGCCGATCCGCCGCCCGAATCGCCGGCGCCGGCCCCGGAATCGGCGACTGCCGCCGCCCCGAACCCTTTGGGCGGCGCAGACTTCGGCTCCGGCGAGCAGCTGAAGCTGATGCAGGAGATGTCGGCCAACCTGGCCAGAGCCGCCATGATCGCCCAGGGGGCCATCGCAGAGGCGACGCTTCTGCGAGCCGAGAACCCCTCCTCAATGGGCGGTGACCCCTTCCGCATGGGCCCTGCCCTGACCGGCATGGTCGGCCGGATGGCGGCCAACCCCGACAAGGTGCTCAAGGCCCAGGCCGAGCTCTACGCCGGCTACATGGAGCTGTGGCAGTCCACGGCCAAGCGGCTGGCCGGCGAAGCGACCGATCCGGTGGTGACTCCCGAACGCGGCGACCGCCGGTTCTCCGATCCGGATTGGAACGAGAACCCGGTCTTCGACGCCATCAAGCAGTCCTACCTGCTCTCGGCCAACTGGCTGAACAACCTCGTCGCCAACGTCGAGAACGAGGACGCCACGGAAAAGCGGCGGGTCGAGTTCTTCACCAAGATGCTGACCGACGCCTTCTCGCCGTCGAACTTCCTGATGTCCAATCCCCAGGCCCTGCGGGAGGCGCTGAACACCAAGGGCGAGAGCCTGGTGAGGGGCATGGAGAACTTTGCCGCGGACCTGCACCGCGGTGGCGGCCAACTGGCCATCTCGCAGACCGACCTCTCGAAATTCGAAGTTGGGGTCAACGTCGCCACGAGCCCTGGCAAGGTGGTCTTCCAGAACGAGATCCTGCAGCTGATCCAGTTCTCGCCCACCACCGACAAGGTGCATGAGCTGCCGCTGCTGATCTTCCCGCCCTGGATCAACAAGTACTACATTCTTGACCTCCGACCTGATAATTCCATGGTCAAGTGGCTGACTGAACAGGGTTTTACTGTGTTCATGACGTCGTGGGTGAACCCCGACCCCACCCTCGCCCACAAGACCTTCGAGGACTACATGCTCGAGGGGGTCTATCCCGCCATCGAGGCGGCGCTGAAGCAGAGCGGCGCCAAGCGGCTCAACACCGTCGGCTACTGCATCGCCGGGACCATGATGTCATGCACCCTGGCGCACATGGCGGCCCGCGGAGACGATCGGGTTGCCTCAAACACCTTCTTCGCGGCCCAGCAGGACTTCTCCGACGCCGGCGACCTGAGGCTGTTCACCGATGAAGACTGGCTGCGGGTGATCGAGGTCTCCATGGACCGCGCAGGCGGCGTGCTGCCTGGAAGCTCCATGGCCGGCACCTTCAACGCGCTCCGGGCCAACGACCTGATCTGGTCGTTCTTCGTCAGCAACTACCTGTTGGGCAAGGATCCGAAGCCCTTCGACCTGCTGTTCTGGAATTCGGACCAGACCCGGATGCCGCGGGCCCTGCACCTGTTCTACCTGCGCGAATTCTACCAGAACAACCGCCTGGCCAAAGGCGAGATGGTGCTCGGCGGCGAGACCCTGGACCTCGGCAAGGTGAAGACCCCGATCTACGCCCAGTCGGCCAGAGAGGACCACATCGCCCCCTACGCCTCGGTCTACCGCGGCGCGCGCCTGTTCGGCGGGCCGGTGAACTTCATCCTGGCCGGATCGGGCCACATCGCCGGCGTCGTCAACCATCCGGACGCGAAGAAATACCAGCACTGGACCAACCCCGCCCTGCCCGGCTCCTTAGACAAGTGGCTGGCTGGGGCCGAAGAGCATCCCGGCTCCTGGTGGCCCAACTGGGCGAAATGGCTGGCCGAGAAATCCGGGCCCAAGGTTGCCGCCCGAGATCCTGCCAAGGGTCCGCTGAAGCCCATCGAGGACGCGCCCGGGACCTATGTGAAGGTGAAGAGCTAGAGCGAGCTGAGGTGAGATTGAACCGCCTGCGTCGAGCTGGGACGTCTGATCCGTCAGGAGCGGCGCGAAGGGCGATGCGGGGCATGGTCCGAGCGGCGCAACGCCGCGGGCGGGCGTCCCAGCCCGACCCGAAGTGCCGCCGGCTTTCACCGAGCGGGGGGCGTCGACGTCCTTGGCCGTAGCCCCGCTACGGCTTGCAGCCATCTCCTGCCCGCTCGGCGAAATCCGGCGGCGCAGGCGATTCAATCTCACCTCAGCTCGCTCTAGGCTTCACGTCGCGGTCTTGGCCGCCCTGATGCCGGCGTTGGCGAGGTCGCCGTAGGCGAACGCCTGCCGCAGATCGGAGATGGCTGAAGGGATCAGATCCAGAGCCCGCTTCGTCGCGGCGATGGAGTCTTTGTCGAGGTCCGCGATCCTCTGCGCCAGCCCGATCGCCGTTCCCATCAGGTCCTCAGCCGACACAACCTGATTGATCAGGCCCCAACGCTCGGCGTGTTCGGCGGTGATGGGCTTGGTCGTGAACATCAGCCACGCCGCCCGCTTGCGAGAGATTGCCAGTTGCGTGGATGGGCCGGCCAGCGCCGGGTAAACCCCGAAGCCGAGCTCGGGCATGCCGAAACGGGCCTCTTCGGCTGCGATGGCGAGATCGCAGCAGTTCACCAGCGTGAGGCCGCCGCCCAGGGCTGCGCCATTGACCGCCGCGATGAACACCGCCTGATGCTGACGAACCGCGAGGTTGACCTCGGCCCATTCGCCGAATGCCGAATGATCTCCGCGGGTCAGATCCCCGTCGCGTTCCTTGAGATCGATGCCCGCGCAGAAATGGCGTCCCGCGCCAGTGATGATCACTGCCCGACAGGACTCAGCCGCCCGCAGGCACTCCAGGAACGCTCGGCGCGCGCCGCGGTCCATGGCGTTGGCCTTGGCAGGCCGATCAAGGGTCAGGACGGCGCAATGCCCGTCGATCCGCAGCACGACTCCGGGTCCATCAGGATCCGCCACGGTGGGGCTCAACAGGTCCATGATCGGTTCCTGAGCTCAGTCAGTGTGGAATGTGGCGAAGGCCTCGACCGGCTCGCGGCGGGTGACCAGGGCGTTCGCCGGCTCGGCGGGATCGGCGTGGCCGAGCGCCATGCCGCAGACGATCATCTGAGTATCTGGGATACCCAGGGCCTGGCTCACGATCTCGGGATAGTTGGCGATCGACTGCTGCGGGCAGGTATCCAGGCCGCGGCCCCGAGCGGCGACCATGGTGTTTTGCAGGAACATGCCGAAGTCCAGCCAGCTCCCCAGCTCAAGGTCACGGTCGATGGCGAACACCAGGCCGACAGGCGCGCCGAAGAAGGCATAATTCCGCGCGCGTTGGCGACGGCCGGCCTCGAAGTCTCCGCGGGCGACACCCACAAGCTGGTAGAGAGACCACCCGGTCTCCCGCCGCCGTTCGATGTAGGGAGAGCGCCACGCAGTTGGATAGTAGTCGTATTCCGCGTGTTCGGGCGCGCCCCCCATGAACGCGTCGGTGAGCTCCGTTCGCAGCCTGGCCAGCGCCTCCCCAGCGAGGACATGAACATTCCAGGGCTGGATGTTGCTGCCGCTGGGCGCACGCGCGGCAACGGACAGGATGTGCCGCACGGTGTCGAGCTGAACCGGCTGCGGCAGGAACCCCCTGATGCTTCTCCGCGACAGGATCGCCTGGTCCACGGCGTTGAGGGGTGAGATGGCGCCATTCGCGCCACCGCCGTCCTCCGGCTTCGGCTGATGAGGCGGGGCGGAAGTCACGAACGGCCGCAAGTCAAAGTCATGGACGCCTTCCATGGAAATTCACGTGGACATCAGAGCGACCCCGGCCGCGCCCACCATCCCGGCGCTTCCTCAGCTCTCCGGGACCGCCAGATAGACCACGAACCAGACGGCGTCCGCAAACTGGCTCGGCTCGCTGTCAGATAGCTCAGGAAGGGTTTTGCGGGCTCCTTCGATCAGCGCCTCATCGGTCGGAAGGGCGTCAACAAGGAACACGATCTCCCGCCAGGATCGACTTGAATACTCGGACCAGGGCTCGGCCTGCCGTCGTGGCGCGGGGTCGTAGTCGCACCAATAGAGTTCGGCCGTCACACCCGGGAGCCTCAGTTGGACCTGACCGCCGATGCAGGCCAACCCCGCCTCTTCGGCGGCCTGCGCCAGAGCGGGAATGTCGGCGCGCCGCCACGC
>FTHI01001386.1_pt1 | contig 42488 bp, 37 predicted proteins | sample 1640891 | NCBI WGS metagenome assembly FTHI01 (sample SAMEA3914788, study PRJEB12502) | metagenome | biome: forest; material: soil | place: Canada | collected 2011-07-03 | depth 0.1 m
CGAGGGCCTGGTCCACGTCTCCGAGATGAGCTGGACCAAGAAGAACGTCCATCCGGGCAAGATCGTCTCCACCTCCCAGGAAGTGGACGTGGTGGTGCTCGACGTGGACGCCTCCAAGCGGCGCGTGTCGCTGGGCCTCAAGCAGGCCCAGGCCAATCCCTGGGAGCAGTTCGTCGAGACCCATCCGATTGGCTCGACCGTCGAGGGCGAGGTCAAGAACACCACCGAGTTCGGCCTGTTCATCGGCCTGGACAACGACATCGACGGGATGGTGCACCTGTCCGACATCGACTGGTCGGTTCCCGGCGAAGAGGCCATGGCCCGCTACAAGAAGGGCGACCTGGTCAAGGCCAGGGTGCTGGACGTCGACGTCGAGAAGGAGCGCATCTCGCTGGGCGTCAAGCAGCTGTCCGGCGACCCGATGGCCAGCGACACCTACCGCAAGGGCCAGACCGTGACCGTCACCGTGACCGAGATCACCTCGGGCGGCATCGAGGTCAAGTTCGGCGACGACGCAGCGCCGGTGACCGCCTTCATCCGCAAGTCCGACCTGTCGCGTGACCGCGGCGAGCAGCGCCCTGAGCGCTACGCCGTCGGCGACCGGCTCGACGCCCAGGTGACCAACGTCGACAAGGCGGCCCGCCGGGTCTCCCTGTCGGTCAAGGCCCTGGAGATGGCCGAAGAGAAGGAAGCCATCGAGCAGTTCGGCAGCCAGGACTCCGGCGCATCGCTGGGCGACATACTGGGCGCCGCGCTCCGCGAAAAGGAAAAGACGGCCAAGGAATAGGCTTCGGCCAAACACCAACGCTGCAGGAGGGGCTCGCCGCGAGGCGGGCCCCTTTTCTTCTGGCCGCTGTCCGAAACGTTCAGCGGTCGCGAAGCATTCGCCCTGATATGCGGCGATGGCCATGGACGATCCGCAGCACACTGACACGGTCGGCGGCCGGTTCGTATTCGTAGATCACGATGTAGGGCCAAACGATTCCGATACGCGCCAAGGCGCCGAGCGCTGGACGCCTCGGGCCAAGCGGGGGATGCGTTGTAAGCCGGTCGTAGAGTCTCTCGAACCGAGCCGCGTAGCGGGCCGCCGTCCGAGGGCCCGCCTCCCCAATCAGATGCTCGAGGATTCCGTCCGCGTCCGCGTCAGCCAGCGACGAGACAACGACGCTGGCCATCAGCCCCTGGAACGCGCCAGGCGAGCGGCGTTGCGCGTCTTGTGTTCCTCAAGGGGAATCGTCTCGCCACGAGCCATGGCTGCGCGGGCCTCGGCAACGTCGTCAGCCGCCCACTCGAGGTCGTCCGTATCTTCCACGATGCGGGCATCGAGCATCTGGCGGATGGCCTCATCCAATGACGGGAAATCGCCGCGGGCGACTCGCGCCACCAGCCAGGCTTCATGCTCGGGGGTCAGGACGACTGCCATACCTAAGCCTACCACGGTTGGCCGAGCCGGACGAGACGCCGACGGGAACCTGCAGCGCTTGGCTTGCGTCAACTCGCGCGGACTAGGAGTCGCCCAGGACTCCCGCTAGCGTCGCCGCTCCATGAACGCTCCCGCCACCACGCCGATTCCGGCCGACGCCACGCCGGTGATGGCCCAGTTCTTCGAGGCCAAGGCGCGCCAGCCTGACGCGCTGGTGTTCTTCCGCATGGGCGATTTCTACGAGCTGTTCTTCGAGGACGCGGTGAAGGCGGCCGGGGCGCTGGGCATCGCCCTGACGGCGCGGGGCAAACACGCCGGCCAGGACATCCCCATGGCGGGGGTGCCGGTGCATGCGGCCGAGGCCTATCTGGCCAAGCTGATCCGGGGCGGCTTCAAGGTGGCCGTCTGCGAGCAGATGGAGGACCCGGCCGAAGCCAGGAAGCGCGGGTCGAAGTCCATCGTCCGGCGCGACGTGGTGCGGGTGATCACCCCTGGGACCCTCACGGAAGAGGGCCTGCTCGACGCGCGCGGCTCAAACCGCCTGGCGGCCGTGGCGGTGCGGGCCGGACAGGCGGCGGTGGCCAGCGTGGAGCTCTCCACCGGCGAGGTGGAGTGTTGCCTGACCAGCCCATCGGGCCTCGCCGCGGCGCTGGCCGCCCTGTCGCCGTCTGAGACCCTGGTGCCGGACCGGCTGTTCGCCGACGAGGTGGTCTCGGCCGCCCTGAAGACGGCGGGCGGTGTGATCCAGCCCATGGCCTCGGCTCTGGCCGAGCCAGCCGCCTCCGAAGCCCGGCTGAAGCGGCTCTATGGCGTGGAGACCCTGGACGGCTTCGGCGCCCTGGCCGGTGCGGAGGTCTCGGCGCTCGGTCTGATTGCCGCGCATCTTGAGATCACCCAGGCCGGCCGGACTCCTGCCCTTTCGGCGCCGCGGCGCGCCGGCGAGGCCGACGTCATGGCCATAGACCCCTCCACGCGGGTCAGCCTGGAGATCGAGAAGAGCCAGTCCGGCGCCCGCGACGGGTCCCTGCTGGCCGCCATCGACCGCACCATTACGCCAGGCGGAGCGCGCCTGCTGGCGGCCAGACTCTCGCGCCCTCTGCTGGACCCGGCCGCCATCGACCAGAGACTGGACGCGCTGTCCTGGCTCCTGGACCGACGCGGCCTGCGGGAAGACGTCAGGCGGGTGCTCAAGGGAGCGCCGGACATCGCTCGCGCCCTCTCTCGGCTGGCGCTCGGCCGCGGCGGCCCACGCGACCTCGGGGCCCTGCTACAGGGACTCACCGCCGGCCAGGCGGTCTTGCGCCTGCTGGCCGAAGCGGCTGATCCGCTGGAGGCCCTGCCGGACGAACTGGCGGTCGCTGTCCAGGCGCTCGATCCGGCGCGTCACCCGGCGTTGGCGGAGCTGCGGGCGGCTCTGGAGGCTGGGCTTGGTCCTGATCTGGGGATGCTCGCCCGGGACGGAGGCTTCGTGGCGGCCGGCGTGCGGCCCGAGCTGGACGAGGCCCGCGCCCTCAGGGACGACAGCCGCCGGGTGGTGGTGGAGCTGGAGACCCGGCTGCAAAGCGACAGCGGCGTGGCCGTCCGCATCCGGCACAACGCCGTCCTGGGCTACTTCGTGGAGGCCACCGCCAAACAGGCCGAACCGCTGTTCCAGGCGCCGCTCAACGCCCTCTTCATCCATCGCCAGACCCTGGCCAACCAGATCCGGTTCACCACCGTGGAGCTGGCCGAGCTGGACGCCCGCATCGCCCAGGCCGGGGAACGGGCCCTGGCCATGGAACTGGAGATCTTCGAGGCCTGGCGCGAGCAGGCGCAAGGCTCGGCGGCCGAGCTGCAGGCGGCCGCCGGCGCCCTGGCGCGGATCGACGTCGCCGCGGCCCTGGCCGAATGGGCGGAGGACGCCCAGGCGGTGCGGCCGCAGATCGATCGGTCGCTCTCATTCGAAGCGGAGGCAGCGCGCCATCCCGTGGTCGAAGCGGCCGTGCGGCGGGCAGGCGATCCCTTCACCGCCAACGACTGCCGGCTGGACGGCGCCGGCGTCGGCGGGGCGCGCCTGGCCATCGTCACCGGCCCGAACATGGCCGGCAAGTCCACCTATCTGCGCCAGAACGCCCTTCTGGCTATCCTCGCCCAGGCCGGGAGCTTCGTGCCGGCCAAGCGGCTGAGGCTGGGCGTGGTCGACCGGCTGTTCAGCCGGGTGGGCGCGGCGGACGACCTCTCACGCGGGCGCTCCACCTTCATGGCCGAAATGGTGGAGACCGCCGCCATCCTGACCCAGGCCACGCCCCGTTCGCTGGTGATCCTGGACGAGATCGGCCGGGGCACGGCCACCTACGACGGCCTCGCCATCGCCTGGGCCTGCGCCGAGGCCCTGCACGACGTCAACCGGTGCCGGGCGCTGTTCGCCACCCACTATCATGAGCTGGCGCGCCTGGAGGGGCGGCTGGCGCACGTCTGCAACCTGTCGCTCCGCGCCAAGGAATGGAACGGCGAGCTGGTGTTCCTGCACGAGGCGCGGCCCGGCCCGGCGGATCGCTCCTATGGGGTCCAGGTCGCCAGACTGGCCGGCGTGCCGCCTGCCGTGGTGGCGCGGGCCCGCGAGGTGCTGGACCGGCTGGAGAGCCAGACGTCTTCCCCAGCGAGGCTGGATGACCTGCCGCTCTTCGCCACCCCGGCCCCGGTCGAGTCGGTCCACATGCCCAGCGAAACCGAGGCCGAGCTCGCGTCCATGGACGTGGACGGCATGAGCCCGCGCGAGGCGTTGGACGCGCTCTATCGTCTCAAGCGCCTGTTGCCCTGAGGGGAGGTTCAGGCCACCTCGACCTTGCGGGCCGCGCAGGATGCGCGGCTGAGGGCCTCGTCAATCACCGAGAACAGGTTCTCCGGCCGCAGCGGCTTGGAGACGTGGGCGTCCATGCCGGCCGCCAGACACAGCTTCACCTGCTCGGGCATCGCGTCCGCGGTCACCGCGACGATGGGGATGGAGGCGCAGGGACCGCCTTGGGCCCGGATGGAGCGCGCCGCTGTCATGCCGTCCATGACCGGCATCTGCACATCCATCAGGATGAGGTCGAAGGACCCCGTGCGGGCGGCTTCCACCGCCTCGGCGCCGTTGTCGACGAAAGTGACGTCGACGTCGGCGTTGGCCAGGATCGCCTTCATCACCAGCTGGTTGGTCCGGTTGTCCTCCGCGGCGAGGATGTTCACGGTTGACCGCGCCGGATTGAGCACCGCGGTCTGGATCGCCGGCGCCTCCTGCAGCGCCTCGGCCCGGGTCAGGGGCAGGGTGAACCAGAACAGCGACCCGCCGCCGGGATTGGGATCGACGCCGATCTCGCCGCCGAGGGCCTCCACCAACTGCTTGCAGATGGCCAGGCCAAGGCCGGTGCCGCCATAGCGACGGGTAGTCGAGGCGTCCGCCTGGCTGAATTTGCGGAACAGCCGCTCGCGGCCTTCCGTGGTGACGCCGGGCCCCGTGTCGGTCACGCTGGTGCGCACGACACAGTCGCCAGGGCCTCGTTCGGCCGCCTCCACCGAAATCCGGACCCCGCCCACGTCGGTGAACTTCAGGGCGTTGGACACCAGGTTCTGCAGCACCTGGCGGTAGCGGGTGGAATCTCCGATGAACCAGCCCAGGGCCGCGTCGCCGATCCGGACATCGTAGTCGAGGTCCTTGGCGGAGGCGGTCTCGCCGTAGAGGCGGGCGACGGCCTGGACCGAGGCGGCGAGATCGAACGGCGCCTCCTCGAACGCCATGCGCCCTGCCTCGATCTTGGACAGGTCCAGGATGTCGGACAGCAGGGTCATCAGGATCTGGCCGCTGTCGTTGATCACGCCGAGCATCCCGCGCTGTTCTTCCGACAGCGCTGTACCTTCCATGGCGGCCGCCATGCCGAGCACTCCGTTCAAGGGCGTCCGGATCTCGTGGCTCATGGCGGCGAGGAATTCCGACTTCGCCGTGTTTGCGGCTTCGGCCTCGTCGCGGGCGGCCATCAGCGCCGCTTCGGATGCCTTTCGGCCGGAGATATCGCGGTGGAAACCGATGCGAATGGTCTTGCCGTCGACCTCCAGCTCGGAAAGGGAAATCTCCGACGGGAAGACCTCGCCGGTCGCCCGCTTGGCCATGACCTCCAGTGCGTCCAGCACCCTTGCCGAATCTGGATCGGCGATGACCTTTTCCAGGATCAGCGGGATCGTGGCTTCCCAGTCGGCAAAGAGCAGTTCGACGCTCCTGCCCATGACGTCAGCCGCCTTGTAGCCGAACATCTGTTCGGCCGCCTGGTTGAAGCCGCTGAGCATGCCCGCGCCGTCGGTGCTGACGATGGCTTCCGATGCGTTCTCCAGAATCGCTTCCAGCCGTTTGGCGTCCCGGGCGCGGGCCGCGGCCTCTTCGCGGACCTGGCAGTTCAGCTCGGTGATCTCTCGCGAGACCAGGTCGATGGCCGCGTTGTTGTGACGCTGGCTTTCTTCCTGCTCCTCATAAGCCGTGCTCACGAGATCAAGCAGCACGTCCCAGTCCGGCGTCCCGTCGGGGCGGCCGGCCGTCGCTCGGCGGAGCTGACGTTCGATCAGTCTGTGACGGGGCTTGGCCGTCGAAGTCACCTCAAGCCGCCTCGCTGAGCAGCGTCACGCTCACCGAAGCGTGGTGAAGCACGCAGCGGCCCGTGCGTTCGTGAGGGGCGATCTCGCCATAGGAATAGAAGCCTATCGTTGGCGTGGCCGCCGATTCGGCCTGCACCGCCTCGGTCTCGTCGGCGATGCGCTGGCCCATCACCCACTTGCGGCCGATGCAGCTGATCATCAGGCCGAGCGCGTCTCCGTTGGCCTTGTCCATTCCGGCCCGGCGGGCCGCCAGGGAGGCGCCGTCGACCAGATGGTCGTCCGCGCCGCGCAGCATCTGGCCCCACCAGCCCTGTGGCACCTGGTCGATGAAGATGATGGCCTTGTTCTCCCGGTCTACGCCAACGACCTCGCGGATCACGTCCTGGGTGCTGTCGGCGTCGGGTTTGAAGGCGAAGGGGTGGCGCAGGCGCGCCGTTGTGCCGGCGTCGCCGACCAGCCGTTCGTAGACGTCGAGCGCGGGCTGACCGTCCAACTCGTAGACCACCGCGCCTTCGGATCGGGTCACGTGGCGCGACGGGCCGAGCGCGTCCCAGCCACCGGCGACGCCCTGTCCGATGCGCACCGAGGAGCCATAGAAGCCCAGCACCACCACGCCGCCCTCGCGAGGGGCCTCATTCAGGCCGGCCAGGGTCGAAGCGCCGAGCGTGGCGTCATCGCCGGCCATGCCGCCGGCCAGGATCATCTTCTCGGGAAGCGCCTCGATCAGGCCCTCCACCAGGTCCGCGCCATTGAACGAGAAAGCGTCGGCCAGGACGTAGACGCCCTGCAGGCCGTCGCCCCCGAGGCTCGCGGCCAGCCGCTTGCCCGCGGCGCGCGCGTCGGCCTTGGGCTCCAGCACCTCGTAGGCCGTCCTGACCTCGGTGTCGTCGAACCGAAGGGCGGCCGCCACGCAGGCGCCGTCGATCACGTCGCCGCGGTAGATTTCGCCGTTGGTGGAGCACCCCGCGATCGTGGCGCTCGGGTACAGCTCCCTCAGGCCGTCAAAGACGCCGGGCGACTTGGCCTTGGCGTACGCGGCGAACCAGATGACCAGCTGGGCGTCATCGAGCGGCTGCCCATCAAAACGCCAACCGGCGCCATCCTGATAGCGCAAGGTCGCTACACGCATCTCGGGGCCCCCTTATTGTTGTTTGGGGGCAGACTACCTGAGACGGTTTACCGTAAGGTTTTCGGCCAATGCGCTGGTTCTCAAGTTCGCCCGATCGTTCGATCAGACTCCGAGTAGCCTTCAGATCCAGAAAAGCCCACTGGAAACATACACTTGCTGGTGTCCCCATCGATTCCGAAGGTCGTCGGCGCTTGCGATCTGCGCTCGCGAGCTTCGGAATCGGGACGCTCGCCGGACTTGTGCGTCATTGCGCCGCACAAACGTACAGATTCAACGCCCCGTCCACGCCGACGCACCCTATATTGCCACCATGCGCCCTCGCCGGCTCCGCCCCACCCGCCTTGAATACGTCGTCGACGGCGTCAAGCTGCGCGCTCAGCTCACCGCGGGCGCTCTGGACGCCATCGGCGACGAGGCGCAGCAGCGAAAGCGCGCACTGGAGATCCTGCGCGCGGCCCTGTTCCGCGGCCGGATGATCGCCAAGGAACGGCTCGAGAACGGCGGCGGCGGCGTGGAGACCGCCCAACTCCTGTCCGGCGTGACCGACGAGGTGGTCACCGCTCTCTACGATTTCACCACCGTCCACGTGTTCCGGGCGCGCAATCCGACCCAGGGCGAGCGGCTGGCCTTGCTCGCGGTCGGCGGCTACGGCCGCGGATCCCTGGCGCCGTTTTCGGACATCGATCTGCTGTTCCTGCGGCCGTACAAGCCCACGGCCCACACCGAAAGCGTCATCGAGTTCATGCTCTATGCGCTGTGGGACCTGGGGTTCAAGGTCGGGCACGCCTCGCGCACGGTGGAGGAATGCCTCAAGCTTTCGCGGCAGGACTTCACCATCCGGACCTCGATCCTCGAGGCGCGCCGCCTGGCGGGCGACGAAGTCCTTGCTGATGAGCTGAAGCGCCGGTTCAGGCAGGAGGTCGTCAGGGGAACGGGCGCTGAGTTCGTCGCCGCCAAGCTGCGCGAGCGGGACGAGCGCCACGCCCGGGCCGGCGCGACGCGCTATCTGGTCGAGCCCAACGTCAAGGAAGGCAAGGGCGCCCTTCGCGACCTGCACACCCTGTTCTGGATCGCTCAGTACCTGCACCCCGCCGAGACCACCGACGGCGTCGTCCAGCTCGACATGTTCGAGCGGCGCGAGATTTCCACCTTCGTGCGGGCCTTCGACTTCCTGTGGGCGGTGCGATGCCACCTGCACTTCGCCACCGGGCGGCCGGAGGAACGGCTGTCCTTCGACCTGCAGCCCGAGATCGCGCGGCGCATGGGCTATGGCGACCGAGGCGACGCGCCGGCGGTGGAACGCTTCATGCGCCGCTACTTCCTCATGGCCGCGGAAGTCGGCGCCCTCACCCGCGCCTTCTGCGCCAAGTTGGAGGCGGAAGAGGCCAAGAAGCGGCCGCAGGGCCTGTCGCGGCTGCTTGGGCCGCAGCGTTCGGGCCGCAAGGCCCTGGACGCCCCGGGCTTCCACCTGGAGGGAGGGCGGATCACCATCGACGGCCCCGAGGTCTTCGAGACGGACCCGGTCAATCTGCTGCGCCTGTTCCGCCTGGCCGACCGACTGGATCTCGACCTGCACCCGGACGCCTTCACCGCCGTCACCCGCGCCCTTCGACTGGTCACCTCAAAGCTGCGGCGCGACCCGGAAGCCGCCACGGCGATGCTCGACATCCTCGCGCGGGGCCGGCGCACCTACCGCACCCTGACCCTGATGAACGAGTCCGGACTGCTGGGACGGTTCGTCCCGGAATTCGGCCGCATCGTCGCCCAGATGCAGTTCAACATGTACCACTCCTATACGGTGGACGAGCACACTCTGAGGGCGGTCGGCGTGATCGCCGACATCGCCGAAGGGCGGCTGGAAGAGGACCATCCCCTCTCCGTCTCGGTGATGCCGCTGATCGCCGATCGGGAAGCCCTGTTCCTGGCCATGCTGCTGCACGACACCGGCAAGGGCGGCGTCGGAGGCCAGGAGAAAGCGGGCGCGAGGGCGGCCCGCTCGGCCTGCGAACGGCTGGGACTGGAGCGCCGGCGTGTCGAGCTGGTCTGCTGGCTGGTGGAGCATCACCTGGTGATGAGCGACTACGCCCAGAAACGGGACGTCAGCGATCCGCGCACGGTGGAGGACTTCGCCCGTATCGTGGAATCGCCCGAGCGGATGCGGCTGCTCCTGGTCCTGACCGTGGCCGACATCCGTTCAGTCGGCCCGGGCGTGTGGAACGGCTGGAAGGGCCAGCTGATGCGCGAGCTTTACGCCTCTACCGAGCGGCTGTTCCGCGGCGGCCGCGGCGGCGACGTCGACCCGCTCCACGCCCAGCGCGTGGCCGAAGACTCCCGCCAAGCCCTCGTCGCCAGGGACCCCGGAGCCCAGGGATTCGCCGCCAACATGGAGGACGCCTACTTCTCGGCCTTCAGCCTGGAGGAACAGTCGATCCATGCCGGCCTGGTGCGGCGCGCCCAGGCGGAAGACCGCGCTGCAGCCACGGCGAGGATTCGACCCGACTTCAACGCCGCAGAAGTGACGGTGGCGGTGGGAGACCGGCCGGGGTTGTTCGCCGACCTGGCTTCGGCGCTCTCGGCCCGCGGCGCAGATGTTGTGGGCGCCAGGGTCTTCACCTCCAGGTCCGGACAGGCGCTCGACGTATTCTACGTCCAGGACGCCTCGGGCGCGCCCTACGGGGGCGAGCGCCCGGAGCAGCTGGACCGGTTGGCGCGGGCGCTCGAAGGGGCGGGGCAGGGCGAGCCGGTCAACGTGGAAGCGTCAGGGCCGCTGGACCTTGGACGCGCCGCGGCCTTCTCGATCGCGCCCACGGTGGCCATCGACAACGAGGCGTCCGCCGACTGCACCGTGATCGAGGCTTCGGGCCGCGACCGCAAGGGTCTGCTGGGCGAGCTCGCGGGGGCCATCGCCCGTCAGGGTCTTTCCATCCAGTCGGCCCACATCGACCACTACGGCGAACGGGCGGTGGACGCCTTCTACGTTCAGGAGCGCGGCGGAAAGCTCACCGGGCGCAAGGCCCAGTCGCTGAAGGCCACCCTGGTGGACGTGCTCGCCGAGACCGAAAGCACGATGGGGCCGAGGGCCGGCCTGCCGCTGGAGCGGGCCAGGGCCAGCGTCGCCCGCTGAGGCTCAGCCGGGGCTCACTTGCCTTTGGCGGCAGCCTCCAGGATGCGGGCCGACGAAGGCCGGCCGGCCAGGCCGCGGCCAGTGTCCAGCGTCACATGCATGACTCCATTGTTGACGCTGGCGGCGCTGGGCCCGCCCGGCGTGAACAGCACACGGGTGAAACGGCCCAGGAGGGTCTGGCCGTCGCGCCGCTTGGCGATCCGCCCGACGGCCTCGGCGGCCACTGCCGCGGCGTCTGCGAACAGGGATTCCGAGCCTGTCGTCACTTCCTGGGCGTCGAACACGATCAGGTGCCGCGCGGCGTGCGACGCCTTGATGCTGGCCTGCAGCAGCCTCTGACCGAGGCCCGCCGCCGACATCGCCTGCAGCCTCAGGGCCTGGGCCTGGCCCGCCAGGGCCACGGGCGCGCCGCCTGGCCGGCCGTGGGCGAACAGGGTGAGCCCCCCGAGCTTGGTGACGCGCAACACGGGCTCGCCCAGATCGTCCCGGTAGATGATGTCGCCCCGGGCGGCCTGGGACGGGACGAGCACCAGGACTTCCTGGCTCTCCTGGAACTTCAGAAGCGGCGTCGGGCTCGAGCGGTCGAGTACGAAGGTTTCGCCTTCATCCGAGACATAGCGCGCGACTGACGGCGCCGGGGCGCGGCGGTCATCCTGGGACTGGCTGTCGAAAATGACGTCGCCAAGTGTGCCCTGTGCGCTGAGCGCGAGGGCGCGTCCGGCGTACATCGACGCCAGGCAAAGGCCAGCCAGGACCAAGTGCGCACAACGCCGGAAGATCATGGTCTGGGCTGATGCCTGGGGAGTGGGGCCGTTTTTGGACGTGGAGCGGGCAATCGCGGCCTTTGATCCTGTTCCAACTCCAAGCTGGCGCTCGGTTCATCAATTGGCGATACTGTGCGCCGCACAATTGCCAATGGTTAAACCCAGGACAGGTCAACAGATGTCGGAGCCTGATCAACCCACCGGCGGCAAGCGCCGCGCCGCCGAAGGTGGGCCGGTCGTGATCAAGAAGTATGCGAACCGGCGGCTCTACAACACAGCCTCCAGTTCCTACGTCACCCTGGACCATCTGGCTGAAATGGTGCGCGATGGCGTGGAATTCGTCGTCTACGACGCCAAGACCAACGAGGACCTCACCCGCAGCGTCCTGACCCAGATCATTTTCGATGAAGAGAACAAGGGACCGCAGAACCTGCTGCCCCTGCAGTTCCTCCGGCAACTGATCGGATTCTACGGCGACTCCATGCAGTCCCTCCTGCCCAGCTACCTGGAGATGTCCCTGGAAGGCTTCACCCGACAGCGCGAACGGCTGAATCGTGAATTCGGCGGCGCCTTCGGCGGCGCCGAGGCGCTGGACCGCTTCCAGGAGCAGGTGCGGCAGAATCTGCAGCTGTTCGACCGCGCCATGAAGATGTTCTCCCCCTTCGCGTACACCCGGCCCGACGACGAGAAGCCGCCCATGGCTGGAGCGCCCGCATCGGGCGCCGCCCCCGCCTCGCCAGGCTCCGACGAAGCCCTGAACGCGCTCAAGGCCCAGGTCGAGGAGATGCAGCGGCAGATCGAGAAGCTGGCGAAGCGCTGACCTTCGTTCGCCGTGATCGACCTTTAAGAATTATTGCATAGGACTGGCTCCGCCATGCGAGCGATCGATCCATGACGTCCCCTGTCGACCCGATCCGCGGCGTTCCCCTGGATCGCCGGGTGAAGGAACGTCGCGCCGGCGAGCGCCGTCAGGACCAGCCTGAGGCGCAGGCAGAGGCCGGGGAAGAGTCACCCACGCTGCAGACCTTGCCGGTCCCTGTCGGGCCGCCGGCGCCCGACGTCTCGCTGGATCAGGGCTCCGCAGCCGCGCTCGCTGCGCAGCTGTTGGGCCAGGGCGGCCAGAAGCGGGGTCTGAGGGGCGGTCCGCCAGTATTGAAAGGCGCCAGGGCGGCCTATCTGGAAGCCGAATGGTCCGGCCCCCACGACCGCCGCAAGCGCGCCGGAAGAGTCGCCAAGACCCAGGTTTAGCGTTCTTGATCTTCCCCGCTCACGGGGTGGAGTGGGCGCAAGCGTGGGCTCAGTGCGACCGCTCGCCCCATCCGTCTCGGCGCGACGCGCCGATCCGCGCCTCTGTTTCACAGGGGAGGATGGGGTTCTGGTAACCCTAATGAAAAGTTGGCGCGGCTCTTGCTTGGCCACCGGCGGGATCAACGTTCGATCGGACCGCCGCGATGCCGACCTTAGCCGCCATCCTCGTCAAGGTCGTGGACGTGCTGATCGTCACCGTCATTTTCACGGTGATGACCTGACAGGCTCTGAAGCCTAGCGCGCCACCTTGACTGGAGCGGCGATCAAACCTTCCCGCTGAGCACGCTTGCGCGCCAGCTTGCGCGCCCGGCGCACGGCTTCAGCCTTTTGGCGAGCACGCTTTTCGGACGGCTTTTCATAATGGACGTGCCGCTTCATTTCGCGGAACGATCCCTCGCGCTGCATCTTCTTCTTCAGAGCTTTCAGCGCCTGATCGACGTTGTTGTCGCGAACGAAAATCTGAACGATGACTAGGTCCTCCTGTGGTGCAACCGCGCGGCCGGCCCGCGCCTGCTGCAACGCCTCGTGCGCCCGAAAGCAAGCTTCCGCGCGCGGCCGGCCAGATAGCAAAGCCCCGGGAGATTGTCCATGCGCGGGCTCAATGTCCGCGATAGGATGCCCTTCATGCCAGATACCGCCGACTGGGGAGCCACGATGGAGGCGCGTCTGCTGGACGCGGCCATTCCCCACGTCCCGGACCTGGGCTGGACGTCGCGGCTGGCGGCGCGCGCAGCCAGGGATGCCGGCCTGACGCCCGGCGAGGGGGAACTGCTTCTGCCGCAGGGCCCTCGCGACCTGGCGGCGCTGCTGTCCTACCGGCACGACGAGATCGCATTGGCGTCCCTGGCGGATGTGAATCCGGCGACGCTGAAGGTGCGCGAGCGCATCGCCAAGGGAGTCGAGGCCCGGGTGGAGGCCGCCGCTGCCGACGGAGCGGCCGTACGGCGGCTGATGGGCTTCTTCGCCCTGCCGCAGAATTTGGCTCTTGGGGGGCGACTGACCTGGGAAAGCGCCGACCGCATCTGGCGGTGGGCTGGCGATGCCTCCGCCGACGAGAATCACTACTCCAAGCGGGCCATCCTGGCCGCCCTGCTGGCCTCGACCCTGGCGGTGCGTCTCGCCTCCGGCGTCGCGGCCGCCAGCCGGCACCTCGAGCGCGGCATTGACGCGGTGATGGGATATGAGCGCGCCAAGGCCCGGTTCGCTCACGGCGACGTGGCGGCCGAGATCGCGGCCGTCCTGGCCCGGATGCGCTATGGCGCGGCGCGGGCGCCGTCGGACTCTACTCCCGCCTGAGCAACCGCTCGGTCAGCAAGGTCCCCCAGAAATTGGCCCTGAACCCGGCCTTGAGCGCCTGGTGGTCGTATTCCGGTCGACTGATCCACTCCACGACGTCGTCGCCCCCGGATTCGGCGATGCACCGTTCGAACACGTGGTCCAGCACGCCCGTGTAGCCCTGCCGGAAGTGGCCGTATCGGAGAGACAGCTGGCCGATCGCCTGCCCGATGGGCTGGCCAAGACGGAAGTGGGCGTAGAGCACGCTCATCAGCCCGGCCCGGTCCGCCCCGGACTTGCAGTGCACCAGACAGGGATATTCGATGGTCTCGAAGGCCTGTCTGGCCTGGAACACCTGCTCCAGCGTGGGTGCATCGCGCGAATAGACCACCAGGTCGACCAGCTTCAGGCCCAGCCGCGCGCAGGCGTCGGCCTCGATCACGTGGTGGGACTTGTGCGCCTCGCCCCTGAGGTTGAGCACGGTCCTGATACCCTGGTCGCGCCACCACTTCAGCTGATACGGCCAGGGCTGGTTGCTGCGGACGAGCTCCGGGCTGACCCAGAATGCGTTCTGGAACCCCAGCCGTAACCAGGCGTGATCGCTCCAAAGGAAGTCGAGATAGGCGCGCAGCCGTCCCAGCGGCGTGGACATGTCGAAGCGGTTCAATGGGCGATCCGGCGGTTCGACCGACACATAGGGCCAAGAGTCGCGCGCCGGAACCCTGCATGGCCCAGGCTTGACACCTGCGTCCCGAAGATCGACCGAACCCGGATGACGAAGTCAGACGCCAGGCTCGCTGCGTCCGATCGCCCGCGGCTGATGCGCCGGGTGTTGAAGACCTATCTGGCGCCGCACTGGCCCGGACTGGTCACGGCGTTGCTGTGCGCCGCGCTGGTCGGGGCCCTGGCCGGCGTGCTGTCGTGGCTTTTGGAGCCTGCGGTCCGGCGGCTGTTCCTGCATCCCGATCCCCAGGCTCTGGTCTACCTGCCTCTGGCGATCGCCGGGGTGGGTCTGATCCGGGGCCTGGCCCAGCTGGCGCAGGCGGTGCTGGTCAACCGGATCGGCAACGGGCTGGTGGCCGACGTCCAGGTCCAGCTGTTCGGGCATCTGATGCGCGCGGATCTCGAGCGTCTGCGCGCCACGCACACCGGCGCCTATGTCTCTTCGGTGCTCTATGACGCGGGGCTGATCCGCGAGGCCGCCACCTCCGGCCTGGTCGCCTACACCCAGAATCTCCTGACCGTGGTCGCCGCGGTGGTGGTGCTGTTCACCCAGGATCCGGTCCTGGCCCTGCTGGTGCTGGTCGCGGCGCCGCTGACCGCCATGATCATGCGCCGTTTCGTCAAGCGCACCCGTCACGCGGCGCTGGACGCCATGGACGAGACCTCGGCCCTTTCGACGGCGGTCATGGAAAGCCTGGACGGCGTGAAGATCGTCAAGATCGAGAACCGCGAAGCCGACGAGGAGGCGCGCATCGCCGCGGTCGTCCGCCGCCGGCTGGGGCATCTGATCCGCGGCGCAAACGCCAAGGCCCTGGCCGCGCCGGCCACCGACACCCTGATGACGGTGTTGATGGCGGGGATCATCGCCTGGGCCGGCTGGCGGTCCATGCACGGTCAGGGGGAGATCAGCCGCCTCCTGGCCTTCATCGTGGCCCTGGCCTTCGGGGCCCAGGCGCTGCGGTTCATGGCCAACTACCAGACGATCCTCACCGAGGGCCTCGCCGCCGCCCGCCGCCTGTTCATGGCCATGGATGTGGAACCCCTGATCCGGGACCGGCCGGGCGCAGCCGCCATCGACCGGGCCAAAGGGTCGATCCGGTTCGAGGACGTGACGTTCGCCTACGGCGGAGAAGCCCCGGCGCTGGGCGGCGTGACGCTGGAGGCGAGGCCCGGACAGACCATCGCCCTGGTGGGTCCCTCGGGCGGCGGCAAGACCACGCTCCTGAACCTGATCCCGCGGTTCTACGACGTGGAGGGCGGCCGCATCACCCTGGACGGACGCGACATCCGCGAGATCACGCTCGGATCGCTGCGCGAGCAGCTGGCCCTGGTGACCCAGGAGCCTTTCCTGTTCGACGACACCATCGCCGCCAACATCGCCTATGCCCGGCCAGGCGCGAGCCAGGCCGAGGTGGTCGCCGCCGCGACGGCGGCCGCGGCCCACGATTTCATCCTGGAGATCGCCGGCGGCTACGGCGCCCAGGTGGGCGAGGCCGGCGGACGGCTGTCGGGCGGCCAGCGCCAGCGCATCGCCATCGCCCGCGCCTTCCTGAAGGACGCCCCGGTCCTGCTTCTCGACGAAGCCACCAGCGCGCTGGACGCCGAGAGCGAGGCGCGCGTGCAGGAGGCGCTGGAGCGGCTGATGGCCGGCCGCACCACCATCCTGATCGCCCATCGCCTGGCCACGGTGCGGCGCGCCGACATGATCTATGTGATCGACCGGGGCCGGGTGGTGGAGGCCGGCGCCCACGACAGCCTGACCGCCCAGGGCGGCCTCTATGCCCGGCTGGCCAAGGGCCAGAACCTCGAGGCGGAAACAGCGTGAAGGCGCTGCTGCGCTCAAAGCCTGTCCAGGTCGTGCTGGGGACGGTGCTGGGGGGATATCTGTGGCTGATCCTGCACACCATCCGCTGGCGCCGCATCGACCGCGAGGCCATCGACGCCCAGTTCGCCCGGCCCGGCGGCGTCCTGGTGGGCTTCTGGCACGGCCTGATCGCCGCCTCCATCGCCGGCCAGCCGGTCTGCCTGCCGCACCGGCCCACCAAACTGATGATCTCGCTCTCGCCCGACGGCGAGTTCATCTCGCGCGCCATGGGCTGGCACGGTTTCACGTCGATCCGCGGCTCGTCGCGAAAGACCCGTGACCCCAAGCGGGCGGCGAGTGGTGGCGCGGCCTATCGCCAGTCGCTGGAGTGGGTGCGCAAGGGAGGCGTGCTGGTTCTGACCCCGGACGGGCCGCGCGGACCGGCTGGGGAGATGGCGGAAGGTATCGTCCGCCTGGCGGCGCGCACCGGGGCGCCCCTGTTCCTGATGGGGTTCGCCGCGACACCGGCGCTCCGGCTCAAGACCTGGGACAGGATGATGTTGCCCATCCCGTTCGGGCGCGGCGCCCTGGTGTTCGACGGCCCCTATCATGCGCCTGCCGGGGCCGACGCCGAGACCATCGATCGCCTGCGCCAGGAGTGGGCCGGGCGGCTGACCCGCGTGACCGAAGCCGCAGAGGCGGCCCTGGCGTGACCCGCCGACCGGGGGCCCTGGCGCTCTACGCCCTGTGCGCCGGCCTCGCCGAGCCGCTGGCGCCCTGGCTGCTCCGCGCCCGCGTCCGCCGGGGGAAGGAGGATCCCGGGCGCCAGGGCGAGCGCCTTGGCCGGACGGACCGGCCCCGGCCCGAAGGTCCGTTGATGTGGATCCACGGCGTCAGCGTGGGCGAGAGCCTGTCCCATCTTCCCCTGGTCGAGCGCATGGCGCGCGAACGGCCCGACGTGGTTCTCTTGGTCACATCCGGGACCCGGACTTCGGCCGAACTGCTGTCCAGACGCCTGCCGCCAGGCGTGATCCACCAGTACGCCCCCATCGACGCCCCCGCGGCGGTGGGCCGGTTCCTGGACCACTGGCGGCCGGACCTCGGGGTGTTCGTTGAGAGCGAACTCTGGCCCAACCTGATCCTCAGCGCCGCAGCGCGCGGCGTACGTCTGGCCCTGATCGGCGCCAGGATTTCGGAGCGGAGCGCCCGGCGCTGGACCCGGGCGCGATCGTCGGCGGCGGCGCTGCTGGAGACCTTTGATCTGATCTGGACGCAGGACGCGCCCACGCGCGACTGGGTCGAGGACCTGGGAATCGAGGTCGCCGGACGGCTGGATCTCAAGCGCCTCGCCGCGCCGCTGCCCTGCGACGAGGCCGCCCTGGCGGCGCTGAGGGACGTGGTCCAGGGCCGCCCGGTGGTCGTCGCCGCCAGCACCCACGCGGGCGAGGAAACCCTGGTGGCCACGGCGGCGGCCGGGTGCGATCCACGGCCGCTGCTGGTGGTCGTTCCCCGTCATCCCGAGCGCGGCGCCGAGGCGGCGCAGGCGCTGGCGGCGGCCGGCTGGCGCGCAGGCCGGCGGTCGCTGGGCGCGACGCCGACGAGTGAGGGCGACGCCTATGTCGCCGACTCCCTGGGCGAGCTTGGCCTGTTCTATCGCCTGGGCGATGTGGTGGTGATGGGCGGCAGTCTCATCAAAGGCTTCTCAGGCCACAATCCCCTGGAGGCCGCCCGCCTGGGCAGTCCGGTCATCAGCGGGCCGCACATGGACGCCTTTGCCGAGACCTACGCCGACCTCCTGGCAGAACGGGCGGTATTGATCGCGCACGACGGACCTGAGCTCGGGACGGCGCTGAGCGCGCTGGTGAAGGAGCCTTCTCTCGCGCGCGCCCTGGGAGAGCGGGGACGGGCCTTCTGCGAACGGGCCCCCGAGGGCTTCGAGGACCTCTGGGCGTCCCTGCTGCAGCGACTGCCGCCGCCATGAGCCTGCCCACGCCGCGATGGTGGTACCGGCGACGGGGGACGCCCGGGCCGCTCGTGCGACTGCTGCTGCGGCCAGCGTCCTGGGCGTGGGCCTGGAGCACGTCGCGGCGGATCGCCCGCGGACGGCCCGTCGATCCCGGCGCGCCGGTCATCTGCATCGGCAACGTCACCATGGGCGGCGCCGGCAAGACGCCGGTCGCGCGCGAGGTTCTCGCCCGCTTCGCCCACCTGGGGATCGCCGCCTGCGCCCTTTCCCGCGGCCACGGCGGCCGGCTCGCGGGGCCCGTCCGGGTGGACCCGACGCTGCACACGGCCGCCGATGTCGGCGACGAGCCGCTGATGCTGGCCAGGGACGTTCCGGTCTGGATCGCACGCGACCGCGCCTCCGGCGCCCTGGCGGCCGCGAAGGCCGGGGCTGGAGCCCTGGTGATGGACGACGGCCACCAGAACCCCTCGGTGAGGAAGGCCTTGTCGCTTGTGGTGGTTGACGGCGAGACCCGCGATGGCGAGTGGCCTTTCGGCGACGGCGCGGTGTTCCCCTCAGGGCCCATGCGCGAGCCTTTGGGGGCGGGTCTGGCCCGGGCGGACGCGGTGGTGGTGCTGCTTCCCCTGGGATTGGACCGGCCCGATCCGGAGCTGATCGCCCTGTTCGCCGGCAAGCCGGTGCTGATTGCGCGCCTGGTCCCGGCTGCGCCGCCGCCCACCGGCCTCCAGCTGGGGTTCGCCGGCGTCGCCAAGCCCTGGAAGGTCGAGCGGGCCCTGGTCGCCGCCGGCTGCGCGCTCGCCGACTTCGCCGGCCTGCCCGACCACGCCAGGCTCGACGAGCCCCTGCTCAGGGCTTTGGCGGCCCGCGCCCGGGTGCACGGTGCGGGCCTGGTCACCACCGAGAAGGACTGGGTCCGCCTGCCTCCGGACTGGAAGGACCGGGTGACGGCATGGCCGGTCCGCGTCCGGTTCGACGATGAGGCGGCGCTGGACGCGCTGCTGCTGCGCGCGGCCGGTAGACCCGCCTGAATCTCAGCGCCCCAGGGCGCGCCAACCGATGTCCCGGCGCCAGAAATAGCCCGGCCAGCGGATCCGCTCCACGGCGGCGTATGCCCGATCCCGCGCCTCGACAAGGCTCGAGCCCCGCGCGCAGACGTTCAACACCCTGCCGCCGGCGGCGCGAAGTCCGCCGTCCGGGTCGCGCGCCGTTCCGGCGTGGAACACCACCACATCCGGCCCGAAGTCCTGCTCGGCCCCCTCGATGAGCGCGCCGGTCTCGGGATCGCCCGGATAGCCTCTGGCCGCCATCACCACGCAGATGGAGGCGTCATCGCTCCAGGCCGGCTCGGGCAGGGATCCGAGCCCACCCGTCGCCGCCGCCCAGAGGTATGACAGAAGGTCGCCCTGCAGCCGAAGCATCAAGGCCTGGCACTCGGGATCACCGAAGCGGGCGTTGAATTCCACCAGCCGGACGTCCTCGCCGTCGATCATCAGTCCGGCGAAGAGCGCCCCTCGGTAGGGCGCGCCTTCAGCCGCGATCCCGCGGAAAGCCGGCTCGATCAGGGCGCGGCGGGCGGTCTCCAGCCGCGTCGGAGTCAGCACCGGCGCCGGCGAATAGGTCCCCATGCCGCCGGTGTTCGGGCCCTGGTCGCCGTCAAAGGCGCGTTTGTGGTCCTGGGCGCCGCCGAACATCACCATGGCCTCGCCATCACAGAGCGCGAACAGGGAAGCCTCCTCGCCCTCCATGAATTCCTCGATCACCACCCTGGCGCCGGCTGCGCCGAACCGGCCGCCGAGCATGTCGTCGATGGCCGCCTCAGCCGCCGCGCGGTCGGGGGCGATCACCACCCCCTTGCCCGCCGCCAGGCCGTCAGCCTTGATCACGAAGGGGGGTTGGAACCGGCCCAGCGCCCCCTTCGCCGCGCCAGCGTCCTCGAATACGCCGTAACCGGCCGTGGGCAGGCCGTGGCGGACGCAGAAATCCTTGGTGAAGGCCTTGGACGACTCCAGACGCCCCGCCGCCGCTGTCGGTCCGAAGCAGGGGATGCCCAGTTCGGCGAGCCGGTCGGCAAGGCCCGCCTCCACGGCTGCATCCGGCCCGATGACCACGAGATCGGCGCCGATCTCCCGCGCGAGCGCCGCCTGCCCCTCCACGTCCGTCGGCTTCACCGGTCGGATGTCGCCGAGCATCGCCATGCCGGGATTGCCCGGAGCGCACACCAACCGGGTCAGGAGCGGCGATTGGGCGATCTTCCAGGCGAGGGCGTGTTCGCGCCCGCCCGAGCCCACCAGCAGGACATTCATGGCCGTGCTCTGACCCGGCCAGTGAGTCCGGTCAAGCCGCCCCGCTCCGAGGGAAATGAAACCTTAACTTGGCGGCCAGCACCATGTCCGGGCCGCATTTGCGCGGGAGTCTGGTCATGTCCGCATCTGGCGCAGCGGCCGCCGTCAAGCGTCTGTCGCAGCAGGAAGTCGATCTCATCTGCGCCAAGCATGAGCGTCTTTGGGCCTCGCGCCCGGGCGGCGCGCGCGCCGTGTTCTCCTGGGCCGACCTGTCGCACCTGACCTTGAGGGGCCGCACCCTCGCCGACGCCGACTTCACCGGCGCGATCCTGGCAGGGGCGGACCTGTCCGGCTGCAAGCTCGACCACGCCACGCTGTACGGCGCCGATCTGCAGTTCTGCAACATGACCAACGCCAGCCTGCGACGGGCGGACCTGCGTGGGGCGTGCCTTCGCGGCGCCGACCTGACCCACGCCGACCTGTTCGAGGCGGACCTGCGCGAGGGGTCCATCGCGGCGGTGGATCCGATCAAAGGACTCCGGGTGCTCGAGCCCCTTCGGCGGGCCAGCGAAGCCCAGGGGGCCACCCTGGTCGGGGCGAACCTGGAGCGGTCCAAGATGGCGGGCGTCATCGCCACGCGCGCCGACTTCACCGACGCCGTGCTCAAGGACGCCAAACTGGTCAGGGCGAACCTTCGGCAGGCCACCCTGAACGGCGCGGACCTGGCGGGGGCCGACCTGTCCGGCGCGGACCTCACGGGCGCGGACCTGCGCGACGCCATCCTGGTCGGCGCCCAGACAAACTCGTGCAAGTTCGACGACGCCGACATGAACGGCGTCCTGACCGACACGCCATCGGGCCGCGACGTCAGCGAGCTGCCCTACGACCAGATGATCAAGGACCACGCCCTGTGGTGCGAGACCGAAGGGGCCAAAGGCGCGCCCTCGGTGTTCGACGGGGCAGATCTTCGCAGGCTTCAGGACATCCGCGGCTACAACCTCACCGCCCTGTCGGCCAAGGGCGCGGTGTTCTACGGACTGAACATGGAAGGCGTCCAACTGCAGGGAGCTCATCTTGAGGGGTCGGACCTGCGCGCCTGCAACCTGCGCCGTGCGGACCTGCGCGGCGCTCGGCTGATCGACGCCAAGCTGGTCGGGGCGGACCTCAGGGAGGCCCAGCTGGGCCCCTTGCTGATAGGCTCGAACCGGACCCTCCCGTGCGATCTGACGGGCGCAGTGCTCAAGGGCGCGGACTTCTCCCGCGCCGACATGCGCCACGCAATCCTCGTGCGCGCCGATATGTCGCGGGCCAACTTCACCGGGGCGACCATGCGCCACGCGGACATCCGCCAGGCCGACCTGCGCACCGCCCGAGGGCTGGAGAGCGTGTTCTGAATTAACCGGACCGCCATGCTTCCGGCCTAGCTTGGGCGTTCCTTGGACGCTCACGGGCAGAACGCAAGTGACGATGCTTGAAGCGGCCACCGGCCGCAAGCGGCTCAGCCAAGCTGAGCTGGAAATCGTCCTGATCGGACATGAGCGATACGTCTCGCGCAAACCCGGGGGACGGCGGCTCACGCTCAGATTCTCGGATCTCTCGGGCCTGGACCTCAGCCGGCGTGAGCTGGCCGACGCGGACTTCACCGGCAGCGTTTTCGACGGCGCCAACCTCGCCGGGGCGCGGATGCAGCGGGCCAATCTGTTCGGCTGCAGCTTCCGGCGCGCCGACCTGCGCCACGCAATCATGACCCGGGCCGACATCCGTGGATCCAGCCTGAGGGGAGCCAACCTCTGCGGCGCCGACCTGACATGCGCCGACTTCCGCGAGGGGCAGCTCGCCATCCCACATCAAGGCAAGGGTGTCGGCGGCGTCCGCCAGGAGACCCGCCTGGGCGAGGTCGATACGGCCAACTTCGCAGGCGCCACGCTCGACGGATCGAACTTCATCGGAGTCTCGGGCGTGTCCGCCGATTTCACCGACTGTTCGATGAAGGGCGCCAAGCTGTCGGGGGCCAATCTGAAGGACGCCAACCTTTCCGGCGCGATCCTGGAGGAAGCCGAGTTCGAGGGGGCGAACCTTCAGGGCGCCCTGCTGGCGGGCGCGGTGCTGAGCGGCGCGGATCTGGACAACATGCGCCGCCTGGGCGCCGACGTGTCCGCCTGCCTCGGTCCGCCGAGCGCCGACTCGGCCGCCCGCCGGGAGGTGCTGCTCGAACAGGCGAAGGCCAATCAGAGCTGGTTCGAATCCGGCGGACGCGTTTGCCGCCCGGCGTCGTTCAACGGCGAGGACCTTCGACCCCTGGGCGCGGCCCTGAAGGGCCTGGTGCTGACCGCCATGTCAGCCAAGGGCGCCTGCATGATCGGACTGGACCTCTCGGGCGCCCAACTTCAGGGCGCGAACCTTGAAGGCGCGGACCTGCGTTCGGCGAACCTGGCGGGGGCGGACCTCAGAGGCGCCAGACTGTCCGGCGCCAACCTGACCAAGGCGGACCTAAAGGGGGCGCTCCTGAGCTCCTTGCCGTTGGGAACGGATCGCTCGACCGGCGCCCACCTGGAAGACTCGCGGATGCGCTATTGCTGCGCCGCAGGCGCCGACTTCAGTGATGCCCTGATGGACCGGGCAGACCTCACCGGCGCCGATTTCTCAGGCGCGATCCTGGACGGGACAAGTCTTCGGGACGCCGATCTCTCCACGGCCATCGGTATGGAATTCGGTCGGCGGGCGGCCTGAACAAGTAAAAAGGGCGGCGTGTCGCCACGCCGCCCTGGTTCTCATTCCGTGGCAGAACCGCTTAAGCGGCCTTGGCTTCGGCCTCGAGGACCGGAACCGCGCCGTTGATCTCGATCCGGCGGGGCTTCATCGCTTCCGGAAGCTCGCGCTTCAGGGCGATCGAAAGCAGGCCGTCGGCGAGGTTGGCGTCGGTGACCACCACATAGTCCGCCAGCTGGAACCGGCGCTCGAAGTTGCGCTCGGCCAGGCCGCGATGAAGGTAGCGGCGGCTGTCGTCATTGGCGGCCTTGCGGCCCTGGACGGTGAGGACGTTCTCCTTGACCTCGAGGTTCAGCTCCTCGGGCTTGAAGCCGGCCACCGCCACTTCGATCCGATAGGCGTCCTGGCCCACAGTCTCGATGTTGTAGGGCGGATAGCCGTTGGTCTCGCCGCTGGCTGCGGCGTCCAGAAGGGCGGCGAGCCGGTCAAAGCCGACCACAGAACGATAGAGCGGGGAAAAGTCGATGGTGCGCATCAGTGCATCCTCCTTGAAAGCAAGGTTGCGATTGGTGAGCAGGCCTCGAGCCAAATGGCCTCGCGAGCCCGGGAGACCCGGAAATCCAGCGCCTCCGGGTGGTTAGGTGGGTAGGGTCCCACGTCGCCGCAAGTGGCCCGGATCGCCCTTGCGCCCAGTGGCCGGTCCGTCCAAGTTCGGCCTGGGGCCTGGAGGAACTGCACCATGAAGACCAGGATCCTGGCCGGCCTTGTCATGGCAGCCGTCGCCGCGACCGTGGCCGTCGCCGCCACGCCATTCCCCAAGGCCGTCCGCGCCGGACCGCCGACCTTCGACGACCGCGACGTGCTGGCCGACATCGTCGCCGGGCCGCAGCGCTCCCCGGCGTTCAAGGCGCGAGATCGTTGGAGGCATCCCGACGAGAGCCTGACCTTCTGGGGGCTGCAACCCGGCGACGTGATCCTCGAGATCGATCCGGCCGGCGGCTATTGGACCGAGATGCTGGCCCCCTTCGCGAAAGCGACCGGCGGCCGCTATATCGGCGCGGCGGCGGACCTGGACGATCCCAAACTGACGCCCCAGCAGCGCCAGGGGCGGGCCGCCTTCGAGGCGAAGTTCGCCGACACGGCCGTCTGGGGAAAGGTGGAGACCACGGGCTTCGGCCCGGTGTCCAAGCCGATGACGGCGCCCGGCAGCGTGGATTTCATCCTTGCGGGCCGCAACATCCACAACTTCATGGGACGCGGCACGCTCGACAAGCTGCTGTCCGATTCCTTCGCCGCCCTGAAACCGGGCGGGGTGCTGGCCATCGAAGAGCATCGCGCCGATCCGCGACCCATGGTGGACAACGCCAGCGATGGCTACGTGTCCGAGGCTTTTGTCATCGCCGCCGCCGGGAAGGCTGGCTTGAAGCTGGACGCCAGGTCCGAGATCAACGCCAATCCAAAGGATTCCAAGGACCATCCCTTCGGCGTCTGGACCCTGCCGCCCACCCGCCAGAGCGCGCCCCGCGGCCAGCCGCCCAATCCCGCCTTTGACCACACCCGCTACGACACGATCGGCGAGAGCGACTGCATGACGCTCAGGTTCCGCAAACCCGGCTGAACCGGCTGGCTTTGACCGCGGGCTCCCATGCAGCTAAGCCGACGGCGGGCTGGTCTCGGGGAGGGACCGGAGATGGTGCAGTGACGGACGGCTGGACGACGGCCCTCTCGCGTCGGCGCCTCGTGCTGGCAGGAGCGGCAGCCGCCCTTTCAGGATGCGGCAAGCGGGCCGCCGGGTCGGTCAGCCGCGACGCCGGCGCTCCGGCCGGCTCACTGCCCTGGGCGATCGGCGGCGACTGGCGCAGCGCCGCCGACAGAGCGCGCGACCGCTGGCGTCATCCGCTGGAAACCCTGAAGTTCTGGGGACTGGGGCCAGGCATGCGGGTGGTGGAGTTCTGGCCGGGTGCGGGCTGGTACACCGACATCATCGCCCCTTTCCTAACAGCCAGCGGCGGCGCCATGTTCGCCGCCAACATGGAATCCAACGATCCCGAGGATCCGGCCGGACGGGCAGTGGCCGAAGCCTATCGACGCAAGCTGGCCCAGCGTCCTGACCTTTATCGCAGCGTCACCGTGACAGCCTTCGGGCCCAAGAGCGGCTCCGTCGCGCCGGCTGGGTCGGCGGACCTGGTGCTGTTCCTGCGCAACGTCCACAACTGGATGGCCCGGGGCCTGGCCGAGAAGGCATTCCACGACGCCATGGCCGCGCTGAAGCCTGGCGGCGTGCTGGGAGTCGAAGAGCACCGCGCGCCCCCTGGCGGCGTGCAGGACGTGATCGCCTCATCCGGATACGTTCAGCAGGCCTTCGTCGAGCAACTGGCCAAGGAAGCCGGCCTCACTCTGGCGGCCTCCAGCGAGATCAACGCCAATCCCAAGGACGACCACAACCATCCCTTCGGCGTCTGGACCCTGCCGCCCACTCGGCTGTCGGCGCCGCGCGGACAGCCACCCAATCCCGCCTTCGACCACAGCAAGTACGACGCCATCGGCGAGAGCGACAGGATGACGCTGAAGTTCGTCAAGCCCCCGCGCTGAGCCCCAGACCTCGAGTCCATGCGTTGAGCTGAGGCGCTGAGAATGGCGCCCAGATTGCCGGCGCCGCCGACGCAGTTTATCCGGAACCCGACATCGGAGGACGATCCATGGCTTCACTCGAGGACATCACGGCGCGCCTTCGCCAGGCGGTGGCCCAGCAGCCGGTCCCCGGCAAGACCGTGACCATCGACCTGAAGGGCGAAGGCTATCTGCACATCGACGGCGCAAACGTCACCAACGAGAACACGCCGGCCGACTGTACCGTGATCGTCTCGAAGGACGACCTCGTGGCCATGACGCAGGGAGAACTGGACCCCACCACGGCCTTCATGACCGGCAAGCTGAAGATCAATGGCGACATGGCCGTCGCCATGGCCCTGCAGCCGATCCTCGCCCGCGCCAAGGGCTAGCGGGGCTTGGGCGCGCCCGCGCCGCTGATCTCGACCGACCAGGCGCCGGCGCCGCAGGGAGGCGAGGCCGAGTGGTTCCACGGAGCCGACCGCGCCCCGCTGAGGGCGGCCTGGTTTCCGCTCCATGGAGCGAGGGGCTCGGTGATCGTGAGCCCTGGGCGGACCGAGCCGATCGAGAAGTATTTCGAGGTTGTGGACGAGTTGCGGTCCCGGGGCTTCGCCGTGCTGGTCCATGACTGGCGCGGCCAGGGCCTGTCGCACCGCATGTTGGCTGACCGCCTGCGCGGGCACGCCGAAGGACTGGATCCCTTCCTGTCCGACCACAGTATCTTGCTGGACGCCTTCGCCGGAAGAATGCCCCGACCCTGGATCGCGCTGGCCCATTCCATGGGCGGCGCCCTGGTGCTGGCGGCGCTGGTCCGTGGAGAGTCGCGCCTGGACGCTGCGATCCTGACGGCCCCGATGGTCGGCGTCCCCACCGGCGCCCCGTCGTCCGCCGCGCGGCTGGTGGTGAGCGCCATGCGGATGCTCGGCCGCTCCACGGCCAACGTCTTCGGAGCCCCAGATCCCCTGGCCGAGACCTTCGCCAACAACCAGCTGACCCACGATCCGGTCCGCTACCAGCGCTACAAAGCCCAGCTGAAGGCGTGCCCCGACTTGGCCGTCGGCGGGCTCACCTGGGCCTGGCTCGATTTCGCCCTGGACGTAGAGGCTGCAGTGGCCGCCCCCGGCGCCCTGGAGGTCGTGACGATTCCCACGGCCATCGTCGCGGCGGGCGAGGAGCACATCGTGCTATCGGAGCCAATCCGGACCACGGCTCGTCGACTACCCAATTGCAGTTATGTCGAGGTCCCAGGCGCCCGTCACGAGATCCTGATGGAGACCGACGACAAGCGCGCGATCTTCTGGACCGCCTTCGATGCGCTGGCCGCCGAGGTCAGTCCGCCGCGCGCCTGAGCGCCACCAGGGCCTCGTCCAGGCAGCGGCGGTCGCCGGCGATGGCCATCTGGCCGCCCTCGCGGCCGATCCGGTCGCCTCGCCAGTCGGTGACAAGGCCCCCTGCGCCCTCGAGCAGCGGCACGGCGGCCTCAACGTCCCAGCTCTTCAGGTGGGACTCGACGACCAGGTCCATCTGGCCGGCCGCCACCATGGCGTAGGCATAGGCGTCGCAGCTCATCCGCGCCACCCGGGCGGCTGCATGGACCTGGGTCCAGGCCCCGAGCTCGGCGCCGTTGAACACCGCCAGATTGGTGGTCGCGATCATCGCCTGGGTGAGATGGGGACAAGCTCGCACCCGAAGCGGTCTGGTCTGACCCCGGGCCATCAGCCGCGAGCCCTGCGCCGAACCGATGAACAGCTCGCCCAGATAGGGCTGGCCGATGGAGCCCAGCACAGGCGCGCCCTGGAACCGAAGGGCGATCAGGGTGGTCCACAGCGGCAGGCCCGCGACGAAGCCCCGGGTGCCGTCGATGGGATCCACCACCCAGACGAACTCGGCTTCGGGCCGATCCTCGCCGTATTCCTCGCCGATCACGCCATGGTCGGGAAAGCGCTGGCCGATCAGTCGCCGGATTTCCGCCTCCGCCCCGCGGTCCGCCGCGGTGACAGGATCGAAAGCGCCGTCGGGGCCCTTGTCCTCCAGTCCGTGTTCGGCCCGGAACAGCGGAAGGATCACGCCGGACGAGGCGCGGTTCAGCTCGATCAGGAAGGCGTCAAAGGCGTCGACACGGTCGGACGAAAGGGTCATCCGCCTGCCATACCCTTGCGCTGGCGGCGGGGCTACTTCGGGGCGCGCTTGGCCAGGATCCGCTGCAGGGTGCGCCGGTGCATGCTGAGACGGCGCGCCGTCTCCGAGACGTTGTTGTTGCAAAGCTCGAACACCCGCTGGATGTGCTCCCAGCGCACCCGATCGGCCGACATGGGGTTGGCGGGCGGCCCCGGGGACTCGCCCGGCAGGGCCAGAAGAGCTCGGGCGACGTCGTCGGCGTCGGCAGGCTTGGACAGGTAGTCCACCGCTCCGGCCTTCACGGCGGCCACCGCCGTGGCGATGTTGCCGTAGCCGGTGAGCATCACAATCCGCGCCCCGGGGCGCACCTCGGTGATGGCTTCGACCACCTTGAGGCCGTTGCCGTCCTCCAGGCGCATGTCGAGGACCGCGAACGCGGGGGCGTGCGTCTTCACCGCCGCCAGGGCCTCGGCCACGCTGCCCACAAGATCGGTTTCGAAGCCCCGCGATTCCAAGGCCCGGCCAAGACGGATGCGCAGCGGCGCGTCGTCATCCAGCAGCAGCAGGCTGCGGTCTGGCAGCTCGGTGATGGTGGCGGAGACGTCGCTCATGGCCTGTTCCTCGTCGGGGGGCGATCGGGTCGGACGAATAGAAGCATACTACGTCGCGGCATAATGTCGCTGGATCGGTTCAGCCTGCAAGCCTCCACCTGAGATCAGGTGATTGGAGGCACCTCAACCATATCGCGAGGCCAGCGGCTGACGATGATGGCGCCCCCGCCCTTGCCGTTCTTGAACTCCAGGCGAGCGCCGGTCCGCTCCAGCAACGTCTTGGCGATGAAGAACCCCAGACCCATTCCGGTGTGGCTGGACCGCGAGTTCTCACCGGACGGCCGGCTGGTGACATAAGGCTGGCCGAGCTTGCCCAGGATGTCGGGGGCGAAACCCGGCCCGTCGTCGCGGACCTCGACCCAGACGTAGGCGGCGTCGAAGCGGGCGGTGATGAGCACCTCCGACGTGGCGAAATCCACCGCATTGTCGACCAGTGAGGTCATCGCCCTCAGCACTTCAGGCATTCGGCGCAGGTCGGGCGCCGTGGCGTCCGGGGCGCCGGTGACCACGGCTTCAACGCGGACAGGCGCCCCCGCGTGGGGCTCGATCACCTCGTGCAGCAGCTGCACCAGGCTCATGCGGGCGTGCATCTCGTCCTCGGCCTCGGGCGCCTCGGTCAGCCGGCGCAGGATCTCCCGGCAGCGATCGGTCTGCGACAGAAGCAGGCGGGCGTCTTCGCGGATGCTTTCGGGGCCCTCCCGCGCGAGTTCCTTGGCCACAACTGCGATCGTGGCAAGGGGCGTGCCCAGTTCGTGCGCCGCGGCGGCGGCCAGGCCGCCCAACGCCGACAGCCTCTGCTCGCGGGCCAGGACCGCCTGGGTGACGTGGAGGGCCAACTCCATCCGGGCGGCCTGCCCTGCCGCCAGCCAGGCGTAGCCTGCCGTGAAGATGATGCCGGCGATGATCGCCGTCGCCGAGCCCAGACGGTAGATCAGCGGAAGCACGAGGACCTCGCCTTCCGCCCATGGCAGCGGCAGGGACCAGACCGCCAGCACCGCCGCCCCGAGGATGGCCAGGGCGGCCAGCATCGCCGCCTGGCGCCAGTGGAGCGAGGAGGCCGCCAGGGTCACGGGGGCGATCAGCAGGACGATGAAGGGGTTGGCCGCACCGCCGGTGAGAAACAGCAGGCCAGCGAGCTGAATGACGTCGAAGCCGAGCTGGAGGGCCGCCTCGATGCTGGACGCCTGCCGCCCGCTGCGGCCGAAGTAGGTCGCCGCCAGATTGACCGCCGCACTGAGGGCGATCAGCAGGACGCAAAGCAGGTAGGGCGCGCGCAGGCCGAGCACCAGTCCGGTCACAGCCAGGATCAGCGCCTGACCTGCGATGGCGATCCACCGCAGGGTGGTGATGGTCTCCAGACTGAGGCCGCGTCGGGCCCGCGGCGCGTCATCCTCGCCTTGCAAGGCGGATTCGGTGGGGTTACCCACGATCAGTGAAGGCGACATCGAGGATGCGGCCATGGGCTCTGGTCCCGCGGATGGCGTCCGGGACTTTAATGGCTGGCGAGGCACGGACCTAATGATTCCGAAAACCCGTCGCCTCACCCCCTGGTTGTTCGCGGCCGCCCTGACGCTGGCGGCCTGCAGCGCCCGCGACAGCGTCCCGATCGGAGGTCCCTTCCGCCTGGTCGACCAGGACGGCCGGCCGCGGGACCAGTCCATGCTCGAGGGCAAATGGACTGCGGTCTATTTCGGCTACACCTACTGTCCGGACGTGTGCCCGACCACGCTTCAGACGCTCGCCGAGGCCGAGGACAGGCTGGGTCCGAAGGCGAAGGGGTTGCAGGTGGTCTTCATCACGGTGGACCCGGAGCGGGACACCCCGGCCCAGATGAAGAGCTATCTGTCTAACGGGGCCTTCCCCAAAGGGACGGTCGGCCTCACCGGTTCGCCGGCCGCCGTCGCCGCAGCCGCCGAGGCCTATCGGCTGTATTACCAGAAGCAGGGTTCAGGGTCGGGCTACGAGGTGCAGCATTCCTCGGCCATCTATCTGATGAACCGGAAGGGCCGCTTCGACAGGGTTCTCGCCTATGGGCTGACGCCGGACGAGGAAGCCCGGCAGATCTCTGAGGCGATGCGCGGAGGTTGATCCTGCCAGGGGGATCAGAAGATGGTCCGGGCGGTGAGGTGCACGTCTAGGTCGGTGTAGCCGCTGGCGAACTCGCCGCCCGCGTCGAGCAGCAGGTCGAGATAGTCGGAATAGACGCGCAGTCCGACCCGGCCGAGGGCCGCGCCGCGGGTGATCGAATCCGCGGCCAGCAGGAAGGGGCCCCCTCCGCCGGTGAAGGTGGCGCTGGTGGTCCCCGCCGATCCGGTGAGGATGGTGCGATATCCGACCTCGATCTGCGGCCGCCAGCGGAAGCCGGTCCCGAAGGTCAATCCGGCCGTGACGCTGCCGGTGACGCTGAGCGAATCCCCCGTCCGGCCGGCCACAGCCAGATCGAACCCGTTGCCGCCGCCTGATTCGGTATAGCCGCCTTCATGGATCCGGAAGTAGTCCGCGTGCACCCGGGGCTCGACGAAGAAATTCCCCATATCAGCCATGTACGCGACGCCCGCCCGGCCCGACATGGTGTAGCCGGACCAGCGCGCCTGGGCCGTGCGGTGCACCACGCCGGCGGTGTCGCTGAACAGGAACTCCCGGCGCCCGTCGAAACGCACGTAACCCACGCCCAGCTGGGCGTCGGCTCTGAGCCCGCCGAAAGCGCCGCGCCAATAGACGCCGGTGTTCAACTCCGAAACGCCCAGCAGGTTGTCGCTTGGCAGATTGGGATCGCGCACATTGGCCGTCACGAATCCGACCCTGACCCCCAGGGCGTCGCCTTTGGCGCTGACGCTCTCGATCCCGCCGACCGCGCCGATGGTCTGGCTGCGATAGCCCAGCGATTGCCCGGCGTCCTTCTGTTCGTGTCTTACGATCTCCTGGGTCCAGGCGCGGGTCGGCCCGGCCTGTTCCTGGCCCACGGGCTGCGCGCCGGTGGCGACGCCCTCCTGCTCCGCCGCCCACGACAGGGCCCGGAAGACTCCGCCGGAGTGGTTGGGCAACATCTGGTCGAGCATGCTGACCAGGCCCGTCCGGTCGGTCTGGGAGAGGAAGGCCCGCTGGATCCCGCTATCGAGCGCAAGACCCGAATAGACCTGGTCGTACGCCGAGGCCTCCACCCGGCTGAGTCCGGCCTCCGCGGCGGTGCGCCGGCGCAGGGTCAGAGTGACGGTCCCGGCCGTGGGATCGGAGTGGAATCCCGCCACGAACAGGAAGGGCGCCGAGGCTGTGAGGTCGACGTCGGCCGTCGCAACCGACAGCGTGCTGGCTGAGACCACCGTCGCGGAAATCGGGCCGGTTGGCAGGGAGACCAGGTGCAGGCCGAGGCGTCCGCCCAGGGCGAAGGTCGCCGGGCCGGCCACGTCGATGAGGGTGGTGGCCCCGTTCGCCGGATCGGCGGAGACGGTGAGCACGCCGCTGGCGCCGACCGTCAGGCTGCTGGCATGGATGGTGGACGCGGAATCGTCCTCCAGCACGCCCTTGACGACGTTCAACGTCATCACGCCGGTCGAGAGCAGCCGCCCGCGATAGGCGGCGCCGTTGTCGACGGTGAGCGAACCCAGGCCCGATCCGAAGTCCAGCCCGCCCAGCACGTTTCCGGCCAGCACCTGGACGGTGTCATCGCCCGAACCCAGCAGGATGTCGCCGGCGATCGTCGGGGTGATGGTCGTGCTGGAATTGGCGCTCTGGGTGAGGGTGATCCCCGTGGTGTTGGCGCTGAGGTCGAGGGCGACGGCCTTGCCGACCGGGGTCGCGGTGCTGGAGGAGGCGGTGACCTGGCCGGCGATGGTGTTGGTGTTGACCACGCTGGTGATCGAGCCCGACCGGTCGATGACGCCATATCCTGATCCGAGGTCGCCGATGATCGTGCCGGTGATCTGCCCGGAATTGACCAGGCTGGAGGCCGACGCGCCGGCCTCGATCAGCAGGCCCACGCCGCTGGACGCCTTGGCGGAGGTCGAACCGCCGGTGAGCAGGCCCTCGTTGAGGATCTGCGGGACCGTGGATCCGCCGAGGATATGCACGGCGACGCCGTCAGCCTCCCGGCCGAGACCATTGACGGACCCGACCACACGCATGCCGCCGTCCAGGTGGACCGTCCCGCCGGCCTGGCCGATCTCGATCCCCGTGCCCGAGATGTTGTCGAACACGCCGTTGCCGGTGACTCCGCCCCGCACGATCAGGCCATAGGCGTTGGCCCCGGAACCGAAGGCGCCCAGATGGACGTCCCGCCCGGTCGCGCCGATCTTGAGCGCCGGCGCGGCGCCGAAGGTGAGCACCGTGCCGGTGGCCTCGCTGGAATCGGTCACGCCGTCTCCGTCGGCGTCGGTGGTGGTGTCGGTGGCGCTGGTGCCGACGGGCGCCGCGCTGATGAACACGCCGCCCAGCACGTCCGCGCCGATCCTGAGCGCAGAGCCGGATTGCAGCAGGTTCTCGGGCTTGAGCAGGGCGACCACCGCCGGGTCGCCGCTGCGGGTCGTGACCCGGTAACCTGTCGATTGGATCGCACCGTAGACGCTGAGCCGGCCGCCCACATTGCCGGTGAAGTCCGCGCCCACCGCCCCGCCGCCCGTGGCGTTGGTGCTCCCGGAGAAAAGGACCTTGCCGGTGATCCCGCCGGACTGGCGCACGCCGATGGTGTTGTCGCCGACGACCGCGACCCCGCCCAGCAGGGAGAGGTCTCCCTGCAGCGGCGCTTCCAGCGACACGCCGAACGAACTGTTGCCCTGCACGGTGATCGACGAGCCGGCCGCGGTGGAGATCCCGCCAATCATCGGCGAGGATCCGGTGAGGCGCACCCCGTAGCGCCCGGTCCCCTTGGCATAGACTCCGTCGAGCACGCCGTCGTTGTTGGTGTCGGTGGCCGCGTAGGTCTCAAAGACCGAGATCGAACCGCTGTTGTCGAAGGCCGAGGTGTGGCCTCCCAGCAGGAGAACGCCGGTTGCGCCGTCGATGTCCTTGATCGAGATCGATCCGCCGGTGGCGAGGGTGTTGTTGCTGTCCAGGGTGACGGCGGTCGCGGTCGTGACGGTGACCGAGCCGGATGCGCTGATGGTCACGTCGTCGGGCTGGCCCGCGTTGGCGGTGGACGTGTTCACCGCCGTGGTGCGGGCATCGCTGATGGTCGTCGCCGCCATGGCGGGCGCGCCGGCCAGCAAAAGCAGCGGCGCGACGGCGGCGGCAGTGAACAACGACCTACGCATTCAGCAACGCCTCCGAAGGCCGATGGCCCGTTGGTGCGACTCCAACCCGGAGGCGCCTGCGCCGGATGGCGAAGCCGCGCCCCAAATCGTCTACGCCCGCGGATCAGGTCGCGGATGGGAGATGAATCACCCCCCGCCCGCGTTCCGCAGACGCCTGTCTAACTCGGCGGGAAGGATCGCAGCAAGGCGCGCTCCCCACACAGGCGATCAGGACAGTGACTTTGTGGCGTCTATACGGCGGTCAACGCCGCCGCTGCAGGCCCGGATCAGCCGTTCCCGTCGTCTCCGGAGCTCCGGTTGCGGCTGCTGCGTCCGGAAGACCGTTCGTCCGCCAGGCGCTGCTTCTGCTGGGTCCAGTAGGCGGCGCCGTCGCGAGGCTTGAACATGGCCTTGGGAATCCCGTCCTTGTCCGCCACGGCGAAGACGTTGGACCTCGCATCGTAATAGAGCACGTCGCCATTGTTGCGCGCGATGCTCTGGGCGCCCTTCGGCGGCGCCGAGACGAAGGCGCGCGCCTTGGCGGCATAGTCCTCGACCGAGCTCGCCCCGAAATCCGCGCCATTGCGGTCGAATTGCCGCTGGGCGCTCTCCTCCGCCGTGCGCTGGCGGCTCGAGGCCCAGATCAGATCTGCGCCTCCGCGAGTGCGCCGCGCCGACACCCGTTCGCTTCGGCGCTCGGATCGCACGCCCGGCTCGTCCCGGCTTGACGCGCTGGCCGCCTGCGCCTCGGGCCGGGAAGGCTTTTCCGCCTCGCGCCCACAGCCGCTGAGCGCCAGGACCGCACCCAGGCCCATGGCGGAGGCCGTCAGCATCCAGTTCAATCTCATGATCGTCTCTCCCCTCCTCGCACAGCCGGCCCGATGGCGACTGTTCTGTCTTTGTTCCTATCGCATCTTCCCCAGGAGGTAAAGGGGCGCCGCACACGCTGCGCGATTCATCGCCTCTCCAGGCGTTTGTTCGGACCGCATGGGCGCGGTATGAGCCCTTCCATGAGCCTGGACGGGAAACGCATCCTCCTGATCGTCGGCGGCGGCGTCTCCGCCTACAAGGCGCTCGAGCTCGTGCGCCTGCTCCGCAAGGCCGGCGTCGGGGTCACGCCGATCCTCACCCGCGCCGGCGGCGAGTTCGTCACCGCCCTCTCGCTGGCGTCCCTCAGCGGCGAGTCCGCCCACCAGGCCCTGTTCTCCCTGACCGACGAGGCGGAGATGGGCCACATCGAGCTCTCTCGCTCCGCCGATCTGGTGGTCGTGGCGCCGGCCACGGCCGACCTGATGGCCAAGGCGGCGTGCGGCCTGGCCGACGACCTGGCCTCCACCACGCTTCTGGCCACCGACAAGGCGGTGTTGATGGCGCCGGCCATGAACGTGCGCATGTGGCTGCATCCCGCGACCCAGGCCAACCTCGGCGCCCTGAAGGCCAGGGGCGTGCTGTTCGTCGGCCCCGACGACGGCGAGATGGCCTGCGGCGAGTTCGGGCAGGGCCGTCTGGCCGAGCCGGAGACCATCCTTGCAGCCATCTCGGCCGCCCTGGCCGGGCCCGCCGCCCGGCCGCTCGCGGGCCGCCGCGCCCTGGTCACCGCCGGGCCGACCGCCGAGCCGCTGGATCCGGTGCGGGTGATCACCAACCTTTCCAGCGGCAAGCAGGGGTACGCCATCGCCGGCGCCCTGGCCGATCTCGGCGCCGAGGTCACACTTGTGACCGGCCCGACCGCCCTGACCGCTCCGGTCGGGGTGGCGCGAGTGGACGTGAAGACGGCGAACGACATGCTCCTGGCCTGCCGCGCGGCCCTGCCGGCGGATGTCGCGGTTTGCGTGGCCGCCGTCGCCGACTGGCGTCCCGAAGCGGTCTCGCCGGTGAAGCTCAAGAAGAATGGATCCGGTCCTGCGCCGATCCGGCTGGCGGAGAACCCCGACATCCTGCGGCTGCTGTCCGAGCCCGGGCCGGGCCGTCCACGGCTCACCGTCGGCTTCGCCGCCGAGACCGGGGATGTCCAGGCGCTGGCCCGCGAGAAGCTCGTCCGGAAGGGCTGCGACTGGATCGTCGCCAACGACGTCTCCCAGGCGGGCGTCATCGGCGGCGACGACAACACCGTGACGGTGATCGACAGCCAGGGCGCCGATCCCTGGCCCCGGTCCAGCAAGGTCGAGGTCGCCCGGCGCCTCGCGCGCCGCATCGCCGAGGCCCTGGCGTGAGCGTGGAAGTCGCCGTCGTCAGGCTGGCCCACGCCCGGGACCTGCCGCTTCCCGCCTATGAGACCCCCGGCGCCGCCGGCATGGACCTGCGCGCCGCGGTGCCGGAAGATGAGCCCATGGTGCTGCGCCCGGGAGACCGGGTCCTGGCGCCCACCGGCCTGAGCATCGCCGTCCCGGCCGGGTATGAAGCGCAGGTCCGGCCGCGATCCGGCCTGGCCATCCGCAGCGGGATCACCTGCCTGAACACCCCTGGGACCATCGACAGCGACTACCGCGGCGAGGTGAAGGTCATCCTGGCCAACCTCGGCGCGGAGAATTTCGTAGTCCGGCGGGGCGACCGCATCGCCCAGCTGGTGATCTGCCCGGTGGTCCAGGCGAAGTGGCGCGAGACGTCTGCGCTGGACGATACCGGCCGGGGCGGGGGCGGATTCGGCTCAACCGGGGCAGCCTGAGGGTCAAATGCTCGCCGGATAAACACTTTACACACCGGTTCGACTTCCCTATGTGCGCAAGTCCCGGCGGACCCGTGGTCCAAAAAACGCTGCTAACGCCGGTCTGGGTTCAACAATTTACAGGGGGTTGCGTGAGGTGCACACACACCATACGCCCCTGGACCTGGTCCGCGAGCGGTCCCCGGAACGTCCTGTCGCCCTCGTGCGACCGGGCGCCCTGGCCGTAGCAGCGCGCTGGTTCCGGGACAGATTCAAGGACGACGTCCTCTATGCCGTGAAGGCGAATCCATCGCCCTGGGTCATCAAGGCCCTGGTGCGAGAGGGGATTTGCGCCTTCGACGTAGCCTCGATCCCCGAGATCGAGCTGGTGGCCAAGCATGCGCCTGGCGCCAGGATGGCTTTCATGCACCCGGTGAAGAGCCGCCGGGCCATCCAGGAAGCCTACTTCGAGCACGGCGTCAGGACCTTCTCCCTCGACTCCCATGAGGAGCTCGAGAAGATCGTTGATTCCACCGGCCAGGCCCGCGATCTGAACCTGATGGTCAGGCTCACGGCGCCCAACCACGCCTCCAACTATCCCCTGTCCGGCAAGTTCGGCATCGAGCCGGAGGCGGCGACCTCGCTGCTGCTGGCCGCCCGCCGCGCCACTCAGGACCTGATGGGCGTCTGCTTCCACGTGGGGTCCCAGTGCATGCGGCCGACCGCCTTCCAGGGGGCGATGAACGCCGCCTCGAGGGCGCTGGTGCGGGCCGGGGTTTTCGCCGACGTGGTCGACGTCGGCGGCGGCTTCCCGTCTGTCTATCCCGGCATGGTGCCGCCGGTGATGGATGACTACGCCCTGTCCATCGAGCGCGCCTTCGCCGAGATGATGGTGCACGAGACCACCGAGTTGTGGTGCGAGCCCGGGCGGGCGCTGGTTGCGGAATCCACCTCGGTCCTGGTCAAGGTCGAGCTGCGCAAAGGCGACGCCCTCTATCTGAACGACGGCGCCTACGGGAATCTGTTCGACGCGGCGCACGCCAAGTGGCCGTTTCCGGTGAAGCTGCTCCGCCAGGAAGGGTCCTCGGCCCCGCTCAAGGCCTTCCGCTTCTACGGACCCACCTGCGATTCCCTGGACGCCATGCCCGGGCCGTTCTGGCTACCCGAGGATATCGGCGAGGGAGACTACATCGAGATCGGCATGCTCGGCGCCTATGGCGTGGCCATGTCCACCCGGTTCAACGGCTTTGGCGACACCCAGACGGTGATCGTCGAGGACGCGCCGATGGCCTCGATGTTCGGCCTTGCCCCGCGCTCGATCCCCACGCCGCGCGTGGAGACCGAGACCGTGGTGAAGTTCGCCAGGGCCCGCAAGAACCGGCGGCGGCGGCGCTGATCACCTATCCCCCGCTCATCCCGGCGAAAGCCGGGACCCAGGTTTCTTCTGGAAACTCGGAGCTTTAGGATAGCAAAAAACGCCCGGGCCCCGGCTTTCGCCGGGGTGAGCGGATAATTGAGCGCCCGTGCCCCGACTTCCGATCGCGTCAGCCCGGCGTAACCGGCGCGACCTCTGCGTGGGGGGCGTCTTCGGCGAACTGGCCGCCGCGGCGGTAGCGGTAGAGGTAGGTCGGGACGATGGCCTCCACGGCCGTCGGGCGGATTCCGAGCGTCGCAAGGCCCGGCAGCGCGGGATTGGCCACGTTGTCCGACTTCAACAGCTCCACCTGGTCTGAGGTCAGCGGCGGCGCAAAGGGCGAAACGGCGGCAAAGAGATCGCCCGCAGAGCCGACGAGGCGCGCCACGGGCCACGGCAGGGGCAGGAGGATCCGCTGGCGCTGGATCTGGGCCAGGGTCAGGACCATCAGATCGCGGAAGCTGTAGATCTGGGGCCCGCCCAGCTCATAGGTGCGCCCGGCGCTGGCCGGATCGGTCACGCAGGCGGCGATGGCCTGGGCCACATCACCCACGAACACCGGCTGGAAGCGCGTCGCGCCTCCGCCCGGCAGGGGCAGAACCGGCGACTTCGCCGCCATGGCGGCGAAGCGGTTGAACAAGTCGTCGTCCTTGCCGAACACCACCGAGGGTCGGATAACCACGGCCTGGCTAACGGGCTCGCGGGCCGCCACTTCGCCCAGCGCCTTGGTGCGCGCGTACTTCGACGGCGAGGCGGCGTCGGCGCCTATGGCCGACACCTGGACCAGTCGTGTGATCCCGCGGGCCGCGGCGGCTTCGGCGATGGCGCGGGCCCCTTGGGCGTGCAGGCTATGGAAGCGCTGGCGGCCGCCCTCGTAGAGCACGCCCACCAGGTTCACGCAGGCTTCGGCCCCGTCGAGCGCGCGGTCGATTGAGGAGGGCATGCGGATGTTGGCCTGCATGATCTCGATCTGGCCGACGTCGCCGAGCAGCCGCATGCGGTCCGCCAAGTTCGGCCGGCGACAGGCGACCCGCACCCGCAGCCCGCGCTTGGCCAGGGCTCGCACCGTCTGCCGGCCTACGAAGCCGGAGCCGCCGAACACTGTCACCAATCCGTGCATTCAGAGCCTTCCGCGATGTCGAATGAGCCCATGGGGATAGACGAGGCCGCCATCTGGCGCAATTGGCCACAGGGGCGCTCACTTGAGCGTAACCTCGCCCTGGTATAGTCCGCCCCGTCCCGCGACAGTCATAGGAGCCGCCGGCATGTCCGCGCATGAGTCCGAGTACACCCCAGGCCATATGGATATCCGCCAGCAGCAGCTGTCGTTCGACGTGTTCATCGGGCTGACCAAGTGGGGCTCGCTCGCGGTCGCCGTTGGCGTCCTTTTCTTCGCCCTGTGGTTCTGCACCACGGCCGGCTTCGTGGGCGCATTCGTCCCCGCGGCGGTGCTGACCGCGCTGGGGATCGCCTTCCTGCGTGACAGCGGGACAAAGTCCGCCCACTAAACGGGCTGGACAAGCTGCCGGGCGGGTCCGTTTACTGGCGCCTTCGGGCGCCGATTCGAGAGGACCTGAATGGTGGCGCGGATCGCCGTGACGCGTGAACGGCGCAAGGATGAAACGCGCGTCGCCGCGACGCCCGAGACCGTCAGGAAGCTGTGCGGTTCAGGCTTCTCCATGGTCGTCGAAGCTGGCGCGGGCCTGGGCGCCGCAATCGCTGATTCGGACTATGCCGCCGCGGGCGCCGAGATCGCCTCGAGCATTGACGCCGCGCTCAAGAGTGCAGACGTCCTGTTCAAGGTCCGGAGCCCCGACGCCGAGGAGGTGCGGGCGCTGAAGACCGGCGCCATCGTCGTGGGCCTGCTCGATCCCTTCCAGGACCCGGATCTGGTCGAGGCTCTGACCAGGAAGCACGCCACCGCCTTCGCCATGGAGCTGGTGCCGCGGATCACCCGCGCCCAGGCCATGGACGCTCTGTCCAGCCAGGCCAACCTCGCCGGCTATCGCGCGGTGATCGAAGCCGCCCAGGTCTACGGCCGCGCGCTGCCGATGATGATGACCGCCGCCGGCACTGTGGCCCCGGCCAAGGCCTTCATCATGGGCGCTGGCGTCGCTGGCCTCCAGGCCGTCGCCACCGCCCGGCGGCTGGGCGCCGTGGTCACCGCCACCGACGTGCGTCCCGCGTCCAAGGAGCAGGTGGAGAGCCTGGGCGCCAAGTTCATCGCGGTGGAGGACGAGGAGTTCAAGGCGGCCGAGACCGCGGCCGGCTACGCCAAGGAGATGAGCGCGGAGTACCGCGCCAAGCAGGCGGCCCTGATCGCCGAGCACATCAAGAAGCAGGACCTCGTCATCACCACCGCCCTGATCCCGGGGCGTCCTGCGCCACGCCTGGTCACCGCCGGGCAGGTCGCCTCCATGCGGCCAGGCTCGGTGATCGTAGACCTGGCGGTCGAACAGGGCGGCAACGTCGAGGGCGCCCGTCCAGGCGAGATCGTCGACGTTGGAGGTGTCAGGATCGTGGGGCTGACCAACATGCCGGGCCGGATCGCCGCAGACGCCTCCTCACTCTACGCCCGCAACCTGATGGCCTTCGCCGCCCTGCTCCTAAACGACGAGGGCCTGCTCGAACCCGACTATGACGATGAGATCCTGAAGACCTCGCTGGTCACCCGCGACGGGGCGGTCGTCCACCCCGCCCTGAAGCGCTGAGGAAAGGAAACGCGATGGACGCCGTCGTCGACCCCACCGTCTTCCGCCTGGCGATCTTCGTCCTGGCGATCTTCGTCGGCTACTACGTGGTCTGGAGCGTGACGCCCGCTTTGCACACCCCGCTGATGAGCGTGACCAACGCCATCTCCTCGGTGATCATCGTCGGCGCTCTCCTGGCTGCGGCCGCGAGCCGCCACGGCGTGGGCGATGCGCACTCGGTCTGGATTTCAAAGGGGGCAGGCGCCCTCGCCGCCACCTTCGCCGCCGTGAACATCTTCGGCGGCTTCCTGGTCACCCAACGTATGCTCGCCATGTACCGCAAGAAGGAGCGTGGGAAATGAGCGCCGTTCAGTCGGTCACTGTCCTGGGCTGGGCCTGTTACGCCGGCGCCCTCGTCTCCATCATCGTCTATGTGATCCACTTCGCCGGCCGACAGGGCTGGAAGCGCCCCTGGAACGCCGCCGGCCTGTTCTTCACCTCCATCGCCCTGTCCTGGACCCCCTTCCTGTTCCAGACCGTCAGCGACAAGCGCGGCGTCCGCGACGCCCTGATCGTCACCGTCTGCCTGCTGGCCGCCGCCGGCCTGCAGGCGATGACCGCACTACGGCGGCGCAAGCGCAGGGATGACGCCCCAGCCGCCGAGGGAACCGCTGCGTGAACGCCAATGTCGCCGCCCTCGCCTATCTGGCCTCTGGCGTCCTGTTCATCCTGGCGCTGAGAGGGCTATCGAGCCCGGTGACCAGCCGGCGCGGCAACACGCTCGGGATGGTCGGCATGGCCATCGCCGTAGCCGTGACCCTGGTTTCCCTGTGGAGTCAGGACCTGCTCGATCCCGTCACCGTCGGGATGATCGTCGTGGGTGTCCTGGTCGGCGGCAGCGTGGGCGCATTGATCGCCCGGCGCATCGCCATGACCGCGATGCCGCAGCTGGTCGCCGCCTTCCACTCCCTGGTGGGCATGGCCGCCTGCCTGGTGGCGGTGGCGGCGCTTTACACCCCGGCCGCCTACGGCATCGCCGAGCCCGGCGGCGGCATCAAGCTGGAGTCCCTGATCGAGCTGTCCCTCGGCGTCGCCATCGGGGCGGTGACCTTCACCGGCTCGCTGATCGCCTTCGCCAAGCTCAACGGCAACATGTCGGGCGCCTCGATCCTCTTGCCGGCGCGCCACCTGCTCAACATCGCCATCGCTGTGGCCGTGGTGGTCTGCATCGTTATCCTGGTGACCTCGCACGGGCACGCCCAGTGGGCCTTCTGGGCCATCTTCGGCCTGGCCCTGGTGGCCGGCGTGACCCTGATCATCCCCATCGGCGGCGCGGACATGCCGGTGGTGGTGTCGATGCTCAACAGCTACTCGGGCTGGGCGGCGGCGGCGCTGGGCTTCACCCTGGCCAACACCACCCTGATCATCACCGGGGCCCTGGTGGGCTCGTCCGGCGCCATCCTCAGCTACATCATGTGCAAGGGCATGAACCGCTCGTTCGTCTCGGTGATCCTCGGCGGCTTCGGCGGTGAGGTCGCGGTGGGCGGCAAGACGGAGACGCGGCCGGTCAAGCAGGGCTCGGCGGAAGACGCGGCCTTCATCATGAAGAACGCCTCCAAGGTGATCATCGTCCCCGGCTACGGCATGGCGGTGGCCCAGGCCCAGCACGCCCTGCGCGAGATGGCCGACAAGCTGAAGGAGGAGGGGGTGGAGGTGAAGTACGCCATCCACCCGGTGGCAGGCCGCATGCCGGGCCACATGAACGTCCTCCTGGCCGAGGCCAACGTCCCCTATGACGAGGTGTTCGAGCTGGAGGACATCAACTCCGAGTTCCCCACCGCCGACGTCGCCTTCGTCATCGGCGCCAACGACGTCACCAACCCCGCCGCCAAGACCGACCCCAAGTCGCCGATCTTCGGCATGCCGATCCTGGACGTGGAGAAGGCCCGCACCGTGCTGTTCGTGAAGCGCGGCATGGGCTCGGGCTACGCCGGCGTGGAGAACGAGCTGTTCTTCCGCGACAACACCATGATGCTGTTCGCCGACGCCAAGAAGATGGTCGAGGGC
>FTHI01001465.1_pt1 | contig 41599 bp, 33 predicted proteins | sample 1640891 | NCBI WGS metagenome assembly FTHI01 (sample SAMEA3914788, study PRJEB12502) | metagenome | biome: forest; material: soil | place: Canada | collected 2011-07-03 | depth 0.1 m
GCCACGACGCCCAGCTCGGACCTCGTCAGGCCGAACCCCCGCAGGATCCGGCCGAGGATCGGCACAGCGGTGATCGCCATCGCCACCCCGAAGAACAGGCTGTAGGTCAGGGGGTCGATGCCGCCCGCCAGCGTGGGCGCCGACAGCCTCCCGATGAACAGACCCGCGGCAAGGGGAACGCCCAGCGAAGCCACCGCCACGGCTACGACGGCAGCCCGGTTGCGCCTTGTCTTCAACAGGCGAAACTCGAAGTCCGATCCGATCTGGAACATCAACAGGATCAGGCCGATCTGGCTGATCATGGTGATCGGCGCCGAAGCCGTCGCCCCGAACAGGGCCCGCGAGGCGTCCGGAAACAGGTGACCGAGCAGCGAGGGGCCCAGCATCAGGCCCGCCATGATCTCGCCGATCACCCCGGGCTGGCCCAGTTTGCGGAACACCGTGTTCATCAGCCGCGCGGCCGCGATCATCACGATCAGCTGCAGCAGGGTGACGAACAGCATGTTCTCAGTTTGGTGGACTGCACTGTGCATGGCGTTTCCCCTTTGATTGACGTCGCCGCTCTCAGGCGGCCTGGGCCGTGATGTGTTCGACCAGCTCCCGATGACCGGGAAGGTCCTTGACGGCGTGCTCGGAGACCTGGCGGATCATCTGGAATTCGCGCCGCGCGTCGTCGATGCGCTGGTAGCAGGCCCGGCTTCCGTTCAGGTCGGTGGAGAATTCCATGCCGTAGAGGACGAACTGCCAGCTGGACGGCAGGTACATCTCCAGGTCCGTGACGAAGTCGAGCCGGTGCGGCGGACGGCAGCGCCACATCTCCAGACGCTCCTTCAGGGAGTCCGGGATGCTTCGCGCATCGGCGTTGTCGATCCAGAACGGCGAGTCGGTCCGCTGGGTCAGGCAGTAGTGCATCTTCAGGAAGTCGACGATGCGCGAGAAGCGGGCGGTCATCAGCTCATTGAAAAGCTTGGCCACCGGCTCGAACTGGCCGTCGAACGGGAACAGGTGGGCGATCAGATAGGCCGCCGTCTCGATCAGTCCGATCCCGGAGGATTCCAGCGGCTCGAGGAACCCGGCCGACAGCCCGACCGCCACGCAGTTCTTCTTCCACTGGATGTCGCGGTAGCCGACGTTGAACTTCAGCACCCGCGCAGACAGCGTGTCTGATCGGGGACCGATGTAGGACCTCAGCACCTCTTCGGCGCGCGCATCATCCGTGTAGCGCGTGGAATAGACGTAGCCGACGCCCCGCCGTTCCGAGAGGCCGATATCCCAGGTCCAGCCGGCCTCGTGCGCGGTGGAGATGGTGTAGGAGGCGATGGGCGTGTCGGGCCGCTCGTACGGCGCCTGGATCGCCACGGCGCGATCGGCGAACAGGACATCGTTGACGCTGCGGAAGGGCGAGCCCAGGGCGTCGCCGATCAGGGCGCCCCGGAAGCCTGTGCAGTCGACATAGAGATCGGCGGTGAGCGCCTGCCCGTCCGTGGTGACGACCGCCGAGATCGATCCGTCCACGTCCAGGTCGACCCGCGCGATGGTGGCCGTGAGGTGTTCGACCTTCAGCGCCCGGGCTTCCTCGCTGAGGAGGGCCGCGAATCGGACGGCGTCGAAGTGATAGGCGTAGTTCATGGGGCCCTGGTAGTCGCCGTCGGCCAGCCGTTTGGGGCCTCTGGCGGACGCGGCGACGCGGGTCTGCATGGTCGCCGCCTCGGCGAAGCCGACGTCGGGCCCAGCGGCGCCCATGAGCCAGTAGGGCAGCAGCTCCAGCCGATCGCCGCGATAGCTCGGCAGGTTGAAGGGGTGGAAGTAGCTGTCAGGCCCAGGCGCGCCCTTTGGCCTGACCCAGTTCTGGAAGCGCACCCCCTGCTTGAAGGTGGCGTTGGCGCCCTTCAGGAACCGGGCTTCCGGCACGCCGATCGTCGACAAAGTGCCCTTGATCGACGGGAAGGTTCCCTCGCCGACGCCGAGGATCCCGATGTCGGCGGATTCCACCAGGGTGATGCGGATCCCGTGACCGGACTCCGTGCCCAGGGCGCGCGCCAGATAGGCGGCAGTGAGCCAGCCGGCCGTGCCGCCGCCCACAATCAGAACGCTTTTGATCCCAGCCAACTGTCTCTCCCCTACCTTCGGAAATCGCCGTCGGCGTTGTCTTTATGACACACTTTTCGCCAAATGACAGCGCTTACCGACAGCGCTGTCATTTTTCGTTTGAACATCCATCCGGTCTTGATCATGGTCCGGCTGCACAATGGCGATGCACCCGATGCTCGCCGATAAAGCCAAGTCAGGGAAGGGGCCAAAGATGGGCAAGAGGTTGGCGTTCTGCGCGTCGACAGCAGCCGTAGCGCTGCTCACCGGAGTTAACGCCGCCGCAGCGGCGGCCGCGAGCGGGCCGGCATCCGCTACGTCGGACGAAATCCTCGTCACCGCCACCAAGCGCAGCACACCACTGCAGAAGACTCCGTTGGCCGTCACGGCGGTTAACAGCGCGACGCTGGACAAGCAGCACGTCAACACCATCCAGGACGTCACCCACCTGGTCCCGAACTTCCAGGCCACGTCGGAAGGCGACCATGGCGTTGTGACCATGACGCTGCGGGGCGTCGGCAACGACAGCGCCAAGACCGAATACGCCGATCCCGAAGTCGCCATGTTCATCAACGGGGTCTATTCGCCCCGGGCCGAAGGCGCGGCGGCGCTGCTGTTTGATCTGGACGCCGTCGAAGTGCTGCGCGGCCCGCAAGGCACCTTGTGGGGCCGCAACTCCACCGTGGGCGCGGTCAACATCATCACCGCCAGGCCGACGTTCGACAGCGTCTACGGCAGCGTGCAGGCCGGCGGCGGCAGCTACGCCCACGTCGGCGTCCGCGGGGCGATCAACATCCCGCTCAGCGACACCCTGGCGGTCCGCGTCGCCTTCGCCGACGAACGGCATGACGGCTACGTCGACTACCAGTCGCCCAAGCTGCCGTCCCTGGCGAGCCAGATGGTCGCAGCCACGGCCGGCGGCATCGCGCCCGGGGCATTCCAGGCCATCAACCCCAACATCTTCGTCCAGGGCGGCCCCAAGTACAGCGCCCAGGACCAGGCCGCGATCCGGGCCAGCGTCCGCTGGGCGCCGACGCCGAAACTGAGTTGGAACATCTCATACGAGTACTTCCGCGATCGCGGCACGCCGGGCGCCAACCTGATGCAGGTCCCGCGCGCCGGCGAAAAGTTCTGGTCGTCGCTGGTGGACACCGCCCCCTATCTCCAACGCGATGTGCACAGCATCCGCAGCCGGCTCGAATACGACGTTACCGAGGACATCGGACTGGCCTACATCGCCGGATACAGCCACTTCACCGGCGCGTCGGACTATGACCAGGACGGCGGGGTCCACATCCCCACCAGCTTCGCCACCGGCGCCACCTACCAGGAAGACCGCACCAACTCGTCCACCTATCAGAGCCACAGCCACGAGGTGGAGCTGAAGTCCCTCGGCGAGCAACGGCTGGACTGGATCCTCGGCCTCTACTACGCGGCGGAAGACAACAGCATCCGCTTCGACATCCCGATCTTCAACGGCACCCAGCAGGGCACCGTCGCCTGGCAGGGCTCGTTCATCCAGCCCAAGGAGACCGTCGAATCCAAGGCCGTGTTCGGCCAGGTCACCCTGCATGTGTCGGACGCCGTGCGGCTGACGGGCGGCCTTCGGTATACGGACGATGTGCGGACCAACCAGGGCGGCACCAACAACGCCTGGTCCTACAACTCAGCCTGCCCGCAGGTGCCGCTCGATCCGGGGACCAATCCCCTGAACCCGAGCATCAATCCGTCGTGCTTCAACACCTACCAGCACAACGACGGGCGCTATTCCGCGAACAAGCTGACCTATCTGGCCAAGGCCGACGTCGACCTGGCCCAGGGCTTCCTGGCCTACGCCAGCTTCTCCACCGGCTACAAGTCCGGCGGGTTGCAGGACGGCGGCTTCGCCTACGGGCCCGAGACCGTCTTCAACTATGAAGTCGGCACGAAGAACACCTTCCTGAACGGGCGGGTGACCTTCAACAACGCCTTCTTCTACGAGGACATCAAGGGCTACCAGTTCAGCTCGCCGGTCACCTTCCCCGGCGGCAACCGCGGGCTGGCCACGGCCAATGCGTCGAGCGCCAAGATCTACGGCTTCGAGTCTGAGTTCACCGCCAGACCCAGCAGCGCCGACACCATCCAGGTGACGGCCGCCTTCCTGCACACCAAGCTGGGCGTTCTGGAAGCCGGCAGCAACGACTACGGCAACCTGGTCGCCAATTTCGGACCGGGCGGCCTGATCCGGAACGGCCCGGCCTGTTCGGTGGTCGGGGCGGCCTGCGCGACCTTCACCGGCAACACGCTGGCCCACTCGCCGAGCTTCTCGGCGCAGGCGATCTGGGAGCACGACTTCGAGCTGATGAACGGCGGCGTCCTGGCTCCGCGGGTCAGCTTCCACTACGAAACCTCTAGCTGGCTCAGCCTGTTCAACGACGGCCTGGGCGACAAGCAGGGCTCCTACACCCGCACTGACCTCAACCTGATCTACCGCGCGCCCGGTGACAAGCGCTGGTCCGTCGAATTCTACGTACAGAACCTTGAAGACGGGAAGATCAGGACCAACGCGGGAGCCACCGGGGACAACATCTACACCTCCCAGTACATGCCGCCACGTACCTTTGGCGCCAACGTGAAGATCGATTTCTAGAGTCTCCCTCACTGGGGCGACGCCGGGCTTCCCCTGGCGTCGCCCACTTCCTCCCGACATCGGGCTTCTGGCCCTGAACGGCCGAGGCTCTCGCGTGCTTCTCCCCCTGGGTTGGTCATGAATTTCCAGCGACTCGCGGCCGGCCTTCTCTGCGCGACGTCGACGCTCGCCGTGACGCCCCAGGCATTCGGCGCCGCGCCGGCGCCAGAGACCACCCAACCCAAGCCCAGCGCCGTCGCTCATCCGCATCTGTGGCCCAAGTCCGCTAGTCCCAGGGCGATCACCGACCCCAGGACGGAGGCGGCCATCACCCGGCTCATGTCCGGCATGTCGCTCGCCGAAAAGGTCGGTCAGACCATCCAGGCGGACATTTCCGCGATTTCGCCCGACGACCTGCGCCACTATCCGCTCGGATCGGTGCTGGCCGGGGGCAATTCCGGCCCCTACGGCGACGACCGGGCCCCGGCCGGCCAATGGGTCAAGCTGATTGACGCCTTCCGCGCCGTCGCCTCCGAGGCGCGGCCCGGCCACACGCCCATCCCGATCATCTTCGGCGTCGACGCCGTTCACGGGCACAACAACATCATTGGGGCGACGATCTTTCCGCACAACATCGGCCTGGGCGCAGCGCGCGACGCCGGCCTGGTCGGGCGCATCAGCCACGCCACCGCCGAGGAGGTCGCGGCCACTGGCGTAGACTGGACTTTCGGCCCGACCCTGGCCGTGCCCCGCGATCCGCGCTGGGGCCGCACCTACGAAGGATTCAGCGAACGGCCCGACATCTCGCGAGCCTACGCTGGGGCGGTGACCCTGGGCCTGCAGGGCCGCCTGGAGGCAGGCAAGCCCCTGGCGGCGGGGCGCATCATCGGTTCGGCCAAGCACTTCGTCGGCGACGGCGGCACCAGCGCAGGCAAGGATCAGGGCGACGCCGCCATCCCGGAATCCGAGCTGATCAGGCTGCACGCACAAGGCTATCCCCCCGCCGTCGCGGCGGGGATCCTGACCGTCATGACCTCCTTTTCCAGCTGGAACGGGGCCAAGCACTCCGGCAACCGCAGCCTGCTCACAGGCGTGCTCAAACAGCGCATGGGCTTTGAGGGCTTCGTCGTCAGCGACTGGAGCGCCTACAGCCAGATCCCGGGCTGCAGCACGGTCAGCTGCCCGCAGGCGATGGACGCGGGCCTGGACATGTACATGGCGCCCGACGGCTGGAAGGGCCTGTTCGACAACACACTGGTCCAGGTGAAGTCCGGCCAGATCCCCATGGCGCGCCTGGACGACGCGGTCCGGCGGATCCTCCGGGTGAAGTTCAAGGCCGGCCTGTTCGACGGGGCTCGCCCTTTGGAAGGTCAGTTCGACCGGCTGGGATCGCCTGCGCACCGGGCGCTGGCCCGGGAAGCGGTGCGCAGGTCGCTGGTGCTGCTGAAGAACGACGGCGTGCTGCCGATCCGGGCCTCAGCAAAGGTTGGCGTGGCCGGCGATGGCGCAGACGACATCGGCAAGCAGTCCGGCGGGTGGACCCTGAGCTGGCAGGGCACGGGCAACCGAAACGCCGACTTCCCGCACGGCCAGTCGATCTATTCCGGCATCGCCGAGGCGGTCAAAGCCGGCGGCGGAAAGGCGGAACTCGCGCCTGACGGCCAGTTCAAGACCCGGCCCGACGTGGCCATCGTGGTGTTTGGTGAGAACCCCTACGCCGAGTTCCAGGGCGATGTCGCCACGCTGGAGTACCAGGCGGGCGACAAGCGCGATCTGGCGCTGCTGACGTCGCTGAAGGCTGCGGGCATACCTGTCGTCGCCTTGTTCCTGTCCGGCCGCCCGCTGTGGACCAGCCCGGAGATCAATGCGTCTGACGCCTTCGTCGCGGCCTGGCTGCCGGGCAGCGAGGGCGGCGGCGTGGCCGACGTTCTCGTCCGCAAGCCCGACGGCAGGGTCGATCACGACTTCTCCGGCCGGCTCTCCTATTCCTGGCCGAGCCGGGCGGGCCCCGATCCGCCGTGGAAACGGCCATTGTTCACCTACGGCTATGGCCTCAGCTATCGCCGCCCGGCCCCGGTCCCGAGGCTGTCGGAGGACCCCGGACTGGTCACCGCACCGCCCAACGTCGATCGCTACTTCGTGGGCGGCCGGGCCGCTGCGCCCTGGACCCTGGCATTGCAGGGAGCGGTGTCCGCCCGTCCGGTCGACGCAGGCGCACAGGAGGCCGGCCGGCTTGCCGAATGGTCCGGCCCGGGCGCGATCGCCATCACAGGCGGTCCCGTCGACCTGTCGCGCCAGACCACCGGCGATATGGCCTTGCTCTTCCGGTACCGCGTCGACTTGGCGCCCGCAGCGCCGGTGAAGCTGGGCGTGGCCTGTGGAGACGACTGCTCCGGCAAGCTCGATGTCACCTCGCTCATCTCGTCGGCGCCAGGCGGCGGCTGGCGGACCGTCAAGGTCAAGCTGTCCTGTTTCCGGTCCGCCGGCGCGAAGATGGACCGCGTCACTGCGCCATTCGAGCTCTCGACCAATGGCCGGTTCTCGCTGGCCTTCAGCGAGCTGCGCCTTGTGTCCAACGAGGGCGACGCGATTTGTCCGGTCCAGCCTTGAGCGCGCCGCGTCACTCGGCGGCGTGAAGCCGGGCCGGGGCGGCGGTCGAGCGGCGGCAGACCAGCTCGAAGGGGGGCAGACCCAGGACGGCGTCTTCGTCGCAATCGGCCGGGACCTCGCCGCTGATAAGCCGCTGCGCCGCAATAGTGGCCATCTCGACCAGCGGTTGGCGAAGAGTGGTGAGCTGGGGCCGGCTGAAGCGGGCGCCGGAGCTGTCGTCGAAGCCCGCCACCGAAACGTCCTCGGGCGTGGAGAGGCCCGCCTCCCCCAGCGCGTTCAGGCAGCCCAGGGCCATGTCGTCGTTGCTGGCGAAGATCGCCGTCGGCCGCTCGCGAAGGGCGAGCAGGGCGCGCGCGGCCTCCATGCCGGACTGGAATGTGAAGTCTCCCTGCAGGATGTAGGCGTCCGGCGTCGGCAGGTGATGCGCCGCCATCGCCTCGAGGAACCCCTCCCGCCGGGCGCGGCTGGCGCCGTAACGGGGCTCGCCGACGATGAAGGCGATCCGGCGGTGTCCGAGGCCGATCAGGTGTTCGGTCATCCCTGCCGCAGCGGCGCGATCGTCCATCCGCAGCCGCAGGCCGCGGCCGCCCTCGCGCTCGGGTCCAAGGCGGGCATAGGGCGTGCCGGACTCCTGGAGCAGTTCAAGCACGATCTCGTCGTCCGAGCTCGGCGGCGTGAGGATGACGCCGTCCGGCTTGAGCGCCGCCAGCAGGCTCTTGACCTCCTGGCGCACGCGGGGGGTCTGGTGGTCGATCAGCTCGACCATGAAGTGGTAGCCCGCCTGCCGGCACTGGGTCGTGGCGCCCAGCTGGATGCGGGTGAGGTAGTCGGTTCCCCGCTCGCTGCGCCAATGGTCCATGGTCAGGGCGGCGTCGACGAAGGCGGCGATCACGAACGAGCGCGATCCGGCCAGGCTGCGGGCCGACAGATTGGGGTGGTAGCCGAGCGCTTCGGCGGAGGCGACAACCTTGTCGCGGGTGCCCGGCCTGACGTTGGGCTCGTCGTTCATGACCCGCGACACGGTCTTGATCGAGACGCCCGCGTGGGCGGCAACATCATAGATCGTCACTGACGCCATGAATCGGTCTGAGCCTTTTCAATCTTGCCGCGATGCACTACGCCCGAAGCGGCTGATTTCCTAGAACCTGCATCGCCTTACACGTGGCCGAAGGCCCGACGGCGCAGAAGGTCCAAAGCCCGATCGAACGGGCCGGACCAATCGGCAGAGGGGGGCCCGATGTCGATGCCGGAACTGGTGCGTCCGCCGCAGCCGGCCGGGCGCGGCTTCATCGCCGCCTTCACCGTCGCCCAGATCGGCGCCTACATCAGCTTCGTCCCGCTGTTCCAGATCCTGCTTCCGCTCAAGGCGGAGCAGATCGATCCGGCCCATAAGGCGGTCCTGCTCAGCCAGGTGACGCTCTACGGGGCGATCATCGCCGGCGCAGCGAACCTGCTGGCCGGCGCGATCAGCGACCGGACCGCGTCGCGCCTCGGCCGCCGCCGCCCCTGGATGCTGGTCGGCGCGGTGGGGACCCTGGCGGCCTACGCCATGATCTTTCGGGCCGGGAACATGGGTGAGCTGCTGGCCGGCATCCTGTGCTTCCAACTGGTGTTCAATTTCCTGTTCGCCGCCCTCCTGGCGGTGATGGCCGACCGGGTGCCCGATCAGAAGAAGGGCCTGGTCTCGGGCTTGATGGCCCTGGGCCTGCCGCTCGGCACCTTTGGAGGGACCGCCCTGATCGGCGGCCTGCTGGCGGACGAGGGCGCCCGGTTCGCGGCGCTCGGGCTGGTGACGGCGCTGACCATCATCCCGTTCACGCTGCGCCTCGACGATCCGCCCCTCAGGGTCGCGCCGCCGTTCCGGCTGACGGCTTTCGTCAGGACGCTGTGGGTCGACCCGCGGGTCCATCCCGACTTCGCCCTGGCGTGGGCCGGGCGCTTCCTGGTGCTGATCGCCTTCAGCCTGGTGCAGAGCTACATGCTCTACTACCTGCAGGACTCGTTGCACTACGCCCGCCTGTTCCCTGGCCTGCGGGCTGAAAGCGGCCTGGCCGTGCTGGCGGCGATCGCGGCGGTAGGCAACGTGGCCTTCGCCATCCTCGGCGGCGTGCTGTCGGACAGGATCGGACGCCGAAAGCTGTTCGTGATCGTGGGCGCCCTGCTGATCGCCGGCGCCATCGCCATGCTGGCGCTGCTGCCGAGCTGGCCGGCGGTGATGGCCGCCTATGTGCTCTATGGCTGCGGCTCGGGCTGCTACTACGCCGTGGACATGGCCCTGATCACCCAGGTGCTGCCTTCGGCGCGCGACGTCGGCAAGGACCTTGGCATCGTCAACCTGTCCAACACCCTGCCCCAGGCCGTGGCCCCGATGCTGGGCGTGGTGTTCCTGGGCGCGGCGCGGGCTGACTTCCGCTCGCTGTTCCTGCTCGCCGCCGGCCTCTGCCTGGTCGGAGGCCTGATGGTCCTGCCCATCCGCAAGGTGCGCTGACCCACCCACGCTGGATCTCCGAGGCGGCCCGTCTCAGCCGAGCGCCTCGCCGAGCGCGGCCCGGCCGTGAACCGGCTTGATCACGCCGCGCGAGGCGAGAAGGCCGTAGAGCCCGATCCAGACGTAGCAGACCACCGGCACGGCCATGGCCATGGCCGGACCCACCCGGTCAGCGGCCAGGCCCCAGATCACCGGCACCACGGCCCCGCCCACGATGGCCAGGCACAAGAGGCCCGAGGCCTGGGGCGTCTCATCGCCCAGCTCTTCGATGGCCAGGGTGAAGATGGTCGGGAACATGATGGAATTGAACAGACCCACGGCCAGGATGGTCACCGCCGCGACCATGCCGAAGGACAGCCCCGAGATCGCCGCCATCGAGCCCGCGCCGACGGCGCATCCGGCGAGCACCATCCCCGGGGGCAGCCGGCGCAGCGCCGCCGCTCCGATGAACCGGCCGATCATGGCGAGGCCCCAATAGACGCTGACCAGGGCCGTCCCAACCTTCATGGTGGCGCCCAGGACGCTGCCCTGCATCAGGTAGTTGGCCATGGCGCTACCGATGGAGACCTCGGCGCCCACGTAGGTGAAGATGGAGAGCGCCCCCAGCGCCAGCCGGGGATTGCCGATCAGGCGCCCGAACGAGCCGACGCCCTGGGCCTTGGCCTGGGGCGCCCACCGGCGGAGCGCCCAGCAGAGGGCCGCCAGGGCCAGCAGGGTGACGGCGATCCCGACGAACGGCAGCTGCACCGCCTGCGCTTCCTGGCGCCGGAAGACGGCCATCACCTGCGGGGCGACGGACTTGGGGTCGGGCGCGCTCAGGCTGTGGCCGAGGATCAGGGCTGAGCCGAAGATCGGCCCCACCATGGTGGCCACCGAATTGAACGCCTGGGCCAGGGTCAGCCGGCTGTGGGCCTTGCTCGGGTCGCCCAATATGGCCGTCAGCGGATTGGCCGCCACCTGCACGGTGGTGACCCCGCTCGCCAGGATGAACAGGGCCCCCAGGAAGGCAGGATAGCTGCCGACCAGGGCCGCGGGTGTGAACAGCAGGCATCCCACCGCCATGACCAGCAAGCCCACGGTGACGCCGCGCAGATAGCCGATCCTGGTCAGCAGCCACCCGGCAGGCACCGAGACGATGAAATAGGCCAGGAAGAAGCAGAACTGGGTCAGCATCACCTCGGCGTAAGACAGGGCGAACATCGCCTTCAGCTTCGGGATCAGCGTGTCCACCAGGACGGTGCAGAAGCCGAATGCGAAGAACAACGACATCATCAGGGCGATCAGCGACTTCTGGCGCGGAACGGCCACAGCCGACGGAACCGATGGATCGGACGCTTGCTGCACGAGAGCCTCCCTAGAGCGCCTTTACCCGACGCCTTAGCGGCAGGCTAGGCGGTATTTGACAGCGCTGTCAAGCACCCGGCGCCGGCTCTACCGGCTCGATCGAACGATCTCCAGTATGGCGTCCCCATAGCGCTCGAGCTTGCTGGCGCCCACGCCACTGCACTGGCCGAGCGCCGCCGGCCGGTCGGGCCGCATCCGGGCGATCTCCGACAGGGTCCGGTCGTGGAAGATGACGTAGGGCGGCACCGACTGGAGCTGCGCCTGCTCGCGCCGCCAGGCCCGCAGGGCGTCGAACAGGATGCGATCCTCGGAAAGGACCTCGATGGGCTGTGCGCCGCGAGTCCGCGCCCGGCTGGCCTTCCTGGAGCCACTCGGGAACTCGCGGGTCTGCACCCGCCGTTCGCCGCGGTAGACCTGCCGCACCGCCTCGGCGTCGCCGAGCTTGATCAGCGGGCGGCCGTCGTTGGCCTCCTCGCGCAGCAGGCCCTCGAACAGCAGCTGGTCCAGCAGGTCGCGCCAGCCGGCGGCGTTCAGCTCCTGGCCGACGCCGAAGGTCGACAGCGACGTCTCCGTGGGGCTGGGGTCCTTGGTCTTGCCCAGCATGTGGTCGATTACCCGGCCGCGGCCGAACCGGCCGCCCAGCCGGTGGATGGCGGAAAGCGCCTTCTGGGCGGACTCCGTAGCGTCGCGCCCCACCGGTGGGGTGAGGCACAGATCACAGCATCCGCAGGGCTCAACCTCCGCCTCTCCGAAGTAGCGCCGGACCGCCGCCGCGCGGCAACCGAACCCGTCGAGCATGGCGTAGAGTTGGCGCGCCTTGCGGGTCTGGATCTGTTTGTACTCGGTCGCGATGTCCCGCATTTCGATGCGCCGCAGCCCCCAGGCCAGGTCGGACGCGCCGTAGAGGGTGATCCCGTCCGCAGGCGCGCCGTCACGGCCGGCCCGGCCGACCTCCTGCCAATAGGCCTCGATGGAATCGGGCGGATCGGCGTGGATCACGAACCTCACGTCCGGTTTGTCGATGCCCATGCCGAAGGCGATGGTCGCCACCATCACCGCGCCGTCATCGGACAGGAACCGCGCCAGCCGGTCGCGCCGCACCGCCTTGTCGAGACCGGCGTGATAGGCCATCGCCGCAACCCCGACGTCCGCCAGTCGCGCCGCAAGCTGCTCGGTCCCGTCGCGCGAGCCGACGTAGACCACGCCGGAGCGGCCAGCCCGCTCCTGCACGAGGGCCTGGACCCGGGCATGGCCCTGGCCGGTCTTGCGCTCGGCGGCCAGATGCAGTTCGGGGCGCGCGAAGCTGTCAACGAACTCGAGCGCGCCGCCCAAGCCCAGCTGGAGCTTGATATCCTCGCGGGTGCGGGCGTCCGCCGTGGCCGTGACGGCCAGGCGCGGGACCTCGGGGAAGACCTCGGCCAGGCGGCCGAGCATGCGGTATTCGGGCCGGAAGTCGTGGCCCCACTGGCTGACGCAGTGCGCCTCGTCGATGGCGGCCAGGGCGATCGGGCGATTGGCCAGGCGCTCCAGCATCCCGGGCTGCATCAGCCCTTCCGGCGACAGGTAAAGCAAATCCAGCTGGCCCTCGCCGATCCGCCGCCAGATCAGGTCCTTGTCGCGGGGGTCGGTGCTGGAATCCAGCCGCTCGGCCGCGACCCCCAATTGCTGCAGGGCGGCGACTTGGTCCGTCATCAGGGCGATCAGAGGCGAGACCACGATCCCGAGGCCGGGGCGCAACAGGCTGGGGATCTGATAGCAGAGGCTCTTGCCGCCCCCCGTGGGCAACACCGCGACGGCGCTCTTGCCGTCCAGCAGGGCCTGGATCACAGGCGCCTGATAGCCGCGGAACGCCTCATGGCCGAAGGTCCGGCGCAGAACCTCGCGCGCGCCGTCCAGGGTTGGGGCAGGACTCAACAGGTGCAAACTCGCATTGTCCGGCGCTCAGGCGCCGCCGTCCGGCGGCCCCGAACCCGGCGTAGGCTATGCCGCGACAGAGTCCTCAACGCGGCGAGGACCTTCCCGCTGAGGCATATATCCGACGCCTTCCAGCGTCATGACGATTTCCGCCATCATTTCGCGCTGAACCAGCTCGCCGCTGTAATAGCCGAGGACGGCTAGTTCGATGGCGCGTAACGCGGCGTCCTTTGTGGTCGAAGTCTCAGGCATCACCAAGGCTCCCCGATCTTTGTGCGGGCGTTCGAAAGCCCGCCTTCGTCCCCCGCCGGCGAGCCGATATCTGATGTCACAGAAATCCGGGGACGCCAACGGGGCGCAAGGCGCCACTTGGAAATGATTCGTGTGCCACAGGCGTTGCGCCATGCGCGTGAAACTGGAGTCTCGAGGCATGTTCGGGTCAGGCTGGTCCCTGGTCGGACTGGCGGCGCTGTGGGCCGCCAACTGCGCTTTCGCGGCTCCGGCGCAGGCGGCGGACGCGGCGGCGAGCGCGCCCGACGAGATGATTGTCACCGCCCGTAGGCGCGACGAAGCGCTCAAGGACGTGCCCGTCGCGGTCTCCTCCCTCACCGAACGCCGGCTGGAGCAGATCAACGCCCATGACATATCCGCCCTGCAGCAGACCACGCCCAACCTGACCCTTCAGGCGACCCGGGGCACGAACTCCACGCTGATCGCCTTCATCCGCGGCGTCGGCCAGTGGGACCCGCTCTGGGGCTTCGAGCCGGGCGTCGGCATCTATGTGGACGACGTCTATCTGGCACGCCCGCAGGGCGCCCTGCTCGACATCTTCGACGTCGACCATATCGAGGTGCTCAGGGGGCCGCAGGGAACCCTCTATGGCCGCAACACCGTTGGCGGCGCGGTCAAGTATGTGACCCGGCGCCTGGCGCCCCTGCCAGGCATCACCGTGAAGAGCCAGTTCGGCAGCTACGCCCAGCACGACGTCGTCGCCTCGGCCTCCACGCCCGTCGGCGAGCGCCTGAGGATCGGCGGCGCCATCGCCAGCTACAATCGCGACGGCTACGGCCGGAACCTGACGACGGGCGCGGCGCAGTACAATCAGTCAGTGATCGCCGGACGGCTGAGCCTGGAGTGGACGCCGACGCCCGACGTGCTGTTCCGCCTGGCGGGCGACCGGACCGATGACAGCTCCAATCCACGCCACGGCCATCGCGAAGCGCCCTTCGCCGGCTTCGGCGTCCTGCCCAACGTCTATGACACCCAGGCGGGCCTCGGCGACACCAACAGCGTGATCACCGAGGGCGCGTCGCTGTTCGCCCAGTGGTCCGCCTCGCCGACCCTGAAGCTGAAGTCGATCACCGCCTACCGCGACGGCCGCGGACGCACGCTGATCGACATCGACAACACGCCGCTTCCCTTGTTCGACGTGCTTGCCGACTACGACGACCGCCAGTTCACACAGGAGCTTCAGGCGCTCTACACCGGGGCCAGGGTCCAGGGCGTGGCCGGCGTCTACTTCATGAACGCCAATTCTTCCGGCGAGTTCGATTCCGTCGCCGGCAACCCCGCCCTGCCGACGCCCCCCTATCCGCAGACCACGGCCACCCAGGGAGCCGTCGCCACCAAGAGCTACGCCGTCTTCGCCGACGTCAGCGTCGACCTGACACGCCGGCTGGCCGTCTCCGCCGGCGGTCGCTGGACCCGCGACGACAAGACCGGCGAGGTGTTCCGCGCCTCCTATGCGGGGTTGAGGAGCCCGTTCCATGGAGCCCCCAACGCCGTCCTCACCCTGCTGCGCACCGACTACACCCGCAGCAAGAGCTTCGAGGAGTTCACCCCCCGGCTCAGCGCCACCTTCAAGGCGTCGCCGGACATCAACGTCTATGCGTCCTGGAGCCGGGGCTTCAAGTCGGGCGGCATCGACACCCGCGGCGACGCCTTCCTCACGCCTTCCACAGTCAACGGTTACGACCCGGAAACCGTGGACACCATCGAAGGCGGACTGAAGGGGAGCCTGCTCGAGCGCCGCCTCAACATCCGATCCGCCGTGTTCTATTCGATGTACCGCGGCCAGCAGGTCACCGTGCAGCAGCTGGTCGGCGCGATCGTGGCTACCCAGGTGCAGAACGCGGGCAGCTCGCACATCTGGGGCGTTGAGCTGGAAGGTTCGGCGATCCTGACGCCATCGGTCACCGCCACCTTCTCGCTGGGCTACCTGGACGCCAGGTTCGACAAATACCTGGCGCTGAACCTGGCCACCGGCCAGATCCAGGACGTGGCCTCACAGCGGGTGTTCCAGAACACGCCCAAATGGAGCGGGTACCTTGGCCTGACCTGGAGCCACGACGCGCCCGGCGGCGACGTCTCCCTGACCTTCGCCGGCGCCTATCGCGGCCACATGGCGCTGTTCGAAACCCCTTCGTTGATCGACCAGAATGGCTATGTCCTCTGGAACGCCGACATCACCTGGAATTCCCTGGACGGTCGCTACAGCGTCGGCGTGCACGGCGCCAACCTCGGGGACGAACGCTATCGGATCGGCGGCTACCCGTTCTCGGGCTCGGCGCTCGGCGACTCCCTCAACGGCTTCTACGGCCCGCCCCGAACCGTGTCGGTGGCGCTGAAGGTCCACATCTGATCTGACGTCAGGCGTCCTGAAGACTCGGCAGGTCCAGGCCGAACTGTCGGGCGCAGTCGATGGCCGTCTCATAGCCAGCGTCGGCGTGGCGCATGACCCCGCTGGCGGGATCGTTCCAGAGCACGCGCTCGATGCGCCGGGCCGCGGCCTCGGAGCCGTCGCAGACGATCACCATGCCGGCGTGCTGCGAGAACCCCATGCCGACCCCGCCCCCATGATGCAGCGAGACCCAGGTCGCGCCAGACGCGCAGTTCAGCAGGGCGTTCAGCAGCGGCCAGTCCGACACGGCGTCCGATCCATCCAGCATGGCCTCGGTCTCGCGGTTGGGCGAGGCGACCGAGCCCGAGTCCAGGTGGTCGCGGCCGATGACGATCGGGGCCTTCAGCTCGCCGCTCGCCACCATTTCGTTGAAGGCCAGGCCCAGGCGATGGCGGTCGCCCAGGCCGACCCAGCAGATCCGCGCCGGCAGGCCCTGGAACTTGATCCGATCGCGCGCCATGTCGAGCCAGTTGAGCAGGTGCGCATCGTGCGGCATCAGCTGCCTCACCTTCTCGTCGGTGGCCCAGATGTCGGCCGGATCGCCGGACAGGGCGGCCCAGCGGAACGGCCCGACCCCGCGGCAGAACAGCGGGCGGATATAGGCCGGCACGAAGCCGGGGATCTCGAAGGCGTCGGCGACCCCCACCTCCTTGGCCATCTGGCGGATGTTGTTGCCGTAGTCGACCACCGGCACGCCCAGCCGGTGGAAGCCCAGCATGGCGCGGACCTGCACCGCCATGGACTCCTTGGCGGCGGCCTCTACGATCTTGGGCTCGCTCTGGCGCCGGCTTTCCCACTCGGCGACGGTCCAGCCCTGGGGCAGGTAGCCATTGATCGGATCGTGGGCGGAAGTCTGGTCAGTGACGGCGTCCGGCCGCACGCCGCGACGCAGCAGCTCGGGGAACACGTCCGCCGCATTGCCGAGCAGGCCCACCGAGCGCGGAACGCCGGCCGTGCGGGTGTCGTCGATCGCCTTCAGCGCCTCGTCCAGGTCGGTGGCCATCTGGTCGAGGTAGCCGGTGCGCAGCCGCATCTCGATGCGCGAGGGCTGGCACTCCACGGCCAGGCAGGACGCCCCGGCCATCACCGCCGCCAGGGGCTGGGCGCCGCCCATGCCGCCAAGGCCTCCGGTCAGGATCCAACGGCCCGCGAGGTTCCCGCCATAGTGCTGGCGGCCGAGCTCGGCGAAGGTCTCGTAGGTGCCCTGCACGATCCCCTGGGCGCCGATGTAGATCCAGGAGCCCGCTGTCATCTGGCCGTACATGGCCAGGCCCTTGCGATCGAGCTCGTTGAAGTGGTCCCAGGTGGCCCACCGCGGCACCAGGTTGGAGTTGGCGATCAGCACCCGCGGGGCGTCGGGGTGGGTGCGGAACACCCCCACCGGCTTTCCGGACTGGACCAGCAGGGTCTCGTCCTCACCCAGCCGCCGGAGCGTCGAGACGATGCGGTCGAAGCTCTCCCAGTCGCGGGCGGCCCGGCCGATCCCGCCATAGACCACCAGTTCCTCGGGCCGTTCGGCCACGTCGGGATCGAGGTTGTTCATCAGCATGCGCAGCGGCGCTTCGGTGAGCCAGCTGCGGGCCGAGATCTCCGGGCCATGCGGCGCGCGGATCACGCGGCTGTTGTCGAGGCGGGTCATGGGCGGCTCCGTGGCCAGTCCGGGCTGGCGAAGGCGATGCAGGCTTGCAGGATCGGCATCAGGACGGCGCGCATGGGCGCGGCCAGCTCCGGATCGTAGGGCGCGGGCCAGGTCTCCGGCGAGGGCGCCCCCTCCGGCTCGGTCATGTAGCCGCGGCAGGCGAGCTCCATCTGGATGGCGTGCACTCCGGCGGCCGGATCGCCGTAGCGCCGCGTTGTCCAGCCGCCCTTGAAGCGCCCATTGGTCGTCCACGAGAAACCGGAGGCGTCGCACAGCGCTTCCACCGCCGCGGTCAGCGCCACATCACAGCTAAGGCCGCTGTTGGTCCCTATGTTGAAGTTGGGCAGCTGGCCGTCGAACAGCCTTGGGATCTGCGACCGGATCGAGTGGGCGTCGTAGAGCACGACGCGCTCGTGGCGCTCTCGCAGACGGACGATCTCGGCGGCGAGGGCCTGGTGGTAGGGATCGAAGGCCTCGGCCCGCCGCACCGCGATCTGCGCCTCGTCCGGCTCATGGCCGACAGGATAAAGCGGTTCACCGTCGAAAGTGGTGAGGGGGCATAGGCCCGTAGTCGCCTGACCGGGATATAGCGAGGCGCCGGATGGATCGCGGTTCACATCGATCATGGAGCGTGAGAAGGCGGTGCGCACCGTGGTGGCGCCGAGCGCTTCGGCGAAGTCGTAGAGACGGTCCACCCACCAGTCCGCGTCCTTTCGGGCCAGCCAGGGCGACACCAGCCGCGCCTCGACGGCCGGCGGGAGTTCGGTCCCGGTGTGTGGGAAGCTGACGATCAGGGGCGCCTGGCCGCGCCGGATCTGCAGCCAGTCGGGGGTCACGGCGTCGGCTCCCCGCGCCAGACGCGGGCGTGCAGGGGATCGGCCCCCATCCAGTATACCAGCTCCACCGGCCGGGCCGCGTTCCAGATGGCGAGGTCGGCGTGCTTGCCGACCTCCAGCGAGCCGATGCCCCCTTGCCGCCCGAGAGCGCGGGCGGCCTGCAGCGTCGCGCCCGCCACTGCCTCCTCGACGGTGAGACCGAACAGGACCACCGCCATGTTCATCGCCGTCAACAGCGAGACGAGGGGCGAGCTGCCGGGATTGCAGTCGGTGGCCACCGCCATGCCGACGCCGTGGGCGCGGAACAGCTCCACGGGCGGACGCCGCTGATCGCGCAGAGCGTAGTAGGCGCCCGGCAACAGCACCGCCGTGATCCCCGCCCGACCCATGGCCGCAGCTCCGGCGGCGTCGGTGCATTCCAGGTGATCGGCGCAGAGCGCGCCGACGTCGGCCGCCAGCTGGGCGCCGCCGCCGGCGGTGCGCTGGTCGGCGTGCAGCCGGACCGGGAGCCCAGCCGAGCGCGCGGCGGCGAACACCGTGCGCACCTCCTCCGGCGTGAAGGCGACGGCCTCGCAGAAGGCGTCAACCGCGTCGGCCAGCCCCGCGGTAGCGGCGGCAGGGATCATCCGATCAGCGACCAGCGAAACGTAACCGGCCCGGTCGTCCTGATACTCCGGCGGCAGGGCGTGGGCGCCCAGGAGCGAGGCGACCACCTCCACCGGCCGTTCGCGGCCCAGGCGGCGCGCCACCCGCAGCATCTTGAGCTCGCTTTCAAGGTCGAGCCCATAGCCGGACTTCGCCTCGACGGTGGTCACGCCCTGGCGCAACATCAGGTCCAGGCGCTCCAGGGCCGAGGCTGTCAGTGCGTCCTCACTGGCCGCTCGCGTGGCGCGGACCGTCGAAAGGATGCCGCCGCCCACCGCCGCGATCGCCTCGTAGCTGGCGCCGGCCATGCGCTGTTCGAACTCGTCGGCGCGGTCGCCGGCGAACACCAGATGGGTGTGGCAGTCGATCAGGCCCGGCGTGACCAGCCGGCCGTCCAAGTCGATCACCTCGGCGGCGTCCGCGTCTCCAGGCAGTTCGGCGAGCGGCCCGGCGAAGGCGATCCGTCCGTCGACGACGCCGATCGCGGCGTCAGGGATCAGCCCCAGTCCAGGCAAGGCAGGCGACAGGGTGGCCAGCACCCCGCCCCGCCACAGCCTGTCGAACCGCATTGCGTGACTCTCTTCGGCCTGGGCTAATCTGTTTATGTCTAGTCAATCCGCGCGCAACCCGAAACCCGAGGGAGCCGGATGAAGGGTGGATTCTTCTTCGAGACGGCGCTCCTCCCCGAGGGCTGGCGCAATGACGTCCGCGTGCTGGTCGAGGACGGCCTGATCATCAGCGTCCAGGCCGGCGCCAAGCCTGTTCGGGACGATGACCGCGAAGCCGTGGTCCTGCCCGGCCTGGCGAACCTGCATTCCCACGCCTTCCAGCGGGCCATGGCGGGCCTCGCCGAGCGGCGCGGCCCGGCCGAGGACAGCTTCTGGACCTGGCGCCAGGTCATGTACCGGTTCCTCGGCAGGCTCGACCCGGACATGGTCGAAGCCGTGGCGGCCTACGCCTACGCCGACATGCTGGAGGCAGGGTTCACCCGGGTCGGCGAGTTCCACTACCTGCACCGCGCCGCGGACGGCGGCCTCTACGACCAGGCGGCCGAGCTGGCCCTGCGCCATGCCGCCGCCGCCCATGAGACAGGTCTGGGGATCACCCTGTTGCCGGTGTTCTACGCCCACTCCGGCTTCGGCGGCGGCGCGCCGACCCCCGGCCAGGCCCGGTTCATCACCGACCTCGACCTCTTCGCCCGGATCGTGGAGTCGTGCCGGACGCTGGAGGGGGTAAGGGTCGGAGCCGCGCCCCATTCCCTGAGGGCGGTGACTCCGGAAGAGCTGGCCCGCGTTGTGGAGCTCGCCGGCGACGGCCCGGTCCACATCCACGCCGCCGAGCAGATCAAGGAGGTGGAAGACTGCCTTGCCTGGTCCGGTCAGCGGCCGGTCGAATGGCTGCTGGGCCACGCCGACGTCGATGACCGCTGGTGCCTAGTGCACGCCACCCATCTCAGCCCAACCGAGCGGGACGGCCTTGCCCGCTCGGGCGCCGTCGCGGGCCTCTGCCCCATCACTGAAGCCAACCTTGGCGACGGCGTGTTCGACGCGCCGGACTATCTCGAGGCTGCGGGTCGCTGGGGCGTCGGGACGGACTCAAACATCAGTATCGACGCAGCCGGAGAGCTGCGCCAACTCGAGTACGCCCAACGCCTGATGCGGAAGGGCCGCAACATCGTGACCTCGAACGCAGCGCCCAGCACCGGACGCGCCCTGCTGGCGGGGGCGATGGCCGGCGGCGCCCAGGCGCTCGGCGTGCGGGAGGGAGCGATTGCGGAGGGCGAAAGGGCGGACTTCCTGTGCCTGGACGCCGAACATCCTGACCTGGAGGGGCGGTCGGAAGACCAGTTGCTGGATGCCTGGATCTTCGTCCATGGCCGCCACCTTATCGATCGGGTCTATGCGGGCGGGAAGCTGGTGGTCGACGCAGGCCGCCACCGCCATCGCGACCGGATCAACGCTCACTACCGCACCGCTGTCGCAAGGTTGACAGCGGACCTCTAGCCTTTTCCGGCGATGGGCGGGGCTGAGATAATGAACAGCTCGGTGTCGGCGACTGCGGAGAAGACGGCGGTTTCTCCCGGCTCGAGCCTGACCGTGGTCTGGGTCAGATAGGGATCCGCGCCGATGCGCCCCTCGCCCTGGCGAACGAAAATCAGGCGGCGCGGCGGCTGAGGGTCGGCTGCGTACGTCGCTCCCGCGTAGATCGAGATAAAATCCAACGACAGCCCTCGCTCGGGAAATGTCCCGAGTGAGCGGCGGCGCACGCCGGGAGCGCCTTCGGCCTCACGCCAGGGGAAACTCTCTGGCCGCATCACGATCGGGGCCTTGTAGCGTGGCTTTGGATAGCGGATCGGCTGGCCGGTGAGCTTGCGCCAGAGGGCTTCGTAGGCGTCCTGGTTGGCCTTCCCTTCCCCGCTGGTACGGCGGAACACGCCTTTTTCGAAGCAACCTTCCGCGGACAGCGCTTCGCGGCCTTGCCTCAACTGAGCGGCGCTGAGGTACCCCAGGCCGCTGGCGCCGCCGAACTGCAGAAGCAGGACGATCCGGTTGGGACCGCCCGATTGAGGTCCATAGGGAACGCCTTCGGGGAAATAACCGACCTCGCCGGCGTCCACCGACAGCTCCCGCCCGATGGGGACCGAGCCCTCGAGGCAAAAGCGCACCTGGTCCCAGGCATGGCGGTGGCGCGGGGAGAAGTAGTCCGATCCTTCGTTGGCCAGGACCAGGACGTAGTTGTCGGGGCTGCCCTCCTGGCCCTCGAACAGCACCTTGTGGGCCATGCCGCCCTGGCGGTGGGCGGCGAGGTTCTCGCCCCATTCCATCTGGCCGGCGTGGACGATGTCCATGGCGCGCTCCCGTTCAGCCCGAAGCCGTTGCGGCATGGGCGCCGGCAAGTCTTCCAAAGGTCGCCGCCCGCAGGACCGAGGTCCCGGCCGGATACTGGTGATAATAGAGCCCCGTCACCTCCCCGGCCGCATAGAGCCCCGGAATCGCCGTGCCAGCTGGGGTCAGCACCCGCGCCTGGCTGTCCGTCCGCACGCCGCCGAAGGTGAAGGTGATGGCGCAGGTCAGGGGGTAGGCGATGTAGGGCGGCCGCTCGATCGGAAAGGCCCAGTTGGACTTGGGTGGATCGAGCCCTGGGGCCGCCTTGCCGTCTCGGATATGGGCGTTGAAGGTCCCAGGAGCGATGGCGGCGTTGTACTCCCCGATGGTCCGCTCCAGCGCCGCCGGATCCAATCCCAGCAGGCCAGCCAGCTCGCCCAGGGTTGCGGCCGTCACCGGCGGCTGGTCGGTGAAGATGATGGCCCCCACGTGTTCGATGTCCAGCGTGGTCTGGTCGCCGATGAAGAAGGCGGTCTGCCGCTGGTTCTTCCAGATTTCGAACCCCAGGGCCTCGAAGGTGGAATCGAAGCTGTCCTGGCCCTCGTCGAAGAAGCGCCTGGCCTCGCCGTTGACCAGCACGCCGTAGGGGAAGGCGTAGACCACCGCATCAGGCTTGGATGAGCGGCGGTCGACCGGCTCGCCATGGAACATGTCGAACTGGCCGGCGGTGTCTGCGCCCACCGCCATGGCCATGCGCACCCCGTCGCCACGGTTGTTGGTCAGGGTCGGGGCGATCAGCGGCAGGTCGCCGCCGCCAGCGCCGAGATACTGGGTCAGCATCTCCCTCGAGCCCTCGAAGCCGCCGCAGGCGATGACCACGGCGGAGGCGGAGAGCCTGCGCAGAAGGCCGTCACGGCCGCGCGCCATCACCCCGTCGATGCGTCCCTCGGCCGAGAGGCTGAGGCTGACCGCCTCTGTGCCATAGAGGATGTCCGATCCGGGCGTGCGGTCCACCGCCTCGGCGAGGCCGTCGACGATGCCGACGCCGCCCCGGGCGGGCATGCCGAGGCCGCCGCCGGTGTTGCGGTTGGGGAATGGCTGCTTGAAATAGATCAGCTCCACGCCATTGGATTCCAGGAACCCCAGGGTCGCGCCGACCTCGCGCTCCAGCGCCCGGCAATAGTCGAGATCAGCCTTGCCGCCCGAGACCTGCTCCATCTGGCCGACAAAGGCGGGATCGAGCCGCCGATCCTCGGTGATCCTGAACCACGAACTGGTCCACCGGGTAGCCCCGCCCCGCCCCTCACGGGCCGCGCGCTCCAGGACGGCGATGCGGGCGGTGCGGCCCTGCGCCCGGGCCTCGGCGGCATGGCTCACGGCGGCCGAGAGGCCGGCCGCGCCGCAGCCTATCACCACCAGGTCGTAGTCCATCCGTCCCCTCCCGGCCGTTGGAAGGGACTATACCTCCTCCAGATCCCGGCGCGCGGAAAGAGCCCCGACGGCAGACGCTTCCTCGGTGATCACCTTGAAGGAGACAAGGTCCGGCCGGCCGAAGGCGGTGGTGATCGCCGCGTCTGTCGCGTCGCGGCCGCGCGCCATGCAGATACGCCCGACGCGAGGCTGGTTGTGGCGGGCGTCGAAGGTCCGCCACCGGCCGCCGAGGAACACTTCCAGCCATGCGCTGAAGTCCATCGGGCTCGGGACGGCGGGCACGCCGATGTCGCCAAGGTAGCCCGTGCAGTAGCGCGCAGGGATGTTCATGCAGCGACACAGGGTGATGGCCAGGTGGGCGAAGTCGCGGCAGACGCCGAGCCGTTCGTGATGGGCTTCGAAGGCCGTGCGGGTCGACCGCGCCGCCGCGTAGCTGAAGGTCATGTGCTCGTGGACGTAGTCGATGATCGCCTGCACGCGCGGCCAGCCCGGCTCGATCCGGCCGAATTCGGACCAGGCGAAGTCGGTCAGTGGCTCGGTCTCGCAGTAGCGGCTGCCCAGGAGATAGACGAGGGTCTCGTCGGGAAGCTCGTCGACGGGATGCTGGACGGCGCGCGGCGCCACCTCGTCGGGAAGGCCGCCGTCGCGGATCAGCGCATCCGCCGAGAAGACGATGCGTCCGGCCGGCGCGATCAGGCGGTGGCAGACATTGCCGAAGCCGTCGCGGTATTCACGCAGAGGAGATCGGGGCGTGACGTGGAGGATCTGCGGCGTGATCAGGTCGCCGGTGCGTTCGGGCCTGACGCTCAGCATCAGGATCATGGGCGTGGGCGCCCGGCAATTGAAAGCGAGCTCAAAGCCCGTGCGTATGATCATCGACTCCTCTCCGCACTGCGGTATGCGATGGTCCTGGCAACGCCCGGAAACGGTTCGGGTTCTTTCGCAATCGCGTGATGGGGCAAGGTCAGGGCCCGGCCATCGCAGCCTTGCCCACAGCGACCGCGGCCTGAGTGAGTGGAATGTCCGGACCTGATCACGATCATCGCCTTGACCAGCTTGACGCCGCAGCGCCGGGGATTCGAACTCCCTTGTTGTCGCCCGGAGACCCCGAACCGCTGATCGTCCAGAATCCGGGCGGTGGGTCGGGCTTTGTGCTGGTTTGCGATCACGCTGGCCGGGCGATTCCGCGGCGGCTGGGGACTCTAGGCCTGACCGCGCCGGACCTGGAGCGGCATTTCACCTGGGACATCGGCGCCGCCGGCCTGGCCCGAAGGCTCAGTGAGGCGCTGGACGCCTGTGCGCTACTGCAAGCCTATTCCCGGCTGGTGGCCGACTGCAACCGGACGCCTGGAACCCCGGACATGGCGCCGGCAGTCTCGGACGGGACCGTCATCCCAGGAAACGCCGGGCTTTCCCCCGAGGACCTGCAGGACCGCGTCGAGGCGATCCACGCGCCCTATCATGCTGGGATCGCCGGCGCGCTCAACGCCAGGCAAGCTAGCCGAAAGAGCGTCGCCGTCGTCTCGGTGCACAGCTTCACGCCAGAGATGGACGGCTTCAGCCGTCCCTGGCAGGTGGGCGTGCTGCACGCCAGCGACTCGCCTCTGTCACACGCGCTGCTGGCGCGGCTGCAGGCCGAGGAGGGGCTGTGTGTCGGCGACAACCAGCCCTATTCGCTCGGCGACATCGACTACACTGTCCCCCGCCACGCACAGGGACGGGGCCTCGATTACCTGGAGTTGGAAGTCCGCCAGGACCTCATCGCCCGAGAGGCCGGGCAGACCGCAATGGCCGCGCTGCTGGCCCGGCTGCTGGAGGGGTTGGAACCCCTCAGGACCTCTGCATGATGCAACCGTACCAGCCCATGCCGCGGTAGGTCTCGTAGCCGGGCGTGCGGGCATAGCCCACCATGGCCTCGCCGTCGGGATAGGCGCCCATCTCGCCGCGGGAGATGTCGACCTCGACGACCTCCTGCAGCTCCCCCGAACCGTCGGAAGAGGCGAGTATGCGGAAGCCGTTGTCCAGGATCAGCACCCGTGAGCGGGCCCGCTCATCATCGGTCAGCCTGACGCCCTCGACCACGGCCTGGGCCTGGGGACGCCAGTCGAAATGGATGCCGAGGACGCCGATCACGGCGCCGTTGGTCTCACCGCCTTCGCGGATCGCCGCGGCATAGGTGGCGACCGGAGCGTCGTTCAGGACTTTCAGCCGCTCGATGTCGCTGGCCACGAACTCGTCGCCGGACGCGGTGGCCATCGCCTTGGTGAACCAGGGGGCCTGGGCGACCGAGAGCCCCTTGACCCGGTACCGATCGGGCCTGCCGTTGGCGATCACCTGACCCTTGGCGTCGCAGATCCACAGGTCGAGATAGACGGTATAGGCGTCCAGGATCACCTTCAGGCGCTGGCTGGCGTGGCGCGCATTGTCGTCGGTCGGATCGGCCGCGCAGGTGACCACGGCGGAATCGGTGGCCCACCAGCGCACGTCGCAGGTCCGCTCATAGAGATTGCGGTCGATGATCTCGATGGCATTCAGCGCCATGTCGGCCAGCCGCTGGCCGCGCAGGTGCCCCAGGATGCCGCCGCCGATCTGGTTCAGCTCGGCCAGGTCCGCCCTGACCTCGCTTTCGAGTGAAGAGGCGACCATGTCGATCTCGGTGGAGATCTTCTTGAATTCGTCGGCCAGGATGGTGAAGCCCTTGCCGTGCTCGCCAGCGCGCGCAGCCACGATCGATGCATTGATCGACAGCATCTTGGCGGCCCTATTGACCGACGCGATCTCGCCTATCTTGGCGCCCGCCACAGCGCTGATGCGCTCGGAAAGCTCCAGGATCCGTTCGGGACGCAAACTGGTGTCTTCGCTTGTCATCGCGAATTCCCCCCGCAAGTCCCCTGGCTTGCATCCCCTGGTTAACAAGGACTCGTTAATCAGCCGTGACTGGTTTCTGCTCAGCTTGATGCTGAAGACTAGAGTTGACGTCTGGGCTTCTGGCTACTGAATGCCAAAATATAGTGCAATTGCCTATTATTTACGCATCCTGGCCGGCGGGCTGGGCGCGCGATCCTCAGTCCAGAAACGCGATGGTGCGGACTTCGTGCGACAGCCTGGCGCGTGCGCCGGGGCGGGAGGTCGGGTCCTCGAAGGCCGTGTGAGCCGTCAGGTGCGGGCGACCCATGTCGGAATCGAACAGCCTGAACGCCAGCACCTCGTCCGGCTGCATGTCGGGGAAATAGTACCACCGCTGATCCGGATTATAGGCGAGGTTGAAGCCGGCGAAGGGGCCGGCCGGCTCGCCAGGCTTGGCGCCGATCAGCGTCCGGACCAGATCGCCGCGCGACACGCTGGAGGCGTCGCAGACCGCCAGCGGCATGCGCTCCACCGGCCGGATCGGCCGCCAGAGGTTGATGTTGAGGAAGCGCCTTGCGATCAGGCGGTCGGCGTCAGGCGGGCGGAGCATGCGGATCCAGTTGTGCAGGCTCTCCCGGTCGAAATCGACGTGGGCGTTGTTGGCCGGCTCGATCCCTTCTTCCCGATCCTCGCTACGGACCATGGGGAGGAAGACGATGACGTCGCTGGCGCCAGTCAGCTCACGGACGATCCTGGCCGCTTCGGGAAAATGGTGCAGCTCGACGGCGGCCTCGTCCGTCAGGTCGATTGTGTTCGGGCTGCGGATCAGGCTGAACCCGTTTCGTTCGAACGACAGCCGGTCGGCGCTGGCGCGGGCGTCGTGGATCTGCACGGTCTTGGAGATCAGCTGGAAGGTGGATGCCTCATGGTCCAGCGAATGGAGCACGGCGCCGGCGCTGGCCGGATCGGTGAAACGGATGACCGCTTCCACGAACGGTCTGGTTTGCGGGGCCAGGGTTTCGGTCAGTGACATACGGGCCGTTCCATAAGCGAATGCGGCACTAAAACCACGTCGAGGCGGCCCTGCGAAGCCCGCGTCGCGTAGGCGGCGGCTGTCTGCGCTTGACGCGGCGGTCCGCCGGCCCGACGTTTCGGCAAAACAATATCAGGGAGGCTGTGATGGCGGCTGATGGCGCCCAGGTCACGGGGACGGTCGAATGCAGCATGGGCTATTTCGGCGCTGCGCCGGAAAAGCCGACCTTCCACGCCCAGGATCACGGGCGGGACAACTGGACGCCCGACGCCCAGAAAGTCGTCTTCAATGACGCCCGGACCTGGTCGACGCCTCCCTCGCTGGAGCGCGAGGGCTTCATGCTCGCGCCGCACAGGACGGCGATAAAGGACTTCACTGACCGGGACGACGTGCGCGCCCGCTACGGCCAGGAGCTGGCCGAGCTGATCAAGGCGGTGACGGGCGCCCGCAAGGTGTTCGGGCTCCCCTTCGGGCACATGCGTTTTTCCAAGCGCTCGCAGAACTATAAGACCGGGGCCAATTCCCAGCCCGCCCACTTCCCCCACGTCGACTGCACCCCCCGGACCGCACATGGCCTGGTGCCGAACACCTTCTTCGACATCCCCGTGGAGGTCCTGGAGCCCGGTCAGCGCCTGGTCGGCTACAACATCTGGCGCGTGGTCTCCGATCCGCCGCAGGACATGCCCCTGGCCGTGTGCGATGCGCGCACCGTGGCGCGCCAGGACCTGATCGAGGCCGACGGGGTCTATGACTATGGCGACCTCCCCTGGATGACCTCGGAGGCCTATCTGGTGCGGCACAATCCGGCGCACCGCTGGGCCTACTTCAGGGACATGCGGCCGGACGAAGCCATGATCTTCCGCACCTACGACAATTGGCCGGTCTGGCGCGCCGGCGTGCCCCACTGCGCTTTTGAAGACCCGACCTGTCCGGCGGACGCCCCGGCGCGGGTCAGCGTGGAAGCCCACGCCTATGCAATCTTCGACGCCTGACGCTGGCAGCCTGCGGAGGAGTCCATGTCGCTTGTAGCCGAGACCCTGACCCGGCCGGGGGCCCCGCCCTTCATCGACACCTGGATGAACTACGCCGGCGACATCAAGGGCCGGGCCCGCGTCGACATCGTGGACTGGTCGCGCACCAATCTGGTCCTGGATAAGCGCGACGTGCGCATCCTGAACGGACGGACGGTCAGGGATCAGCTGTCGCTGGACCGCGAGGGCTTCACCCTCGAGCCGCACGCCTATCCGATCTCCCCCGAGAGCGACCTGACGGCGATCGCGGATGACTATCTGAAGTCCGTGGGCGCCATGCTCGGGCGACTGTCAGGAGCGGACCTGGTGCTGCCTCAGGGCAAGGGCCTGCTCAAGCGCCACGCCGAGCGCGCCAATGTCGAAGGGGCCATCGGCCCGTCGCGCTGGGCGCACATGGATTACACCGAGTACGCCGCCAACAAATGGATCGACTGGATCGAAGGCTGGCAGGACCGCGAGCTGCGCCAGTATCCGCGCTTTGCGATCTACCAGACCTGGCGCTGCATCTCGCCTCCGCCGCAGGACAACACGCTGGTCCTGTGCGACGCCTCCACCATCAAGGCCGAGGACTGCCTCACCTTCGACGCCTGCCTACGCGAGCCGTTCGAGGAGCCGGGCAACCAGTTCGAATCCCAACTATGCAAGTACGATCCCGGCCATCGCTGGTACGCCTTCCCCGACCTCACGGCGGACGAGCTGATCGTGTTCAAGGCCTACGACAGCGACCATGCCCGCTGGGCCCAGGCCCTGCACAACTCCGCCGACATCCCCGGCCTGCCGGCCGACTCCGCCCCCCGGGTGAGCATCGAGGCCCGGTTCTTCGCCTTCTGGGGCGCGTAAGCGGGGCCATAAGAAAGGTGTAGGTGCGAGGCGGATCGGAGTTGTTCATACAGTCAGGCTAGATGTCTTGACTACCCGACACCGCCTTCCGGCTCGACCGACCTTGCGCCTGCTTGTTCTGTCAAACATTGTTCCCTATCCGCCCTACGGCGGCGTGCATCTCCGCGTCTTCAATATCCTGAAAAGGATTGCCGAGCGGCATGAGGTCACGCTCGGATGCCACTCCTGGTCGCCCGAGGATCTCGAGGGCGCCGACTGGCTGACCCGTAACGGCATCCGCACGGTCACCGGGCCGCTGACCGCTGGGAATTGGCGCCATGCGGGGCCCGCGGTTCGCGCGGCGATCTCCGGCCTGCCGCCCGAGCTGGTCCAGTACCAGACGCCAGAGCTTCATGCGCTGATCGCCCGCGAGCGTTTCGACGTGCTGCAGGTCGAAGAGACGCTGCTGACGCCCTATGCTTCATCCTTGCCTGAAGGCGGGGCCACGAAGACCGTGCTCGTGCTTCACAACGTGCAGTTCCTGCAGGCGCAGCGGATCGCCAGGATCGAGACGTCCCTGAGCGGACGGCTCTGGCGAAACGCTAACGCCCGGATGATGCGTCGCTACGAGCCGGCTATCGCGGCCAAGTTCGACCGGCTCGTCGCCGTCTCGGACGCCGACCGCGCCGTCCTTCAGGGCGTCGCGCCCGGGTTGGCGATCGACGTCATCCCCAACGGCGTCGACACCATGCTCCTGCGGCCTCTGCCCGAACCGGACGGTAAGCCCGCCCTGGTCTTCGTCGGCTCACTGAACTACCGCCCCTGCGCCGACGCGGTGATCTGGTTTGTCGAGTCCGTGTTTCCGGCGCTCCGCCAGCATTATCCAGAGCTTGAGCTCTGGCTCGTGGGCAATCAGCCGCCGCCCGAGGTCGAGGCGCTGGCCGGCGAAGGCGTCTTCGTCACCGGCCGCGTGGACGACGTCACGCCCTATTACCAGCGGGCGACGGTCGCCGTCGTCCCCCTCCGCGCCGGCGGAGGATCGCGCCTGAAGATCCTTGAAGCCATGGCGCTGGGGCGCCCGGTGGTGTCCACCACCATCGGGGCCGAGGGCATCGAGGCCGCCCCGGGACGCGACATCCTCCTGGCCGACGACGCCGACGGGTTCGCCGCCGCCGTCTCGAAACTGATCGATCAAAAGGCTTTGTGGCGCGGGGTCGCGGCGAATGCGCGACGGTTCGTGGAAGACCACCACGACTGGGATCTGATCGCCGAAAAGCAGCTCGGGATTTACGATGAGCTTCTTGAAAACATTGAAGCATAGGCTCTTCCGAGCGGGCGGCAGTCCTGGGCTGTCTGTCCTGGCCTATCATCGGATCGGGGACCGGACGGCCACGCCCTACGACCGGTTGGTGTTCACGGCCGACCAGGAGCAGCTGGAACAACACGTCCGCTACTTCCAGAAGCGCCATCGCATCGTCGGACTGGACGAGGCCATCGAGATCGCCTCAGGCCGGCAGACGCCGACCGACCGCGCCATCCTGATCACCTTCGACGACGGCTACCTGGACAACTACGAGGCCGGTCTTCCGGTCCTGAAGGCGCTGGACGTGGAGGCGGTCTTCTTCCTGGCGACGAGCTTCCTCGCCGGAGGTACGCTCGCCTGGTGGGACCGGATCGCCTGGCTGGTGAAGACGGCCGACGAAAGGCGGTTCCGATTGCCCGTCAACGGCACGGTCGCCGACCTCGACCTCAGCCGGATGTCCCCTGACGACGCGGTCGAGAAGGTGCTGGATATCTATAAGGCCTGCAGCGGCGAGGAGGTCCCGCTGGTGATGCAGGCGCTGGAATCGGCGCCGCGCGCCCAGGCCGATCCGGAACCCCAGCAGCTGTTCCTCGGCCCCGAAGAGGCCCGCGGGCTCTGCAGGGCCGGGATGCGGGTCGGGTCCCACACCGTCAGCCATCGGATCCTTGCGCAGATCGATGCGGAGGATCAGCGTGAAGAGCTTCGCCTGTCCCGGTCGATCCTCGAACGGGAGACGGGTTCGACGGTCGACGTGCTGGCCTATCCCGTCGGCGGCCAGGAGCACTTCACGCGGACGACCGAAGCCCTGGCGCGGGACTGCGGGTACCGGGCGGCGTTCTCCTGTCATGGCGGGATCAACCGGCCGGACCGTTCGAACCCATACGATATCAAGCGCATACCGGTCTATTGGGGGGCCCGGCCGCAATGGCTCCTCGGTGCATGACGCCATGATCGAGGCGACATACGTCATCAACCTTGCGGCCAGCACCGCGCGCTGGCGCGACATGCAGTCCGTGCTCGCCGCGATGGAGGCGCCAAATCCCATTCGTTTCGACGCCGTCGATGGCGCCGCCCTTGGCGCTGACGGCGTCAGCGCCATGCAGGCCGCGGGCCGACTCTCGTCCGATCTCGGCGACTTCGACCAGGGCTGCATGCCCGGCGAGATCGGCTGCGCCCTGAGCCATGCGGGGGTGCTGCGGGAAATCGTGAGAAGAGGTCTGCCCGCCGCATTGATCCTGGAGGACGACATCGCTCTGGACGGGTCCCCAAGGACCTGGCCCCGCCGCTTCCGCAACGCCTTCGCCGACCTGCCGCCAACCTGGGAGCTCTGGTACCTCTACCGCTGCTTCGACATCGAGCACCGGGTCGAACGCATTTCACCGCGGACGGTGATTCCGTGGACCCCGCAGGGCGGCGCCGCCTATGCCGTGACCCTGGAGGGCGCACGCAAGTTGCTGGCGGCGCTGGAGCCGGTGTCGAGCGCCGTCGATCGCATCTATCACGAGATTGTCCGTACTCGGAGGATCGAAGCCTATGCAGCCAGCCCGCTGCTCATCCGGCCAGGATCGCAACCCTCCATCATCAATCAGGACAATCCGTCCAAGGAGTGGGTGTCGAAGGAGGGCGTGAACCAGCCCCCCGAATACTGGCCCGAGACCCACCTCGCCCATCTGGGGGAACAGGCGCCGAGAAGAACGGTCGCCGAGGCTTTGCGACGCCGCCTGAAGCTGGCTCTTTCCGAGAGCGCCAGGCGGCTTGCGGACCGCCTTTCATGACCCCGAGGAACGTCTACCTCGTCGTCTGGTGGTTCGACCGCTTCGGCGGCATGGAACGTCATGTGACGGACATTGCGATCGCCCTGCGGCGGACCGGCTCCGGCGTGAACGTGTTCAGCGAAAGCCCGATCGCGCCGTCCAATCGCTACCTGAAGGAGCTGCAGGCGGCGGGGATCCGCGTGCACGCCCCGGGAAAGGTGGCCCAATTCCTTGCGCGCATGGAGCGCTGGCGACTCTACCGCCTGATCGCGGGCCTGGACCGCGTTCCCAAGGTGGGGTGGGTCGGGATGGAGGACGAATACCTCCGCCATCAGCACAGCCCGCCATTCACGCGGGTGCTGCTCAGGACCATGGAGCGTGAAGCGCAGCGCTCGGCGCCAGACGTCGTCCACGTCCACGGCTGCAGGCTCGGCCAGCACAGGGTGCTGCAGTGGGCCTCTTCCCGAGGGAGACCGTGCGTCTATTCCGAACATCTGACCATTTCCGACTGGGGCGGTCCGTCCGACCCGGAGTCCCCGTGGATCGTCGGCAGCACCGCGGACGCCCTGGCCTGCGTCTCCGTTCGATCGAGGGACAGTCTTCAGGACCACCTCCCCTGGCAGCGGACCATTCACGTGGCCCGTCACATCATCCCCGATCCGCGCCTCAAGAACCCAGCCGCCGGCCAGCCGCGGAACCCTGAGGAAGGCTCCAAGGTCTCCCTTTTGGCCGTCGGCCGTCTGAGCCGCCACAAGGGCTATGAGACGCTCCTGCACGCCGCATCGATGCTTCGGGACGAGGGATTCGACCTGGATGTGAAGATCGCAGGGTCGGGAGAACAGCTCGAAGACCTGATCGACCTCAGGGCGAAGCTGAAGCTGGACGAAGCGGTGTCATTCCTGGGCCAGATGGAGCAGGCGCAGGTCCTGGACCTCTGGAGGGAGGCGGACATCGGCGTCGTGCCCTCCCTGACCGAGGGCCTGCCGCTGACCGTCGTCGAGGCCATGGCCCAGGCGAGACCCATCGTGGCCAGCCGCGTCGGCGGGATTCCCGAGGTGATCGAGCACGAGGTGAACGGTTTATTGGTGCGGGCAGGCGATTCTGGCGAACTTTCCGCGGCCATTCGCCGGATCATAGAAGATCCAGCGCTCGCGGCGCGCCTGGCCAAGGGCGCGAGGAGCGCCTTCGAGACCGGGGGATGGTCTGAGCAGTCCGTGGTGGAGCAGACCCTGTCCATATACGACGACGCCGCACGCTCCCGCGTCTCGAGGAAGAGCCTTGCCGGTGGCACGGATCGGGGCTGGGCGGTCGACCAGGCCAGGGAGGCGGCGCGCCCGCTCGAGCGCGTCTGCCTCTTCATCTGGAGCCTGTCGAGTTTCGGCGACATGGAATACCTGGTGACGCAACAGGCGATGGCGCTGGCGTCGGCGGGCGTCGACGTGCGGTTTTTCGTCGCCACCTCAATCCGTCCGTTCAACGCCTATGTCCGGAGCATGCGGCGCGCTGGCGTGAAGGTCATCACACCGACGCTGCCCGGGTCCTTCGCGCAACGCGCATGGATGACGCTGAACGGCGGCGGACCGGCCTCGCCCCTGGCGGCTGCGCTTTCCCGCGCCTGCGCTTCAGGCGTCCCTGACGCCATCCAAGTCCACGGCTGGCGCCTCTCGAGCGGATGGATCAAGCCCCTGTTCCGCCTCGCAACCGATCTCGGGATCCGCTCGGTCTATTGCGAACACGCCGCCGAGGACGAAGGCTTGACGCCGCCCGGAGATTCGGACCGCGCGGTGATCCTGATGGCCGACGGACTTGCTGCGGCGTCGGCGCCGGCCGCCGACTATCTCGGCCGGACGCTGGGCTGCGACCGGCCGATCGCCGTCCTTCGACACGCAGGACGCAAGCGGCCGGACCCGCCGATGTTGGTCCTCGACCGGGGTGCGGCATTCAAGGTGTTCTCGCTACTGACTCCGGCGCAGGCGACAGAGCTCCAGTCGGGGGCCAACCCAGCCGTCATCCAGGTGGATCGGGCCGGACCGGAATCGGGTTGGTCGGGGCAGATCGCGACCTCGGATGCTGCGATCCTGTCGCAGGACGCCGAAGGATTTGGTCGGGCGCTCGTCGAAGCCATGGCGTCGTTCAAACCGGTGATCGTGTTCGGCAGACCTGAAGACATCCCGGTCCGGCATCACGCCAACGGCCTTGTGATCGGGACGGACCCTGCAGGCGCGGTCCTGGAACTGGCCGGGGATCCCGTGCTGGCCCATCAGTATGCTGTCGCCGCGCGCCGGACCTACGAGCTGGGCGGTCTGCATGACCTGGCCGTCGTCTGGGAGGCCGTGGCCCTCTTCAGACGAGGACCGCGGGGAGAGCCGCCCCAATGACGACCGTCAGCGTTGTGATCCCGTACTTCGATCGTCGCCAGTGGATCAACGCGACCGTCGAGAGCGTGCTTGCCCAGACCTTCCAGGACCTCGAGGTCATCGTGGTGGACGATGGCTCCACCGATGGCGGGGCCGATATGCTGGCCGAGGCGTTCGGCGATCGGATCCGCATCATTCGCCTTGCGTGCAATCAGGGGCGGTCCACGGCGCGGAATGTCGGTTGGGCGCTGGCGCGGGGAGAGTTCGTCGCCTTCCTCGACTCCGACGACCTCTGGTCTCCGGAAAAGCTGAGCCGGCAGGTCCCGCTCTTCCAGCGGCCGGACGTGGCCATTGTCCATTGCCGGGTGGGCAAGACGGACCTGGCCGGCGCGCGCCTGGAGGCCGAGTCCCAGGATCTGGAACACGAGTTCGAGCGGGCCGCGGCGCGCGGTTATGGGTATGGCGGGATCACCCAGACCTGGTGCCGGATGTATACGTCCGCCGTCGTCCTGCGCCGCGAGCTGCTTCGGCAGACCGGAGGGTTCGACCCCAGGCTCTCCAACTTCGAAGACTGGGATCTGCTCTGGCGCATCGCCCGGTCGGGCAAAGTGGAGACGGTGCAGGAGACGCTTGTCCTTCACCGGACCCATCCCGGCAACACGCCCACGGTGTGGGCCGACGACGCGGCGCAATGGCTCGCCGTCAATGGAAAGCATCTCTGGGAGCTCCGGGGCGTGCGCCTCGGCCCGGAAGAACGCCGCGCGCGCGGCAACCTCATGCTCAACATGGCGCTCGGCGAGTATTGGCGGCGGGACCTCGCCGCATCCCGTCGATGGCTGTGGAGGGCCCTGCTGGCTGATCCAGGGGTGTTCGCCCGGACGGAGCGCTATGTCTGGTCTGCGCCCGCCCTGCACGCCGCGCTCCCCCGCCCCATCGCCGATCGGTGCATCACGCGCATATCGCCGGACCTCTATGGTCCGCCCGCCGGGCTGGCCGCATGACGGCCGGTCTTCCCTTCGGACTGCGCCGGGGCGTCACCCTGGTCATCGACGACGGCCCCTCGGACGCGACGCCGCTGCTTCTGGACCAGCTGGAACGTCATGGGCATCGCGCGGTCCTGTTCCTTATCGGGGGCAATGTTTCGGGGCGCGAGGAGATCGTGGTCGACGCGCTTCGACGCGGCTTCGCCCTTGGGAACCACTCGTTCAGCCATCCCTACTTCTCGGCCATCAGCCTGGATGAGGCGCGCGCGGAGATCGAGGCGACCGAGGCTCTGATCGAGGCGGCCCACGCCCGCGCCAGGGTCCGGCGGCGCGCCAAGTGGTTCCGCTTCCCCTACCTCGACACGGGCGAAGCGCAGTTCCAGGTCCTGCAGGCGCTGCTGAAGGCGTTCGGGTTCCAGTGTCCCCGCACCGTCAGGCGCCGCCAGTTTGCGGAGGACATGGCGCGGATCGACTGGCAGACGACGGTGAACACCCGCGACTGGGCGTCGCCTGAGGAAGCCGAGCTGCGGCAGGCGGTGAGTCAGGCCCGGCCCGGCGACGTGATCGAGTTCCACGACAAGATCGAGACCGTAGGCCCCTACGTCGGCCCGCTTCTTGAAGAGCTGGCGGCCAAATCCCTGCGCGCCACCATTCCGGGGCAGTGGATCGGAGCGCCCTGGTGAAGCGAGTCGTCCTGGTCGTCTGGGGGTTCGAGACGTTCGGCGGCATGGAGCGGCACGTCTGCGAACTCGCGCGCGGCCTGCAACGGGCCGGCGTGGACGTGACCGTGGTCAGCGAGATGCCCGTGCGGCACTCCAACGCCTATGCGCAGGAGCTGCGGGCCGGCGGGATAAGTCTGCTCGACGCGCCGCGGAGCATCTGGATCGCGAACGCAGCCCGGATCGCCGTCCAATTCCCCCGCAGCGGCGTCGCCGGGCTGATCCACGGCGGCGGCCCGTTGAGCCAGTGGCTCAAGGGAACCCTCGACCGGCTGGAAGCAGAACGCCCGCTCGACCTCATTCATGTGCACGGATGCCGGCTGGGCCAGACCTGGCTCATGGACTGGGCCCGGGAGCGCGGCGTCGCGACGGTGTACACGGAACACGTCACCATCACCGAAAATGGCGGCCCTCTGACGCCTGACGGACCACGCCTGGCGCTCGAGGCTGGGATCCTCGCCTGCGTTTCAGAACATTCGCGGCAGAGTCTCGCGTCTTTGCTGCCGGAGCCCCGCCCAATCGCCATCACCGGCCACATCATCGGCGAACAGGAGCCCGTGTCTTCACAGACGGATGGGAATCCGCTGTTCGAGTTCCTCTGTCCGGCGCGCCTTGAAATGCACAAAGGCATTGACGTGCTGCTCCGGGCCTACGCCCTCATTCCCGGCAAGGCGCCGGATGTACGGCTGACCATTGTCGGCAGCGGGCGCGACCGCGATGACTTGATGAAGCTCGCCCGCGATCTGGAAATCGACACCTCCACCCGTTTCCCGGGGGCCCTGACGCCTGAGCGCATGTCGGTGGCGATGCGGGGGGCCGGCGCGATGGTCCTTTCCTCACGATCGGAAAGCCTGCCGCTGTCCCTTCTCGAAGCCATGGCCTGCGGAAAACCCGTGGTGGCGACCCGGGCCGGCGGAATCCCCGAAGTGATCTCCGACGGAAAGAACGGGCTTCTGGTGGACCCTGGCGATCCGCTCCAACTGGCCAAGGCGCTGGGCGCGATCCTTGGCGATGCGAAACTGCGGGGCCGTTTGGGCCGCGCCGCCCGTCGGACGTTCGAAAACAGCCGCCACCACGAAAAGCGAGTCATCCCCGAAATGCTCGCCCTCTATCGGCAGGCGGCCGGCACATGTTGACCCCCACTGCTCCTGACCAATCCCTGGCGCGCAAGGATCCGCCGCCAGTCGTGGTGATCGAGGCCAGCCCCGTCGGCCTTCGGACCGAATTGACCGCGCTCTGGAGACACCGGGACCTGCTTCACATGCTGGTCCTGAGGGACATGAAGCTGCGCTATCAGCAGACCGTGGTGGGCGCGGCCTGGGCGCTTCTGCAGCCCCTCATGATCATGCTGGTCCTGACTGGGTTCGCCTCGATCGTCGGCGTCAAAACGGGCGACGTGCCTTATCCCCTCTATGTGATGGGGGGCCTGGTGCCCTGGACCTATTTCACGCACGCCTTCACCACGACCACCCACAGCCTGGTCTCCCACAGCGGGATCATCGGCAAGATCTATTTTCCCCGCCTGCTGGTCCCGGTCGCGGCGACCCTTGCGGGCGCCATCGATTTCTCTGTGGCGGGGCTGCTGCTGCCGATCTTCATGATCGCCTACGGCATGGCGCCCACCTGGGCGCTGCTGGCGATCCCGGCCTTCGTCGTGATGGCGCTTGCTGCGGCCTTCGCCCTGGGACTGTGGCTCGCCGTGCTCAACGTCCGCTACCGGGACGTGGTCAACGCCCTGCCCTTCTTCACCCAGTTGATGTTCTTCGCCACGCCCATCGCCTACAGCTCTAAGATGATCCCCGAGCCCTGGCGCACCGTCGCCGGGCTGAACCCGATGGTCGGCGTGGTCGACGGCTTCCGCTGGGCCCTGCTCGGCGATCGCGCGGGGGGCCTGCACGCTTCGGCGCTGGTGTCGCTGGCGTCCATCCTGGTCATGCTCGTCTCGGGCCTCTGGTACTTCCGACGGCGCGAGCCGGCCTTCGCCGACGAGATGTAGGCATGTCGTACACAGCCATATCCGTTCAGGGCGTCGGCAAGACATTCCCGATGGGCCGACGCGGGCCTCAGGGCGCGCGAGAGGCGATGGAGAACGCGATCCGCGCGCCGCTCCGGGGCGCGCCTGCCGGTCCCAATCCCTACAGCGAGGGTTTCTGGGCGCTGCAGGACGTCAGCTTCGAGATCGAGGCCGGCGAGATGGTGGGCCTGGTCGGACGCAACGGCGCGGGCAAGTCCGTGTTGCTCAAGATGATCGCGCGGGTCACCCGGCCGACGCATGGACGCATCGAGATCCGCGGACAGGTCGCTCCGCTCCTGGAGGTCGGCACCGGCTTTCATCCGGACCTTAACGGGCGGGAGAACATCTATCTGAACGGTGTGATCCTTGGCATGCGCCGCCGCGAGGTGCACCGGCGCGTCGACGAGATCGTAGCGTTCGCCGACATCGGCGCATTCCTCGACTCTCCCATCCGGCGCTATTCCAGCGGGATGCGGATGCGCCTGGCGTTCGCTGTCGCGGCGCACCTCGACCGTGACATCTTCCTGCTCGATGAGGTCCTCGCCGTCGGAGACAAGGAGTTCCAGGCGAAGTGCCTCGTACGGCTGAGGAGCCTGGCCCAGGAAGGCCGAACCGTCGTGTTCGTCAGCCACGGCGAGGGTCAGGTCGAACAGCTGTGCACGCGCGCCATCCTGCTCGACCACGGGCAGCTCCTCGCCGCCGGACCACCTGCTGAGGTCTATCGGCGGTATGACTCGCTTCGGAACCAGTCGGCGGACTCATGAGCGATCGCCAGGTCCGCTTCGTACTGCTGAGCCACCAATACTGCGGCGCAGATCAACTGCTGGGCGCGCTCGCGGGCATTGAGAGCGTCCGGGCTTACGGCGAGCTCCTGAATTCCTCTGAACACATGAGGCGGATGTCCGCCGAGCCTCAGCTTGCCCGCTACCGGATCGGCGAGGACGGCGCGGATTACCTCGACAAGCAGGTGTTCGGCTCGGCGCGCGACAGCGACGCGACGGCTGTGGGTTACGCGATGGCCTATGAAGACGCCCGCGTCGACCGGTTCATGATCTCGGCCTGGACCTATCTGATCCAGCGCACCGACATCCGGGTGATCCACCTGACCAGAGCCAACCCGCTGGAGCGTCTGGTCGAGCAGTCCGCCGCCGAACGCACGCCAGGCTGGCTGGATCCGTATGATGGCGTGGCCAGCTACGAGGTCGAACCATTCTCCCTGTCCAGTTTCAACTGCCAAGAAGAATTCGACCGGCACGTCGGTCTCCAGCTCTGGGCGAGCGGGGCATTCGCCGGCCACCCTGTGCTCGACCTCGATTTCGACAAGGACATCAAGAGTGACTTCCAGGGCGCATTGCAGCGCACCTGTGAATTCCTCGATGTCGGTGCGGCGCCCGCGGCGGTCGAATTCCAGATACCGATCCAGGTCGATCCTCACCGGATCGTCGTGAACTTCGAGGAGCTGAAGGAGCACTTTCGGCACACCTTGTACCAGGACCTGTTTCAAGCGGATCGAGCCGGCCTCGAATGGTGACTCAATCTCCGCCGCCTTTCCTTGACTCGAGATTGAAGCCGCCGACCCGCTTCATCGTGCTCTGCCACGCCAGGAGCGGCTCGAACCTCATTTCGCTTAGCCTGGGCAAGCACAGGTCGATCGGGATGTTCGGGGAGATCTTCCAAGGGTCCTCAAGTGAAGTCGACGCCGGCCTGCTGAAGCGCCTCCACGGGGCCGACGTCGCTCCGGCCCTGGACCAGGAGGTCTTCGGACGGCGTCCGCCTTGGCTCCAACGGGCCCGCGGCTTCAAGATGTTCTACGAGCACGCCAGGGCCAGTGCGGCCCAGAAGGCTGCGTGGACGCATCTGATCGATGGCACGGACATCAAGGTCATCCACCTGATCCGGCGCAACCTGCTTGATTGCAAGATTTCGCTGGAAGTCGCCCTTCGGACGGATGAGTGGCTGCTGAGCCGAGGTGAGAGCTCTTCCGCCCCGCCGGTCGCTCCATTCAGCATCTCGCCATGGGACTGCCAGTACTATTTCGGTCAGATCACGACTGACAGGATGTGGGCCGTGAAGGCGTTTGCGGACCACCCCGTACTCACCCTCGAGTACGAGAAAGATCTTTGCGGCGACTTCGCCGGCGCGATGGCTCGGGTGTTCGCCTTCCTCGAGGTTCCTGCGATCCCCGTCGCACCACAAACGGTGAAGCAACAGTCCCGCGCGCCCGCCGATATCGTCCTGAACTATGCCGAGCTACGGCACTGCTTCAGGCACACCCTCTACGAAGAATACTTCGCTCCGGAAGGCGCGGTTCAGTGACCCCGCTGGACTGGATCGTCGCGGCCGCGCTCGGCGTCTTCACGGTACGCCGATACGTCTACTGGTTCGGCAGCCTGCTCCCGCGCAATGCCGATCCCGAGAGCCGCACCAGCGCGGTCGTCGTCCTGGTGGCGGCGCGCAACGAGCAGAAGAATCTGCCCCGCCTCCTGGCGGCTCTCGACCGCACCGACTATCCCGAAGACCAGCTCTCGTTTGTCCTGGTCAGCGACGGATCGACGGACGAAACGCCGGCGATCATGCAGACGTGGGTTGCGAAAAAGGCGCGGGCCCAGGCGATCATCCTTTCATCGAACCAGGGCAAGGGCGGCGCCCTGCAGGCCGGCTTCGAGGCCGCGCCGACGTCGGATCTGGTCGTCGTGTTCGATGCAGACACCGTCCCAGAGCCAGCCGCAATCGCCCGAATGGCCGGGGCGTTCGTTGATCCGGCCGTTGCGGGGGCATGCGGTTACCCCGATCCGGGCGTCGACCACATATCCATTGTCGCGCACTACGCCGCGCTCGAACGTTGGGTGGCCCACCTCGTGATGTTCGCCGGCAAGGATCGGCTGAATCTTCAGCCGCCGGTGATCGGCGCGCTGTGCTGCATCCGCGCCAAGGCGCTGCGGGAAGCCGGCGGGTTCCCGCGGGGGACGCTGGTTGAGGACATCCACGTCTCCATGGCCCTGCACGAAAAGGGCTGGAAGACCCGCTGGATTCGCGACGCCGTCGCGCGGGAGGACGTCCCGACGGACCTCAACGGATTCCGCATGCAACGTCTGCGCTGGAGCCGCGGCCTGATGGGTTCCGGGACCAGGGCAAAGGGCCTGGAGGACGTCTTCGTCGCCGCCGGCTACCTGGACAGGCTGGCGCTGCTCGCGGGCGTGGTGCTCGCATTCACCAGCGGCTTTCCGCCATGGCTTCCGGCCGCCTACGCCGTGGCGCCCATCATCATGGTGCTGACCGGCTTGTTGCGGGCAAAGGCGCCGAACAAGCTCCGCTACCTGATGTCGATCGTGCCTATGACCTTCATCGATATCGGCGTGACCATTGAGGCCACCGTCACACAGATCGCCAGAGCGCCGCTCCGCTGGGAGAGGCGGTACCTGCGTTAGGCGGCGACGCAGCTGTGGCGCCATTCGAGCGCCGACCGCACCATGGTCTTCATGCCGGACCGCTTCGGCGTCCATCCCAGAGCCGTGGTGATGCGTCGCGTGTCGGCGACGACTTGCACCGGATCGCCCGCCCTGGCGGGACCGATCCGGGTCTGCAGCTTGCGGCCGAGGACCTCGTCGAACGCGCCGACCACGTCCCGGAC
>FTHI01001255.1_pt1 | contig 37177 bp, 39 predicted proteins | sample 1640891 | NCBI WGS metagenome assembly FTHI01 (sample SAMEA3914788, study PRJEB12502) | metagenome | biome: forest; material: soil | place: Canada | collected 2011-07-03 | depth 0.1 m
GAAGGATGGCTCTACTTCCACGCCGCCAAGCACGGAGCCACCCTCGCCACCCACAGCCGAGATGTGTGAATCCGGTAGGCCGCGAGCGGGGGAGGATGTTCAATCCCGTCCCTTCAGCGCCCGCGCGGAGACGACGGCTTCGGCGCCGAACCTGGCGCGGAGGGTGTCGATGGCGCGTTCGCCTTGTCGGGCGCGAGTCTCTTCGCCGTCGAACAGGTCGGCGGCTGCGCTTTCGGCGTCAACGAGGTCTGAGACGCCGATGCCGATCAGGCGGAAGGACAGGCCCTGCGCTTCGGCTTTCAGCAGCTCGCGGCCGACGGCGAACAGGGTGCGGGCGGTCTGAGTGGGGGCGGGCAGGGTCCGGCGCCGAGTGAGCAGCCGGAAATCGGCGGTCTTCAGCTTCAGGGTCGCCACCCGTCCGGCGACCAGCGCCTGACGGGCCTGGCGGGCGACTCGCTCGCACAGGGGCCAGAGCCGGTCTTCGAGCCGCCCCGGGTCGGAGATGTCTTCATCGAAGGTGACCTCGGCGCTGATCCCCTTGCGCTCCTGGTCCGGGTCGACGGCGCGGGCGTCCTGGCCCCGCGCCAGCTCGGACAGCCGAAGCCCGTGCACGCCGAAGCGGTCGGCCAGGTCGCGGGGCTCGGCTGCGGCGAGGTCACCGACGGTGCGCAATCCCGCCTTGGCCAGCGACTTGGCGAAGGCGGGCCCTACGCCAGGAAGGATGGTCACCGGCCTTGGCGCGAGGAACGACTGGGCCTCCCCGGCGCCGATCACCGAAAAGCCCCGCGGTTTGTCGAGGTCCGAGGCGATCTTGGCGAGGAACTTGTTGGCCGCCAGGCCGATGGACACGGTCAGGCCGATCTCGCGCTCGATCTCGGCCTGGGCTCGCGCCAGCACCAGCGCCGGGGCCCCGCCGTTCAGACGTTGGGTTCCCGCCAGGTCCAGCCACGCCTCGTCCAGCGATAGCGGCTGGATCAGCGGCGTCAGGCGCGATAGCACGTCCATGATCCTCCGGCTCTCGGTCCGGTATCGATTGAAGTCGGGGCGAATGACCACGGCTTTCGGACACAGCTTCAGGGCCGTGAACATCGGCATGGCGGAGTGCACCCCCGACTGGCGGGCGATGTAGCAGGCGGTGGCCACAACCCCGCGCTTGGCGCCGCCGACGATCACCGGCAGATCGCGCAGCTCCGGCCGGTCGCGCTTCTCCACCGAGGCATAGAAGGCGTCGCAGTCCAGGTGGGCGATGGTCAGGGCGTCCAGCTCGCCGTGGGCGATCACGCGCGGGGAAGCGCAGCGGGGGCAACGCGGGGTCGGGCCCGCGCCCGTCCAGAAGCAGTCCCGGCAGAGGGCGCTCACGGCGCCTCCTCGCGCGGCCAGAGCCAGGCGGCGCCGCGCACGCCCGACGAATCCCCGTGCTTCGCCTTCACGATGGGAGTCTCGAACAGGTCGGAGAACACCCACGGCCTCACGGCCGCCGGCAGGCGGTCGTAGAGTTCATCGACGTTGGACATGCCGCCGCCGAGCACGACGACGTCCGGATCCAGCAGGTTGACCGCCACCGCCAGCCCCCGGCCCAGGCGTTCGACGTATCGGTCCAGGGCGCCAGAGGCGGCTGGGTCGCCCCGCCGCGCCGCCTCCACGATCTGCGGGGCTTCGAGCGTCAGTTTGCTGGCCTCGACGAAGTCGCGCTGCAGGCCTGAGCCCGACACATAGGTTTCAAGGCAGCCGTTCAGGCCGCACCAACACGCCGGGCCAGGGACTTCCTCGGCCCGGGGCCAAGGTAGGGGCGTGTGCCCGAACTCGCCCGACACGGCGTTGAAGCCCTCGATCAGCCGCTGATCGACGCAGATCCCCCCGCCGCAGCCGGTGCCGAGGATCACCGCTAACACCACCCTGGAGCCGGCGCCCGCCCCGTCGACGGCCTCCGACAGCGCCAGGCAGTTGGCGTCGTTGGCCAGACGCATCGGGCGCTCCAGAGCGGCCTGCAGGTCCTGGAGGAAGGGCCGGCCATTGAGCCATGTGCTGTTAGCGTTGCGGATCAGTCCGCTCTTTGGCGACACCGAGCCGGGAATCCCCATCCCGACCCGCCGGGCGTCTGCTCCGGCCTGCCGCTCGGCCTCGGAAACCAGTGCGCGCACCTGTGCAATCGCGGCCTCGTAATCCTTGGGCGTCGACGCGCGCACACGGGCGACGATGGCCCCGCCGTCATCCAGGGCGGCCGCCTCGATCTTGGTCCCGCCGAAGTCCACGCCGATCCGGATCATGCGGAGAGGATCGATCGTCCTGCCGTGCTGCGCAATCGGCAGGCTTCATCGGTCCGTTCCAGACGCATAATGAACGGCGGGAATCCGGGATAACATCCATTTAAGGATATTGGTGCGTATTGGCCTCCACCGACAGGCCACCGCGAGTCGTCTTCGCCAGCCTGAGTTCCGAAACCGGGTACAAGATGGCCAAGCGCGTCCTGATCGTCGAGGACAACGAGCTGAACATGAAGCTGTTTCATGATCTGCTCGATGCGCAGGGCTATGAGACCTTGCAGACCCGCGAGGGTCTTCAGGCGCTCGCCCTGGCCCGACAGCATCGGCCCGATCTAATCCTCATGGATATCCAGCTGCCCGAGATTTCTGGCCTGGAAGTCACCAAATGGCTGAAGGAGGACGACGAGCTCTCCCACATTCCCGTGGTGGCGGTGACAGCGTTCGCCATGAAGGGGGACGAGGAGCGGATCCGCGAAGGCGGATGCGAGGCCTATATCTCCAAGCCCATTTCAGTGTCGCACTTCCTCGATACCGTCCGGCGTTTCCTGGGGTAGCTTGCCGTGTCCGCCCGTATCCTGGTGATCGACGATATCGACGCCAACGTCCGGCTGCTGGAAGCCAAGCTGACGGCTGACTACTACGAAGTCCTGTCGGCCACCGATGGCGTGACCGGCCTGGCCATCGCCGCCGCCGAACAGCCCGACATCATCCTTCTGGACGTGATGATGCCCGGAATGGACGGGTTCCAGGTCTGCCGCCGGCTGAAGGAAGACCCGCTGACTCGCCACATCCCCGTGGTCCTGGTCACGGCCCTGGACGGACGCTCCGATCGGATCGCCGGGCTGGAAGCCGGCGCCGATGAATTCCTGACAAAACCCATCGACGACGTGATCCTGTTCGCCCGCGTGCGGAGCCTGACCCGCCTGAAGGTGGTGCTGGACGAGCTGCGCGAGCGGGAAAGCTCGGGCCGCCGCGTCGGCGTGATCGCTGCCGCCTCGAGCCGCCTTGCCGGCGCCGGCGGGCGCGTCCTGATCGTCGATGACAACGAACGCCAGGCCCAGCGTCTGGCGGCTGAGCTTTCCGTCGAGCACCGGCCGATCGTCGAGGCCGATCCGGAGAAGGCCCACCTGACGGCCCGCGGTCCGGTGGACCTGGTGATCATCAACACGACGGCCAAGAGCTTTGACGGCCTGAGGTTCGCCGCCCAGCTCCGCTCGCACGAGGCCACCCGCAACACCCCGCTGCTGGCGCTGATCGATCCGGATGACCGGGCCAGGGCGATCAAGGGGCTGGATATCGGGGTCAATGACGTCCTGCCGCGCCCCATCGACCCTGAAGAGCTGGCGGCCCGGGTGCGCACTCAGATCAAGCGCAAGCGCTATACGGACCTGCTCCGCTCGAACCTCGACCAGAGCCTGGAAGCGGCGGTCACGGACCAGCTGACGGGCCTGCACAACCGCCGCTACATGACCGGCCAGCTCGACGCCCTGGTGGCGCGCGCCGTGAGGGGCGGGGAGCCGGTGGCGGCCCTGCTGCTGGACATCGACCTGTTCAAGAAGATCAACGACAACTTCGGCCACGACGCCGGCGACGAGGTGCTGCGCGAGTTCGCGGTGCGGCTGGCCAGCAATGTCCGCGCCATCGACGTGCCCTGCCGCTATGGCGGCGAGGAGTTCGTGATCGTCATGCCGGAGACCTCGCTTGAGGTCGGCGAGCGGATCGCCGAACGCATACGCCTGCATGTGGCCGGATCGCCCTTCCGGGTTTCCAATGGGCGCGAGGTGCTGAACGTCACCATTTCCATCGGCGTTGCAGCGACCCTCGGACAGGGCGACACGCCCGACGCCCTGCTGAAGCGGGCCGACGAAGCGCTCTATGAAGCCAAGGCCCGGGGCCGCAACCGGGTCATCGCCCACGCGGCCTAGGTCTCGCCGGCCTTGCTGTAGAGGCTTCCGACCGGTATTCCAGCACACAGGCCGATATTCTGTCGGGGAAAAGGTGCGTGTAATGGTGCGCCGTACGGCCCGCAAGAACTCCCGAACCGTCGGGACCGACCGCAGTCCTGCGGCCGTCGATGTTCACGTCGGCGCCCGAATACGCATGCGACGGCGCTTCCTGGGCCTGAACCAGAGTCACCTTGCAGACGCCTTGGGTCTGACCTTCCAACAGGTGCAGAAATACGAGCGCGGGACCAACCGCGTGAGCGCCTCCAAGCTCTACGACATCGCCCGCGCCCTGCACGTGAGCGTCAGCTTCTTCTTCGAGGGCCTGCCGGACCAGACGGAGTCCGGGGAGACGGACACCATCGGCCAGGCCTTGCACGCCTTCCTCACCACGCCGGAGGGACTCGAACTCGCCGACGTCTTCCCGCGAATCCAGGATGCGCGCATGCGCCGGCAGCTGCTTGAGTTCGCCAGGGCCGTCAGCGCGACCGGAAACGCCGAGCCCTGAGCGTCGATCGCCCAGCGGATCGTCGTCGGGTGCTCCAATTCAATTGATTCGCGATTCAGGAGGGCTCCACCCGCTGGACGGTCGGTGACTCCTCGTTCAGGGTCGCGCCATGGGTGGGCGTGCACAAGCCGACGGACAGCCGGTCGAGCAATTGACTCCGCGCGAGCGCGAGTGCCTGAGGCTGGTCCATCAGCACCTCAGCTCCAAGGAGATCGCCCGGCGGCTGGGAATCTCCAAATACACCGTCGACACCCACGTCGATAAGGCGCGCCATCGGTTGGGAGTCGACGATCGCTACCAGGCGGCCCGGCTGCTCGCCGCCTGGGACAACACCGCGGCCATCCCTATCGGATCGGGACCCGACGCGGTCGGGATAGGCGCGGAGCACGCAATGGGTCGTCCTGCCTCCAGATCAGGAGGCGTAACGGGTGACCGTTTTGAAGTTCCAGCAGAGACACGGGGCGACGGAGACGGCGCCCAGCACGCCCAATCCCGGCGCCGAGGAGACCCGTCGCCTGCTGGCGGAGGCGAAGCGCTTTCGCAAGGTGTGGCCCGAGATGACGGGCCCCCAGAGGGACATGCCGCCATTCACCTGGGAGCAACTCGAGCGCCAGCTGGAGAGCCTGGCGGGGACGACGGATCGGGCCGCCCTGGCGGCGCCTCTGGCCTCGGCGTTGCGCAAGCAGGCGCCCTGCAAACCGCCCGAGATGATCCTGCGCGAGGTGCTCTGCCTGGCCTGGACTCTGATGGACGAAGCCTTCCAGCCGGGCCCTGGGCCTGGCGAGGAGGATCCAATGCCCTAGGGCCCATCAGCCGCCTGGGCGGGATCCTGGCCATCGCCATTGTGTCGGCGCTCGCGTTCGGCGCGCTGCTGGCCGGCCTCCATGCCCTGAAAGACCTGTTCTAGCCGGCGAGCCCGGCGAACCGGTCCGCACGAACCGATCCACGATCCAACCAATCATCAGCGCGCCGGCTCGCCCGGTGCGGAGGGAAGACTCATGCTCAAGCAAAGACGCCAGCTCGCCGACCAGGTCGCCGACGGACTGTTCGCCGCCGAGGCGGCCATCGACGCCGCCCTGGCCAAGACCGCGGCGCTCGCCGGGATCATGCCGTCCGTCCGGAGCGACGCCCGACTGTCAGCCCTCATCGGCCAGGCTGCCGTGGAGCGCGCCAGCGAGACCTTCGCGGCGCTCACCCAGGCTCGTCGATCCATCGTCGAGACCCATAAGGAGCTGGCCATCGTCCAGCGGCAGATCGGCCTGGGCGCCGTGGCCTATGGCGGCAACCAGGAAAAGCCGCCCATTGGACTTACGGTTGGACAGCCGAACGTCGCTCAGGTCGCGGCCAATGCGACGGACAAAGCCGCCGCCGCCTGATCGGCGCAGACCGCTATCGGCGGGGACGGCCATCTGCCAGACTTGGGGCCTTCGGCGATCCGGGGGCCCCGATGGTCTTGATCCACACCCTGCAGGAGCAGATCTGGACCGTGCTTATGCTCGCCGTGTCCGGCTTCGCCCTGTGGCGCGGCGGCTGGCCCGAGCGCCTCGTGGCCGTGGCCAACGTCCTGGCCTCGCTGGCCAGCGGTCTGGCGGAGAACCGCCGCGACTTCATCGACCCGCAATGGGGCGTGATGGTCATCGACGTGCTGTTCCTGGCCCTGTTGTTCTGGCTCGCCCTCCGCTCCGACCGACATTGGCCGATGTGGGCCGCGGCGTTCCAGCTCCTGGCCGTGGTCACCCACGGTGCGATGATGGCCGACCCCAGCGTCGGGGGCTGGGCCTACATCACGGGCTACATCATCTGGGGATACATGGTCCTTGCCTCACTGAGCGTCGGGACCTGGTTCGTCGCCCGGGCCCGCCTCCGGCAGGTGATGGCGCCTTGAATCGAAACGCCCGGCAGAGGCCGGGCGTTGTCGGGTCCGAACGGAGGCGTGGGCCTACTTGATCTTGCCTTCGCGGAACTCGACGTGCTTGCGCGCCACCGGGTCGTACTTCTTGAGCACCAGCTTGTCGGTCTTGGTGCGGGCGTTCTTCTTGGTCACGTAGAAGAAGCCGGTGTCCGCCGAGGAGTTGAGGCGGATCTTGATGGATGCTGGCTTGGCCATGGCGGCAGTCTTTCGGCACGCTGAATTCGGGAGCCGCGGAACATACTCAGGCGCGGCCCGAAGTCAATGAACGGCGCGCGCCGTCGTTCAGAACCAGCCGTCGGCCCGCAGGGTCCTTAGGTGGGCCCGGCTGACGGGCGCCGCCGCTCCTCCCTTCAGCTTCAGCACGGCCCGCCCGCCCGGCCTCGCCACCTCGACCACCGCATCCTTGGCCACCCACCATGACCGATGGGTCCGCGCACCGTTGGCGTCCTTGAGTTCCGCCAGGGCGTCAGAGAGACGCATGAGGATCAGGGTCGAACCTCTTGAGGTGTGCACCCGGAGGTAATGGTCCTCTGCCTCGACGGCGTAGAGGTCCGCGCCGCGCAGGTTCAGGGGCAGGCGCTCCAGGAACGGCGATGCCAGCGCTGGCGGGGCGGGTTGCAGGGGCGCGGACCGGGACCGGAACAGCGCCCAGCTGAGCAGGGTCATGAACGCGGAAATCACGGCTGAATAGCCGAGGAAGACAGGAAGGTCCTTCAACCGCGGACCGCCGAGCGCCACGAAGCCTACGGAACCCCACACCCAGAGCCCGGTGATCGGCGTGAGCCAGACCCCTATCATCGCGTGTCTGAGTATTGGTCGCGTCTGCAAGGCGCGAATCCGTCTCGCGAGGACGACACAGCCGAAGATCGGAAGGCCGCAACCAAGCCCAAGGACCAGGAAGAAGAGGCTGCGAGTCGCCAGCGGCAGGTTCACCGTGCCGAAGGCGCCGATGACGCTCAGGAACAGTGAGACGAAGACGGAGAAGCTCAGGGTCCTCGCCAACTGCGTCATCCACGAAGCGCCAACGGCGCCCGACGCCCATTCGCGCACTTGTACCGCTTGTTCGCGCACTGGCGGCTGAAGCTCCAGAAAAGTCGGTCTATGCCGGCGGCCGCGGCGCAACCCCGCAGCTGTCGGAGGTGAAGATGTCCAACACTGAGCTGTCAACCGCGCCGCGCATGTCCGGGCTCGTCGTACGGTCCTTGACGGTCGCGCTGGTCCTGACGGCGATCATACTGGCGACGTTCGGACCCAGGGGCCTCACCCAGCTTTGGCAGGCTCTTTCCGCGGCCCGCCTGCACGCCCCCCGTGTCGATCTGCTGGCCTCGGCTCCGCTCGCCATCAAGGTCCACCTCGGCACAGTGCTGGCCGCACTCGCGCTCGCCACCTGGCAGATGGTCGGGCTCAAGGGACGCGCGACGCACCGTATCGTCGGCTGGACGCTGGCCGTCCTGCTGCTGACCACGGCGGTGACCTCGCTGTTCATCCATGATCCGAGAGGCGGCCTGTTCAATCCCTTCCAGATCTTCAGCGTCTGGACCCTGATCGTGGTGCCGGTCGCCCTGTTCGCCGCGCGTCGCCATAACGTCAGATTCCACGCCAGGGCGATGGCCGGCCTCTATTTCGGAGGCATGATCTTCGCCGGCATGCTCACCTTCCTGCCTGGACGGCTGATGTGGCGGGTCTTCTTCGGTTGAACCGTGCGCTGCTCACCAGAGCGAGCGACGCGCCCGTTCGGGCCACTCGCGGTCGTAGGGATCGCCGCCGACCCGGTCCTGGCTGAGGGCGGCGAGGATTCGGCCGGTGCTTGGAAGGCTCGCAGGATCGACGTGTCGATTTGGATTCCAGAGTTCAGATCGGACGATGGCGCGGGCGCATTGGAAGAACACAGTCTCCACCCGCATCACCATCACAGAGCGCGGCGCCTTACCGTCGACGGCGAAGGAGGCCAGCAGATCCGACTCGATGCTCAGATGGGCCGCGCCGTTCACCCGAAGCGTGTTGCCGGCGCCCGGGATCAGGAACAGCAAGGCGACGCGCGGGTCGCGAACGATGTTGCGTAGGGAATCCACCCTGTTGTTGCCGCGCCGGTCAGGCAGCATGAGCGTGCGCTCATCGTGGATGCGGACGAAGCCGGCTAGGTCGCCGCGCGGGGAGCAGTCCAGGCCCTCCGGCCCGCTGGTGGCCAGCAGCACGAAGGGCGAGGCTTCGATGCAGGCGCGGTAGTGCGGGGTGATCCAGTCGACCTCCTTGACGGTGGAGGCCTCGTTGGGCTGGCCGTAGATCGCTTCGAGCTGTTCGATGCTGGATATGATGGACATGCTCTCTGCCGGTTGGACGTTTCGCGCCGTCCTGAAGTTATAGCCTTCCGGCGCCGTTCGGCTAAGCTCGCCCCAAGATGTGAGGGAGGACGCCATGTTCAGGGCGGCGATGATGGCGGCGGCGATCCTGTCGCCTGGCGTGGCGAGCGCTGCAGATCTCACTGGAGCCTGGAAGGTCGACTCCAGCGTCGGCGCCACGCCGATCTCGATCAACTGCCATCTCGTGCAGACCGGCGCGGCCCTCAGCGGGGATTGCGCGCCCGCGACCGGAAACGCCGGTCCCACGGCGCTCACCGGGACGGTGGATGGCGCCAAGGCCGCCTGGGGCTATGACGTCACCTTCAACGGGAAACCCGCCCACGTGGGCTATGAGGCCGACATCAAGTCCGATGCGGCGATGACCGGCACGCTTTCGCTATCCGGCCGGCCCTCGCCCTTCACCGCCGCCAAGCAGTAGGCTCAGCCCCAGGGCAGGGCCCGCTCCAGCCTGACCTTCGGATCTCCGACCCAGGGAGCTGTCTCGCGGTACCAGTGGGTGGCGGTGAGCTCCTGGAACTTCCACTCGCCGTCGACCTTGACGCACAGGGCGTCCCAATCGCCCAGGATGAACAGGCTGAACTGGTTGAAGCCCTGCTCCAGCCGGTTGATCGTCCAGTAGGCCTTGGCGCGGATGTCGTCGCCGTGTTTGCGGATCAGGAAGTTGTTCGGCAGGTGCTGGCGGCCCAGATAGTTGTAGGGCATGCCGTACCAGATCTGGTGCAGCAGCTTGCGCATGGCGTCTGGCCCCTGGCAGCGGCCCTGGGGCTTGTGGTCGACCCAGCCGTCCTTGGCGAACAGACCGAGGTAGCCCTCCTCGTCGCCGGTGTTCAGCGTCCAGCAGTACTGGGCGAACAGCTCCTGGATATCGAGCCGCTCCTCAACGGACGGCTTGGTTCCTTCCAGCTTCATCGATGTTTCCCTCTATCTTGTGAGGGGACGTCTTAAGGCCGGGTGGCGCCCTGTCCAGCCCGAACCGGGGCTCAGAAGCTCGCGGGGGCCGGCTCCAGCAGCAGGATCGAGAGGTCCCGGTTCGGGCGGAAGTTCGACCGTCGCACCTCGAACTGCGTGGGCCCGATCTTCTTCACTCCGGTCATGCACAGGCTGACCAGGCCATCAGGCCGCCCTTTGTCGACCACCAGCCGGAAGTCGGCGATAGGGGATTTCCAGTTGCCGCCGCTGGACAGCACGTACTCGATCCGCTTCTCGAATAAGGCCTGATGCATCGGGCCGACCTTGCGCTTGGTCGCCTCCACGGCCTTCAGGTAGTCCTCGTCGATGCAGTACTTCTGCTTGACCAGGCGGTAGTCCTTTGAGGTCCGGAACCAGTCCGCTTCCAGCGAGGTCCCGGACGTCCCGCCGACGCTGGGGATGTAGTCGTGCTCCACCGCGAGCTCTCGGCCCGCCGGGAACAGCTGGTCCCAGTAATAGGTGGTCTTCAGGGTCCAGCTCGGCGCCAGATGGTGCTCCCAGCCCTTGCCGGCGTCGTAGTCGTCCGGGACCACCAGCTCCAGCTTCAGGAGCCTGGCCTGGTCGGCCTTGGGCAACCGTTCGATCGCCTCCTGCGTCGGCTTCAGGTGCGGCGCGATCGGCACGCCGAGCCGCTTCAGGAGGGCCGTCCGGTCGACGCCGTTCTTAACCGCCTTCTGCTCCACCCGCGCCACGACGGGCTTGCCGTCGACCCGCGTGGTGAACCCCATGATGTTCTGCGGGTCCTGGGTTGGGATGGCGATCAGGTCGTCGATGCCCTCAATGACGATGTCCGGCATGGGGAAGGCGACCAGCACCTTCACGTCCCGGCGCGTGGTGTTGGCGAACCGGTAGCGGACCCGCACCGCCGTCGGCGAGATGTAGAGATCCTCCGCCCGCATCTCCACGCCGGGATTGTGGATCAGCACGAGGCCGCCTTGGCGGAGCTCCGCGGTGGAGTCGTTGGCCGAGGCGGAATTCGCGACAGCCACTGTCAATGCGGCCACGAACGCCACCGTCCATCGGATCGTCATCGTCTTGCCCCTTCCCCTCCGCTCTTCGCGCCTCTGCTTCGCAGTCGCCGGGGTGAGCGGACTTGAAAAGACAGCTCGCTGGGTCTCACCGCCGCTGCTTTCGTCCCCGCGACACGCCCTTCGGCGGACCGCCCCGCGGCGGTGGTCCGCGGCGGCGGACGCCCAGGCGCGGCAGGCGGGCGGAAGGATCAGGCGGGTCCGGATCGCTGACCATGTCCAGTAACAGCCCGCCGGTCAGGGGCGTGGCTTCGCGCAGGCGCACCCTCACTGAGGAGCCCAGCCTCCAGCGGGCGCCGGTGCGCTCGCCCACCAGGGCGTGGGCGCGGTCGTCGTGGACGAAGTACTCGCCGCCCAGGGTCGACACCGGGACGAGGCCATCGGCGCCCACCTCGTTCAGCCGCACGAACAGGCCGAAGCGGGTCACGCCGGTGATGCGGCCGTCGAACTCGGCGCCGACGTGCTCCGACAGATAGGCGGCGACGTAGCGGTCGGTGGCGTCGCGCTCGGCGGCCATGGCGCGGCGTTCGGCCGCGGTGATCAGCTCCGCGGTCTCGCCGAGCCGCGTGAGGTCGCGGTCCGACAGACCGTCGTCGCCCAGCTTCAGCGCCGCGATCAGGGCCCGGTGCACGATCAGGTCGGCGTAGCGGCGGATCGGCGAGGTGAAGTGGGCGTACTTCTCCAGGTTCAGGCCAAAGTGGCCGATGTTGTCGGGGCTGTAGATCGCCTGCATCTGACTGCGCAGCACTACCTCATTGACGATCTCGGCGTGCGGGCCGTCCCGAGTCTGGTCCAGGAGCCGGTTGAACCGATCGGTTCGCGGCGCCTCGCCCTTGGACCAGGGCAAGCCGATGGTCGCGAGGAAATCCGCCAGCGCCTGGACCTTCTCCATCGAGGGCGTGTCGTGCACCCGATAGATCAGCGGCGATCTGCGCTGCTCCAGGGTCTCGGCGGCGCACACGTTCGCCTGGATCATCATCTCCTCGATCAGCTTGTGGGCCTCGAGTGAGGCGCGGGGCGTGATCGAGAGCACGTGGCCGTCGGGACCGATCAGGATCCGCCGCTCCATGGATTCGATGGCCAGAGGCGAGCGGACGTCGCGGCCGCGCTTGAGGCAGGCGTAGGCGGCCCACAACGGGTTCAGGACCCTCTCCATCAAGGGGCCTGTCGCCTCGTCCGGATTGCCGTCGATGGCGGTCTGGGCCTGTTCGTAGGAGAGCTTGGCCGCCGAGCGCATCAGCCCACGCTCGAACTTGTGACCGCGCTTGCGACCGGCGCTGTCGAACACCATCCGCACCGCCATGCAGGCCCTGGGCTCGCCCTCAATCAGGCTGCACAGGCCCGCCGACAGCCGGTGCGGCAGCATCGGCTCCACCCGGTCGGGGAAGTAGACGGAGTTGCCCTTCTCCCGCGCCTCCCGGTCCAGGGCCGAGCCCGGCCGGACGTAGGCGGCCACATCGGCGATGGCGACCCAGACGATCCAGCCGTCGGGGTTCTTGGGATCGGTGTCGGGCTCGGCGAAGACGGCGTCGTCGTGGTCCCTCGCATCCGGGGGATCGATGGTCACCAGCGGCAGGTCGCGCAGGTCCATGCGGCCGGAGAGGGTGGGGGGCGAGGCTGCCTCCGCCTCGGCCTCCGCGGCGGCGGAGAAGCCGGTGGGGATGCCATGGGTGTGGATGGCGATCAGCGAGGCGGCGCGCGGGTCGTCCTCGTGGCCTACCACCTCGACCACGCGGCCGGGCTTGGGGCCGTAGGCGCGCTGCCCGCCGCTTTGCACCTGGGCCAGCACCAGGTCTCCATCGTTCAGCCGCGCGGCGTCCGCGCCGAACAACGCCAGGCTCTCCTTGGATCGTCGGTCCACGGGCTCGACCCGGACGTCTCGCCGGCCCTTGCGCACCACGCCCAGCACCTGATGGGCGCTCTGCCCAAGCCGCTTGATCAGGCGCGCCTCGGTCTCACCCGACTCCAGCCTCACGAACCGGACCAGCACCCGGTCGCCCACGCCGGGCGCGCCTGCCGCCGCTCCCTCTTCCGAGGGCGCCAGCCGCACCAGCGGCGCGTCATCCCCCGCCTTGGTCAGGCGGACATAGAGGTCGCCGTCCGCATCGCGCTCGATCACGTCCGAGACCCCGACAGGCGGCAGGGCGCCGGCTTCGGCGACCCGGCGCCGCCCGCGCTTCCCCAAGGCTCCGTCCGACCGCATGCCCCGCAACATCTCGCGCAGCGCACGCCGGTCGCCGCCCTTCAGGCCGAAATGGCGGGCGATCGCCGAGACGTCGGTTTCCCCGGCGTCGCGGATGTAATGGGCGAGCGCCTCGCGGTCGGGCAGGCCAGCAGGCGGTCGGGCGGGCGGTCTGGCCACGGGGTCTCCTTAGCAGACCCGCTCTCTAGACGATTATTGGCGAGGGCGCAGTCCGCTGTGAGCCGTGGCTCAGAACGGCGGCTCGTTGGAGTCCTCGCGAGGCGCCTGCGGAGGAGGGCTCGGAGGGGGCGTAGTGATCGCCTGAGGCGGCGGCGCGACGGCTGCAGTTGCAGGCGTCGAGGCTTCGTCAGGTTCCTCGGAGCTCGGCGACGCCAGGGCAAGGTTGGTCGGCTTGGCCGTCGCCGGCCCGGCCGGACGTGAGGAGTCAGCGATCGGCGCGGGCTCGGCGGCTATGGGCTTGGCCTCCGTCGCGGCGGCGCGCATGGCGGCCGCGGCCCCTGACGAGGCGAGGGAAGGGGTTTCCACCCCGCCGATCGGCCGATCCATGCTCCCACGGGCCCCGAGATAGAGGCCGAGCAACGCCACGGCCGCCAGGGAAATGGCCACGCCAGTCACAAGGGTTCGGGGCATCGCATACATGAAGAGGTGCTTACCGCGCCGCGGCTCAGGCTCAAAGCTTGGCTTTGGCGGTCTTCTTCGGCTTGGCCCTTTTCGGCTTGGCGGCGGACTTGGGGGCGCTCGAAGCGGCCGGCTTGCGCCGGCCTTTCGCGCCCTTGGATGGAGCCTTGCCGGCGCGCTCGGCCAGCAGGGCGATGGCCTGCTCCAGCGTCACCGACTGCGGATCCGCGCCCTTGGGGATGTTGGCGTTGACCCCCCCTGACGAGACGTAGGGACCGTACCGTCCAGAGAGCAGGCGGATCGGCTCGCCGCCCTGCGGATGAGGTCCGAGGTCCTTCAGCGCCGCCGGAGCGGCGCGCCCCCCCTTGCCGGCGCCCGACCGTCGTTCGGCCAGCACAACGACCGCCCGGTTCAGCCCGACATCGAACACGTCGTCAGGATCGGCGAGGTTGGCGTAGGTGCCATTATGCTGGACGTAGGGCCCGTAGCGGCCGATGCCGGCCAGGATCATCTGGCCGTCCTCAGGGTGGGCGCCGACCTCTCGCGGCAGGCGCAGCAGGCGCAGCGCCTTCTCCAGGTCCACGACGGCGGCCGACCAGCCTTTGGGCAGGCTGGAGCGCTTGGGCTTCTCGCCGTCGCCAAGCTGGACGTAAGGTCCGAACCGGCCCGACTTGAGCCAGACCGTCTGGTCCGTTTCCGGGTCCTTGCCGAGGTCGCGGGCGCCGCTCTCGGCCTTGTCGCCGTCGCCGCCTTCGGTCCCGATCTGGCGGGTGAAGCGGCACTCCGGATAATTGGAACAGCCGATGAACGCGCCGAACTTGCCGGTCTTCAGGCTGAGCTTTCCGTCGCCGCAAGAGGGGCAGGCGCGCGGATCGCCGCCGTCGGCGCGCTCGGGGAAGATGTGGGGGCCAAGGGCGTCGTTCAGCGACTCCAGCACCTGGGAGGTCCGAAGTTCGCCGATCTCGCCGACGGCCATGTGGAAGTCGCGCCAGAAGTCACGCAGCAGCAGCTTCCAGTCGAGCTTGCCGGCCGACACCTCGTCCAGCTTGCCCTCAAGTTCGGCGGTGAAGTCGTACTCTACGTAGCGCCGGAAGAACTGCTCCAGGAAGGCCGTGACCAGCCGGCCCTTGTCCTCCGGAACGAAGCGGTTCTTGTCCATCCGCACATATTCGCGGTCGCGCAGGACGGTCAGGATCGAGGCGTAGGTCGAGGGCCGGCCGATGCCGAGCTCCTCCATCTTCTTCACCAGGCTGGCTTCGCTGTAGCGGGGTGGAGGCTCGGTGAAGTGCTGGTCGGCCTTGGGGTTCATCACCTTGGCGTCGGCGCCCTGGCGGATGATCGGCAGGCGGGCGGAGTCTTCGCCCTCCTCGTCGTCGCGGCCTTCCTCGTAGACGGCGAGATAGCCGTCGAACAGCACCACCTGGCCCGTGGCCCGAAGGCCCGTCTTGCCGTCGGAGGACTCGATGTTCACCGTCGTCCGCTCGATGCGCGCGGCTTCCATCTGGCTGGCGATCATCCGCTTCCAGATCAGCTCATAGAGGCGGCCCTGGTCACCTTCCAGCCGCATGGAGCCGGGGTTCCGCGCCAGGCTGGTGGGCCGGATCGCCTCGTGCGCCTCCTGGGCGTTCTTGGCCTTGGTCTTGTAATAGCGGGGCTCGGCCGGGACGTACTCCTGGCCATATCGGCCGGCGATGACCTTGCGGGTCTCTTCCAGCGCTTCCTGCGCCACCTGCACGCCGTCGGTCCGCATGTAGGTGATCAGGCCGACGGTCTCGCCGCCGATGTCGACGCCCTCATAGAGCCGCTGGGCGGTCTGCATGGTGCGCTGGGCGTTGAACCCGAGCTTTCGCGAGGCTTCCTGCTGCAGGGTAGAGGTGGTGAACGGCGGCGCGGGATGGCGGCGCGCGGGCTTGGTCTCGACCCCCGTGATGGTGAAAGTCCCGGCTTCGACAGCCTGGCGGGCGGCGAGGGCCTGGGTCTCGTCGCCGAGGTCGAACTTGCCCAGGCGCTTGCCCTGGTGCTTGAACAGCCGGGCCATGAACGGATCGGCGCCGGCTGAGACCTCGGCCTCGACGGTCCAGTATTCCTGCGCCCGGAAGGCCTCGATCTCGATCTCGCGGTCGACCACCAGCCGCAGGGCGACAGATTGCACGCGGCCTGCAGAGCGGGCCCCCGGCAGCTTGCGCCACAGCACAGGCGACAGCGTGAAGCCGACCAGATAGTCCAGCGCGCGGCGGGCCAGATAGGCGTCGACCAGCTCCATGTCGATGGCGCGCGGGTGGGCCATGGCCTCGGTCACGGCCGAGCGGGTGATGGCGTTGAACACCACCCGTTGGATTTCGGCGCCTTTGACGGCGCGTTTGCGGTTCAACACTTCCAGCACGTGCCACGAGATGGCCTCGCCCTCGCGGTCCGGGTCGGTGGCGAGGATCACCTTCTCGGCTCCCTTGGCCGCCTCGGCGATGTCGTTCAGCCGCTTGGCCGACTTGGGATCGACCTCCCAAATCATGGCGAAGTCGTCGTCGGGATTGACCGAGCCGTCCTTGGAGGGAAGGTCGCGCACGTGGCCATAGCTGGCCAGCACCGTGAATCCCGGGCCGAGGTACTTGTTGATGGTCTTGGCCTTGGCCGGGCTTTCGACGATGACGAGATTCATGCAGCCTCTTGGTGGCCACTCAGGGCCTGACGCGACGGGGCGGGAAAGTGGGGATGCAATACCCCCTCTGTCAACGTCGTCCGGTTGAAGGGCCGTAAAGACCGCCCTTCAAGGCTCAGAATCTTATCCCGACGCCGCCATTCCACCCGGCAGCAGCTCAGCGCGGCCGGCAAGGGACAGCTCCACCAGGGCCCCATAGACCGCCGCCGCCGGCGCCCCCGTCAGCCGTACAAGCTCGTCGCGGGGAATCGGCGTGGGCGAGAGGAGGGCGGCCAGCCTCTCGCGCAGGGCGTCGATCTCGTCGTTGAGCGCCTCGACCTCTTCGCGGGCGGGCGGCTGGCGGCGCACGGGCGTGATCTGTGGCTGTTGCAGGTTGCGGATCACGTCCTCGGCGCCTTCGCACAGCACCGCGCCCTGACGGATCAGGTCATTGGTCCCCCGGGCGCGGGGATCCAGGGGCGATCCCGGCACGGCGAAGACCTCGCGTCCCTGCTCTCCGGCGAAGCGCGCCGTGGTCAGCGATCCGGAGCGCAATTCGGCCTCGACCACCACAACGCCCAACGACAGGCCCGAGATGATGCGGTTGCGGCGCGGGAAGTCCCGCGCTCTGGCCTGGCGACCCATGGCCCGCTCAGAGACCACTGCGCCCTGCTGGATCAGGCGGGTGTAGAGGCTGCGGTTTTCGGGCGGGAAGACGTCGTCGACCCCGCCAGCGAGGACGGCGATCGAGCCGCTCCCCAACGAGCCCTCGTGGGCGGCCGCGTCGACGCCGCGCGCCATGCCCGAGACGACAACAAACCCGGCCTCGCCGAGGTCCGCCGCCAGGGAGCGCGCGAAGCGCTGGCCTGCGCCCGAGGCGCTGCGGGCGCCCACGATGGCGATCGTCGGCCGGGACGCGAGGGATGACGGCCCCCGGACCCAGATCACCGGCGGCGGCGGGTCCACGGCCGCGAGCAGGGGCGGGAAATCGGGCTCGCAGGCGGCGATCAGCCGGGCGCCCATGGCGTCTCCGGCCGCGATCTCGGCATCGGCGTCCGCCAACGAGGGGATCTTTGCGCCGGCGGCGATGCGGGGCAGGGCGGCAAGGGCCCTGGCGGCCGAGCCAAAGCGCTCGACCAGATGCCGGAACGCCACCGATCCGACCTTCTCGGTGCGCGAAAGCCGCAGCCAGTCGCGTCGCTCGGCGTCCGTGAGCGCCGCCCCGTTCACGCGGCGGCCGGAGGCTCGGCCGCCTTGGCTGCGCCGATCTTTGGCTCCTCGCCCCGGAGCAGGCGCCCGATGTTGGCGGCGTGCCGAATGAACACCAGAACGGCCATGAAGACGGCCAGGCGCAAGACGGCGATTGGTTCCTGGTCTGTGGCGAAGACGAACAACGGGGCCAGAGCGGCGGCCGTCAGGGCGGCGAGCGAGGAGATGCGGAACAGATAGGCCATGGCCAGCCAGGTCAGCGCCGCCAGGACGCCCACCGGCCAAGCGGCGGCGAGCATGACGCCCCCGCCGGTGGCCAGACCCTTGCCCCCCTTGAAGCGCAGCCAGACGGGGAAAAGATGCCCCAGGAACGCAGCGCCGCCGGCCAGGCAGGCGTAGGTCTCAGCCGCGTCATGGCCCTGTCCGGCCAGCAGCAACCGCGCGGCCAGCACGGCGGCCGCGCCCTTGCCGAGGTCGCCCAGCAGCGTGATCAGCGCCAGGTCCTTCCGGCCGGTCCGCAGTACATTGGTCGCCCCGATGTTGCCGGATCCGACCTTGCGGATGTCTCCCAGCCCGCCCAGCCGCGTGGCGATCACCCCGAACGGGATCGAGCCCAGCAGGTAACCGCCGATCAGGCAGGCCGCGATCAATTTGAATTCCAACAGGTGCGCCCCCAATTGCAGCCTCGTCTGTCACGGGCAGTAGGACGGGAGCGTCCGCCCGCGTCAACCGCCCCTCAGGACGTCAGTTCGCTCTGCGCCTCGAACACGGTGCGACCGGAGACCACGGTCCTCAATACCTTTCCCTGTAGCCGGCGGCCGTCGAAGGGGGAGTTCTTGGACTTGGAGATCAGCTTGTCGGCGTCGACGACGATCGGGGCCTTGATGTCGCAAAGCACCAGGTCCGCCGGCGCGCCCTTGGCCAGACGTCCCGCCTTCAGGCCGAGCAGGCGAGCGGGAGACAGGGTCACCTTGTTCAGCAGCTCCAGCAGGGAGCCGCGCCCGTCGTGGTGCAGGGCGAGCAGCGCGGGCAGCAGCGTCTCGAGCCCCACCGCGCCGGGGGTCGCCTCGTCGAACGGCAGGCGCTTGTCCTCCGCGGGGGCAGGGGCGTGGGCGGAGACCACCACATCGATCAGGCCGCTGGTCAGGGCCTCGATCAGGGCCTGGCGGTCCTCCTCGCGGCGCAGCGGCGGGTTCAGCTTGCAGAAGGTTCGGAAGTCGCCGATGTCGAGCTCGTTGAAGCTCAGGTGGTTGATCGAGGCGGTGGCCCAGACCTGAAGGCCGTTGCTCTTGGCGCGGGCCAGGCTCTGCAGCGCGTCAGCTGTGGTCAGCTGGTCGATGATCAGCCGCGCGCCGGTCAGCTCGGCCAGGGCGAGGTCCCGCTCCAGCATGATCCGCTCGGCGATGGCCGGGCCCGACGGAATGCCCAGCCGGCCCGCGAACTCGCCTTCGGTGGCGGCGGCGCCCTGCATCAGGTGCTGGTCGGCGGGGCGGTGGGCCACCAGGGTGTTGAAGCCGTTGGCGTAGGTGAGCACCCTGCGCAGCACGCGGGAGTCGACGATGGGCCGGTCCGCGTCGGTGACATAGACCGCCCCGGCCTCGTGCATCAGGCCGATCTCGGCCATTTCGGAGCCGTTCAGGCCTTTGGTGGCGGCGCCGGCCGGATAGACGTGGACCAGGCCGATGTCGCGCGATCGACGCAGGATGAAGTCCACCATGGCCGGATCGTCAATGGCCGGCTCAGTGTCGGGTTGCACCACGATCGAGGTCACGCCGCCGGCCGCGGCGGCGCGCGCCGCCGATTTCAGGGTCTCCTTGGTCTCTGCCCCCGGCTCGCCGGTCTTCACGCGGATGTCCACCAGTCCCGGCGCGAGCAAGGCGCCCTTGCAGTCGACAACCTCCAGGTCGGGCGACGCCGCCTCGATCCGCGACTTGCGCACCACTTCGGCGATCAGCCCATCGACCACGACGAGCGCGCCCCGCCCGTCGTACCCGCTCTCCGGATCCACCAGGCGTGCATTGACGAAGGCGATCGGCCGCACGCCGCTCACTGCGCGTTCTCCAGCCGGCGGGCCAGGCTGGCGAGGATGGCCATGCGCACGGCCACGCCCATCTCCACCTGGTCCTGGATCAGGCTGATCTCAGGGTCGTCGGCGACGCCGGATTCGATTTCCACGCCCCGGTTCATCGGACCGGGATGCATCACCTTCACCCGCGGCGAGGCGCGGGCCAGCTTCTCGCGGTCCAGTCCGAAGAACCTGAAATACTCGCGGACCGAAGGCACGAAGGCGCCCTGCATCCGTTCCAGCTGCAGGCGCAGCATCATCACCACGTCGGCGCCTTCGATCCCGTGCCGCATGTCGTGGCTGACCTCCACGCCCCAGCGGTCCACGCCCGACGGCATCAGGGTGGGCGGGCCGATCAGGCGGACGTGGGCGCCGAGGGTCTGCAGCAGCAGCACGTTGGAGCGGGCCACGCGGCTGTGCAGCACGTCGCCGCAGATGCACACCTTCAGCCCTTCGACATCGCCGAAGGCCCGGCGCAGCGAGAGGGCGTCCAGCAGCGCCTGGGTCGGATGCTCATGCGAGCCGTCGCCGGCGTTGATCACGCTGCAACTGACCTTCTGGGAGAGCAGGGAGGCCGCCCCGGAGCTGGCGTGACGCACGACCAGCAGGTCCGGCTTCATGGCGTTCAGGGTGACGGCGGTGTCGATCAGGGTCTCGCCCTTGGTCATCGACGAGGTGCGCGGGCTCATGTTGACGACGTCGGCGCCCAGGCGCTTGCCGGCCAGCTCGAAGGAGCTCTGGGTGCGGGTTGAGCTCTCGAAGAACAGGTTGACCATGGTGCGGCCGCGCAGCAGGCCGAGCTTCTTGTCCATCTGCCGGTTCACCGCCACCAGGGCGTCGGCGAAGTCCAGCAGGGCAAGCGCATCCGAACGGCTGAGGCCGGCGACGCCGATCAGGTGCTTTTGGGGGAAAGCGAAAACGCGGGCCGCGATCGAGCTTTCGATGTTCGGTCCGCTATCCATCGAAGCGGAGGCTATAGGCGCGAACCGCAGGCTGCTCAAGCCGTCCGCGCCCGTCATTTCGGCAGCTGTCCCCAAGGCGGGCCAAAGTTGTGGAAAACCACCGATTGCCGCTGGCAAGCGCGGTTAGTTTCAACTAACGGCGTGGTTAATGAAGACTGAACTCTGGATGAAGCTGTTCGACGCCTTCGGCGACCCCACCCGCCGGACCGTCTTTGAACGCCTGTGGCGCCGGCCCATGCCTGTTGGCGAGCTGGCGCACGGCCTGCCGGTCACGCGGTCGGCCGTCTCCCAACATCTGAAGGTGCTGCTGGACCTCGGCCTGGTGGTGGCCCGCACCAAGGGATCGCGGCGGATCTATTCGGTGGAGCCGGCGGGACTCTGGCCGCTTCGCGCCTGGATCGAGGGCCACATGCCTGCGGCGGCGCTAGCGGGCCGCGGCCAGCCGGTCCAGGGCGCCCTGCAGGATCCAGGCGGCCGCAGCCTTGTCGACGAGTTCGCTGCGGCGCGCGCGGCTGAGATCCGCCTCTGACGTCATCATGCGCTGGACCGCGGCAGTGGACAGCCGCTCGTCCCAGAACGCGATCGCCGGGTCGCGCAGCCTGAGCAGGTTGCGGCCGAAGGCGCGCACCGACTGGCACCGCGGCCCCTCGGTTCCGTCCATGTTCACCGGCAGGCCGATCACGATGGCAGTGGAGCCCCGGCCGTCCATCAGCTGGAACAGCCGCTCGGCGTCCTTGGTGAACTGGCTCTTGCGGATCAGCCCCAGCGGACTGGCCACCATGCGGCCGGTGTCCGAGACGGCGACGCCGATGGTCTTCTCGCCGAGGTCCAGCCCCATCACCGGGGTGCGCGGCGGCGAGGCGGCGGGCAGGTCCAGGATGTCGACGATCGGCATGGACGCGTTCCTATCCGCGCGGGCCGGGCTTGTCGCGCTCCGCGTCTGCGGCTAACCCGGCGCCCGAGAGAGGTTCGACCCCATGTCCATAGATGTCGCCACAGTCCGCCGGGTCGCCCGGCTAGCGCGGCTGCGTGAGCCGGAGGACAGGCTGGAGCCGCTGGCGCGTGAGCTGAGCGGGATCATGGGCTGGATCGACCAGCTCAACGAGGTCGACGTCGAAGGCGTCGAGCCGATGGCCTCGGCGGTGGCGGCGACGCTGCCCCTTCGTGAGGACATGGTCACCGACGGCGGCGATGCGGATTCCATCCTCGCCAACGCCCCAGCCGAAGCGTCCGGCTTTTTCGTGGTGCCCAAGGTGGTCGAATGAGCGGGCTGACCGGGCTGACCGGGCTCACGCTCAAGGCCGCGCTCGACGGCCTCAAGAGCAGGGCCTTCTCCTCTGAAGAGATCACCCGCGCACACATCGAGGCGGTGGAGGCTGCGCGCGGCCTGAACGCCTATGTCATGGAAACGCCGGACAAGGCGCTGGCCATGGCCCGGGAGGCCGACGCGCGTCTGGCGAGGGGCGAGGCCGGTCCGCTGGAAGGAGCGCCGCTGGGGATCAAGGACCTCTATTGCACCCATGGGATCCGGACCACGGCCGGATCGATGATCCTGGAGAACTTCACGCCAACCTACGAGTCCACCGTCACCTCCAATCTCTGGCGCGACGGCGCGGTGATGCTGGGCAAGCTGAACATGGACGAGTTCGCCATGGGCTCGTCCAACGAGTCATCGGCCTTTGGTCCGGTGATCAATCCCTGGCGGGCGCATAATTCCAACCAGGCCCTGACGCCGGGCGGTTCTTCGGGCGGCTCGGCCGCGGCGGTGGCGGCGGACCTGTGCCTGGCGGCGACGGCCACGGACACCGGCGGCTCGATCCGTCAGCCGGCCTCCTTCACCGGCACCGTCGGCATCAAGCCGACCTACGGGCGCTGCTCCCGCTGGGGAATCGTCGCCTTCGCCAGCTCGCTCGACCAGGCCGGCCCGATCGCCAAGACGGTCGAGGACGCCGCCATCCTGCTCCGCTCCATGAGCGGCCACGATCCCAAGGACTCCACCAGCCTGCCGGTCGAGGTCCCGGATTTCCCGAGCTTCGTCGGCAAGTCGGTGAAGGGCCTGCGGATCGGCGTGCCGCGCGAGTACCGCGTGGACGGCATGCCCGAAGAAATCGACGCGCTCTGGCGCAAGGGCGTCGAGTGGCTGAAGGAGGCGGGCTGCGAGATCGTCGACGTCTCCTTGCCCCACACCCGCTACGCCCTGCCGGCCTATTACATCGTGGCTCCGGCGGAGGCGTCGTCGAACCTGGCGCGCTATGACGGCATGCGGTTCGGCCTGCGGGTCGACGGCAAGTCCCTGACCGACGTCTATGAGGAGACCCGCGGCCATGGCTTCGGCGACGAGGTCAAGCGGCGCATCCTGATCGGCACCTATGTGCTCTCGGCCGGCTATTACGACGCCTATTACCTCCGGGCCCAGAAGGTGCGCCGACGCATCGCCGATGACTTCGACCAGGCCTTCCAGAAAGTCGACGCTCTCCTGACCCCGACGGCGCCTTCGGCCGCCTTCGCGCTCGGCGACAACAACGCCGATCCGGTGGCCATGTACCTGAACGACGTCTTCACGGTGACGGTGAACTTGGCTGGCCTTCCCGGCGTCAGCATTCCGGCTGGCCTCGACGCTTCGGGCCTGCCGCTTGGCCTGCAGCTGATCGGCCGCGCTCTGGACGAGGGGACGCTGTTTTCCCTGGCCGGCGCAGTTGAGAAGGCCGCCGACTTCCGCGCCCGTCCGGAGAAGTGGTGGAGCTGACCGCTCCGCCGTTCAGCCAGTCTCAGGCGGCCCGGGGTGCGTGGTCGTTGGCCACTTCCGCGATGGCGCTGAGCAGGGCGGCGGCGGAGATGGGCTTGCCGAGGTGCCTGTCGGCGCCGGCGGCGCGGCCGGCTTCGATGTGCTCAGGCAGGGCGTTCGCAGACAGGATGATCACCGGGGTCGAGGGGCGGGATTCCTCGCGTTCGTGCAGGCGGATGGTGCGGGTCGCCGTCAGGCCGTCCATCACCGGCATCTGGATGTCCATCAGCACCACGTCGAAGCGGTCCTTGAGGAAGGCTTCCAGGGCCTCTTGGCCGTTTTCCACCGACACACGTTCTGCGCCCACCTGATCAAGGATCATCTCCACCACGCGACGGTTGGTGGGGTGGTCGTCGACTACCAGGACGCGGAGGTGGTGCTCCCGCTCCCCGTCGGAAGGCGCTTCAGGCGTCTCCGGGGCGATGCGGGGAGGGGCCGCGGCGACCGCCGGCAGGTCCAGGGTCAGGATGAACGACGAGCCCTTGCCCTGCGTGGACTCGCAATCGAGCGAACCGCCCATCAGGCCGGCGGCCTGCTTGGAGATCGCCAAGCCCAGTCCCGTGCCTCCGTGCCGCCGCGTGCTCGATCCGTCCGCCTGCCGGAAGCGCTCAAAGATGTGCGCCTTAGCGTCGGCCCCGAACCCGACGCCGGTGTCGGCGACGGTGAAGCGGATGGCCGAGCCCTCAGGATCCGGCCGGTCAGCCGTGATGCGCACGTCGCCCTTGTCGGTGAACTTCACCGCATTGGACATCAGGTTGGCGAGGATCTGGCGCAGCTTGGTGGGATCGCCCCGGACGCGGTCGCCGACGTTTGGATCGATGTCGACAGTGAAGCGCACCTTCTTCTTGCGGGCCTGCAGGATGTGGGGCGTCGCAGCGGTGCGGACCGCGGCGGCGGGATCGAACACCTCGCTGGCCGCGCCCATGCGGCCGGATTCCATCCGGGCCAGGTCGATGATGTCGGACACCAGCTCGCCCAGGGTCTGGCCGGAGGAACGGATGGTCTCCACCATCTCGGCCTGGCGCTCGTTCAGCGGCGAGCGCGCCAGGATCTCGGCCACGCCCAGCACGCCGTTCAGAGGCGTGCGCAGCTCATGGCTGACGTTGGCCAGGAATTCGCTCTTGGCGCGGTTGGCGGACTCGGCAGCGTCGCGCGCCTGGCCCAGCACTTCGGTGGCTCGCCGGAATTCCGTGACGTCGACACAGACGGTGACCAGTCCGCCGTCGCGTGTCCGGCGACGCTCAGCGCGCACCCAGCTGTCGCCGTTCTGGTGCTCGTCGGAGCCCAGGCGGTTGCGGGCGGCGACCCTGGCGTCGAGCCAGGCCTCCTCCTGACCAGCGGCTTCGGGGTGTGCGCCGGCTTTGACGTTGGCCTCCAGAAGGGATCGGAACGACTGTCCCGCCTTCAGGGCGCCGGCGGGGTCGACCAGATCGGCGTAGCGGCTGTTCCAGACGACGGCGCGATCTTTGGCGTCGAAGAACGCTATCCCTTCGGCCATGGGTTCGATGGCCTCGCGCAGCTGCGCCAGGGCGCTGTGGCGGATCCAGCGCTCCATCGCCATCAGGCTGGCCGCCATCATCACCACCAGGGCGCCCGCGCCGACGGTGGCGCCGGCCAGTGACGGGACGGACAGCAGGTGCGCCGGCATGCGGATGGAGGCGTCAGGCAGCAAGGTCACCGCCGCCATGCCGGTGACATGCAGGCCGAAGACGGCCAGCGCATAGAGCAGGGAGGCCGAGATCAGCGTCAGGATCGTCGGCGTCTTGCGCGCGGCGAACACCGCTGCGATCGACAGGCCCATCCCAACCGCAAAGGACGCAGCGACGTAGGTGGCGTTCCACTGGACCACGGCCTCGGGCTGGTAGGCGAACATGCCGGTGTAGTGCATCAGGCCCACGCCGGCGCCGATCGTTGCGCCGGAGGCGACCAGCCAGAACCAGCGTCGGGCGGCAGCGGCGGCGCCGAAACCGAGGCCCGCGCAGGCGATGGACACCACCATCGAAGCGACGGTTCTCGCCAGATCATGGCCGCTGTGGACCGCAGGCTGATAGCCCAGCATGGCGATGAAATGGGTGGCCCAGCCGCCGATCCCGGCGGCCAGCGCGGTGAACACCAGCCAGGGAAGCCGTTCGCCCGGACCGCGCACACGCGCATTCGAATAGAGGCGGATCGCCGTGAAGGCGGCCGCAAGGCAGATCAGCCCGGCGACGACCACAAGGCGCAAGTCATGCTCTCCCGCAACGCTGGTCAGGTCTCTGAGCAATGGACCTCCTCCCCAGGTGGCCCGCGGAAGCTAACGATTCACCATTAAGAAAGTCCTTTTCCTGTTAAGCGCGCCGCAGGCGGCTTCCAGACGGCTTCCAGGCTGGGGCCGGGCCAGTGTATGGAGGGCCATGACCGCAGCATCCAAGCTCATCGAGGGCGCCACCGGCCCCTGGGAAATCGTCATCGGCCTGGAGATCCACGCCCAGGTGGCCTCCAAGTCCAAGCTGTTCTCCGGCGCGGCCGTGGGATTCGGCGCCGGCCCCAACGAACAGGTCAGCCTGGTGGACGCGGCGATGCCGGGCATGCTGCCGGTGATCAACCGCTACTGTGTCGAGCAGGCCATCCGCGCCGGCCTTGGTTTGAAGGCCAAGATCAACGTCTGGAGCCGCTTCGACCGGAAGAACTACTTCTATCCCGACCTGCCCGCCGGCTATCAGATCAGCCAGTACAAGGACCCGATCGTCGGGGAAGGGGAGGTGGAGGTCGAGCGCGACGATGGCTCGACCTTCGTGGTGCGCATCGAGCGGCTGCACCTGGAGCAGGACGCCGGCAAGTCGATCCATGACCTGGATCCGGATCGCACCTACGTCGACTTAAACCGCGCCGGCACCGCCCTGATGGAGATCGTTTCGCGGCCCGACATGGGTTCGGCCGAGGAGGCTGCAGCCTATGTGAAGAAGGTGCGCTCGATCCTGCGCTACCTGGGGGCCTGCGACGGCGACATGGAGAAGGGTAACCTGCGGGCGGACGTGAACGTCTCGGTGCGCCGCCCCGGCGGCGACCTCGGCACCCGCTGCGAGATCAAGAACGTCAATTCCTACCGCTACATCCAGCAGGCCATCGAGTTCGAGGCCCGCCGGCAGGTCGAGCTCCTGGAAGATGGCGTCTCGATCCAACAGGAGACGCGGCTGTTTGATCCCCATCGCGGCGAGACCCGCTCGATGCGGTCCAAGGAGGAGGCGCACGACTACCGCTACTTCCCTGACCCGGACCTCTTGCCCCTGGTGCTGGACCCGGCGTGGATCAAGGAGATCGAGGCCAGCCTGCCCGAACTGCCCGACGCCAAGAAGGCGCGGTTGCAGGCCCAGTACGGTCTCTCAGCCTATGACGCGGGCGTGCTGGTGATCGAGGCGGGACGCGCGGCGCTCTACGAGGCGGTGGCGGCCGGGCACGACCCCAAGCTGGTGGCCAACACGATTACTCAGTCGGTGCTGACCTTCGCCAACGCGTCAGGACTTGAGGTGACCGCCGAGGCCGTGGGGCCGATCACCGCCCAGATGCTCAGGGACTACCATCAGCTCATCGAAGACGGCGTCATCTCGTCAAAAATCGCCAAGGAGGTGTTCGAACGCATGTCGGCTGGCGAGGGGACGCCAGCCGCGATCGTCGAGGCCCATGGCTTGGTCCAGGTCACCGACACCGGCGAACTCGAAGCCTTGGCGGATCGGATCATCGCCGCCAATCCGGGCCAGGCCGAGCAAGTGAAGACGCGGCCTCAGGCGATCGGCTGGTTCGTCGGACAGATGATGCGCGAGACCGGCGGCAAGGCGAACCCCGCCGCCGTCAACGCGATCCTGAAGGCCAAGCTTGGCCTTTAGGGCCGACGCCGGGAACTAATAGAACACGTCCGGCACGACCTCGATCACCCGCCCAGTACGGCGCGAGACCAGCAGTAGGTCATCGCCGACACGCACCCAGCGCGCGCCGTTGGGCGCGCGTCGGACGTTCACGCCGAGCGCATAGGGATCGACGTAATAGGTCGTGCCGAGAAACATCCGGGGCAGATAGGCGCCAATGGAATAGCGCTGGGAGGACCATCCGCTCGGCGGCGCCCAGGCGGGTCCGCGGATGCGGCCGTAGTCGTGGCCGCGATACTGAAAGCGCCCGTGTTCAAACCGGTTGGCTTCGCGGCGGACTTGGCCACGGTTGTCACGGTCGTTGTGGCGCCCATAGGGTTGGGCGTTGGCGGTCCCCGCCAGAAACCCGATCGCCAAAACGCCTGCCAAAAGCTTCTTCATGGTTTTCTCCCTGGTGGGCGGATGCAGCCGCCGTGCTCGGGAAATGCGCCTGAGCTTCCGGGGTTCCTCAGGCGGTCGCCTGCGCCGCCTTCCAGTCGGGGAAGGAGATGACGCCAGGGGCCGGCGCGTGTGCAGAGATGAGCTCGAAGACCAGAGGCACGATCTCGCCCGGCTCGGGCAGGGTCATGGGGTCCTCGCCGGGGAACGCCTGGGCGCGCATGCGGGTTCGCATGGGCCCCGGATTCAGTACACTGACCCGGACCTGGGTGTGCTCCACTTCGTCGGCATAGGTTGCGGCCAGGGCGTTCAGCCCTGCCTTGCTGGCGGCGTAGGCGCCCCAGAAGGCGCGCGGCCGTGTCGCCGCGCCGCTGGTCAGGAAGATCGCCCGTCCCGACCGCGACTGGCGCAGCAACGGGTCGAACGACCGGATCAGACGGTAGTTGGCGGTGAGGTTGGCGGCCATGACCTGATCCCAGACCTTAGGATCCAGGTGGGCGATTGGCGTGGTCAGGCCCAAGACACCGGCGGCGCTGACCAGGATGTCCAGCCGCTTCCATCGCTCGTGGACGGCGCCGCCCAGGCGGTCGATCCCGTCGCCGTCGTGAAGGTCGAGCGGAACCAATGTCGCCGAACCGCCGAAACTCCGAATCTCGTCGTCCAGCTCCTCGAGCGCGCCCTGGGTTCGCGCGACGGCGATGACGTGCGCTCCGGCCTGCGCCAGTCCAAGCGCTATGGCGCGACCGATGCCACGTGATGCGCCGGTGACGAGGGTGATCTGGCCGTCAAGGCTAGCGGCCGGGGATGAGTGCGTGTTCACCCCGGCCTTTTAACGCCTTCCGGGCCGCCGTCACGCGCCGTCGTAGGACGAGGGCGCGTCCGCGGTTATCCGCCCGTGGTGGGCCTGGCCTCAGTGCTGCGGGTCCTGCCGCCGCCATGGGAGGCTTCGCCGCCCTTGCGTCCGGCCGCCGCGGCAAGGTCTCGGTCCTGCGAGAAGCTTCGCTTCTCGTCCGGCACGCTGGCCCCGCCCTTGCGGGCGATCTCACGACGGCGCTCTACGTCCATCGCCGCGAAGCCACGTTTGGCCGGAGTGCGCTTGGGTTGATCTTTGAGCACGTCCCTGGCTCCTTCCAGAACTGGAGTTGCGAGAGGCATTGTCCCGCTCACCCTGACCAACGCGGCCCTGAGGTCGCGCCTGTTGCAAAGGTCAGAACGAGCGAAACGGAAATTGGTTCGCCTGTGTGGCGTAAAATGAGCCCGAACGCGCTGTTAAGCCAGTTAAATCAAGCCTCGGGCCTTCAGCGTCTCGATCACTTTGTCGGCAGCCTCAGCCGGGGTGAGCGACTGTGTGGGCAGAATCAACTCGGCCGCCTCGGGCTCCTCGTATGGCGAGGTGACGCCGGTGAAATGAGCGATCTCGCCCTTGATCGCCTTGGCATAGAGGCCCTTGGGATCGCGCTTGATGCAGTCCTCGATCGGCGTGTCGACGAAGATCTCGATGAAGTCGCCCTCGGGCAGCAGCTCGCGCACCATCCGCCGCTCGGCCCGGAACGGCGAGATGAAGGAGCAGAGCACCACCAGGCCCGCCTCCACGAACAGCTTGGCCACCTCGCCAACGCGGCGGACGTTCTCCACCCGGTCCGCGTCGGCGAAGCCGAGGTCGCGGTTCAGGCCGTGGCGGACGTTGTCGCCGTCCAGCAGAAAGGTGCGGACGCCGCGCTCATAGAGCTGGCGCTCCACCAGGTTGGCGATGGTCGACTTGCCCGAGCCGGATAGGCCTGTGAACCACAGCACGGCCGGTGCGTGGCCGTTCAGGGCCTCCCGTTCCTTACGGCTGACCAGGGCGGCGTGCAGGTGGATGTTGCCAGCACGGCGCAGGCCGAAGCTGATCATCCCCGCGCCGACAGTGGCGTTGGTGTAGCGGTCGATCAGGATGAAGGCCCCGGTGTCGCGGTTCTCCTCGTAAGGGTCGAACGCCACTGGAATCGTGGTGGAGAAGTTGCAGAAGCCGATCTCGTTCAGGGCCAGGGTGCGCCCGGCGTGCTGGTCGAGCGTGTCGACGTCGACCTTGTGCTTCAGGGCGGTGACCTTGGTCGGGACGTACTGCGTGCCGATCCGCATCAGATAATTTCGACCAGGCAGCAGAGGCTCCTCGGCCATCCACAGCAGGTGGGCGGCGAACTGGTCGGCGACTTCCGGACGGGCGGTGGGCTGGACCAGGACGTCGCCGCGGGCGATGTCCACCTCGTCGGCCAGGGTGATGGTGACCGCATCGCCGGCGCTGGCCTGGGGCAGGTCGCCGTCATAGGTGACGATGCGCGAAACGGTCGATGGCTTGCCCGAGGCGGCCACGATGATGGCGTCGCCGGGCCGGATGGTCCCGCTGGCGACGGTGCCGGAAAAGCCACGGAAGTCGAGGTTCGGCCTGTTCACCCATTGCACGGGGAAGCGGAAGGGCTTGGCCCGCAGGTCGCCCTCGACGTCGATGGATTCGAGTTCCTCCAGCAGGGTCTTGCCCGAATACCAGGGCATCTTCTCGGAGCGCGAGCTGACATTCTCGCCAAAGCGCGCGGACATCGGGATCGGGGTCAGGGTCGAGAAGCCCAGGCTTTCGGCGAAGGCCCGGTAATCGGCCACGATGCGGTCGAACACGTCCTCGTCGTAGCCCATCAGGTCGATCTTGTTCACCGCAACGATGACGTGCTTCACGCCGAGCAGGCTGCAGATGTAGCTGTGCCGCTTGGTCTGGGTCAGCACGCCCTTGCGCGCGTCCACCAGGATCACCGCCAGGTCGCAGTTTGAAGCGCCGGTGGCCATGTTGCGGGTGTACTGCTCATGGCCCGGGGTGTCGGCGACGATGAAGGAGCGCTTCTCGGTGTTGAAGAAGCGGTAGGCCACGTCGATGGTGATGCCCTGTTGCCGCTCGGCCTCCAGGCCGTCCACCAGCAGCGCGAAGTCGATGTCTTCGCCGACCGTGCCGTGCTTCTTGGAATCCCGTTCCAGCGTGACCAGCTGGTCCTCGAAAATCAGCTTAGTGTCGTAGAGGAGCCGGCCGATCAGGGTCGACTTGCCGTCGTCCACCGAGCCACAGGTGAGGAAGCGCAGCAGGCTCTTGTTCACCTGCTCGGGCGCGCGTTCGAGGGTCGAGACGGAGTCGGCCATCAGAAGTATCCCTCGCGCTTCTTCTTCTCCATCGAGGCGCTTTCGTCGGTGTCGATCAGGCGCCCCTGCCGTTCGGAGGTGGTGGCGGCCAGCATCTCGTCGATGATGTCGTCCAGGCTGGTGGCGTGGGACTCGACCGCTGCACTCAGCGGATAGCAGCCCAGCGAACGGAACCGAACCCAGCGCTTCTCCTCAACCTCGCCGGGCTTCAGCGGCATGCGGTCGTCGTCGCGCATGATCAGCATGCCGTCGCGCTTCACCACCGGCCGCTCGGCGGCCAGGTACAGCGGCACGATCGGGATATCTTCGGCCTTGGTGTATTCCCAGATGTTCAGCTCGGTCCAGTTGGACAGGGGGAACACCCGGATGGTCTCGCCCTTGGCGATCTTGGTGTTGTAGAGCCGCCAGAGCTCGGGGCGCTGGTTGCGCGGGTCCCACGCGTGGCCTTCCGAGCGGAACGAGAAGATGCGCTCCTTGGCGCGGCTCTTCTCCTCGTCGCGGCGCGCGCCGCCGAAGGCCGCATCGAATCCATAGAGGTCCAGCGCCTGCTTCAGCGCCTCGGTCTTCATCACCTGGGTGTGCAGCGAGGAGCCCGAGTCGATCGGATTGATCCCGCGCTTGACGCCTTCTTCGTTGGTGTAGACCAGCAGCTTGACGCCATAGCGCTCGGCCACGGTGTCGCGGTGCGTGATCATGTCCCGGAACTTCCAGGTCGTGTCCACGTGCAGCAGTGGGAACGGCGGCTTGGACGGATAGAAGGCCTTGGCGGCGAGATGCAGCATCACGCCGGAGTCCTTACCGATGGAATACAGCATCACCGGATTGTCAAAGCTCGCAGCCACCTCACGCATGATCTCGATGGACTCGGCCTCGAGGCGCCTCAGGTGGTCGGGCAGGCGCTTGCCGGTGGAAACAGGGGCCGGCGCGGCCAGGGCGGATGAGGTCATAAAATTGCTCGGCTCCAGACGGCCTGAACGCTGCACGCGGCATGCCAAAGCATGGCCGCCTCGCCAGACCAAGTCACTTTGGCCCAAAACATTGATAGAGAAACTAAAAGCCTATTCCCGGCGCAGGGCTTCGATTGGATCGAGCCTCGCCGCACGCCAGGACGGATAGGCCCCGAACACCACCCCTACCAGCACCGAGAATCCGAGCGCCAAAGGGGCCGCCCAGGAGGCGATAGAGGCGGGCCATCCGCCGAGCCGGGCCATGAGCAGGGCGCCAGCCATGCCGATGAGCAGGCCGATGACGCCTCCGGCGGCCGAAAGGGTCACCGCCTCCAGGGCGAACTGGATCAGCACCGCGGAGCGCTTGGCGCCGAGGGCCATCCGAAGGCCGATCTCGCGGGTCCGTTCTGTCACAGAGACCAGCATGATGTTCATGATGCCGACCCCACCCACCACCAGCGACACGGCCGCGACGGCCGCCAGCAGCACGGTGAAGGTCTGGGTGGCCTGCTGCCCTGCCTGCATGATGGCCGCCATGTTCTGGACCGAGAAGTCGTCGTCCTGGCCGGGTCGGATCCGATGCCGTTCGCGCAGCAGGTTGGTGGTGTCTTCCTGGATCCTGGTGAGGTCGTCCTCGGACTTGGCCTTCACATAGATGGACATCAGCGTGTCGCCCCTCAGGCGGCGGCCGATGACCCGGGATCGGACAGCAGCCAGCGGTCCGAGCATCAGATCGTCCTGATCCTGGAATCCGCTCTGGCCCTTTGGCGCCAGCACGCCTACCACCTCGAAGGGAACCGTGCCCACACGGATCCGCTTGCCGACGGGGTCGACGCCGGGAAACAGCTGATCGACCACGGTCTGGCCCAGAACCGCCACCTTGCGGCCCTGCCGTGCTTCCCGGTCGTCGAACATCCGGCCCTGGGCGATGGTGAGGTCGCGGGCCGTGAGGTAGTCCGGCGTGACGCCCTCGATCCGCGTGCTCCAATTGGTCCCCTCGGCCGCCAGCTGGGCCTGGCCGCGAACGGATGGGGCGACGGCCGCCACGTCGGAGACCTGCTTGGTGATGGCCTCGGCGTCGCCGTCGTTGATCGAGATGTTGGCGCCGGCCCCCAGGCTGACAAAGCCGCCGGGCCCCCGGGTCGATCCCGGCGAGACCACGATCAGATTGGAGCCCAGGCCCGATATGGCGGAGGTCACCGCCTTCTGGGCGCCCAGGCCAATGGACGTCATCATCACCACAGCGGCCACGCCGATGACTACGCCCAGAGAGGTGAGGGCGCTGCGCATGGGGTGGGCGGCGATGGCCCCGCCGGCGAACAAGAAGAGGTCGACCGTCCGCATGGACCCGCGTTCGCGGGAGTGCAGGGTGGGATCGAGCATTCCGGAGGTCCGGGCCGGCCCCTGGGTTCCGGGGCCGGGCGCAAGCACTGGTTTGTTCATCGGGCGCTCGCTCCGTCGTCGCTGATCACCTTGCCATCGCGGAAGCTGATCCTGCGCTCGGCGCGGGCGGCGACATCGTGATCGTGAGTGACCACCAGCAGTGTAAGCCCTTCTCCGTGCAGGGTCTCGAAGAGCGCCAGCACCTCCTGGCCGGTGGCCTGGTCCAGGGCGCCGGTGGGCTCGTCGGCGAGCAGCAGGTCCGGCTCGTTGGCCAGGGCGCGGGCGATGGCGACCCGCTGCTGCTGTCCGCCCGACAGCTGGGTGGGTCTGTGCCCCAGGCGTTCGCCGAGGCCGATGCGGGCCAGCAGGTCCGCCGCCCGCTTCCGCCGCTCCGCCGGGGCCAGGCCGCCGTAGACCATGGGCAGCTCCACGTTCTGCACGGCGGTCAGCCGGGGCAACAGCTGGAAAGACTGGAACACGAACCCGATCCGCTGGTTGCGGAACTCCGCCAGCAGGTCGTCGTCGAACTCCTCGACGTTGTCGCCCTCGAACAGGTACTGGCCCCCCGTCGGCCGGTCCAGGCCGCCGAGGATGTTCATCAGCGTCGACTTGCCTGACCCGGAAGGGCCCACGATGGCTGCGTATTCGCCTCGGGCGATGTCCAGGGTGACGCCGGACAGGGCGGCGACCCGCTCCTCGCCCATCAGGTAGATCTTCTGGAGGTCCCGAACCGCGATCATCCGCTCAGAACCTCGTTCGGTTCGCGGTTCCGCTGGCCGGGGTCCCGAGCGGGCCGCCCCGAACCTGGGTCTTCGGCTTTGGCCCGCCGCCGATGATCACCTGGTCGCCGGGTTGGAGCGGTCCGGTGATCTCGGTGAACGAACCGTCGGAGACGCCGGTGCGCACCGGCACGGCCTCGGGCTTGGCTTTGTCCTTCCGCAGCACCCAGACGATGCCGTTGGGGCCGGTTCCGCCACCGCCGCCCTGACGCACGCGAAGGACCTGCAACCGTAGCTTCTGGTCAGGCTTGAGCACGCCGTCGAGCTTGCCGTAGGCCTCCTCGGTGGCTTTGCGACGAGCGCCGCGATCATCGCCTGCCGCCGCAATCTTGGTCCGCATGTCGGCGAAGATCGCGTCCGCCTTGGCCTTCTGGTCATCCGAAAGGTCGAGCTGGGTCAGCATGCGCTGCATGCCGCCGACGCCGCCGCCCTGGCCGCTCCTAGCGCCGCGCGCCGCGGTTCCGCCGCCGCCGCCGCTCCGCTGGGCGAACCCGCCGGGGGGTCCGCCAAGGCCGGGGGCGAAACCCTGGCCGCCGACCTGCTGGGTCGGCTGCTGGTCCCCTGGCGTGAACCGGAGGGCCGCCACGGGGACCTTCACCACATTTGTCAGGCGCTGGATGACGATGTCGGCGTTGGCGGTCATGCCGGGCAGCAGGATCCCGCCCGGATTGTCGGCCCGGACCATCACCGCATAGGCCACGACGTTCTGCTGGGTTTCGGGCTGCTTGCGCACCTGGGTGACCACCCCCTGGAAGGTGCGGTCCGGAAACGAGTCCACGGTGAAGTTGACCGCCTGGCCTTCCTGCAACTGGCCGATGTCGGCCTCGTCGACCATGATCTTGACCTGCAGCTTGGACAGGTCCTGGGCGATCTGGAACAGGACCGGCGCCTGGAAGCTGGCCTGCACCGTCTGGCCCGGGTCGATGGCCCGGTTCACTACCACCCCGTCGATCGGCGACAGGATCTTGGTGCGCGCGAGATTGACCTGCATCGACTGGAGCGAGGCGGCGGCCTGGCCGACCCGGGCCTGCTGGGCGCCGATCTGCGCCTGGGCCACGGCGACGCCCGCCTCGGAACGCTTGTAGGTCGCCACTGCGCCGTCGAGCGCCTGCGGCGAGGCGATGCCCTTGTCAGCCAGGTATTTGGTCCGGTTGTAGTTGGCGAGGTCCACCTGGGCCTGGGCCTTGGCCTGCAGCAGGGCCGCCTTCTGCTGGTCCAGGGTCGCAGCGCTGGCGCCAACGTCCGCCTGGGCCTGGCGGACGGCCGACTGGAAGGTCTGCTGGTCGATGATGGCCAGGGTCTGGCCCTTCTTGACCGGGCTGTTGAAGTCTACGAACACCTCCTTGACCAGCCCGGACACCTGGGAGCCCACCTGGACGGTCACCAGGGCCTGGACGGTGCCAGACGCCGACACCGAGCGTGTGAGGTCGCCACGCTCCACCGACGCCGTCCGATAGGGATCGACCGCCTTCTTGGGCATGCAGGCCCGCACGCCGACGACCAGGAGTCCGATCGCCAGCAGGCCGGCCAGGATCATCACGGGCCGGGAGAAGCGGGCGCGGCGGGCCGGTCGGCTGACGGTCTGGCTGGTCATGTCTCTGCCTGGACCGGGAGGCGGTCGAGGAACAGCCTGAAACTATGCGGATGAACACGGACGGAAGTGGACGTCGCGCCGCCGTTCACCTTCGACTCTTCTCGGGCCCGGCCTTGGCCTTGTTCGCCAGCCGCTCGGCCGGCGTGGGGGGCAGCTCGGCACGGGGGATGCGCCCGTCCTTGTTGAGGTCGAGCATGGCGAAGTGGCGCCGGGCCGCTGCCTGGAATTCGGCGAGGGAGACCTTGCCGTCGAAATCGGCGTCAGCGGAGGCTACCGGCTCGGGCTCCGGGGTCAGGCTAAAGGAAGCGGCGCCGGTGACGCCGCGGCTACGCCGGCCCATCGGTCGGTCCGACTCCTTGATGTCGTGATCGCTCTGCGGCGTGCCGGGCAGGGGAGAGATGTCCCTCGCCGTCAGCCGGGCGATCCGCGGCAGGATCTCGGGCGCGACATTCTGCTCGTAGGCCGCGATCTCGAACCCGTCGATCATCCCGTCGCCGTTGGTGTCCAGGCGGTGGAAGAAGCCGGCGGCGTCGGCCTCCATCTCGGCCTGGGACAAAGCCCCGTCGTGGTTGGCGTCGGCGCGGTTGAACCAGGCGTCCAGGGGATAATCCCCCGTCGCCCCGCCGCGGAAGGGTTCGCCCGCCGGGCTGATGAAGATGTTGACCTGTGCGCGGGGAGGCGGCGGTCCGCTCTGCTCCATGGCGCAGGCACCGAGGACGGCGCAGCACGCCAGGGTCATCAGCCGGAGGTTCATGGCGCCGTCGGACCTTGAAGCTTTGCTGCGGCAAAGCTTAGCCGCCGAATGGGGCCGGTTTGTTTCATGCCGGTCATGCGGACGCGACGCCCTGATCCCGAAGTACGGCGTCCGCGACAAAGGGATTGGAGCGCCGCTCCTCTCCGAAGCTGGAGATCGGACCGTGTCCCGGCACGAAGCTGACATCGTCGCCCAGCGGCCAGAGCTTGCCGGTGATCGAGGCGATCAGCTGGGCGTGGTTGCCGCGAGGGAAGTCGGTGCGGCCGATCGAGCCGCGGAACAGGACATCCCCCACCTGGGCGAACCGCGCCTGGCGATGGAAGAAGATCACATGGCCGGGCGTGTGGCCGGGGCAGTGGATCACCTCGAAGGAGGTCTCGCCGAGCTCGACCGTGTCGCCGTCCGCCAGCCACCGGTCCGGTATGAAACTCCGCGCGCCCGCCATGCCCCAGTTCGGGGCCGTGTCTTCGATGCTCTCGATCCAGAAGAGGTCGTCCGGGTGGGGACCCTCGATCCTGAGCCCGGTCTTCGCCCGTAGCTCGGCCGCGCCGCCGCAGTGGTCGAGATGGCCGTGGGTGACCCAAATCCGCTCAAGCTCCAGTCCCCGGCTGCGGACCAGCTCGATCAGCCCGTCCACTTCGCCGCCCGGATCGATCAGCGCCGCCTTCCGTGTCTGGGCGCACCAGACCAGGGTGCAGTTCTGCTGCAGGGGGGTCACGGGGGCGACCAGGGCGCCGATCGACGGAGGGGATGTGGGGGGAGCGCTCACGGGGGTCCAGTCTGCTCGCACAGCGGGCCGTTGTGCTTACGATAAGAA